>Ga0299906_10001449_pt1 | contig 20455 bp, 21 predicted proteins | sample RVTome_14_FD_200259 | JGI IMG/M metagenome (GOLD analysis project Ga0299906, IMG submission 200259) | Soil microbial communities from uranium-contaminated site in the Upper Colorado River Basin, Wyoming, United States - RVT145D125 (version 2) ...
GCGGGGACGCTGCAGCGCAACTACTCCATCGAGGTGAGCTTCCTCGGCTGGATGGCGTTCGCATTGCCCGTCGTCGTGGCCTTCGTCCCCCTGGCCTGGTGGGTTCTCACGGCGTGGCTCTATCCCGTCGGTGACGAAACGGGTACCTCGAGGGCGGGGGTGGTGGCTGAGCGTCTGCGCGCCCTGGGGCCGATGGGCCGCGGCGAGCGTTCGGTCGCCGCTCTCTTCGCCGCAACCGCAGCCGCTTGGACGCTGCGGCCGATCTGGACGAGCGGGATCCCGCACGGCGCCCTGGTGACCGACTCCACGATCGCGATCGGCTGCGCCCTGGCGCTCTTCGCGTGGCCGGTCGGAAACGGCCAGCGTCTCCTGGACTGGGAGCAGGCCGCCGGGATTCCCTGGGAGGCCCTGATCCTCTTCGGGGGCGGCTTCTCCCTCGCCACCGGCTTCGAGACCAGCGGCCTCTCGGCCTGGCTCGGCTCCAGGCTCGAGCTGATCGAGGGCGCGCCCCTGCCGCTCTATCTCCTGACCGTCGTCCTCGGCCTCACGCTCCTCACGGAGTTCGCCTCGAACACGGCCGCCGCAGCCATGGCGCTGCCCGTCCTGGGAGCCGCCGCCGTGGCGCTCGGCCTGTCGCCCCTCGCGCTGTGCGCCCCCGCGGCGATGGCCGCGTCCTGCGCCTTCATGCTTCCCGCCGCGACGCCGCCGAACGCGATCCTGTTCGGGTCCGGAGCCTTCACGCTTCCGCAGATGCTCCGCGCCGGCATTGCGATCGACCTGATCGGCACGCTGCTCATCTCCTCGGCTGCCCTGCTCCTGCTCCCCCTGGTCTTCGGATCGTAGCTCTATGACGCAGAAAGAACCGGCGCTCCGGTTGTGCCGGCGCGCACGTTCGTACTATCTTGGCCGCTCCAGAGGTGGCGCCCCGGTCCCCTGAGCTGCGCCGCCCCCCGGCTCGCCCGTCTCGGCTGCCGAAGACCGCGAACACCAGGAGGAGGTTCTCCCCGTGCGATTTCCCGCCATCTACGCCGAGGCGAGCCGGCCCGTCATCTCCTTCGAGGTCTTTCCGCCACGGACCGAGGCCGGCGAGCGCCACCTGGCCGAGGCCCTCCCACTCCTGCGCGAGCTCGGCCCGCGCTTCATGACCTGCACCTACGGAGCGGGTGGCTCGACCCGGGACAAGACCCTCGAGGTGACCACCCACCTGCTCAGGGAGCTCGGGCTCGAGGCTGCGTGCCACCTCACCTGCGTGGGATCGAGCCGCGCCGAGCTCAGGGAGCTGCTGGGGAGGATCCGGGCCGCGGGAATCGAGAACGTGGTGGCGCTGCGCGGCGACCCGCCGGCCGGCGAGACGGAGTTCCGGCCGGCTCTCGACGGGCTCGCCCACGCGAACGAGCTCGTCTCCTTCATCCGCTCCGACCCCGAGACATCCCACATCGGCCTCGCCGTGGCGGGCTACCCCGAGACACATACCGAGGCGGCAAGTCCGCAGATCGACCTCGAGCACCTGAAGAGGAAGGTGGACGCGGGGGCGGACGTCGTCATCACGCAGCTCTTCTTCGACAACGCGGACTTCCTGAGCTTTCGGGAGCGGGCCCGTGCCGCCGGGATCGCCGTGCCGATCGTCCCCGGGCTCATGCCGGTGCAGTCCGCGAAGCAGATCCAGCGCATCGCCGGCATGTGCGGGGCCTCCATCCCCGACGCGCTGAGGGCTCGCCTCGCGGAGGCCGGGGACGACGCCGAGGCGGTCAAGGACGTCGGGGCCGACTACTGCCTCGAGCAGGCGCGGCGGCTCCTCGAAGCGGACGTGCCGGGGATCCACTTCTACGTGCTGAACACCGCCCGGGCGATGACGCGGATCATGGCCGGCCTCGGGCTCGCGTGAGGCCGGATCAGCTCCGGATCCGCAACCCGCGTTTCAGCTCCCGAGCCCGTTGCGGGGGCAGCCGCGCGTCGATCAGGGCTGCCAGGCGCTCCGCGTTGGCCGGGACGGCGCGGTAGCCGCAGTCGGGGAAGAGCTCCGGAGCCGCCTGGTCGAGGAGCCCCCGGGGGTAGTCGCGGCACATCCCCGGGCGCGTCTCGTAGCTGTCGCAGGAGCGACTGACCGGGTCGAAGTGCGTGCACTCGAAGACGAACACGCGCTCCCGCGGCCGGCTCTCCCGGAGCTCGAATCCGTTGACTCGGCGCTGCCACCAGAGGAACAGCCGACGCGCCACGGGAACGTGCCACACGACGCGTCCCGTGCGGATCCCCGGGGCCTCGCAGCAGCAGCCCGAGCGCCGACACGCCCCGCCGAGGACCCAGGGCGCCTCTCCGCGTCGGCGCCGGATCGCCCGGGTCGTCCGTCGCGAGAGCTCGTAGTTCGCGAGAGCGACCGCCTTGGCGAGGCGCCGGAATGGCCCGTCCTGCATGAACGGTTCCGAAGCCGTCGGGGACTAATCCCCGCCGAAGTGGCCCGCCGCCACGAACGCCTCGAGCTGAGCGAGCTGCTCGGGGGCGAGATCGCTGAAGCGCACCGCGATCCCGGCGGGCTGGCCGGCCGCCTCGTCCCGGGGGATCCGGCGTACCACTTCACAGGGGAGCCGGGACTCCCCGCTCCCCGCCGGGAGCAGGAGCCGCAGCACCACGTCGCGGCTCTCCCCGACCTCCAGGCGCGTGCCCAGCTGGGCGCCGCTCCGGCTCAGATCCACCAGCGAGACGATGTGGTCCCGGCCGTCGACCCTCAGCAGCGCGCTCCGCCCCATGGGAGCGGTCCGCCGCCGATCGGCGCGGCGCTCGTTCACGCCCGCTCCAGGCTGCGATCGCCGACCCGCGCCATGAACGCCCCCAGCCGCCGCGGATCGAGGCCCTCCGGACCGCGGAGGCCGGAGCAGACGTCCAGGCCGTAGGGGCTCACGCGGCGCACGGCCTCTCCCACGTTCTCCGGGTCGAGGCCCCCGGCGAGGAAGACCGGCACCGGCACGCTCTCCACGATCGCCCGACTCAGAGCCCAGTCGTGGGTCCTCCCCGTCCCCCCCAGCTCCCGGACCGGAAGCCCCGGCCGACCCGAGTCGAGGAGCAGGGCGTCCACCTCGGCGGCGACGAGGCGTGCCTCCTCGACCGCATCGGGGCCCTCCACGTGAACCACCTGGATCAGCGCCACGCCCGGCAGGGCCTGCCGCAGGTGACGGTGGCCGTCGAGCTCCAGGCGGTCGCAGAGCTGGATCGCCCCGACCCGGCAGCGGCGTTGCTGGCCGACGATCTCGCCGGCCGATCGCTTCGAGGTGAGAAGGACGCTCGTCACTCCCGGCGGGATCCGGGCGGCGATGGTCCTGATCGCCTCCTCTTCCAGCACCCCCGGGCCGCTCGGCATCGCCGACACGAGGCCGAGAGCGGACGCCCCCGCCCGGATCGCGAGCTCCGCCTCCGCGACGCTGGTGATGCAGCAGATCTTGACCCTCGGCGTCACCCCGGAACATGTTACCCCTGCCCGGCGCCGGGCTCACGCCGGCTGGGCGGCATGCGTATACTGCCAGCCTCGTGACCGAGCTTGCGCGGCCGGAGGCCGTCGTCTTCGACCTGGACGGGACCCTCGTCGACAACATCCCGTTTCACGCCGCGGCCTTCGCCCGCTTCGGCGAGCGCCGGGGGTTGCGGGTCTTCGACCGGGAGACCGGGTCGCGCCTGATGGGACGGCGGAACAGCGACGTCTTCCGGGAGCTGCTGGGACGACCTCTGGAGCCGGGAGAGCTCGGGGAGCTGGAGCGGGAGAAGGAGGCGCTCTACCGCGAGATGTCCCGCGGCCGGCTGAGCCCCCTGCCCGGCCTGGTCGAGCTGCTCGACCTCCTCGACGCCAGCGGGATTCCGGCGGCCATCGCCACCTCGGCCCCGGCTCCGAACGTGGTCCACACGCTCCGGGAGATCGGTCTCCCCGACCGCTTCCCTTGCGTGGTCCGGAGCGACGAGGTCCCCAGGGGCAAACCGCATCCCGACGTCTTCCTCGCGGCGGCCCGAGCCGTCGGGGTCGAGCCTGAGCGCTGCCTGGCCTTCGAGGACGCTCCGTCCGGGATCGCGGCGGCCCGCGCCGCGGGGATGCGGTGCGTGGCCGTCGCCACCACGCTGCCGCGCCGGGAGCTCTCCGATTGCGATCCGCCGCCGCAGCTGGTGGTCGCCGACTACCGCGAGCTCCTGGCCGGCGCGCTGGGCTCCGCCCTGGCGGCGGGCCCCGTCGGGCAGGGGCGAGGGGTTCGGGGGTGAAGGGCGCAGGCTACTCCGGGACGCCGCTGTCACTCGTCGACCATGGTGGCCGCGCTCGACGAGCGTTGGTCCGGATTCTGCTTCGGCCGGCGGGAGAGCAGGTAGGAGAGGGCGCCCCAGTCGTAGGCGGCGTGGGCCGCCATCGGGGCCAGGACGCTGCCGGTGGCGATCTGGAGCAGGCCCAGGTAGCCGCCCACCAGCGCCGCCGCGCACGCGTAGCGGACGCTGATCGGGTGGGCAGCGCCGAAGAGCAGGCTCCCCACCGCCCACCCCCAGTACCCCGACGCTCCGGGGTTCTCGGCGAGCCCGTGCTGGATCAGCCCCCGGAAGAGCAGCTCCTCTCCGAAGCCCGCGGCAGCGGAGACCAGCAGCAGCTCGAGACTCGAGGCGCCCCGAAACAGAGCGGGCAGGATCTCGTCGGTGAGCCGGCGCAGCTCCCGGAGCGGATCCCGGGGATGCCGGTCCAGGAGCACGAGGATGCCGAGCAGCGGCAGCGCCGCTGCGGCGCCCGCGGCCAGGGCCAGGAGATGGTCTCCCGCCGCAGCCGAGTCCGGCCATACCAGGGGGGACCGGTCCAGCCACCCTCCCAGGCCGAGCGCCAGGAGGCCGAGCCCCACCTCGAAGGCGACGGCGGCGAAGACGGTGCGAGATGGCGGGCGCACGTCCGAGCGGACGCTCAGGCGCGCCGAGCCAGCTCCGCCACCCCGGCCACGAGCGAGTCCAGCTCTTCGGGGGTGGTGTAGCAGGCGCACCCGGCCCGGACCACGCCCTCGCCTCCGAAGCCGAGCCGCTCCACCACCGTGGTGGCGTAGAAGTCGCCACAGGAGACGAAGACGCCCCGCTCCGCCAGACCGATGGCGACCTGCTCCGACGGCAGCTCCTCGACGACGAAGGAGAGCGTCGGCGTGCGCGGACGCTCCGGTGGTGGCGCGAAGACCCGCACCCCCTCGATCGAGGAGAGACCGTCCCAGAGCTCCCGGAACAGAACCCGTCCGCGGGCGGCCAGGGCCTCGTAGGTGTGCTCCAGCGCAGCCCGCCGGCCGCTGGCCGGGCTCAGGCTGGCCAGGAAGTCCACCGCGGCTCCCGCTCCGACGATCCCCTCGTGGTTCTGGGTTCCGGTCTCGAGCAGCTCGGGAGCCGTCGCGGGCGCCGGTGCGAGCCTCGGGACGTCCAGGGACTCGATCCGCTCCCGGCGCCCCCACAGCACGCCCACGTGGGGACCGTAGAGCTTGTAGGCGGAGAGCGCCAGGAAGTCGCAGCCCAGGGCCGCGACGTCCACCAGCTCGTGAGGCGCGTAGTGGACGGCGTCCACGAAGGAGAGCGCCCCGACCGCCCGGGCCAACTCCGAGGCCAGGGCCACGTCGTTGATCGTCCCGAGGGCGTTCGAGGCGGCACCGATCGCGAGGAGCTTGACCCGCGGCGTGAGGGCGCGCTGCAGATCCTCCATGTCCAGCTCTCCGGTCTCCGGGTTCAGGGCCACGGCCCGCACCCGCACGCCCCGCTCCCGCTCCAGCGCCCGCCAGGGGTCCACGTTCGCGTGGTGGTCGAGCTCGGTCACGACGATCTCGTCCCCGGGTCCGAGGCCGCGTCCCAGGGCCCGGCCCAGGTGGAACGTCAGGGTCGTCATGTTGGCGCCGAAGGCGATCTCCCCCGGATGCGCGCCGAGCAGGTCCGCGAACGCCTGGCGCGCCGAGGCGATCGCCTGGTCGGTCTCCTCGCTGGTCGGGAACGGCCAGTGGGTGTTCGCGTTGTGGTGGAGCAGGTAGTCCCGCATCGCCCCTGCCACGCTGGAGGGGACCTGGGTCCCTCCGGGCCCGTCGAAGTACGCGACGCTCCGGCCGCCGTGGCGCCGGGCCAGGGCGGGGAAGCGCGCCCTGATCTCCATCACGTCCGCCACGGTGGCGAGGGACTGCGTCTGATCGGGATCCGTCATCGGACGATGGAGCATCATACCCAAAGGAGCGGCCCCGCCGCGCGCTGTACACTCCCCGGTGAAGGAGAACCGGCATGTTGCGTCGAAGCGCCCCCACTCTCGCTGCTCTCCTGCTGTGCCCGCTCGCGCCGGCGGGGGCGCAGGACGCCAAGGCCCTGGTGGGCGGCACGCTGATCGACGGCTTCGGCGGCGTCCCGGTCCGGAACAGCGTCGTCCTCATCCGGGGCGAGAGGATCGAGGCCGTGGGGCGGATCGGGGAGCTGGCGATCCCCGCCGACGCCGAGCGGATCTCCACCGAGGGGATGAGCGTGCTCCCCGGCCTCTGGGACATGCACGTCCACCTGATGATCAACGGCCACGCCGACTACGGGCACTGGGACGAGACGTACCCGGACCGATTCGCGAACGAGATCATGCCGGCGTCGGCGCACCAGCTGCTGCTGGCCGGGGTGACGAGCGCGCGAGATCTCGGCGGCCCCCTCGAGGCGAGCGTGGAGGTGCGGGACCGCATCCTCTCCGGCGAGATCCCCGGACCTACGCTCTACGTCTCCGGGCCGTTCATCCAGCACGAGCCCTACGCGGGAACAGAGCTGTTTCGGTGGGGGGTCGACGGCGAAGCCGACGCCCGGGCCAGGATCCGGCGGCTCGAAGCAGCGGGTGTGAACGTCGTCAAGCTGATCGACCAGGACCAGATGACCATGGAGGAGGTGCGGGCCGTCGTGGACGAGGCTCACGCCCTGGGCCTGAGGGTGGTCGCCCACTCCCACCGCCCCGAGGAGATCCTCCGGGGCCTGGAGGCCGGGGTCGACTGCTTCGAGCACACCGGGCTCGCCACGGCCCCGGAATACCCCGAAGAGGTTGTCGCGGCGCTCCGGGCCCGGACCGCCCTGGGTGACCGCACGCCTCTGTTCTGGACCCCCACCATCTCCGTGCTGTGGAACTTCACGTACATGCGGGATCACCCCGAGATGCTCGACGATCCCTCCTGGAGGCTGGGGCTCGCCGACGACGTGATCGCGGACATCTCCGGCTCCCTGCGCCACCCCGACCGCTTCGACTACTTCCGCATGGTCCCGGCCCGGGAGCCCACGCTGCGCCGCAAGTTCTCCCAGCTCCGGGAGGCGGGGGTGGTGCTCCTGGTCGGAACCGACAGCGGCGTGCCCATGGTCTTCCACAGCCAGTCCACCTGGAACGAGCTGGACGTCTGGGTCCGGGAGCTGGGCGTCGACCCCATGGACGCCATCAGGGCCGCCACCTTCTGGCCCGCCGTGGCCATGGGCGTCCTGGACGCGGTGGGGACGGTGAGCGAGGGGAAGTACGCCGACGTGATCGCGGTCAGGGGCGACGTGCTCCGCTACGTCAACCTGCTCCAGGACGTGGACGTCGTGATCCGGCGCGGGGTCCGTCACCGCTGAGCGCCGCTTCCGGAAAGGCGGGAACTTTCCGGGCCCTGCCTGCAATCCACGGCCAGGACCGTCCTCGTGGCGTCCGAACCGGAGATGAGCGACGAACGCGACGAGGACGGGCTGCTCCGGCGGGTTCGCGCCGGGGACGAGGCAGCGTGGCGGACCCTTTACGGCCGCTACCGCGGTCCGCTGTTCCGATTCGCGCTCGGGATGAGCGGCTCGGTCGGCGGGGCCGAGGACGTGGCGCAGGACGTGTTCATGTCACTGGTTCGAAACCTGGACCGGATCGATCCCGACCGGGGCACCCTGGGGGCGTATCTGTACGGGGCCACCCGGATGCGGGTCTGGCGCGAGAACGACCGGCGCCGCAGCGTGCCCCTCGAGGACGCCCCCGAGCGCAGCTCGGGCGCCCGGCCGGACGACGCGCTCCTCGCCGCCGAGCGGGTGGGTCGGCTGCGCGAGCAGCTCCTCGCCCTCGAGGCTCCCTTCCGGGAAGCCCTCGTGCTGTGCGACCTCGAGGAGATGAGCTACGTCGACGCGGCCCGGTGCTGCTGAGCGCAGCGTCGGTGGGAGCCCGATCCGTCGCGGCCCAGGAGAAGGAGCTCTTCTTCGCCGGGAGCGAGGCGGTGTCGGTGTGGCACCAGGATCCCGAGGTGGTCCACGAGTCCATCGCTGTGGACGTGGTCGCGGGCCTGGGCGGCGAGGTGGTGAAGGGAGCGCCGTACTCCGCGGTGGCCGTGACGAAGGTCGAGCGGACTCTCGGCGACGGCAACCGGATCGTGCGAGAGGTGAGCAGCCCGATTCACCGGGACGGCGAGGGCCGCACCCGGCGAGAGCCCGCCCTGGCACCACACGGAGCGGTGGCCGAAGCCGGCGTGAGCCTGCCGGAACGGATCCTGATCGACGACCCGGTCGCCGGCCTGAGCTGGGTGCTGGACCCGGCGCGGAAGACGGCCAGCCGCCGGCCGAGACCGAAGCTTCACTTCGTCAGGGAGTTCGGGGAGCGCGCGGGCCGCGAGAGCGCGGTCGCCGGCGGAACCTGGGTTGCCCGGCAGCCCGGCGCCGCGTCGCCACCCTTTCCACCGGATGCGTCGGTGCGGGTGAACCGCTTCGTCGGGGAGCCGGGGCAGGATACCGAGGCTCGGGAGGAGCCCATCGGCTCGCGTCGGATCTCGGGCGTCGACGTGGTGGGGACCCGAACGACGCGGACGATCCCCGCAGGCGCGATCGGCAACGAGCGCGACATCGACGTGGTCAGCGAGCGCTGGTACTCGGAGGAGCTACAGCTCGACGTGCTCCGGACGCACACCGACCCCCGCTCCGGAACCACCACCTACGAGCTCCAGGACCTGCGAGTGGGAGAGCCCGACCCGGCGCTCTTCGACGTCCCGGCGGGTTACGAGGTCGTGGAGGAGGAGAAGCTGCAGCTCTACATCGAGCGCCTCGATGAGCGGTAGCGGCTGTCGCGGCGCCCCGTCCCCCCGGACGGGGCGCCGGCTCCGTCACTCGCGCCCCCCGGCGCCAGGTGCACCCCGCAGCGCGTCTCCGGCCGAGAGCTGCGTCATCTCGTAGTCGGTGGCCTCCCGCCGGGCGTTGACGCCGTCCGCGAACACCACGGCCCGATACTCGCCGTCGCCCAGGAACGAGAGGCACCTCGAGACCACGTACTGCGCCAGGTGATGGCCGCGCGCACCCTTCGCCATCGGCGCGTACTGCCTCGCCTTGAGTCGTGCCGTCGAGGGGACTCCTCAGGCCGCGCACTCTACGACGTCGGGCTGCGGGGCGCGCGTTGACCTCGGATGGCTCCGGGCGGGAGACTCGCTGCTGTGAGCGAGCCGATCAACCCCGCCGTCGCGCTGATGGACGAGTCGCTGATCCGGGACATGACCCGGGTGGCGGAGGAGACCGGGGCGGTCAACCTCGCCCAGAGCTTTCCGGACATGCCGGTGCCCGCGCCGGTGTTGGAAGCCGCCCACGGGGCGCTGCGGCGCGGCCACAACGCCTACACCCGGACCTGGGGCGCCCCGAGGCTCCGCCGGGAGCTGGCCGCGTTCCTCGAGCGGCGCGACGGGCTGCGCTACGACCCGGAGACGGAGATCGTGATCACCTGCGGCGCCTCGGAGGCGATCATGGCGTCGTTGCTGGCTCTGCTCGCGCCCGGTGACGCCGCCGTGGTACCCGAGCCGATCTACGAGAACTACCTGCCCGGGATCCGCCTCGCGGGAGCGCGGCCCGCGATCCTGCCCGTCGATCCCTTCGACGGTAGCTGGGACCCGGGCGTGCTGCAGAGCGCGCTGGGCACCGGCGCCCGGGCGCTGATCCTCAACACCCCGGCCAATCCCACGGGGAAGGTGTGGAGGGCCGAGGAGCTCGAGGTTCTCGCGGAGCACCTGCTCGCGAGCGGGGCGCTCCTGATCACCGACGAGACCTACGCGTTCCTGACGCTGGAAGGCCGGCACGTGGCCCCGGCCACCCTCCCCGGCCTCCGGGAGCGCACCGTGACGATCGCGTCCTTCTCCAAGACCTACGCGGTCACCGGCTGGCGCGTCGGCTTCGCCGCGGCGCCCGCTCGGTTGATGAGCGCGATCCGCAAGGTCCACGACTTCCTCACGGTGTGCGCGCCCGCCCCCTCCCAGACCGCCCTGGTGGAGGCGCTGCGGCTGCCCGCGTCCTACTACGACGAGGTGCGAGAGGCGTACGCCGCCCGCTGCGCCCTTCTCGCCGGCGGTCTGGAGCGCGCCGGCTGGCGCGTGAACCGCCCCCAGGGGACCTATTTCCTGCTCGTGGACCTCAGGCAGCTCGGGATCTCCGACGATCGCGCCTGGGCCGTGGAGCTGGCCCGCGAGCGCGGCGTGGCCGGCGTGCCCGGCTCGGCGTTCCTCTGGCGCGGCATGCCCCAGCCCGCCGGGGCAACGCCCCCCGACCGACGGGGCACGTTCCTTCGCCTCAGCTTCGGCAAGCGCGAGGAGGAGCTGGCCGAGGCCGTGCGCCGCCTGGCCGGAGGTCCCCGGGCCTGATCCCGGGGACCGCCACGCCCCGCGGCGGCTCCTGTGGTAGCGTCCGCGGGTGCTCGTCGTCCTGAAGCAGGGAGCCACCCAGGCCGAGATCGACGCGGTCTGCGACCGGATCAGGGAGCTGGGCTTCGAGCCCCATCCGATGCCCGGATCGATGCGGGTGGCCATCGGCATCACCGGCAACCAGGGGCCCCTCGACCCGGCGCTCTTCGCCCGCTACCCTCAGGTGGCCGAGGCCGTGCCCGTCTCCAAGGCGTGGAAGCTCGTCAGCCGTGAGGTCAAGAGCGAGGACACGGTCATCGAGCTGGCCGGCGAGCAGGGGCGCGCCGCCCGGGTCGGCGGCGGCTCGTTCGCCGTGCTGGCCGGCCCCTGCGCCGTGGAGAGCCGCGAGCAGCTCATGGCCGCAGCGGAGGCCGTGAGCCGCGCCGGGGCCCACGTGCTGCGGGGAGGTGCCTTCAAGCCACGCACCTCCCCCTACTCGTTCCAGGGGCTGAAGGGAGGTGGGCTGGAGCTCCTGGCCGAGGCCCGCCGCGCCACGGGCCTGCCCGTGGTCACCGAGATCGTCGACCCCCGTGACCTCGAGCAGGTGGAGCGGCACGCGGACATGCTGCAGGTTGGCGCACGGAACATGCAGAACTTCGCCCTGCTGGAGGCCGTCGGCTCCTCGAGCAAGCCGGTCCTGCTCAAGCGCGGCATGTCCGCGCGGGTGGACGACCTGCTGATGGCCGCCGAGTACATCTGCAAGAACGGGAATTACCGTGTGGCGCTGTGCGAGCGGGGAATCCGGACCTTCGAGACGATCACCCGCAACACACTGGATCTGGGCTCCGTCCCGACCATCCAGCGCTTGACGCACCTGCCCGTCATCATCGATCCCTCCCACGGCACCGGCGACCACGCCTCGGTCCCCGCCCTGGCCCGGGCGGCCGTCGCCCTCGGAGCCGACGGCGTCATGATCGAGGTGCATCCGAACCCCGCGGAGGCGCTGTCCGACGGCCCGCAGTCCCTCACCCCGGCCAGCTTCGAGAAGCTGATGCCGTCGCTGCGCGCCATCGCAGAGGTAGTCGGGCTCTCGATCTGAGCAGCTTAGAATCGTCGAGGAGCCGGTGGCGGACACCGGAGCCGTTTCGGGAGGGACAGCCCATGATCAGACACCGATTCCCGAAAGCTGCGCTCGCTGCCGCGGTGGCCCTGGGCGCGGGAGCGCACGCGCCCGCGTTCCAGGACGCCCCCGCGGAGACCGGGTCCCAGGGCTCGTACCTGGTCGTCGTGCATCCCGACGTCCAGGGGGCCGCCATCAGCCTCGCGACGCTCGAGGCCCTGTTCCTCAAGGAGAGCGATCGTTGGGGAGACGGCACGCCGGTCGTGCCCGTCGACCAGTCGTTGCAGTCCGCGGTGCGCGAGCGGTTCTCGAGGGAAGTCCTCGGCAAGAGCCCCCGGGAAGCGCTGAGCTACTGGCGCATGCAGATCAGCGCCGGCGTTCGCCCCCCGCCGGTCAAGGAGACGGATGCGGAGGTGCTGCGTTTCGTCGCCGAGACCGAGGGGGCGATCGGCTACGTCTCCGTGAGCGCGGACGCGGGGAGCGCCGGCGTCAAGGTCCTGGCCGTCACCGGGGAGTCCGCTCCCTGAGCCCCCCCCTCAGGGGGCGCCCGCGTCGGTGAAGGCCTGGTCCAGCAGGTCCGCGGCCCGATCCGCGTCCTCGGCGGTGACGTTGAGGGGCGGAGAGATCCGGATCACGTTGCCGTAGAGGCCGCCTTTGCCGATGATCAGCCCCCTGTCCTTCGCGGCCTCCAGCACCGCCCCGGTCTTCTCCGGGGCGGGCTCCTTCGTCTCCCGGTTCTTGACCAGCTCGATGCCCTGCATCAGGCCCATCCCGCGCACCTCTCCGATGGCGGGATGTTTGTCGGCCAGGCCCTCGAGGCGGCCGCGCAGGTGCCCCCCGACCTTCTCCGCGTTGTCGGCCAGGCCGTCGGCCTCGATCGCGTCCACCACGGCCCCGGCGGCCGCCATGGTCACGGGGTTCCCCCCGAAGGTCGAGATCGTCATTCCCTTGAAGGAGTCGGCCACCTCGGCCCGGGCGGCCGTCATGCCGATCGGATGCCCGTTGCCGAGGCTCTTGGCGGAAAGCACGATGTCGGGCTTGACCCCGAACTGCTCGATGCCGAACCACTTGCCCCCGGTGCGCCCCCAGCCGGTCTGCGTCTCGTCGGCGACGTAGAGCCCCTCGTGACGGCGGATGATCTCGGCCACCCGGGAGGGGTACTCCTTCGGAGGCGTGATGAAGCCACCGACGCCCAGGATCGGCTCAGCGATGAATGCGGCCGGTCGCCCCGAGGTGCCGGTGCGGATCACCTCCTCCACGTCGTCGGCGCAGGCGACGCCGCACTCCGGGTAGCGGAGCTTCAGCGGGCAGCGGTAGCAGTAGGGCGCCAGGGCCTGGCGGATCCCGGGATCCTGGACTCCCCCCAGGCGCCAGGGCGCGTGTCCGGTCAGGGACATCGAGAGCAGCGAGCGGCCGTGGTAGCCGTGGCGCAGCGCCACGACCTCGGTGCGCTGGGTGTGCAGCCGGGCCGAGAGGATCGCGGTCTCCACGGCCTCGGTTCCGCTGTTCGTGAAGAAGACCCGGGCCGGCTTCTCTCCCGGGAAGATCCTCGCGATCTTCTCCGCCAACTCCACGATCGGGATCGTGGGGAAGAGCGTCGTCACGTGCTGCAGCTGGTCCACCTGGCGCTTGATCGCGTCGGTGACCCGGGAGTCGCAGTGCCCCAGGCAGACCGTGACGATGCCCCCGAAGAAGTCCAGGTAGCGTCTCCCCTCGGGGTCGAAGAGCCACTTCCCCTCGCCCCGGACAAAGGGGAGCGGCTCCTTGTAGTAGGTCGTGACGCCGTACAGGTACTCCCGGTAGCGGCGGTTGATCTCTTCGCGCTGCATGGTGGCCCTCAGGGAAACTCGATCCGGGCGACTTGCTGCGCCGGATCGTCGCTGCACTCGGAAAGGCTCGTGTAGGTGAACAGGCAGTAGCGACGCCGGGTCCCGGTCAGTGTCTGGCCGCTCACGAAGAAGGATCGCGCCTGGTAGAGGGAGTCCTTCCCCGCGTCGGGGGCCACCCGATCCTTGTGGGGCGCCTCCGGCCTCTTGAAGTCGTGACGCTTTCCACCCGGCTCGGTCACGCTGAAGCGGACCGGCTGGAGCACGTCGACGGTCCGCGTCTCGGTGTCGACGAAGCGGGCACGCTTGACCTCGTCGTACTCGAAATCGAGCTGTCCCGCGGCCGGGAACGCTTTCTTGCCTACGTAGATCTCGTCGATCTGGCGCTCCTGGGGCGCGGCCAGCGCCGCCGAAGAGCCCTTGCCCCAGGTCACGTACTCGTATCCCAGGCCCCAGGAGAGCAGGGGCAGCCGGGTGCCGTCCCTCAGAACCAGAGTGATCGCCACCTGCTCCTGGGCGCTCCCGGAAGCCCCCAGCAGGAGCGCCGCCGCCACCAGAATCGCGCGTTGACTCATCAGTAGACACTCGACTTTCTCGTCTCACCGGTGTAGTCGACGTAGACGACCTTGACCTCGGTGAAGAACTCGAGGGCACCCGGCCCCTGCTCCCGGGGCCCGACCCCCGTCGCCTTGCTCCCTCCGAAGGGAAGCTGGGCCTCGCCGCCGGGCGTACCGCTGTTGACGTGGACGATCCCCACGTCGATCAGGTCGGTGAAGCGGTAGGCCAGGCTGACGTCCCGGGTGAAGACCGAGGCCGACAGGCCGTAGCGTACCGAGTTCGCGGCGGCCAACGCCTCCTCGAAGTCCGGGACGCGGATCACGCTGAGCACCGGTCCGAAGATCTCCTCCTGGGCGATGCGCATGTCCACCCGGGCCCGGTCGAACATCGTGGGCTCCAGGAAGTAGCCGTGGGCGTGGGGCCCCTCCCGCAGGCGCCGGCCGCCGCACACCAGCTGGGCGCCCTCGGACTTCCCGACCGCCACGTACTCGAGGTCGGTCTCGAGCTGAGCCGCGTCCACGGCCGGGCCCATTGCGGTGTCCTCCGCCAGGCCGTCGCCGACGCGGATCGCCTCGGCGTGCTTGCGGAGGCGTTCCACGAAGGCGTCGGCGACGGCCTCCTCCACGATCACCCGGGAGGTGGCGGTGCAGCGCTGTCCTGTGGAGCCGTAGGCTCCCTGGGCCGCAGCAGCAGCAGCGAGGTCCAGATCCGCGTCCCGCAGCACGAGCACCGGGTTCTTGCCGCCCATCTCGCACTGGACGCGGATCATTCGGGAGGCGCCCTGGGCGTAGATCCGCGCGCCGACGGCGTTGCTGCCGGTGAACGACACGGCCCGCGTGGCCTCGTGGGCGATCAGGGCGTCTCCCACGGTCGCTCCCGACCCGAGCACCATGTTCAGGACGCCTCTCGGCACACCGGCCCGCTCGAGGATCGAGACCACGGCGGTGGCCGTGCCGGGGGTGAGCGTGGCCGGCTTGAAGACCACGGTGTTGCCGGCCACGAGCGCGGGTGCGATCTTCCAGAAGGGGATCGCCACGGGGAAGTTCCAGGGCGTGATGCAGACCACCACCCCGAGGGGGACCCGGGTCGTGTAGCAGAAGTTCATGGGGAGCTCGGAGGGTATGGTGTCTCCCCACGGCCGGCGCGACTCCGCGGCGGTGTACTCGAGGATGTTGATCGTGCGCTGGATCTCGCCCAGGGCGTCCTTGACCGTCTTCCCCTCCTCCCGGGTGAGCAGCCGCGCCACCTCGTCGCGCTCGTCGCTCAGCAGCCGCGCCGCCTTCATGACGACGTTGCCCCGGACCGGCGCGGGGGTCTCCCGCCAGGCGGGGAAGGCGTCCGCCGCCGCCTGTACGGCGTGGCGAGCCTCCTCTGCGGTGGTGAGCGGGACGTGTCCCAGCACGTCTCTCGTATCCGCGGGGTTCAGGTTCGGCACGCTCGCCGTGGAAGCCGAGCGAACCCAGCTCCCCCCGACGAAGTTCCGGTACGCATCCGTGGCGGCACCAGCCTCGCCGGGGAGCGGAACGGCCGCGCTCACGATCCCACCACCCCGGCGCCGTGCCGTGCCTGGAGCGAGCCGGCGCGCGCTGCTTGTGGCATGGGTCTCTCCCTGGGAAGCGAAGCCCCCATTATGCCACCGGGCCCGCTTGCCGCGACCCGGGGCGGCGCGCAGAATGGGCACGTGATCCCCACGTTCCGCGAGCGGGGCGACGAGATCGGGGCGATCCTCCGGGATCGGGGCGGGCTCGGCGCGATCCTGATCGACCTCACCGGGCTCGCCAGGATCGAGCGCCGCTTTGGCCGGTCCGCGCACCAGTCGCTCCGGGAGCAGATCGATCCCCTGGCGAAGAGCCTGTGCGAGGACGAGGACGTGCTGGTCCGGGACGAGCGCGAGGGGGACCGCCTGCTCATCTTCGTGGCCTCCTCGACTCGGGAGAGCGCGCGCTTCTCCCTGGCCCAGCTCAGGCTCCGCACCGAGCGGGTTCACGACGAGCTGCTCCCCCGGGTCGCCCGCTTCGCGGCACCGTACCAGCGGCGCCGGCCGCCCCTGGACGTGGGCTACGGATTCGTCGTGCAGAACCCGCTGCTGGCCGAGGAGCGCCAGGTGCTGCGGCTGATCGAGGAAGCCCAGGCCTCCGCGGGGCTGCGCCGTCAGATCCGCGAGCGGGACGACCGCGAGACGCTGATCGAGATCGTCCACAACAAGGAGCTGTGGACGGTCTTCCAGCCGATCCAGGAGCTGGAGAGCCGAAAGCTGTTCGCCCACGAGGCGCTCTCCCGGGGCCCCCGGCGCACTGCCCTGGAGCGTCCGGGACCGCTCTTCGAGCTGGCCCAGAACCACGGCCTCGTGGAGGAGCTGGAGCGCGCCTGCCGCCGCCGGACGTTCCTTGACTGGGACGTCTTCGGGACTCCGGGACGGCTCTTCGTCAACACCGTCCCCGCCACGGTCCGGGACGCCAGCTTCCTGGGCCGGGGAGTGATGGAGTATCTCGGCTCCCGCATCTCGCCGCAGCTCGTCACCTTCGAGATCACCGAGCACGAGGTGATCGAGAACCTGACGCTCTACCGGGACGCCATGCAGTCCTTCATCGAGCTGGGGTTCAGCTTCGCCATCGACGACCTCGGTTCGGGACACTCGGGACTGGAGACCATGGCACAGCTGGGGGTCTCCTATCTCAAGATCGACATGCAGCTCGTCCGGGACCTCCACCTGCGCCCCGTCAACCGGCAGGTCGTGAAGGCGATCCTGGAGATGGGAGAAGGGATGGGGGCGACGGTGATCGCAGAGGGGATCGAGAAGCCCGAGGAGGTCGACGTTCTGCGCGAGCTCGGCGTGCGCTACGGGCAGGGCTACCACCTGGCGCTACCCATCGATCCCGGCGCCCGCGCCCAGGCGACCGTGGCCCCGGCCCGGGGGGGGCGCGGAAGGAGCGCTCAGGCCCGATGAAGGTCCACGAGATCATGACCCGGGAGGTCGTCACCGCGCATCCCGACACCGCCGTCAACCTGGTGGCCCGGCTCATGGCCGGGCGCGGCATCAGCGGCATCCCCGTGGTGGCCGAGAGCGGCGAGCTGGTGGGCATCGTCACCGAGCTCGACATGATCGTGCGCAACACGCGCCTCGAGCCGCCGGCCTTCTTCCAGATCCTGGACGGCCGCATCCCGCTCGAGACCCCCGCCCACTACAAGAAGCGCATCCGGCACATGCTCGGCGCCCTGGCCCGGGACGTCATGACCGAGGAGGTGGTCACGATCGCCCCCGACGAGGACGTCGAGGAGGTCGCGAGCCTGATGGTGAAGCACCGCGTCAACCCGGTCCCGGTGGTGGATGGCGGCCGCCTGGTGGGAATCGTCAGCCGGGCCGACATCATCGGGATGATGGCCCGGGACCTCGACGAGGCGCCCCCGGGAGGCTCCTGAACCCGCCGACGGCCTTTGGGGACAGTGGGTTATGATTGCCGGGCGTCCCGTCCTGGGGCGCCTGTGTGAACCCGGTCGCCGCATCGCCACCGGGGCGGAGTGAATCGACACCGTGGGTTTGCTGGACATCTTCAGGGGCGAGATGGTCGACCCCACCCGCTTCGCCGGAGTCCACGCCGGAGGGGACGTCATCACCACCCGGCTCGACGCCCTGGTGCGCTGGGGGCGCAAGTCCTCGCTCTGGCCGATGCCCTTCGGGACGGCCTGCTGCGCCATCGAGTTCATGGCGCTGTCGGCTTCCCACTACGACATAGCCCGCTTCGGCGCCGAGGTGCTGCGTTTCTCCCCGCGTCAGGCCGACCTGCTGTTCGTGGCCGGGACGATCGTGGACAAGGAAGCCCCGATCCTGAAGCTGATCTACGACCAGATGCCCGAGCCGAAGTGGGTCATCTCCATGGGGGTGTGCGCCTCGTCGGGGGGGTTCTACCGCAGCTACCACACCATGCAGGGGATCGACGAGATCGTGCCCGTAGACGTCTACGTTCCGGGCTGTCCGCCGGCCCCCGAGGCGCTGATCGCCGCGGTGATGAAGATCCAGGAGCGGATCAGCGCCGGAGAGCAGCAGAAGCAGCCCCAGGGGGCGAACCGGGTCGGCGCCTCGGGGGAGGGCGCTCACGATCGGCGCGCGCGTCGGCAGGCTTGGGCCGAGGACGACGTCGCCCGGGTCTCCCAGGGCCTCTCCCCCCGCGGGGAGCTCCCGGGGAGCGGGACGGAGCGTGGCTAGCCCGACCTCCGCCCCGGTCGGGATCGACAGCCCGGAGCTTCGGCGGATCTCCGAGCAGCTCGGCTCGGGCGTTCTCTCCGCGCAGGAGTTCCGGGGCGACCTGGCTGTCACCGTGGAGCGGTCGCGCTGGCTGGAGGCGGCGAGGCTGCTCCGGGACGACCCGGAGCTCGACTACCGCCTCTTCCTCGACCTGTGCGGCGTCGACCACGGGGACGACGAGTCCCTCCCGGAGCGCTTCGAATGCGCGCTCCACCTCTACTCGGTCAGCCGCGGCCACCACGTCCGGTTGAAGGCCGCGCTGCCGGAGCAGGATCCGCGGATCGCGTCGTTGTGCGGTGTCTTCAAGGGGGCGAACTGGTTCGAGCGCGAAGCCTGGGACCTGTTCGGGCTCGTCTTCGATGGCCATCCCAACCTCACCCGGATCCTGACCCACGACGACTTCGTCGGCCATCCGATGCGGAAGGACTATCCGATCGGCAAGCGGCACCTGCTCAGGGAGCCGCGCCGCAACCTGTTCGAGGCCCCCGAGGACGGGGAGCAGCTCCTGGTGAACATCGGCCCCTCCCACCCCGCCATGCACGGGACGTTCCGGGTCCAGGCCCTGTTGGACGGAGAGACCATCGCGAAGTGCGACGCCGAGATCGGCTACATGCACCGCAACTTCGAGAAGATGGCTGAGGTCCGGACCTACTGGCAGATCATCCCCTACACGGACCGCCTCAACTACTGCTCGTCCTTCATGAACGGGCACGGCTGGGCCCTGGCCGTGGAGAAGCTCCTCGGGATCCAGGCGCCGCCCCGGGCCGAGGCGATCCGGGTGATCCTCTCGGAGCTTTCCCGGATCGCCGATCACATCGTCTGCATCGGCACGAACGTGGTGGACCTCGGGGGCATCACCCCGTTCTTCGTGATGTTCCGCGCCCGGGAGGCGATCTACGATCTACTCGACGCCTGCTGCGGCGCGCGGCTCACGGTCTCCTACGTCCGCATCGGGGGGCTCGCCCAGGACGTCCCCGGGGAGTTCGAGGCGCTGTGCCGGCGCGCCCTGGCCGCCGTGCAGGACGTCGCCCGGCAGGCCGACAGGCTGCTGACCGAGAACCCGATCTTCGCGAAGCGCTTCAGGGACGTGGGCGTGATGCCGGCCGAGGACGCCCTCTCCTGGGGCTGGGTCGGACCCTGCCTGCGGGGCTCGGGGGTCGGCTACGACGTCCGCAAGGACCACCCCTACTCGGGCTACGAGCAGTACGACTTCGACGTGCCGGTGGGAGCGGTGGGTGACTGCTACGACCGCTACCTGGTCCGGATGGAGGAGATCCGGCAGAGCGCCCGGATCGTGGAGCAGGCCCTGGAGAGGCTTCCCCCCGGCCCCGTGATCGTGGACGACAAGCGCGTGGCCCTGCCGCCCAAGTCCGAGGTCTACTCGAACATCGAGGCGCTGATGAACCACTTCAAGCTCGTCTACGACGGGATCCTGCCGCCGCCGGGGGAGGTCTACGGCTACACCGAGGCCGCCAACGGCGAGCTCGGCTACTACGTCGTCAGCGACGGCTCCAAGCATCCGCGGCGGGTCAAGGTGCGGCCGCCCTGCTTCAACATCTACCAGGCCTTCCCCGAGATGATCACAGGCGGGATGCTCGCCGACGCCGTGGCGATCATCGGCGGCCTCAACGTCATCGCCGGAGAGCTCGACAGATAGACATGCCCACCTGCACCATCGACGGCCGGCAGATCGAGGTTCCCCCGGGGACCACGGTCATGCAGGCCGCGCTCCAGCTCGGCATCCACATCCCGCACTTCTGCTGGCACCCCGACCTGCCCGTGGACGGCAACTGCCGCATGTGCATGGTCGACGTCGAGAAGGCGCCGAAGCTGATGATCGCGTGCAACACCCAGGTCAGCGACGGGATGGTGGTCCGCACCGACACGCCCCAGGCCGCCGAAGCCCACCGCACCACCCTCGAGTTCCTGCTCGTCAACCACCCCATCGACTGCCCCGTCTGCGATCAGGCGGGCGAGTGCTACCTGCAGGACCAGTACATGGACCACGGCCTCCACGACGCCCGGGTGGAGATCGAGGAGAAGGTCCAGAAGCGCAAGGTGGTGGACCTCGGGCCGATCATGCTCGACGCGGAGCGCTGCGTGCTCTGCTCGCGCTGCCTGCGCTTCGAGCGCGAGG
>Ga0299906_10001450_pt1 | contig 20445 bp, 17 predicted proteins | sample RVTome_14_FD_200259 | JGI IMG/M metagenome (GOLD analysis project Ga0299906, IMG submission 200259) | Soil microbial communities from uranium-contaminated site in the Upper Colorado River Basin, Wyoming, United States - RVT145D125 (version 2) ...
CCCCTCGCCCGCCGCCGGCGCCCTTTCGCGCGGCTGGCGCGGCTGCGAGAGGTTCGCCGCCACGGCGTAAGTCAGAAGACCGGCGCAGGTCGCGTAGGTCGGTCCCGAGGTCACCTCGGCCAGACCGCGCACGCGGATCGGCCGGCCGACGCGGACCTGCTTGTCCAGCACCAGGCTGGCGAGGTCGCGCAGTCCCGGCAGCTGGCAGGCTCCGCCGGTCAGCACCACGCGACGGCCGGAGGTGCGGTCGAAGCCGGAGGCCTCCAGGCGGTTACGCACCAGCTCGAAGGTTTCCTCCAGGCGCGGCTGGATGATGCCCACGAGCAGCGAGCGCGGCACCTGCTGCAGCCCGGTCGCCTCGTCCTCGCCGACCTGCGGCACGTCGATCATTTCCCGCTCGTCGGCCGCCGTCGCCATGGCATGGCCGTAGAGCGTCTTCATCCGCTCGGCGTGCGTGCGCGGGGTCGAGAGGCCGCGGGCGATGTCGTTGGTGACGTGGTTGCCGCCGATCGGCAGCACGTCGGTGAAGATGACGTTGCCCTCGAGGAAGACGGCGATCGAGGTGCTGCCGCCGCCCATGTCGATCAGGGTGACGCCCAGCTCCATCTCGTCCTCGACCAGCGCGGCCAGGCCCGAGGCGTAGGGGCTGATCACCACGCCGGCGACGCCGAGGTGGGCGCGCTCGATGCAGGTGGTGAGGTTGCGCAAGGCGCCGGTGGCGGCCGAGCAGGTGTGCAGGTCGACCGCCAGGCGCTCGCCGTACATGCCGCGCGGGTCGCGGATGCCGCGGCTGCCGTCCACGGCGTAGGAAACCGGGATCGAGTGGATCAGCTGCCGGCCGGAGGCGTCGCCCTGCGCCAGGCCGTCCAGTGCGTGGCATTCGTCGATCGCGCGCTTCACGTCGGCCGGGCCGATCTCGTGGCCGCTGATCGAGACCTCGACCGAGATCGAGCGCGAGGAGGGATTGCCGCCGGAGAGATTCACCACGAGATCGCTGATCTGCTCGCCGGCCATCTGCTCGGCGGCATGCACCGCCTTGCCGATCGACTGCGTGGCGGCGTCGAGATCGATCACCGTGCCCTGGCGCACGCCCTGGCTCGCCTGTTGCCCGATGCCGACCACGCGCGGGCGCAGGTCCTCGCCCATGCGCGCGATGAAGCAGCAGGTCTTGCTCGAGCCCACGTCGAGCGCGCCGATCAGGCCCTGGCGGATGCGGCCCAATCCCTTCTTCATCGCGTCAAGCCCGGTTCATGGCGCGCCATCGGGTCCCTCAGGTGTCTTCGCCCGCGACGGGCGGCAGGGGCGGGACTTCAACGCCCGGCGCTGGCTTGACCAACAAGCGGTCGGGCTGCCGCAAGTCGATGACCACAACATCTCGTGATAGAAGACCGTTTTCGCGGTCGAGTCGGCCAAGCATTTGCCACGCTTCCACGGCGCCTTCCTCGGGCAGGCGGACGTCGATGCCATTCTCCATGCGCAGGTTCCAGCGGCGCTCGCCGACCCTGACCGCCGCCGCCACCCGCGATGCCAACTCCGGCTCGGTGGCGAGCAGCACGAAGAGCCCCTCGGCGGCATCGGCGGCGCCGGATCCCACGATCAGGGGCAGGTTGGCGAAGTCCTCCGGCCGGGCGACGGGGATGACCTGGCCCTCCTGGTCGACCACGCTGAGCTGGCCATCGAGCTGCCAGAGCGCCATGGCACTGCGCTCTTCCAGGGTGACGTAGATGAGGTCCGGCAGGCGGCGCTCGACCGTGGCTTCCCGCACCCAGGGCAGGGCCTCCAGCCGAAGGCGCGCAGCGTGCGGGTCGAAGTCGAGGATCGGCTCGCCCTGCCGCAAGGCAACGGCCGCGAGGATTTCCTGCGGCTGCGTGCGCTCGCGCCCGATGACATGCACGTTGGCGAGCTTGAGGCCCAGGTTGGCGGAAGTGTCGTAGAAGCCCGCCACGGCCGTCTCGTATTGCCGCAGCACGAAGCCGGACTGCCAGGCCCAGGGGCCCGCGCCCAGCAGCAGCGCGCCGGCCGCCAGGCGCAGCTTGGTGCGCAGCCGCAGGCGGCCAAGGAAACCGGGACGGCGCGCGCGCGCCGGCGAGACACTGCGCACCGCGGCGCGGCGCGGCCTCGGCGGCGACTTGGGCAGGGGCTTGCGCGCCGGCTTGCGGGCAGGCTTGCGGCTGGTCATCGGCCCATCGCCTCCTCGACGATCCACTGGCAAAGGTCGGGGAAGCTGAGGCCGCAGTAGCGCGCCTGCTCCGGCACCAGCGAGAGCGGGGTCATGCCCGGCTGGGTGTTGATCTCCAGGAGATAGAGCTGGCCCGGCTCGCCCTTGGTGTCGTCGTAGCGGAAGTCGCAGCGGGTGACGCTGCGGCAGCCCAGGATGCGGTGCGCCGCAACGGCCGTGGCCATGGCCTGCTCGAGGACGGTCGCGTGGATCGGGGCCGGCACCAGATGATCGGTGCGCCCGTCGGTGTACTTGGCCTCGTAGTCGTAGAAGCCGACCTTGGGCCTCAGCTCGGTCACGGAAAGCGCGCGCTCGCCCGAGCCGTCGCCGAGCACGCCCACGGTCAGCTCACGGCCGGCGATGTAGGGCTCGACCAGGACGTACTCGCCGAACTTCCAGCCCTCGGCGGTCAGCGGCGGCAGGTTGTCGCGCTCGCGCACGATGCGCACGCCGACCGAGGAACCCTCGGCCGGCGGCTTGATCACGTAGGGCCGCGGCAGCGGATCGCCCCTGGCGAACTCGTCGCGGTGCACGACGCGGCCCGAGGGCGTGGTGATGCCGGCGGCGGCGAAGAGCCGCTTGGCCAGCTGCTTGTCCATCGCCATGGCCGAGGCCAGCACGCCCGAATGGGTGTAGCGCTGGCCCAACAGCTCGAGCGCGCCCTGCACGCAGCCGTCCTCGCCGTAGTGGCCGTGCAGCGCGTTGAACACCAGGTCGTAGCCCTTGGCGAGCGCGCGCGAGAGCGCGGCCAGGTCGCGGGAGAGGTCGTGCTCCTCGACGCGGTGGCCCTTCTCGCGCAGCGCCTGGGCGCAGGCGGCGCCGGTAACCAGCGAAACATCACGCTCGGCCGAGGGCCCGCCCTTCAGCAGCAGGATGGAGAGCGCCGCGCTCATGCCGGCTTCCCCACGATCTTGATCTCCCATTCGAGCGCGATGCCCGACCGCGCCTGCACGCGGCGCCGCACTTCCTCGCCCAGCGCTTCGATGTCGGCGGCCCGGGCGGCGCCCAGATTGATCAGGAAGTTGCAGTGCTGCTCGGAAACCTGCGCATCGCCGACCTTGAGGCCGCGGCAGCCCGCGGCGTCGATCAGCTGCCAAGCCTTGTGGCCCGGCGGGTTGGCGAATGTCGAGCCGCCGGTGCGGCTGCGGATAGGCTGCGTCGCCTGGCGCTCGGACTGAATCTCCGCCATGCGGGCCAGGACCTCGGCGGCTGGCCGGCTTTCGCCCTTCAGCCGCGCGCGGGTGACGACGGCGCCCGGCGGCAGACGGGAGTGCCGATAGGAGAGGCCGAGCTCATCGGCGGTCAGCCGTACCAGGCGCCCGCCGGGCAACGCGAGCTCGGCCCAAACCAGAACATCCTTTGTCTCGCGCCCGTAGGCGCCGGCGTTCATGCGCACCGCGCCGCCGATCGTGCCGGGCACACCGCAGAGGAACTCCAGCCCGCCGATGCCGGCCTCTGCCGCGACGCGCGCAACATTGAGGTCGAGCGCCGCGGCGCCGGTCTCCACCTCGTCGCCCTCGGCCAGGACGTCCGCGAACCCACGGGCCAGGCGAAGCACCACGCCCTCGATGCCGCCGTCGCGCACGAGGAGATTGGAGGCCACACCGATCACGCTCAGGGGCACGTCAGCCGGCTTGGCGTCGAGGAAGGTCAGCAGGTCGTCGACGTCGGCTGGCCGGAACAAGAGCTCGGCCGGCCCGCCGACGCGGAACCAGGTGAGCTGCGCCAGAGGCGCCTCGGGCGAGAGCCGGCCGCGCAGCGGCGGCAGGCGCTCGGCCAGCGTGAGGGGGTGGGCGGCGGCCATCATGCCTGGCTCCCCCCGTCCGGCGCCTGGCCAAGCCGCTTGCCCAGCTCGACCGGCAAGGCCGCCGCCCATTGCGTGATGGAGCCCGCGCCCAGGCAGACCACGAGGTCGCCGGGCCTGGCCAGCTCCACGATCATGTCCGGCAGCGCCACCGGATCGGCAAGGAAGCGCACGTTGCGGTGGCCGTGCGCACGCAGTCCGATGCTGAGCGCCTCGCCGGAGATCCCGTCGATCGGCGCTTCGCCCGCGGCATAGACCTCCGCCACCACCACTTGGTCGGCCTGGTTGAAGCAGGCGCAGAACTCCTCGAAGAGGTTGGCCAGGCGCGTGTAGCGGTGTGGCTGCACCACGGCGATGACGCGCGCGCCGGCCGGGCGGCCGGCCAGATTCTGGCGCGCGGCCTGCAGCACCGCGGCGATCTCCACCGGGTGGTGGCCGTAGTCGTCGATGACGGTGATGCCGTTGACCGTGCCGGTGCGGGTGAAGCGGCGCTTCACCCCCTTGAAGCTCGACAGCGTGCGGCGGATCACGTCCTCGTCGAAACCCATCTCGTGCGCGATCGCGATGGCGGCCAGCGCGTTGGAGACGTTGTGGTTGCCCAGCATGGGCAGCGCGAGGTCGACGAGCCGGCTTTCCGGCGCACCGCGGCGGCCGGCGAAGACCACGTCGAAGCGGAAGCCATCCGCCTCGGGCCGCAGGTTGACGCCACGCACCTCGGCGGCGGCCGAGAAGCCGTAACTGACGATGCGCCGGTCGTCGATGCGGCCGATCAGACCTTGCACCACCGGATGGTCGATGCAGAGCACGGCGAAACCGTAGAAGGGAATGTTCTGGACGAAGGTCTTGTAGGCCTCGTTCATCGCCTCGACCGTGCCGTAGAAGTCGAGATGCTCGGGATCCATGTTGGTGACGATGGAGATGACCGAAGGCAGCTTGGTGAAGGTGCCGTCGCTCTCGTCGGCCTCCACCACCATCCAGTCGCCCTCGCCCAGGCGCGTGTTGGTGCCGTAAGCATTGATGATGCCGCCGTTGATCACCGTGGGATCGAGCCCGGCGGTTTCCATCAGCGAGCCGATCATCGATGTGGTGGTGGTCTTGCCGTGCGTGCCGCCGACGGCGATCGACCACTTGAGGCGCATCAGCTCGGCCAGCATCTCGGCCCGGCGCACCACCGGCAGCAGGCGCTCGCGCGCGGCCTGCAGCTCGGGATTGTCGGGCTTCACGGCGCTGGAGATGACGACGATCTCGGCCTTGCCGAGGTTCTCGGGGCGGTGACCGACGGCGACGTCGATGCCGAGCTTGCGCAGGCGCTGTACGTTGCCGCCTGCCGCGAGGTCGCTGCCCTGCACCTGGTAGCCCAGGTTGTGCAGCACCTCGGCGATGCCGGACATGCCGATGCCGCCGATGCCGACGAAATGGATGACGCCGATGTCGCGCGGCAACTCCCTCATGCGGCGCGCTCCCCGGTCGTCAGCGGGCCGCCGTCGCTCGTCAGGCGCCCCTCGACCAGATCGGCCAGGCGGCGCGCCGCATCGTCGATGGCGAAGGCGCGGGCCGCGCCGGCGGCCCGCACCAGCAGCGCCGGCTGCGTGAAGAGGCGCTGCAGCTCCGCGGTCAATCGGTCGGCGTCGAGCGCGGACTGCGGGATCATCCAGCCGCCGCCGGCCGCCGCCAGCGCCTCGGCGTTGGCACGCTGGTGGTCGTCGGCGGCAAAGGGATAGGGCACCATCAGGGCCGGTCGGCCGGCCGCCGCCGCCTCGGCGACGGTGGAGGCGCCGGAGCGGCAGAGCAGCAGCGTCGCCTGCGCCAGGCGCTGCGGCATGTCGTCGAAGAAGGGCTTCAACTCGGCCTCGACACCGCAGGCCTTGTAGGTTGCGGCGACCGGCTCGAGATCGCTGCCGCGCACCTGCTGCACGACCTTGAGCCGCGCCTTGATCTCTTCGGTCAGGCGGCAGACCGCCGCCGGCACCAGCTCGTTGAACACCCGCGCGCCCTGCGAACCGCCGGTCACCAGCAGGATCAGGCGGTCCTTGGCGCCCGGCACCGCGTAGGGCCGCCGGCCCACCTCGGCGATCGCGGCGCGTACGGGATTGCCGGTACGCACGCTGCGGCCCTGCAGCGCTTCGGCCAGTCCCTTCACGGTGGCGAAGGAGGTCGCGATCGCCGCGGCTTTCGGTGCGAGCAGGCGGTTGGCGCGGCCGATTACCGCGTTCTGTTCGTGGATCACCACTTTGAGGCCGAGCCTGGCGCCGGCCCAGACCGTCGGTACCGAGGCATAGCCGCCGAAGCCGACCACCGCCTTGGCGCCCAGCCGGCGCAGCAGGCGGCGCGCCTGCCAGGAGCCGCGCAGCAGCCTGAGCCCGGCCACGCCCTTCTGCCACAGGCTGGTACCGAGCAGCGCGCCGGCTGACAGGCGGTGGGTCTCGACCTCGGCGAGGTCGGGGCCGAAGTCCTTGCCGCGGCTGTCGGTGAAAAGCGCCACGCGCCAGCCGCGTTCGATCAGGAGGCGCGTCAGCGCCTGCGCCGGAAACATGTGCCCGCCGGTACCACCGGCAGCGATGACGATAAGCGGGACCTTGCCGTTCCTCCTCATCGGAGCGCCTCCGCTCCGGCCGGCCGGCGGCGCGTCAGCGCCAGCACCATGCCCATGGCGATCGCCAGCGCGAGATAGGAGGAACCGCCGTAGGAGATGAACGGCAGCGTCATGCCCTTGGTCGGGATCAGGTGCAGTGCCGAGGCCATGTTGACGAAGGCCTGCAGGCCGACCTGGCTCAAAAGCCCGGTGGCGGCCAACAGCACGAAGAGGCTGGTCTCGCCCAGCAGCTTGGCGAAGCCGCGCAGCACGACGAAGGCGAAGAGCAGGACGAGAAACAGGCAGACGACGATGCCGAACTCCTCGCCGGCAACGGCGAAGATGAAATCGGAGTGCGAGTCCGGCAGCAGGTCCTTGACCGTGCCCTCGCCCGGTCCGCGGCCCCAGGGCCCGCCGTTCTGAAAGGCCTCGAGCGAGCGCTCCACCTGGTAGGTGTCGCCGGCGGCGGGGTCGAGGAAAGAATCGACCCGTTCGGCCACATGCGGGAAGAGGAAGTAGGTGCCGACCAAGAGGCCGACGGCGGCGAGCGCAATGCCGCCCACCCAGACAAGCGACAGGCCGGCCAGGAAGAACTGCACGGCGAACACGGCCGTCAGGATCACTGTCTGGCCGACATCGGGTTGCAGCAGGAAGAGCGCGGCGATCAGCGCGTAGAGCAGAGTGGCGACGGTGGCGCCCGGCAACGCGCCGTCGATGCGACCGGCGGTGAACAGCCAGGCTGCGGTCACTGCGAAGAAGGGCTTGGCGAACTCCGAGGGCTGCAGGGAGAACCCGCCCAGCGATATCCAGCGGCTGGCACCCTTGATTTCCTGGCCAAGCAACAGCGTGACCACCAGCAGCGCGATGGCCACCAGCAGTCCCAGCACGGCGACGCGGCGCACGGCGCGCGGCGAGAAGAGCGAGACGGCCAGCATCAGCGCCGCCGCCAGCGGAATCGTCACCATGTGTCGGCGCGCCAGCTGGAAGGGGTCGGCAAGGCCGATGCGGTCGGCCGCGGCGGGCGAGGCCGCCAGCATGAAGATCGCGCCCAGGCCCATCAGCAGGAAGAGCGCCACGATCTGCCAGCGGTCGACCGTCCACCACCAGCGGCCGAGCAGGGATTGGTCGTTGCGCGCCAGCGTCATCATGGCGCCCGCTCCAGCGCTTCGACGCAGCGGCGGAAGTCGCGGCCGCGCTCCTCGAAGTCGTTGTATTGGTCGAAGGAGGCGGCGGCCGGCGACAGCAGCACGACGGCGCCCTTCCGGCCGTCACGTCTCGCCGCGGCGAAGGCTGCCTCGACGGCGCGATCCATCGTGCCGCAACGGTGCGTCGGCAGCGCCCCGCCGAGCTCGCGCGCGAAGCGCTCGCTCGCCTCGCCGATCAGGAAGGCTTCGGCCACGGCGGGATAGAAGGGCTCCAGGCCGGCGAGCCCGTTCTCCTTGGCGCGGCCGCCGAGGATCCAGTAGATCGGCCGGTAGCAGCCGAGCGCCTTGGCCGCGGCCTCGGCATTGGTCGCCTTGGAGTCGTTGACGAAGCGCACGCCGTCGATCTCGGCCACCAGCTCCTGGCGATGCTCCAGCCCGGGAAAGCGCGGCAGCGCCGACAGGATCTCCTGTCGCGCCAGGCCCAGGCCCAGGCAGGCGGCGTAGGCGGCCGCGACGTTCTGCCAGTTGTGCCGGCCGGGCAGGCGATCGAGCGTCGCGAGGTCGAGGGGTCGCTCGTTGCGTCCTTCGGTATCGTCGACGAGCCAGGAGCCGTCGATCCAGACACCGCCCTTGGCAGTCGCCTCGACCGAGATCGGCCAGACCCGCCGGCCTTCAGCCTCGAGCTCCGCCGCCAGGCCACGGCAGGCTTCGTCATCCAGCCCGATGACCGCGAGCTGGCGCGGCGACTGCCGGGAGAAGACCAAGCGCTTGGCGGCAACGTAGCCGGCGAAGCCGCCGTGGCGTTCGAGATGGTCCGGCGTGATGTTGAGCAGGACGGCGACGTCGAGTGCCAGCGTCGCCAGCAACTCGAGCTGGTAGCTGGAAAGCTCCAGCACGTAGATGCCGCCCTCGCCCAGCGCCGGCAGGTCGAGCACGGCGCGGCCGATGTTGCCGCCCACCGCCACCCGGCGCCCGGTGCTGGCCAGGATGTGCCCGGCAAGCGCGGTGGTGGTGGACTTGCCGTTGGTCCCGGTGATGCCGAGGAAGCGCGACCGGCGCTCGGCCAGAGCCAAGAGCTCGATGTCGCCGATAATCGGCCTTCGGGCGGCTCGCGCCGCCGCGGCCGCCGGGTGCGGCCGAGGAAAGCTGTGCGGGATGCCGGGCGAGAGTACGAGGGCCTCGACGCCGCTCCAGTCGACGGCGTCGAGCGGCGCGGTCACGACGCCGGCGGCCGCCGCCCTGCGGCGCGCCGCCTCGCCGTCGTCCCAGGCCAGCACCTCGGCGCCGGCGCGCAGGAGTTCGCGCGCTGCGGCGAGACCGGAGCGCGCCAGGCCCAGCACGGCGTAGCGCCGGCCCGCGGCGAAGGAGAGGTCGAGCGGGCTCATCTGAGCTTCAGGGTGGAGAGACCGACCAGCGCCAGGATCACGGCGATGATCCAGAAACGCACGACGACGGTCGGCTCGGCCCAGCCCTTCTTCTCGAAGTGGTGGTGCAGCGGCGCCATGCGGAAGACGCGCTTGCCGGTGAGCTTGAAGGAGGCGACCTGCACGATGACCGACACGGTCTCCAGCACGAAGAGGCCGCCGATGATGGCCAGCACCAGCTCGTGCTTGGCGGCCACCGAGATCGCGCCCAGGGCGCCGCCGCAGGCGAGCGAGCCGGTGTCGCCCATGAACACCATGGCGGGCGGCGCGTTGAACCAGAGGAAGCCGAGCGAGGCGCCAATCAGCGCGCCGCAGAAGACGGCGAGCTCGCCGGTGCCGGGCACGAGGGTGATCTGCAGGTATTCGGCGAAGACGGCGTTGCCGGCGAGGTAGGCGATCAGCGCAAAGCAGGCGGCGGCGATGGCGACCGGAACGATGGCGAGGCCGTCCAGGCCGTCGGTCAGGTTGACCGCGTTCGAGGCGCCGACCATCACCACCATGGCGAAGACGACGAAGAACCAGCCGAGGTCGAGAAAGACGTTCTTCAGGAACGGCAGCGCCAGGTGGCTTTCCATGCCCTCCGGCGAGAGGTAGCGGATCCAGACCGCGGCGGCGGCAGCGATGGCGAACTGCACGACCAGCTTCAGCTTGGCGGGCAGTCCCTTGGCGTTTTTCTTGGTGAGCTTCAGGTAGTCGTCGCCGAAGCCGACCGCGCCGAAGCCCAGCGTGACGAAGAGCACCACCCAGACATAGCCCGTGGTGAGATCGGCCCAGAGCAGCGTCGAGATCGCCAGCGCGATCAGAATGAGAAAGCCGCCCATGGTGGGCGTACCCTTCTTGGTCACCAGGTGGCTCTCCGGCCCGTCGCTGCGGATCGGCTGGCCGCCCGGCTGCTTCGAGCGCAGCCAGCGGATGACCCGGGGACCCAGGATGAAGGCGAGGAAGAGCGCGGTGACCACCGCGCCGGCCGTGCGGAAGGTCAGGTAGCGGAAGACGTTGAACAGGCTCACGTCGTCGGCCAGCGGGACCAGCAGGTGGTAGAGCATGGCCGGGCCTCAGGCGCTGGCCGCGGATGGGGAGGCGCCGGAGGCGAGCCGTTCGATCACGCGCGCCATGCGCGAGCCGAGCGAGCCCTTGACCAGCACGACGTCGCCGGGACGCAGGCGTTCGGCCACCAGCCCCGCCAGCGACTGCGAGTCCGGCGCCCAGAGGCCGCGCCGCCCGGTCGGCAATGCGTCGTAGAGCGCGCGCATTGCGGGGCCGCAGCAGAACACCAGGTCGATGTTGCCGGCGATCAGCGGCTGCGCCAGACCGTGGTGCAGGCTCGCCGCCTCTGTGCCCAGCTCCAGCATGTCGCCCAGCACGGCGATACGCCGTCCGCCGGGGCCGAGGTTGGCGCCGGCCAGCACGGCGAAGGCCGCCCGCATCGAGGTGGGGTTGGCGTTGTAGCTGTCGTCGATCAGGTCGAAAGCGCCGCCCGCATGTGTCCCCGGTGGCAGCTCCAGGCGCTGGCGCAGGCCGCGGCCTTTCAGCGACTTGAGACCGGCCATCGCGGTGGCCGCGCGCACCGGGTCGGCGCCGGCCGCGCGCACCGCGGCGAGCACGCCTAGCGAGTTCATCACCATGTGCTCGCCCGGCAGCGAGAGGCAGTAGTCGAGCGTCTCGCGGCCGAGGCGCGCCTTGACCGCGCTGGAGGTCGCGTGCAGCGAGCAGTCGACGAGGCGCAGGGTGGCGCGCTCGCTGCGCCCGAAGGTGACGATGCGCGCGCGCTGCGCCTGCGCCCGCTCGATCAGACGATCGGCCATCGGCGCATCGGCGTTGATCACCGCATGGCCGCCCGGCGGAAGTCCCTCGAAGATCTCGGCCTTGGCGTCGGCGATCCCGGCCAGGCCCTCGGGAAAGTACTCGACGTGCGCCGGCGCGATGGTGGTGACGAGTGCCACCAGCGGTCGTACCAGCCTGGTCAGCGGCCGGATCTCGCCTGGATGGTTCATGCCGATCTCGAAGACGGCGTAGCGCGCCTCGTGCGGCAGCCGCGCCAGGGTCAGCGGCACGCCCCAGTGGTTGTTGTGGCTGGCGGCCGAGGCGAAGGCCGGCGCCTGCGCCGCGAGCACGTGGCGCAGCATCTCCTTGGTCGAGGTCTTGCCGACCGAGCCGGTGACGGCGATGCAGGTGGCCTCGCTCCGCGTGCGCGCGAAGCGGCCGAGCGCTGCCAGGCCCGCCAGGCTGTCCGGCACGATCACCAGCCGCGACTGCGGCGGCAGGTTGTCCGGCCGGCGCTGGCAGAGCGCGGCGGCGGCACCGGCGGTCAGGGCCTGCGCGACGAAATCGTGGCCGTCGTAGCGGGGTCCCGGCAGGGCGACGAAGAGGTCGCCCGCAGCCAGGCTGCGGCTGTCGATGGAGACGCCGGTTGCCTGCCAGTCTTCGCCCAGGGTTTCGCCCAGGGCTTCGCCACCGGTTGCGGCCAGCACGTCGGCGCGGCTCCAGAGCGGCCGGGCCTGGCTCACGAGGCCAGCCTCCCGAGCTCGCGCACGACCTCGCACGCCACGATGCGATCGTCGAACGGCACCACGCGCGTGCCGACGATCTGCCCGCTCTCGTGCCCCTTGCCGGCGATCACCAGAACGTCGCCCGCCATGAGGCCCATCATCGCCGCGGCGATGGCGGCCCGGCGGTCGCCGAGCTCCAGCGCGCGCGGGCAGGCTTCCAGGATCGCGGCGCGGATCGCCTCGGGCGCCTCGCCGCGCGGATTGTCGTCGGTGACGATCACCTGGTCCGCCAGGCGCTGCGCGATCTGGCCCATGATCGGCCGCTTGGCGCGGTCGCGGTCGCCGCCGCAGCCGAACACCACCCAGAGGCGGCCGCGGGTGTGCGGACGCAGGCTTTCCAGAACCGCGGCCAGCGCCGCCGGCTTGTGCGCATAGTCGACGAAGACGCGGCCGCCGCTCGGTGTCACCGCCACCGGCTCCATGCGACCGGGCACCACCTGCAGGCGCGACAGCGCCGGCAGCACCTGGCCCATGGGCGTGCCGCTGCCGACCACGAGACCCAGTGCCGCCAACAGGTTCATCGCCTGGAAAGCGCCGAAGAACGGCAGCTCCACCTCGTGCGGCCGCCCGAAGAGCGACAGGCGCAGGGCCTGCCCGGCGGCGGTCGGCCGGCGCTCGAGCAGGGCCAGGTCGGCACCCGCGCCGCTGCCGAAGGTGATGAGCCGCTGTCCGCGCTCGCGCGAGATCCCGGCAAGTTCCATCGACTGCGGCGCGTCGGCGTTCAGCACCGCCGTCGCACCCGCTGGCAGCAGCTCGGCGAAGAGCCGGCGCTTGGCGGCGAAGTAGCGTTCCAGCGTCTCGTGATAGTCGAGGTGCTCGTGGCTGAGGTTGGTGAAGCAGGCCGCCTGCAGCCGCACGCCGTCGAGCCGGTACTGGTCGAGGCCGTGGCTCGAGGCCTCCATCACCGCATGGTCGAAGCCGGCATTGGCCAGCGCCGCCAAGGCCTGCATCAGCGCGACTGGGTCGGGCGTGGTCAGGCTGGCCGGTGCGTCGACGATCGCGCCCTCGGGCTTGAGCCCGAGCGTGCCAAGGCTGGCGGCGGCCTGGCCCGCTGCCTGCCACAGGCCCAGGGTGAAGTGCGCAACCGAGGTCTTGCCGCTGGTGCCGGTAACGGCCACCAGCGTCTCCGGCTGCCGGCCGTAGAAGGCCGCGGCAAGACGTGCCAGCGCCCGGCGCGGATTGGGATCGGTGATCAGCGGCGCGCGGCCGGCCACGCTGTCGGCGACGGTGCCGGGCGGCGCCAGGATTGCGGCGGCGCCGCGTGCCAGCGCCTCGTCGATGAACAGCCGCCCATCGGCCTTGCTGCCGGGGAGCGCGGCGAAGAGGAAACCCGGCTCCACCTTGCGGCTGTCGGCGGTCAGTCCGCTCAAGGTCGCCTGGCTCACCAGGTCGGCGCCGCTCAGGATCTCGCTGTCGTTGAGTTTGGCCTGTTCCAGCACGTCAGCGAGACGCAAGCGGGCGCCCCCCCAGCGATACCGGGATCAGGGCTGCGTCGCTGTCGGCAACGGTGGTGGGCTCGCGCGGCGCCACCCCGAGCAGGGGGCCGATGCGCTCGACGATGCGGGCGAAGAGCGGCGCGCCGACCCAGGAGCCGGTGGCGTAGCCCTGCGTCTGCTCGGTGCCCTTGGGCTCGTCGACGATCGCCAGCACCAGATAGCGCGGGTCGTCCATCGGGAAGGCGCCGACGAAGGAGGCGATGCGGCGGTCGTTGGCGTAGCGGCCGTTCACCAGCTTGTCCGCGGTGCCGGTCTTGCCGCCGACCAGGTAGCCCGCCACCTCGGCGCGCTTGCCGGAGCCTTGCAGCACGTTGAGCCGCATCAGCCAGCGCAGCGCGGCCGAGGTCTCCTCGGAGAACACGCGCGTGCCGGTGGTGCCGTTCTCGTTCTTCAACAGCGTGGCCGGGCGCAGGATGCCGCCGTTGATAGTGGCGGCGGCGGCGGTGGAAAGCTGCAGCGGGCTCACAGCGATGCCGTGTCCATAAGAAACCGTCAGGGTATTGATATCCCGCCAGGGCTTCGGAACCATCGGATGGCCGATCTCGGGCAATTCGATGGCAGCCGGCGTGGTCAGCCCCAGCGCAGCCATGTAGGCCTTCTGCCGCTCGCTGCCGACGTCACGGCCCATTTGCGCGGCGCCGATGTTGGAGGAGTAGATGAAAATCTCCGGCACCGACAGCCAGCGGTGCTTTCCCTTGTAGTCGGAGATCGTGTAGCCGGCGACCTTGATCGGGTGCGACGCATCGTAGCCGCTGGCGAGGTCGACCACTCCCTCCTGCAGCGCCATGGCGACGGTGAAGATCTTGAAGGTCGAGCCCATCTCGTAGACGCCGAGGGTGAGGCGGTTGAAGCGGGCTTCCTCGCTGGCCAAGGCCGGCTGGCGCGGGTCGTAGCTCGGCAGCGAGACGGCGGCCAGCAGCTCGCCGGTGGTCAGATCGAGCACGATGCCCGCAGCGCCAATGGCCTGGAAGGTGGCGATGCCGGCCGCCAGCTCCTCGGTCAGGATGTCCTGCAGGCGCAGGTCGATCGAGAGTTGCAGCGGCTCGGTCGAGCCGCGCAGCCGCTCGTCGAACTGCCGCTCGACACCGGCCAGGCCCTGGTTGTCCACGTTGGTGAAGCCGACCAGGTGCGACACCAGCTCGCCCTGCGGATAGACGCGCGCCATCTCGCGCTGGAAGTAGAGGCCCGGGATGCCCAGCCGGTTCACGTCGTACTGCTGGCGCGGCGTCAGCTGCCGCTCCAGCCAGACGAAGGACCGCTCGCCGGCGAGCTTGGCCGCGAGCGCCGCGGCATCGAGGCCTGGCAAAACCGTGGCGAGCGCCTGCGCGGCTGCGGCCGCATCGTGCACTTCGCGCGCGTCGGCATAGAGCGAGGCCACCGGCAGCGTGGTGGCGAGCACGATGCCGTTGCGGTCGACGATGTCCGCCCGCCCGGTGGCGAGCGGCTGCGCCGTGACGTCGGCGAGCCGGGGCTCGGCGGCAGGACCGCCGAGCCCCAGGTCGACCAGTCGCCAGGCGAGAAGAAAAAAGGCCAGCGCGAATGCAAAGCCTGCGGCGACCAAACGGGTCCGGCCGGTCTCGAGGGCCGACTTGACGTGGCCCTCGAGTTCGACGACCGGGCCCCGCGTGGGCCGGAGATCCAGTCCGCACGGGTGGCAGGGACGGGACAAGGGAGCGGAACGTCGGATCATTGCTCTGCTCTCGCGCTGGCCAGAGTGGGACCGCCACGGTGAGGCTGGGATGAGTCGGGAAGAATCCCAACCGCCGGATCGACGGTCCGATAGGGAAGGTCCTCGAAGCGCACGATCTGGCCGGGGGCGAGCGCTTCAAGTCCGAGATGCCGCTGCGCCAGCTCCTTCAGGCGCTCCGGCTGATTAAGGTGGGACCATTCAGCCTTGAGGACGTGCAGGGCTTCCTGGTCGGTGAGAATCTGTCGGTGCAGCTGGCCGAGTTCGTCCTCGAGCTTCTGCACCTCGTGCTTCAGCACGAAGACGCCGATGGCGGCGATCAGCGCGATGGCGAAGGCGGCCAGCACGGTGAGCCGGGTCATGCCGCCGCTCCCGAGCCCTGGACTGCCGGATGGGCCGCGGTGCGCTCGGCGGCGCGCAGCCGGGCCGAGGCGGCGCGCGGGTTGAGGCGGATCTCCTCGGCGCCGGGCTTGATGGCGCCCTTGAACAGCAGGCGGAAAGTCGGCTGGTCGCCGCGCACCACGGCGGGCCGGTGCCGCGAGCCCTGCGGCCGGTCGGTGGCGCGCGCGGCAAGGAAGCGCTTCACCAGCTTGTCCTCGAGCGAGTGGAAGGAGACGACGGCGAGCCGGCCGCCCGGGGCCAGCAGGCGCTCGGCCGCGGCCAGGCCGCGGTCGAGCTCGCCCAGCTCGTCGTTCACGTAGAGCCGCAGCGCCTGGAAGGTGCGAGTGGCGGGGTCGAGGCGGTCGGCGGCGCGGCGCACCACCGTGCGCACGACCTCGGCCAGCTGCAGCGTGCGCGTGATCGGCCGCGCGGCAACGATGGCGCGGGCGACGGCGCGGGCGCGGCGCTCCTCGCCCAGGCGGAAGATGATGTCGGCGAGCGTCGCTTCGTCGGTCTCGTTGACCACCTCGGCGGCGGTCTTCCCGGCGGCGCCCATGCGCATGTCGAGCGGCCCGTCCTCGCGGAACGAGAAGCCGCGTTCCGCGCGGTCCAGCTGCGGCGAGGAAACGCCGAGGTCGAGCGCGATGCCGTCGAGCGGCCGGAAGTCGCCGACCAGGCGGTCCATCTCGCCGAAACGGCCCTCGACCATGGCAAAGCGCGGGTTCTCCCGCTCCAGGCGGCGGCCTTCGGCCACGGCCTCGGGGTCGCGGTCGATGCCGAGCACGCGGGCCTCGGCGGCGGCCAGAATCGCGCGGCTGTAGCCGCCGCGTCCGAAGGTGCCGTCGACCAGGCGCGCGCCGTCGCGCGGCTGCAGCGCCTCCAGCACCTCGGGCAGCAGCACGGGAAGGTGCCTGCTCATCGGCTGCCTCCCGCCGGCGGCGGACGCAGGCGCAGCGGCCGGCCCTTGGCGCGGGCACGCTCGGTGATGCGCGCCTTGTGCTCGGTGTAGGCCTCGGGGTTCCAGATGCGGAAGGAGGGGCCGAGGCCGGCGTAGACCACCTGCTCGCCGATGGCGGCATGCCGGATGCATTCCTCGGGCAGCAGCACGCGGCCTTCGCCGTCGAAGGGCAGGCGGCGCGCCTGGGCGAACAGCAGCTCCGCCTCGTCGCGCTCCTCCTCGTCATAGACGCCGCTGTGATCGAGCCCGCGGGCCATGGCTTCGAGGCGGTCGTTGCCATAGCCGTCCAGCGCCTGCTCGCCGATGGCGGGGATGACGACGATGCCCTGGAAGGACTGGCTGGCGAGCGCAGCACGGTAGTCCGCAGGCACGGAGACCCGGCCCTTGCGGTCGACCTTGAAGCTGTACTCCGACGTGAACAGCGCCACGTCCGCCCCCTTCCCCTGGGCCTCGTCCGCTCCCGCACGGGGTCTGGCCGCCTCTGTCGCCTCCTCGATCGGCAGCAGCGCGGCAGGTCTCATATGGGAACACATGGGATATCATGGACCCTGATGGGGGTCAATGGTCAGGACAGTAAATGTCCGAGGAATTCAAAGGCTAGGCACAGTATTCTTGATTTGTTCCAAGTTACCACGACGGAGTGCGGCGGGAGGTCTTGGCGACCACCAGATGTGGGTCGGCCGAGTCTGTGTTCGCTTCTTGTTCTATTCGCTTGAATCGCGCGTCCCGAGGGCTTGCGACCTGGAGTACGGACGCGCTAAGCGCTCGCGAAGGTTAGAGTCCGAACTCCGTTCGGTGCTTGAGCACATAGCGGGTCAGACCAGCGAAGGGCTGGTGCGGCTCATCGAGCAGCGCCAGGGTCTTGCGCGCCTCCCGCTTGGCATCGGCACCAACCTGATTGGACAGAACGGCGTCACAGAGCCGTAGGAGCTGCACGACCGTGGCCAAGCGCTGCCGACGGGCCCTCCTGAGCCGCGCCGCATCGAGCGCCAGCAGGTCGATCGTTGTATCGCCCATGTCGCTGTTCGCTGCCGGACGAATCTGTCCGGCCGGATCGTAGGCGAGGTGCTGCTCTGGATCGTCCATGCAGGGGTCGATCAGGAGCCGCTCTTCGCGGGCAAGGTCGTCGCTCGGATTCCGCGCGCGCGTTGCCGGATTGCGCAGGGGAAAGGCATCCTTCTTGCCTCGTGCCCGCCGCTCCGAAGGCGTTCCGGCCACGCCGGGCTGCTTGCGCCGCTGATTGCAATAGGGACAGGACGGATAGAGGTTCTCCCAGGTGTAGGCGAGCCAATAGTAGCCGTCATGGTCGAGGTCTTCGGCGACCGCACCCTTCGGCCGATAGTGCTCGACGTCCAGGACCGCGCGCTCCAGGCCCGCTTCGCAGTAGGCACACTTGCCGTAGAACAGATCGAACAGGAACCCCCTGACTTCGTCTGCACCGTAGATTTCGTCGTCGACGACATGCCCGGCCGCTTCGCTGATCGCGCGCGCCGTCGCGGCCGCCGATCGCGCTTTCCAAGCCGTAGAGGGGCGGATCTCGATGCCTTCGACCGAGCGCCCGTTCCGCTCGACTCTGATCACCCCTGAACTCCGCTTAGATGGCGAACTTTTGCCGCAGATCGCGAATTTCCTGTGCCAAATCCGGTGCGGTCGCGGTCAGAGCTTCTTCCGTCAACCGGCGACCCAGACTCGCGACTTCCTTGCTCTTGCTCGCGGAGAGCGGCTTTCCAGAGTCCTTAACGGCGGTCAGGGCCTTGTGGCGCTTCAGCCGGGAGTCCATCTCCGGCGGAAAAGGCGAGGTGCCGAAGAGGCCGCCGTGCTCCAGCAAGTCTTCGGCCGTCATTCCTGCCATGTTCGACCGGACCTCCACCCTGCGCACCTGACCGCGCCGGCGATGCAGCGCGATGACATTCTCGTTGGCCTGGCCCAAGGCAACGAGAGGACTATGGGTGGTGCAGATGATCTGCATGCCGGGGAAGACCGATCGCAACCTGTCGAGCAAGATGCGCTGCACAGCCGGGTGCGCGTGCTGCTCCAACTCGTCGACCAGCAGGATCCCCGACATGCGACCCTTCTCGTCCCAGGCATCCGCGGTCATCGCGTGACCGAAGAGATCGAAGATCCAGGCGAGGTTGATGCGATAGCCATCGGCCAAACCTTCGAGGGGCACGCGGCTGCCGACCTGAGGGCCGCTGACTTCCACGCCCCCTCCCTTGGGCAGTGTGAACGTCGTGCCCGATTTAAGGTTGAGCGCGCGTTTCAAGGCGTTGATCGTCGACGTGAAGCGCTTGGTGCCGGCGAAGTCCTTGAAGCGGCGCAAGCCGAGCTCCGCCGGAACGAGCTGCGCATCGTAATTGAACAAAGTCTCCACCGAGTCGAAGTGCCTGTAGGCTCTGGTCAGGCTCTCGCCGCGCCGGGTGCGGGCGATGCCATAGGCGGCCACGAACAGAGGCGCGGCGCCGGTGTCTGCCGAGGGCGAGTCGATGTCCGGCAACGAGGTGATGTCGACGATGCGCTCGCCGCTGCGAACCCGATGGATGGTCTTCGTGCGCGTCTCCCTCTGCCCGCGCCGACCGCGCAGATGGACGGTGATCGAGCCTTCGCGCGCCCCAGTACTCAGCAGGCCGCCATTGGGGAAGGCCAGCAGTGCCTGGGCGTCGCTTTCGTCGACCAATCCCAGAACGATGGCGCGCAGAAGCGTGGTCTTGCCCGTGCCGTTGGTGCCGATCACCACGCTCGGCGCCGGACGCTGCGGGGTCCCGCTGGAGAAGTCGAGGTCCAGCGACCGGAAGCCGCGGATCCCACGCAGCTCCAGTCGGGCGAGGCGCCAGTGCGGAGGTTGCCCAGAGGTTAGAGCCATTGCGGACTCGAATGCTGCTCCAAGGACGCGGGAAGTTCATGCTGACCGGCAGCCCATAGTGCCGCAAGGTCGCAGAAGCGCCAGATGGCCTGTAAGCCGGGTTCTGTCCGCCCGGTCCATGGGAAACCATGGACCGAGGGGATGGCCATTCCTCTGGGACGTCCGTTGCCGGACGCCTCGCGCGACCGACCCGGGCGGCGGCGCGGAAACCCGCCTGTTTCCTTGCGGAAACTGCCGCCCCTATTTGGTCTTGCTCCCGGTGGGGTTTACCCTGCCGCTCCCGTTGCCGGGAGCGCGGTGCGCTCTTACCGCACCCTTTCACCCTTGCCGCGGCGGCCGAAGCGGCCACGGCGGTTTGCTTTCTGTGGCACTTTCCCTGGGGTCGCCCCCGCCGGCCGTTAGCCGGCACCGTGTTCCCGTGGAGCCCGGACTTTCCTCCCCCGCCCCGGGACGAACCCTGGGCGGGAGCGGCCATCCGGCCATCTGGCGCCCCTGTGAGCTAGGCGCGGCGGGGAGCCCTGTCAACGCCGGCGGCCAGCCACTGAGCGATGGCCCGGCATTCGCCGTCCGCCTGCCCGTCGATCCGCGCCGGCCGGAAGTGCCGCTGAAAGGCACGGATCACCGCCGGCGCGTTCTCCTCGAGATAGCCGTAGCCGAAGGCGGCGAGCGAGGCGGCAAGATCCCCCGCGGCGGGCGGCAGCGCCGGCGGCCAGAGCCCGACGCCGGCCGCCGCGAGCGCCCCCCAGGGGAAGAGCTCGCCCGGGTCCTCTTTGCGCAGCGGCGCCACGTCGCTGTGCGCCAGCACGCGCCCAGGAGCGATCGCCCAGCGCGCGACGATCTCCTGACAGAGGGCGATCACCGCCTCGATCTGTGCGGCCGGGAACGGCCGGTAGCCGAACTCGTGGCCCGGGTTGACGATCTCGATGCCGAGCGAGCAGCCGTTGAGCCCCTCCTCGCCCGCCCAGCGGCTCTTGCCCGCATGCCAGGCGCGCTTCTCCTCGTCGACCAGCGCGAAGATGCGGCCGTCTTCCTCGACGAGATAGTGGCTGCTGACCTTGGCGGCCCGGTCGCAGAGGCGGTCGAGCGCTTCCCGGCCCGAACGCATGCCGGTGTAGTGCAGCAGCAGGAGATCGGGCGCACGGCTGCGGTCGTCGAAGTTGGGCGAGCGGCGCTCAGCGATCATCGGCGGCGCGCCGAGCGTAGCAGAGCAGGAAGGCCAGGAAGAGAAAGACCAGGGCGACGTGCGCCAGCGCCAGCCAGGGCACGAAATAGCCCAGGACCGCCGCCACGCCGAGCGCCGCCAGGAGCAGGCGGCCGGCCTGCGCGCCGCGGTCTTCGCCCGGCAGGGCCA
>Ga0299906_10001451_pt1 | contig 20425 bp, 12 predicted proteins | sample RVTome_14_FD_200259 | JGI IMG/M metagenome (GOLD analysis project Ga0299906, IMG submission 200259) | Soil microbial communities from uranium-contaminated site in the Upper Colorado River Basin, Wyoming, United States - RVT145D125 (version 2) ...
GATTCTCTCTGATCGAACTCCTTGTCGCCATGGCCATGTCCGGCCTGGTAGCCATGGCTGCCTATACCGTTTTTTCCACCAGCAACTGGTCTTCGGCCGTCCAGGAACAGGTTTCCGAGGCGCAGCAGAATGTCCGGGTAGCCATGGACCGGCTGTCGGCCGATATCCGGGTGGCGGGATTCGGTCTGCCCGATCCGCCGTTTTCCCTGGACTTCAATGGAAACGCTTTCACCGGCCCGATAACGATCACCAACAGTTCAACCGATCCCGACACGATCACTGTTCTGGGCATCGGGTTCGAAGCGGCGGCTCTGGAGAATGATGCAGACAATAATGGCACGGTGGATGATGCAGATTGCAATGGCAGCGGAGACAACTTTATCTGCCTGGATTCAGTGACCAACACGAACAATTTCTACAATGACGATCAAAGCGCATTTCTGGCCGTCAGACGGCACGTCAGTCTGGACGGAGTGAGATACTTTCAGCTTGATACTGTCGGGCACGATCGGGCGAATAAGAAGTTGAAGCTTGTGGATTCAACTTTCCTGGACCGGGACTGCCGGGACGGCGTGAAGGTTTATGTCCTTCAGGCTGTCCGCTACGCCATTGCGACCGATCTCGAAGGGTGTTCTGCAGCCAATCCCTGCCTGACCAGCGCCGACTTCACCATGCTGCGGGGCGGCAGCACCCCGGGAGCCCGACAGGTCATGGCAGAGAGCATCGAAGACCTCCAGTTCGCCTATAGTCTCGACGGCAGCCCGAATTTCACTAACAGTGCTTCGTCAAACTCGACAGACATCGTTGCTGTACGGGCCAGCATTGTTGGCAGAACGAGGGCTCCCGACTTCAAGGCGGTCTCCGTTTCTTCCCGCCCGGCCATGGAGGATCGCGCTGCTGCCGGTAATACTGACGGTTACCGAAGACGTACCCTGACCAGCATCATCAAGGTCAGAAACCCAAAAACCGGTTCATAGAAAGCGAATATTTATAGTCGCTGGAAAGAAAAAGACCAATGAACAGACTCAGAAACGAAGAGGGGATGATCCTCATCACGGTGATTCTTCTGCTGGCGATCGTGACCCTGCTCGGGGTCATGGCGATCAACACCTCCACGATCGACATCCAGATCTTCGGCAATGTCAAGCGCGCCTCCACCGCTTTCAGTGGGGCTGAGGCGGGGACAGACGTGGTCGTACCGGTCATTGAGCGAACGATCGCCGCCGGCGTCCTCGATCCGAACAGCATCCCGGACGGCACGTTGGATACGACCAATCTCGGTAACGAAATTACCGGGGGAAGCAACTATGATTCGGACACCGCCGCCGGCAATCCGGACATTACCATCACCAGCCTCGGCGGCGTCGAGGTCCAAGTGGATGTCGATCGGATGTACTCTTACAACCTGCCGGGGGGGGCTATGGAATTCGCCTCGGGTTACGAGGGAGTAGGGGCCGCTGCCGCCGGGGGCGGGATCGGTGTTCTCTACAAAGTGACCAGTCAGGGTAAAAAGTAGGTTTACAGAGGCAGGCCGGCGATCGGCAAAGAACAATCAGTTTATGTGATCATGCGAGGTGAAGTTTATGGCGGGCATAAAGGGAAAACTGTTGAGTGTGGCGACTGCCCTGATCCTGGCGACAGGTCTGCCGGTTGCGGCAAGTGCGGCCGATATTTCAGACTATACCTCCTTCCCCCCCTTCCTTCCGCGCGTGGTCTCACCCAACATCCTCTTCCTGCTCGATTACTCCTACAGCATGGTCCGGCCGGCCTACGGTGTATGCACCAGCATAGCCGATGTCGCTGGTACTTCCGCTACGAGCGCCGCCGATTATCAGAGCGACTGTCGGTACAAGTACAGTCACCTAACCGATGATTACGACAGCACCATCCCATATGCGGGATATTTCAACAACGGTTATACCGAAGAGGGGGCCTACTCCGACGCCGCCGCCATCAAGTACACCTGGTCGAGCTCGGAGTTCGTCAAGAGCGCCAGCGGCAGCTGGAACGGCAACTGGCTGAACTGGCTGACCATGACCCAGTTCGACATTCTGAAGAAGGTCGCCGTCGGCGGCGACATGGATCCCGCCCCCGAGGGCGCCAACCCCAGCAACATGAAGCTGCGCAGCATCCTGCGCAAGTCGCCGATGTCGGCCGGTCTCGGCTATATGAAGGTCGTGAAGGCCGCCGAGATCGACAAGTGCTCCGACAGGTCCGCCGACTGCACCGCGTGGCCGACCATCTCCTACAACTGGGTCAGCACGCCGAACAGCGGGGTGACGACAGTCTTCGGTAACGCCGATGCCGACGATGCCCTCAGCTCGGCCCAGAGCCTGCCCTTTTACTTCACCTTGTATGGCAACACCTACAGCCAGGTCTACATCAGCACCAATGGCTGGCTGAGTTTTTCCAGCCCAGGCGGAAGTGCCCCCAACAATCTCGACCTTCCCAACGCGGGTGCGCCCGCCAACCTGATTGCGCCGTGGTGGGATGACCTGCGCGTCTTTATCGAGAAATCCAGTACCGTCAAAACGTTCACCACCGGCAGCGCACCCGACCGCCAATTCGTCGTCAGCTTCGAAAACATGATCCATGCCGATGATTCCGGCAAGGCCAACCCCATCTCCTTCCAGGTGATCCTGTACGAGGGTTCCAATCACATCGTCTTTCAATATAATAATACCCAGTCGGGCAGGTCTGAGTCCTTCGGCCAGGGGCGCAGCGCCACCGTCGGGGTGGCCAACAGCGACGGCACCAGGGCCAAGAAATACCTCTACGGCACCGGCGGCAGCAGCTATAACGGCACACTGCTGAGCGACGGTCTGGCCCTGTTTGCCGCCCCCCATATCTCCTATCTCATCAGCAACACGGCTTCTCCCACCGATTTCGGTCCCGCCGCGCCGCTGAGCGCGACGAAGACGGTCAAGATCGCGATCAACGAAGTGGCCTCGTGCCCCCCTGAGCCCGCAAGCTACAAGAACACCACCACGAACAAGTGCTACGACCACGAGACGATGGGGCTGCTGCAGGACTTCCGGGACGGCGAGTTGGCCGGTCAGCTCGGTTTCCGGCTCGCCATCATGCAGCTCAACGATGAGGACGGCGCCAGGGTAACCAAGCACTTCAATCAGAAGGACACCGGCAGCACCTGGTCCAGTCTCATGACCGAGACCAGGGGGCAAAAGCCGACCGACAAAACGCCTCTGGCCGAGGCGCTGCACCTGGCCCAGGGCTATTTTCGACAGGACGCTTCGTATAACCTCGGCCTTACGCCGAGCAATTCCTGGACCAACAACGGCACGGGCGCCGACTGCAACACGACCACCAATACTTATGACCCCTTCTGCTTCCAAAGCGCGGCCCAAAAGGTCCCCTGCGCCAAGAGCTTCGTTCTGCTGGTCAGCTCTGGGTACTACAGCCATGATGTGCGAAGGAATATCTATAATGATGAATTGCTGTTTGCCGACAAAACCCTGGTTGGCGGCAGTTGGAAATCGACCGACGACAGCGGCAGCGAAGGGACGAAGGCCAACCGGGGCTGGCTGGACAACGTGGCCTACCAGACGCACACCACCGACCTGCGCACCGACGATCCCCTAGACGCCGGCGACCAGACCGTTGGCCTCTATGTGGTCAACACCTACGGCGAGGGGACCGGCGACGGCACGGAGGTGCTGAAAAAAGCCGCACTTTACGGGGGGTTCAAGGACGCAAACGGCAACCAGGCCTTTGACAGCGGGGAAGACGACCCCTCCTCCCCTCGCACCTACTTTGCACCCTCTGGCTCGGAAGGGGTGAAAACGAAGGTCGTTGCGGCGGTGACCGAGATCCTCAAGAACTCCGCCTCGGGGACCTCGGTCTCCGTGCTCTCCACCTCTGCCGGCGGCGAGGGGGCTCTCTATCAGGCCTATTTTTACCCGGCCAAGTTGGAAGGCGAGACCGAGGACCGCAGATGGCCGGGTTATCTGAGAGCGTTTTTCCTCGACCGCTATCAAAACCTGCGCGACGACTTCAGCAACACCTCGAGCTCGGGAACGGGTGCACCGGACCACCGTTTGGTATTGGCGGAGGATCGCGTGATCCGGATGTACCTGTCCAGCGACAACGAGGTCAAGCTCGACCTTTTCCACGACAGCGACGGGGTCTTCACCGGCTTGCCGACCGCCGAAGTGACGCTAGCCATGGATCAGGTTCCCTCCATTTGGGAGGCGGGCAATAAGCTGGCGCTGAGGGATAAAGCCGACAGAACAATTTACCTGTGGCTGGACGGTAACAACGATGGTGCCGTGCAGGGGGGGGACTTCAATGTGGCCTCCACCACCAGTTATACGGCGGGTGTGGAAGAGGCCCTGGAGTTTAAGAATACCGCCACCCTTCAGACCCTGCTGAAACCCTACTTGCGGACCGCCGACACCGTCTACACCGCCGTCACCATCAAGTCCGCCGAAGCCGAAGCCGGCGAAGTCATCGATTATATTCGGGGTTTGTCGGTCGACGGCTACCGCCCTCGCTGCATCGCCCTCTCCGGCGGGAGCGGCGACGACAACTGCGGGACGGGTAAGCGCTCCTGGCCCCTCGGTGACATCGTCTATTCGACCCCGACCCTGGTGGCGGCGCCGGGCGAGAAGTTCGACGCCATCTATGCGGACACCTCCTACCGGGCCTTCACCCAAAAGTACAAGAACCGCCGGCAGGTGGTCTATGTCGGCGCCAACGATGGCCTGCTGCACGCCTTCAACGCCGGAGTCTACCACTCCGGTGACGACACCTCGGCCTCCGCGCCCACCGGCAAGACCGAGACCGGCTGGTTTACGGATGGGCCCTCTTCGGGCGACAACTGGAATGTCGGTCTGGGTGATGAGCTCTGGTCTTTCCTGCCCCACGACAACCTGCCGCATCTGGCTTGGCTCGCCTGCAACGGAAACAACCTGAACACGAGTGACACAACGCAGCCCTTCGATCCATCGGTGTGCGGCAGCGCCGAGTACACCCACGTCAACTACGTCGACCATCGGCCCAAGGTGACCGACGTGCGGATTTTCACTGACGATGCCGCGCACCCCGGCGGCTGGGGCACCATCCTCATCCTGCCGATGCGACTGGGCGGCGGGGCGATCGACGTAACGGCGAATTTTTCATCGCCGTATGACGCCGCCGCCCCCAGCACGACCCGGCAGTTCCGCAGCGCCTACTACGTCTTCGACATCACCGACCCGGAAGAGCCGCCCAAGCTCCTCTGGCGATTTTCCCACGGCGAGCTGGGATTCACCACCAGCTATCCCGCCATCGCCCGCATCAAGGATGCGTCCAATGTCGTGAAATGGTACATGGTCGTCGGTTCGGGGCCGAAAAACGCGACCGGGACCAACGGCCGCGACTACGGCCTCACGACGGCCTCCACGCAGGCCGGCAAAATCTTCGTCGTCGATCTGGAGGATGGCAGCCTCGATAACACCTTCACTGTCGATGCCAACACCATCATGGGCGATCCGACCGTGGTCGATGCGGACCTTGACTTTTCCGCAGACATCATCTACATCGGCAGCGCCATCAGCGCCTACGTCGGCAAGGTATACCGGATCAACACCAACAAATCGCTGGCGAGCGGCTGGACCCGATCAACCCTGTTCGATCCCGATCCCAACCAGAGCAGCACCGATCCGGATGATGCCACCGCTGGCGTGCCCAAGGACATGGGGCCGCTGCTGGTCGGCCCGTCGGTATCCAAGGACATCTTCGGCAATCTCTGGGTCTTTTTTGGCACAGGCCGGCTGAAAAATACCGACGACCTGCTTCGCTCCGATCAGCAGCGTTTTTACGGAATCAAGGACAAGTGCTGGAAGGGCACCTCGGAAACGGGCTGCCCCAGTGGCACCGAGCATGTTTATACGTGGGACAACTTATTGAATACCAGCGGTGTCAAGGTCACTTCGGTAACGGGCAGCGCCACCCAGGTGACCGACAGCACGACCGGCTACGAGGCCTGCGACGGTGCTGCTGCCGGCTGTTCCTATCAGACCCTGCTTGCCGCGGCGCGGGCCAAAAGCGGGTGGTACATCAACCTTGACAACGACAACAGCTCTCCCGAGTTGCCCAGCGAACAGGTTCTTTCCCGCAGCTCGATCCTTGGGGGGCTACTCCTTTTCACCACTTACAAGCCGACCAGCGATCTGTGTTCCGTCCTGGGTGACAGTGCCCTATATGCCCTATACTACGAGACGGGGACGGCCTATAACAAACCCGTTGTCGGGACGACCTACGATACAGTGGCAGGTAAAACCTATGTAAACAAAACCTATGATCTCGGCCAGGGGATGCCGACTTCGGTCGGCGTGGCGATCGGCGAGACGGTTTCGGGCTTCGTCCAAAAATCAACAGGCGAAATTGTCCGGGTGGAGGCGGCGCCCGGCCTGGGTGTCCGCAGCGGCACCGCCACCTGGCGGGAGAGCTCGGGTGGTGGTACTGTCGAGATCGAAACCATCTATAAACACATCGTGAAATGATATGGCAGGAAGGAGGTGTAATTTGCCGCGGCATCTACGGATTCACTGGAAAACAGGGATATTGCTCCTGCTGTCGTTTGCATTCTTTGGATGTGGAGGGGAGAAGCCTGAGAATGAAGCGGCCATCCCCGCCCCTCCAGTCGCCGTAGATAGAACGGCGCCGATAGATAGCTCTCCGGTGACGGAAGAGGCAGAAAAGCTGACGGCGGCTGAGCAGGAATCCGGCCCTCCAGGCGATAATACTCCCCCAGTGATGGCCTCGGTAAAACTTGCCCCGACCCTGGTGTTCCCCGGCACCCGGATCAAGGCCCAGGTTGAGGTGAGTGATCCGGACGGGGATCTGGTCATGCTGGACTATAAGTGGACGAGAAACGGAGCCGTGCTGGACGGAGAGGTTTCGGACGGGCTGGACACCGACGCTTTCCAGAAGGGGGACTTGATCACCCTGACCATCACTCCTTCGGACGAAAAGGCGCAGGGGAAAAGCAAGGAGTCACGGTCGATCGTCATCCTGAATCGACCGCCGGAAATTATCTCCTCGCCTTCGGGCAAGCTCAGCGAGGGGAAATATATCTATGAGGTCAAGGCACAGGACCCGGACGACGATCGGCTGGCGTATTCTCTGGAGGATGGTCCGCCGGGGATGAAAATTGACGCTGCCATCGGCCGTCTGGAATGGGAGGTTCCGGCCGAACCCGGCGGGAGCGTGCAAGTGCGGATTGCGGTTTCCGACGGCGATGCCCGGGCCTTTCAGGGGTTCAGCATTCAACTGAAAAAAGAATAACGTTTTATCCTTCTTCATTACCAGCTCATGAAAAAGGCCGGATAAACCTGGCCTTTTTGCTGTTCTGGGCAGGGGGCCAAACGGCAGCCACCTGTTCCGTATTATCCTATGTGCCATTTGCCGCTGGGTGATGTCAGCGACCGGCAACTCTATCGGTTGACACAATTGATTATTAAACGCGCGGATTTTGTTAAGAAGTCCAGCCCGGAGTCCAGCAGGTGAAGAGGGAGGAAATCCTCCGGCTTCCCGTTGGCCCTGGCCGGTGGCCGACTGTTTTTCCCCTTGCAACCATTCCGGTGATTTCCTATAGTATCCCCTTGCACGAATGGGAAAAACTGGGAGTTTCCGGATAAATGGCCAAGCTTGTCCCGTTTCGCGGTCTGCGCTACAACCTCTCCCGCATTGACGATCCTGCCGCCTTCATGGCCCCCCCCTACGACGTCATCTCGCCCGCCCTGCAGGAGGAGCTCTACCGGCGCAGCCCCTTCAACGTAGTCCGTCTCATCCTGGGCAAGACCGCTGAAAGCGACAGTGAGACGGATAACCGTTACACCCGGACCGCCGCCGATTTTCAGCAGTGGCAGCAGGAAGGCATTCTGGTTCGGGATCCCGATCCCTCCATCTATCTCTACGATCAGGAATATCCCCTCGAAGAAGGCGGCGCCGTGGTGCGGCGCGGCTTTATCGCCCTTAGCCGGATCGAGGAATTTACCTCCGGCGTGGTCAAACCCCATGAGAAGACTCTGCCCGGCCTCAAGGTGGACCGTTTCAGTCTCATCAAGGCGTGCCATGCGCATTTCAGCCCCATTTTTTCTCTCTATGCCGATCCCTGTTGCGTGCTCGAGGCGCTATCCCGCAAGGAGCGGGAGCGTCAGCCCGAAATCGAGGTCGTCGATGATGATGCCGTCTGCCATCGTCTCTGGCAGGTGACCGACTCTCTGATCATCCGCAAGGCTCATGACCTGCTCGACAGCAAGCCCCTGTTCATCGCCGATGGCCATCACCGCTACGAGGCAGCGATCAACTTCCGCAATTACCAGCGGGAAAAGCATCCGAACTTTACCGGCAAGGAAACCTTCAACTACGTCCTTATGTATTTTGCCAATATGGAGGATCAGGGGGTACTGATTTTTCCAACGCACCGGCTGATCTTCAACTTGCCGGATTTCCGTCCGGTGCCTTTTCTGGATGCCTTGGCCGAGTGGTTCGAGATCGAGGCGCGGACGATCGCACCGACAGACGCACAAGCCCGTAAGGAGGTGCGACGGGTTCTACAGGAGAAGGGCAGGGCACGACGCACCATGGCCCTTTTTGCCGGTGGCGAAATGGTTTATTATCTCTCCCTGCGCGACGAAAAGGTGATGGACCGCTTCTTCGACCCGAAGACCCCGAAGGCTCTGCGAACGCTGGATGTCTCCATTCTGCACCAACTCGTCTTCGAGAAGGTTCTCGGTATCACTGCCGAGGCGCAGGAACAGCAGTCCCATTTGAAATACGTCAAAAACTTTGATGAGCCGTTTGAACAGGTGCTCGCCGGCCAGGCGCAGGCGGCGTTCCTGATGAACGCCACCCGCATGAGCGAGGTGCGCGACGTGGCCAACGCCGGCGAGAAGATGCCGCAAAAATCGACTTACTTTTACCCCAAGCTCCTCACCGGTCTGGTGTTCAGCAAGATCGTCGAAGGGGAGAAAGTGACGGAATAAAATCCGGCCAAAGGCCAAAGGCAGGATTTGGACCCGGGCCCTTGGACCCGGGACCTTGGACATTTTCAGGAGGTTTCGTGGAAATTCTCGGTATCGATATCGGTTTCGGTTTTACCAAGGCGACCAATGGCAGGGACTTTCTGGTTTTCAAGTCCGTGCTCGGGGAGGCGACGGACATCCAGTTCCAGGAACAGGTTCTGGCGGGACCCACCGGCGATGACCATCTGCAGGTGGAGGTCGACGGCAAGTCCTGGTTTGTCGGCGAACTGGCCGAACGCCAGAGCAACGTGCGTTTTTTTACCCTCGACCAGTCCCAGTTCATCGCCCAGTTCGCTAAAAACCTGGCATTGACCGCCGCCGCCCAGCTGGTGGGAGGGTTCATCCCCATCAATCTGGTGACCGGTCTGCCGATCGGCTATTACCGCCAGCACAAGGATGAACTCGCCCGCATTCTGCAGGGCGAGCACAAGGTGGCCCTGATCGATGCTGCCGGCAAGCGGCAGGAGAAAGTGATCAACATCAATAAGATTCGAGTCATCCCTCAGCCGTTCGGCTCGATGTTCAACCTGATGCTCAATGACCTCGGCGACCTCGGCGACAAGCGCCTGGTCAAGGAGAAGGTCGGCATCATTGACGTCGGTTTCCGGACCTCTGATTACACCATTTCCGACAAGATGCGCTATTCGGAGCGGGGGAGCCGCACGACCGATTCGGGCATCGCCCGGGCCTTCAATATCATCGCCACCAAATTGCGCGAGAAAAGCGGGGTCAGCGTTGAACTCTACCGGCTTTACGATGCCGTCGACCGGGGTTCGATCAAGATTCGCGGCAAGGAGTACGATCTGAAGGTGCTGACCGAGCAGGTCTTCAACCAACTCGCCGGCGCCGTGGCGGGCGAGGTCGAGCGCCTGTGGGCCGACGACTGGGATATGGATGCGATGGTCATCACCGGCGGCGGTGGCGCCGTCCTCGCCAAGTATCTCACGCCTCTGCTCAACGGTCATGTGCTTCCTGTCGATCCGAGCAAGGACGCCCGTCTCTGCAACGTGCAGGGCTACTGGAAATTCGGCAAGCATCTCTGGGCGCGCGGCGTCATCCCGTCGCCGCCGGCGAGTTGACGTGCCTTTCCTGCATCATATTCTCGACTGTTGATCCAACCCGGATGCACCGGCTGTCGACGGGAGGCCTTGACGATAATGGAACTTTCTGCGACCGACATCCTTGAGTTTCTGCAGCAACGGGCGCGCCACCCTCTGACCGCGCAGGAAATTCTCGAGCCATTCGCCCTCTCCAGGCCGCAACGCCAGGCGGCCATGCGTCTGCTCAAGTCCCTGGTCGAAGAGGGCATGCTGGTGCATATCAAGGGGGACCGCTATTCGCTTCCGCAGCAGATCAACCTGGTCACCGGCACCGTCTCGGCGCACCGCGACGGCTACGGGTTCGTCTCACCGGTGAGCGGGGAGGGCGCCGACGTCTTCATCCCGGCCCGGTTCATGCGCGAAGTCATGCACGGCGACCGGGTGGTGGTGCGGGTAGAGCATGGCCTGCGCAGCGGCCGCCCGGAGGGGCGGATCATCCGCGTCCTGGACCGGGCCCACCGGACGCTGGTCGGCCGTTTTGAAGCCGGTCGGCGCTTCGGTTACGTGGTGCCGGCCGACCCGCGCCTGGGGACCGACCTGTTCATCTCCAAGGCCGCCGCCCGCCAGGTCCGGCCCGGCCAGATGGTGGTCGCTCGCATCGATACCTACCCTGACAGGAACCGCAGCGCCGAGGGGACGATTGTCGAGGTCCTCGGCGATCCCGCCGACCCGGAAGTCGAGATCCTGACCATCGCCCACAAGTACGGGCTGCCGGTCGAGTTCCCCGGAGAAGTCCTGGCCGCGGCGGCGAGGGTTCCCGATCAGGTGGAAGATGCCGACCGGCGCGGGCGAGAAGATCTGCGGCAGTTGCCGACAGTGACCATCGACGGTGAAACGGCAAAGGACTTCGATGACGCCGTATCCGTTCGCCGTGAGGAGGATGGAAAGGTCCGTCTCTGGGTCTCCATTGCCGATGTCGGGCATTATGTGGCGGAGGGGAGTCCAGTCGATCAGGAGGCCTACGAGCGGGGAACCAGCGTCTACTTTCCCGGCAAATGCATCCCCATGCTCCCCGAGAAGCTCAGCAACGGCATCTGTTCGCTGAACCCGAATGTCGAGCGGCTGGCCATGACCGCCGAAATGCTCTTCGACCGGCAGGGTCACCGTCTGGAAAGCCGTTTTTACCCCTCGGTGATCTGCAGTCGTGCGCGCCTGACCTATACCGAGGTCGCCGCGATGGTCTTGCAGGAAGATCCGGCGACGACCGCCCGCTTTCCGGAGATTTATCCCCATCTGCTGGTGATGGCCGAACTGGCCCAGCGCTTGACGGCGATGCGCCGCCAGCGCGGCAGCCTCGATTTCGACCTGCCCGAAGCCGAGATCATTCTCGACCTGCAGGGCCGCCCGGAGAACATCGTGCGGGCCGAGCGGAATCTGGCCCACCGGCTCATCGAGGAATTCATGCTGGCGGCCAACGAGGCGGTCGCGACCTTCCTGGCCGGTCGCGGTGCACCTTTTCTCTATCGGATACACGAACCGCCTGCTACGGAGAGACTTCAGTCCTTCCAGGAATTCATCGGTCACTTCAATTACGGGTTCTCCCTCGAAAAGGGAACTGTTGATCCGCGCAAATTGCAGGAACTGCTTGCCGGGCTGGAAGGCAAGCCGGAAGAGCGGATGATCAATCAGGTGTTGCTGCGGTGCATGAAACAGGCGAACTATTCGCCAGAGAACGTGGGCCATTTCGGCCTTGCCGCGGATCTCTACTGCCATTTTACGTCACCGATCCGGCGCTATCCCGATCTGGTGGTCCACCGCGTTCTGCGGCAGGTGCTCACGGCGGGGAAAATGCCGGAAAAACGCAAGGCTCATCTGCAGGAAGTCCTGCCCGCCATGGGGGAACATACCTCGCAGCGGGAGCGGCGGGCGATGGAAGCGGAACGGGAGATTGTCAGCCTGAAGAAATGCCAGTTCATGGCCGACAAGGTGGGAGAAGTTTTTGCCGGTTTTGTCTCCGGTGTTCAGCCCTTCGGCTTTTTCGTGGAACTCAAAGACCTGTTCGTCGAAGGCCTTGTGCATATTTCAAGCATTGCTGACGACTTCTATGTATTCGAAGAGGATTTGCACCGCCTGGTCGGGCAGCATCGTCGCCGAATTTTTCAGATCGGCGACGAAGTGCAGGTCACAGTGGCGAAGGTTGCCTTGGATCGGCGCGAGATCGATTTTGTTCTGGCGGACCAAGAACCAAAAACGGAAGTCCAGAGTCTAAGGTCCAAGGTCCAAGGTCCAAGGTCGAGAAAGGGCGGGGAAAGAAAAAGCGGGAAAAGGCGGCAGTAGGCAATGCCCGTGTGCCCCTGAACCTTGTACCTTGAACCTCTTCTAAGCATAAATCGATGAGAATTATCAGAGATTTGAACGAACTCGCTGCGCCTCTTCCGAACGCCGTGGTGACCATCGGCAACTTCGACGGAGTCCATCTCGGGCACCGGGAGATTTTTCGCCGTCTGGTGGGCAGGGCCCGCGAATTAGGTGGGGTGTCGGTCGTCTATACCTTTGTGCCGCATCCGCTCAAGGTTCTGGCGCCGGAGCGTGCTCCCCGCCTGATCAACACCTATGCGGAGAAGGAGCGGCTTATCGAAGCCTCCTGCATCGACGTGCTGATCTGCGCCCCGTTCACCCCCGAGACGGCGACACTTTCGGCCGATCGTTTTGTCGAGGAGATCCTGGTGAAAAAAATCGGTGTGCGCCACCTCGTCGTTGGTTACGATTACGCCTTCGGCCGCAACCGCGAGGGGAACGCTGAATTTCTTCGTCACAAGGGGATAGAACTCGGGTTTGAGGTGGAAGTACTGGGGCCGATCACCGGGCACGGCGAGGCCTACAGTTCCACCCGCATCCGGCAGATGCTCACCGATGGGGAGGTGAGCGGCGTGGTCGACCTTCTCGGCAGGCACTTCACCCTGGAGGGGGAGGTGGTTCATGGGGCCAAACGAGGGGGGAAGCTCGGTTTTCCGACGGCCAATCTCTGTACCGAAAAGGAGGTTCTGCCCAGGCCTGGCGTTTATGCCGTCAAGGCCAGGCGTGGCGACCAGATTTTTGACGGCGTGGTGAATATCGGCTGCAACCCCACCTTCTGCAACGAAGGTATTTCAGTGGAAGTCCACCTGCTCGATTTCCACGAGCAGGTCTACGGAGAAACGCTGCGCCTCTATTTCGTCGAACGCCTCCGGGACGAAATGCCCTTTCCGACGTCCGAAGAATTGAGCCGGGCGATCGAGGCGGATATCGCCCGGGCGAGGAAAATCCTGGCCGGAACCAGGATCGTCGAGTACCGGGATTACCTCGACTGTGGGATGAAAGTTTAAAGGCAAGAGGCAAGAGGAATATAGGTCAGAGCGTGACAGAATTCATGCACATTCGTGGTACCACCCGCATTCTTGGTATCTTCGGCGACCCGGTAGCCCATTCGCTCTCACCGATCATGCAGAACGAGGCCTTGGCCCAGGCCGGAATCGATGCGGTCTACGTCCCTTTCCATGTCCGTCCCGAGAACTTGTCGGCAGCCGTGTCGGCCATCCGCAGCCTCGATCTGTGGGGGGTGAACGTGACGGTTCCACACAAGGAGCAGGTTGGCCCCTTTCTCGATGCGATCGATCCGGCCGCCCGGTTGATCGGGGCGGTGAATACCATCGTCAACCGCGGCGGTGTCCTGACCGGCTTCAATACTGACGCACCCGGCCTGCTGCGCTCGCTGGCCGGAGACCTGCAGTTCAACCCCGCCGGCCGGCGCATCCTGCTGCTCGGGGCAGGCGGAGCCTGCCGGGCGGCACTGGCGGCGCTGGGCCAGGCTGGCGCCGCCTGGCTCGGGATCGCCAACCGGACTCGCAGCAGAGCCGAGGCGTTGGTCGGAGAGTTCGGGGATGTCTTCAGGGGCACAGCCCTTGCATCTTTTGACCTGGACCCAGTACAGCTTTCCGTTGTCGTGCCGCAGATCGACCTGCTGGTCAACACCTCCGCCGTTGGTCTCAAGGGAGAGAGCTTCGCCGGTTTCCCGTGGATTGATGTCGCGCCCGGAGTGCTTGTTTACGACATGGTCTATTCCAAGGGTGGGACCCCTTTTTCGCGAGCCGCCCGCGCCCGCGGTCACCGGTCGGCAGACGGTCTCGGGATGCTGGCGGCACAAGGGGAAGAAGCCTTCTTCCTCTGGACGGGGCAGCGCCCGTCTGACGGAGTGATGATGGCTAGGCTGCAGGCAGAATGCGCCGAAAAGTAAGATCCCTAACTTGACAGAGTTGGTATCCTTTTATTAAGCTGCGAGGAATTCGTTTTCGGGAGAACCGCCTTTAGATGACAAACAATCGACTCGGAGAACTGCTGGTTCGCAACAAACTGATCAATGAGGGCCAGTTGACCAAAGCCCTCGAGGAGCAGCGAGTCCAGGGGGGGCGCCTTGGCGCCTGCCTGATCAAGCTCGGATTCCTCAAAGAAGAGGAACTTGCAGCCTTCCTTTCCCGGCAGTACGGCGTCCCGTCCATCAATCTCTCCGAGTTCGAGATCGACCCCGCGGTCATCAAGCTGGTCCCTTCCGAGGTTGCCCAGAAATACCAGGTCATCCCCATCAACCGGGCCGGATCGACGCTCATAGTCGCCATGAGCGATCCCTCCAATATCTTCGCCATCGACGACATCAAGTTTATGACGGGGTACAACGTCGAGGTAGTCGTTGCCCCGGAAGCCTCCATCAAGCTGTCCATCGACAAGTACTATGACCAGAGTGCCTCCTTCGACGAAGTGATGAATGACCTCGACGACATCGATCTCGAACTGGTCGATGAGGGGGAGGATGTCGATGTCCGGGACTTGGAGAAGGCAAGTGAGGACGCCCCTGTCGTCAAGCTGGTCAACCTGATCCTTACCGATGCCATCAAGCGCAAAGCCTCGGATATCCATATCGAGCCCTACGAAAAGTCTTTCCGGGTTCGCTACCGAATCGACGGTGTCCTCTACGAAGTCATGAAACCGCCGATGAAGCTCAAAAACGCCATCACCTCCCGCCTCAAGATCATGGCGGAGATGGACATCGCCGAGCGGCGCCTGCCGCAGGACGGCCGTATCAAGATCAAGCTCCCCGGCGGCAAGGACATGGATTATCGGGTCAACTGTCTGCCCACCCTGTTCGGAGAGAAGGTGGTCCTGCGGTTGCTCGACAAGTCAAACCTGCAGCTCGACATGACCAAGCTTGGCTACGAGCCGAAGGCTCTCGAATGGTTCAAACGAGAGATCCACAAACCCTTCGGCATGGTCCTGGTCACCGGACCCACCGGCTCGGGGAAGACCGTTTCCCTCTACTCGGCGCTGGCCGAGTTGAACAAGACCACCGAGAACATCTCTACCGCCGAGGACCCGGTGGAGTTCAACTTCGCCGGCATCAACCAGGTGCAGATGCACGAGGAGATCGGCCTCAACTTTGCCGCCGCCCTGCGCGCCTTTCTGCGGCAGGACCCCGACATCATCATGATCGGCGAGATTCGCGACTTCGAGACGGCCGAGATCGGTGTCAAGGCTGCCCTCACCGGCCACATGGTCCTCTCCACCCTGCATACCAACGATGCCCCGAGCACCATCAACCGTTTGCTCAACATGGGGATTGAACCTTTTCTGGTCGCTTCGGCCGTCAACCTGATCACGGCTCAGCGTCTGGGGCGCAGGGTCTGTTCCGAGTGCAAGCAGCCGGAACAGATTCCCCAGCAGGCACTCATCGATGCCGGCGTGCCGCCGGAGGAGGTGGACGAGTTTGTCTGTTACAAGGGAACCGGGTGCGCGGCCTGCAACAACACCGGCTACAAGGGACGGGTCGGTATCTATCAGGTCATGCCGATGTTCGAGGAGATCCGCGAAATGATCCTGGCTGGTGCCAACACCGCCGAGATCAAGCGAGAATCGATGCGTCTGGGTGTCAAGACCATGCGGCAGGCCGCCATCACCAAACTCAAGGAGGGGATGACTTCCCTCGAAGAAGTGCTGCGCTGCAGCGTCGCCGACGATTAAATACCAGGGACAAGGGGAAGGGTGAAAGGTTAAAGGGAAATCCTTGCACCTTGTCCCTTTCACCTGGAACTTGGAACCTGGAACTTGGAACCTGAACCCTTCGAGGTCTTATGTCCCTGAACATGCACCAATTGCTCAAAACACTCGTTGAAAACAACGGCTCCGACCTGCACATCACGACCGGTTCTCCGCCGCAGATCCGGGTTGATGGCAAGATGACCCCCTTGAAGATGTCGGCTCTTCAGGGTGCCGAAACCAAGCAGATCTGTTACAGCATCCTCACCGATGCCCAGAAGCGCAAATTCGAAGAAGAGAGCGAGCTCGACCTCTCCTTCGGCGTCAAGGGACTCTCCCGTTTTCGTGGCAACATTTTCATGCAGCGGGGGGCTCTGGCCGGCGTTTTCAGGGTTATTCCCTACAAGATTCTTTCCTTCGAGGAACTCGGTTTGCCGCCCGTGGTCCGGGAATTTTCCCGCAAGCCGCGCGGACTGGTCCTGGTGACCGGGCCGACCGGCAGCGGCAAGTCGACCACCCTGGCCTCGATCATCGATGCCATCAACACCGAGCGCAACGAGCACATCATCACGATCGAAGACCCGATCGAGTACCTGCACCAGCACAAGAAATGTGTCGTCAACCAGCGCGAAATCGGCGCCGATACCCAGTCTTTTAAGAAAGCGCTCAAGTACATCCTGCGTCAGGACCCCGACGTCGTGCTCCTCGGGGAGCTGCGCGACCTGGAGACGATCGAGGCTGCCCTGACCATCGCCGAGACAGGACATCTCTGTTTTGCCACCCTCCATACCAACTCCTGCGTGCAGACCATCAATCGCATCGTCGACGTCTTCCCGACGCATCAGCAGCAGCAGGTCCGTACCCAGCTCTCATTCGTCCTCGAGGGCGTGCTGTCGCAAACGCTGATTCCCAAGGCGCAGGGACGAGGACGGGCGCTAGCTCTCGAAGTCATGGTTCCCAACATGGCCATCCGGGCGCTGATTCGTGACGACAAGGTGCACCAGATCTATTCGCAGATGCAGATGGGACAGGAGAAGTTCGGAATGCAGACCATGAACCAGTGCCTGTTCATGCTCTATCACAAAAAACAGATCTCCATGGAAATTGCGCTGTCGCGCTCTTCCGACCCCGATGAGCTGAAGCAGATGATTGCCAATCCCCAGGCAGTTCTGCGCCGCCAGGTACCCACGGCGCCCGGCGCCGGCCGGGGATGAAATACCAACCACCCTCGATGAGGTAGCAGACTATGGCCAAGTTCTCCTGGGAAGGTAAAACACGCACCGGGGCGATGCAGAAAGGCGAGATGGAGGCGCCCAGCGAGGCGGCCGTCACGGCGACGCTGCGCCGTCAGGGTATCCTGCCCGCCAAAATCAAGGAGCGCGGCAAGGGGCTCGATATCGAGCTCAAGATTCCCGGCATGCAGCCAAAGATCACGACCAAGGATCTGGTGGTCTTCACCCGCCAGTTCGCGACCATGATCGATGCCGGCCTGCCGCTGGTGCAGTGCCTGGACATCCTCGGGCGGCAGCAGGATAACAAGACCTTCAAGAAGATTCTGGTTTCGGTGAAGGAAAGCGTCGAGTCCGGATCCACCTTTGCCGAGGCGTTGAAAAAGCATCCCAAGGCTTTCGACGAACTCTACGTCAACCTGGTGGCGGCGGGTGAAGTGGGCGGCATTCTCGACACCATCCTCAACCGTCTGGCGGCCTATATCGAGAAGGCGCTCAAGCTGAAAAAAAAGGTCAAGAGCGCCATGACCTATCCGACCACCATCATCGGCATTGCCGTCGTCGTCATCGCCGTCATTCTCATTTTCGTCATTCCCTCCTTCGAGAAGATGTTCGCCGACTTCGGCAGCACCCTGCCGATGCCGACCCAGATCGTCATCAACCTCAGCAACTTCATTCAGCGTTATATACTGGTCATCATCGCCGCCATTGTGATTTTTATTGCCGGTTTCAAGCGGTTCTACCGGACGTCCAAAGGGCGCGAACTGATCGATGATGTCGCCCTCAAGCTACCCATCATGGGTATCCTCATCAGGAAAGTCGCCGTTGCCAAGTTCACCCGCACGCTGGGAACGATGATGTCCAGCGGCGTTCCTATCCTTGACGGCCTCGACATCGTCGCCAAGACCGCCGGCAACAAGACGGTGGAAAAAGCGATCTACCGCGTCAAGCAGAGCATCAGCGAAGGCAAGACGATCGCCGAACCCCTCGAGAAATCGGGTGTGTTTCCGCCTATGGTTTGCCAGATGATCGCCGTCGGCGAACAGTCCGGTGCCCTCGACACCATGCTCAACAAGATTGCCGACTTTTACGACGACGAGGTCGACGACGCCGTCGGCAACCTCACCGCCATGATGGAGCCCCTGCTCATGCTCTTTCTCGGTACCACTGTCGGCGGGCTGGTTATCGCCATGTACCTGCCGATCTTCAAACTGGCCGGAGCGGTCGGCGACTGATGCTTTGAGACATGGGAGAAAATACCGCCCCTTACAACCAAACGGCTGAAATCCCCCGTCGTCAACTGGGATGGCTTCTCATCTGCCGGGTGCTGGCCATCACCCTGCTGCTCGGTGGAACCATCGTCTACCATTTGCGGAGCGCCGTCGAGCCGCAGTATCTTCTTCACAGTCTTTACCTGCTGGGGGGCCTCTACTATGGCCAAGCCGCTGTTGCCGCCGTTGTTCTTCCCCGGATCCGCCGGCGGAGACTTTTTGCCCAAGCGCAGATCGTCTGGGATCTGCTGTTCATTACCAGCCTGATTTTTCTTACCGGCAGCATCGACAGCCCTTTTCATTTTCTTTATTATCTTGTCGTTATCGCCGCCAGTGCTTTTCTGGCCCGCAGGGAGATTTTTTTCGTCGCTTCGGCTGCCGCCATTCTCTTCGGCAGCCTGCTCGACCTGCAATATTATGGCTTCCTTCCACCTCTGCCGGCTTGGTCCGTACAGCCACAGTTGGACATTCGGCAAGTCTTTTATGCTGTTTTTGTCAATGTCACCGCCATATTTTTTACCGCCCTGCTGAGCGGGATTCTGGCCGAGCGGCTGCGGTGCAGCGAACAGGCGCTGGAAAAGAAAAATATCGATTACGAAGAACTCGAAAACCTCAATCGTACGATTCTGGCCAATATTGGCAGCGGTTTGATGCTCATTAACCCGTTCGGCCGGATCCGTTCGTTCAACGCCGCCGCTGAGAACATTTCCGGCTTTACCCTGGAAGACGTTTATGACCGGGATGTGCGGGAGTTGTTCCCGGCCTTTGCGGTTTACGACGGTACGCTGCGGATCGTGGAGCGTGGCGAGGGAATTTTCCTTTCCCGTGAGGCCGGTCGACGCATCCTTGGTTATGCCTCTTCCCTGGTCAAGGGGGCGGATGGGAAAACGCTCGGCCTGCTGATTACCTTCAAGGACATGACCTGGTACAAGGAACTGGAGGAACGGCTGAAAAGGTCCGACCGGCTGGCCGCCGTCGGGCAGCTGGCGTCCGGGATGGCACATGAGATCCGCAATCCCCTCGCCTCGATCAGCGGCTCGGTGCAACTGCTCCTGGAGGGGAGCAACGTCAGCGAGGAAGATCGGCAACTGATGCGGATCGTGCTCAGGGAAGCCGATCGACTGAGCGGTCTGCTGAGTGATTTTTTGTTATATGCACGTCCAGGTTCCCCGAAAATCGCCGCCGTGGATGTCTCTGCGGTCCTGGATGAATTGGCACTCCTTGCGGCTGGCGACCCGCGGTTTGCCGGTATCGAGATTCGTCGGGCCTATCCGCCGGGGGTGTCGATGCCGCTCGACCGTCAGCAGCTCTACCAGGCGATGTTGAATCTGGTCATCAACGGCGCCGAGGCCATGCCGGATGGCGGCGTATTGACTATCGGCCTAGGCCCGGGGGAGCGGGAGATTTTTGTCGAGGACTCCGGGCCCGGCATTCCAGATAATATACGGAACAGGATCTTCAACCCGTTCTTTACCACTAAGGATCACGGCACGGGGCTGGGCCTGGCGACTGTTCACGCCATTGTGGAGGCGCACGGCGGCTCGGTCGCGGTTGCTTCCGGAAGTCGGGGCGGCGCCAGATTTGTCATCCAGTTGCCAGTGTCCTTTCCCCTCCCTTGATGGGAGGGGCTGGGGGAGGGTGAATCTGCTTGGTTACCCCTCTCCCCAACCCTCCCCCACAGAGGGGAGAGGGGGGCACTGCAAAGACTTGAAACACCCCTCACGCCATCGTGAGACGGGAACAGGCAAGGGAGTTTTCATGCAACCGGCAAATTACCAGATTCTGCTTGTCGA
>Ga0299906_10001452_pt1 | contig 20421 bp, 17 predicted proteins | sample RVTome_14_FD_200259 | JGI IMG/M metagenome (GOLD analysis project Ga0299906, IMG submission 200259) | Soil microbial communities from uranium-contaminated site in the Upper Colorado River Basin, Wyoming, United States - RVT145D125 (version 2) ...
GGCCGGCGCCAGCGCCAGACCGGCCAGCGCCAGCGCGCTCGTCACCAGGCTGGGCACCGCCAACGCCGCCGTGGTCAGCGCGGCCATCGCCAGCGCGATGCCGACGTAGCCGGCGAGCTTGCCCAGGTAGTAGCCCGAGCGCGGCAGGTCGAGCGACAGCAGCAGATCCACGCCCTTGTCGTTGAACTCGCGCACCATGCTGCCAGCCACATGCAAGGTGAGGACAAACACGGTTCCTAGGCGCGCGCCCGCGGCCAGGAAGCCCATCTGCAGCCGCCGCGTCTCGGTGATCGCGAGCTGCTGCACCAGCAGGCTCGCCAGGAGCATACCGCCCAGAACGGCGAGCATGAGCCAGGGCAGCCGGGTGCGCAGGGCTTCGAGCAGGGTGAAGCGGGCGATGGCGAGGACTTTGCTCATGGCCAAGGAAGGACGCCCCGGTTTGCACAGAACACGGCCCGGTCTGCGCGAAAAACGCTATTGCGCGTAGCGCGCACTGCTCGGTCACACACCGTAGCTGCGTCCAACGACATCGTGAGCCAGACTCCACACACACGCCTGTTCGCCTTGCGCCTGCTCCAGCCCCTGCGCCAGCAGGACTGGCTGGCTCTCATGCTGCTGGGCCTGCAGGCCGCCCTGATGTTCGGCATCGACAGCCCGCTGTCCAAGGCCTTCCTGCTGTCGCACTTCGGCTGCTTCCTGCTGTGGCAGCCGGTGTGGCGCGGCGAGCAGAAGGTGTACCTGGGCCAGGCGCTCATCATCGTGGGGGCGGCGGCCACGCTGGTCGCCTCGGAAAGCTGGTGGCTCATCTCGTTGTGGATCTGCGTGCTGTTCGCGTTGATCGGCGGCGAGGTGCCGGGCATCAAGAATGCCGGCAGCCGCGTGGTGTCGCTGATCTCCGCGACTTATCTGCTGTCCATCCTGCTGATGTGGGTGGTGCCGCACCTGTTCGAGAGCGCGCAGTTTAGCGCGCTGTTCACGGGCGTCGTGCGCTACGGTCCCCTGCCGCTGTTGGCGCTGATCTTCCTGATCAAGACCGAACGCGCACCGCGCGCCTCCGCCTACAGCGTGGACCTGGTGTACAGCCTGCTGCTGTTCCTGATGGTCATGGTGCTGGTGCTGGGCGCCTTCGTCATCCGCGAGCTCAGCCATGGCGACTATGTCATGGCGCTGGCCCAGGCGCTGCTGGTCACCGCCGGCATCCTGGTCGCGGTGAGCTGGTTGTGGGACCCGCGCGGCGGCTTCGCCGGCATCGGCCAGCTCATGAACCGCTATTTCATGAGTGTGGGCATGCCGTTCGAGCGCTGGATGCACAGCCTGGCCAACCTCGCCGAGCAGGAGCGCGATCCCGACAAGTTCGTAAGGGCCGCGGCGCAGGACATCGCCGCGCTGCCCTGGGTGACCGGCATCGACTGGCAGACGCTGGCCCAGCGCGGCATGGCCGGCCACATCACGCGTCACGCTACCGAGGTGCGCCTGGGCCCGTTGCGGCTGACGCTCTACACCCGCTGGTCGCCCAGCCCCACCCTGGCGTTGCATGTCCATCTGCTGGCGCGCCTGCTCGGCGACTACTACGAGGCCAAGCAGCGCGAGCAGGAACAGCGCCAGAACGCGTACATGCATGCGATCTACGAAACCGGCTCCAGGCTCACCCACGACGTCAAGAACCTGCTGCAGTCGCTCGGCTCGCTGTGCGCGGCCGTCGAGGTGAGCAGCGAGGCGGACGCGGCCGCGCTGCGGCGCCTGCTGCAACGGCAGCTGCCGCAGGTCACCCAGCGCCTGCAGGGCACGCTGGACAAGCTCAGCCGGCCACCCGGGGCGGCGCCGGAGATGGGCTCCGCGCTCGCCTGGTGGCGCAACCTGCAGCAGCGCTACGCGCACGAAGGCATCCTGTTCGACGCCGCCGGCGTGCCCCAGTCGGCGCAGCTCCCGGTGGAACTGTTCGACAGCGTGGCCGAGAACCTGCTGCAGAACGCGGTAGCCAAGCGCCGCTCCAGCGCCGGCCTCAGCATCGCCGCCAGCCTGGCTTGGAACGGCGGCCCGGCGCTGAGCGTGTGCGACAGCGGCGCGGCGATCCCGGAGCCGCTCGCGCAGCAGCTGTTCGCCACCCCCGTGGCCTCGACTCAGGGGCTGGGGGTGGGCTTGTACCAGGCCGGCCGGCTCGCCACAGCCAGCGGCTACCGCCTGCACCTGGACGGCAACGTCCCCGGCAAGGTCTGCCTGATTCTGCGCAAGGCGGCCGAGCCGGACGCCCTCACGGCAGGCGACCGGCCGCCACCAGCCGATTGACCAGCAGCGTATTGGGTACCCACGCGACCAGGTCGTCGAACTCTCCGCCGGTCACCGAGGGGTTGCTCGAGCGCATGCGGTGCATGCAGTTGTCGCAGTCGGCCGCCACCGTGCACTTGAACTTGCTGTCGTTGGCGGCCTCGTCGGCATTGGTGGCGGAGCTGTTGCCCAGCTCGTTGCCGCTCTCGGTGAAGCCGAAATTGCTCGCGCCGTGCGACAGGATCACGGCCGGCACACCGCTCACCAGGTTCACCGGGTTGCCCGCGCCGTCGCGCGTCTTCACCGTCTTGTGGCCGGCAGTGGAGCTGCTGAAGGTGATCGCGGACTCGGCGTACAAGGGGGCGACGCTGTAGCGCAACTGCTTGCCGTAGCCGTCGAACCGCGGCAGGCCGAGCGTCGCCCAGGGCAGGAACCCGGTGCAGTTGATCGTGGCGCTGGCGCCGGTGCAGCTGCCGGTGGCCTTCTCCGCGCCGTTGCTCGAGGACTGCGCCGGCCGCGGCAGCCGCCCGTTGACCATGGCGAACCCGATCAGCGCCTCGCGCGCATCCTCCAGCAGCTGCTCGGTTTCGGCGCCCTGGCGCTGCTCCACCTGGGTGGACAGCGGCACCAGCAGGCTGCCGAGCAGCAGCGCCACCACCACCAGCACCACGGACATCTCGACCAGCGTGAAGCCGGCCTCCCGCCTCAATTGCATGGCCAGGCTCCGCTTTCGTTGAGGCACTCCACCCGATCGTTGAAGTAGCCGGTGCCGGCGCTGAAGGACACGGCGCGCGGGCGCCGGCCGAGGTTGCCGGTGGACAGGCCGAAGGCGTTGTTGATGGACACCGGCGGCGAGGGCGCCGTCTCCAGGTAATTGGAGGCAAGCTGCTTGTTGAAGGCGGTGATGCGGCTCTGGGCCGGCGAGGACACATGCGCCTTTCCGGCGACGATCACCACCACCTTGGCCAGCCCCACGTTGTTGACCGTGAGGCAGGTTCCGCAGCCGGGGGTCACGGCGTTCGGCGCATAACCCGGCGCGACGCGATAGAACAGCAGCTCGTCCCAGTAGTCCCACCAGGTGCCGGTCTGGAAGCAGTACTCCGTGACCTCGGGGCCGGGGGTCTGCGGTACCTGCGGGTCGTCGGCCGGCCAGGCAAGCGTGGTGCCCAGCGCCGTGTTGGTGGCGGCCAGCGTCTTGGGCACGCGCCCGTAGTAGGTGGAGTCGGCGTCGGCGAAGTTGGTGAGGTCGCTCAGCGGCGCGGCGAACGGATAGCGCCCGTCGGCGCCGGCCTGGGCGGCGAAGTTCTGCAGGCACATCCGCGCCTGGCGCGCCACGCGCTGCTCCACCACCGGCATCAGCATCTCGTGGGTGATGAGCAGCAGCTCGTCGTTGAACGTGTCGCTCGCCACGCCGGTGGCATATTCGGTGTCGCCGTCCGCGTTCTCGCCGTCCAGGTATTGCGTGCGCACGGCCAGGGCATCGGTGTTGGACGGGTCGCGGTTCTGGCCGGGCAGGGGCGCATTCGGCGCCAGAATGACGCCGATGTACTTGGGATTCGCGCTACCGTTGGCGGTGAGCGAGCCGATCGTTTCGGAGTTGAGCGCGCCCAGGGTGGAGTGGTCGCGAAACTCGGCCGACAGGGCGTACCAGAAGCGCTCGCCCGCGGCGTCGCGCAAGTCGGGCAGATCGAGCGTCTTCCACGGCACCCAGCCGATGTACGGGCTGGTGCACAGGCTGCCGTCGGCCGTGCCGTCGCCGTCGTAATCGGGGCAGGGCAGGCTGCCAGGGCGGTTCAGGTCGCCCGCCGCCCGCGCGATCAACGCGTCGTGGATCATGCCCATCGCGCGCAGGGACTGGGCGTGGCGGTCGCGCTCCTGCGCCGCGCTGTTGGCGACCGACACGATCACCAGCGATCCCACCACACCGATCAACACCAGCAGTACCAGCAGCGCCACGCCGCTTTGCCGTGCCCCCGCGCACCCCGTGCGCGGCTCAATTCTTGTTGTCCGCTCCATCGTCGTCATCCTGCTCTTTGTCGCCCGCTTCGGCCTGGCTCTGCTCTTTGCGCGGCTGCTCGCGCGCAGGCGCAGACGCGGCGCCGGCCTCGCCCTCCACCGTGGGCGCCGGCTCGGCGCGTTTGCGCTCGTAGGGTTCCTCGATGCGCCCGGTCAGCAGATCGACCCGCTGGCCGACCTTGACCGAAACCGTGCGTCCCTTCTCCGGATCGTAGACGACCACGCCGGCCGGTCCGGAAAAGTGGCGCACGCGCAGGCCGTCGCGCGTCTGCCCTTCGACCGGCTTGCCGTTCACCCAGGCGAAGGATTCGCCGTCGCTGCGTTGCACGATCCCGGTGAGCGTCACCTTGCGTGAGCGCGGCGCCTTGGGGCGCTTGGCGGCCTCGGCCGCGAGTTCCTCGGCGCGGATGTTCCGGCGCCGTGCATCCGCGAGCGCGGCGCGCTGGGTGGGCGTGTAGAACAACCGCCCGTACCCGCGGTCCGCGGCCACTGCGCGCGGTGCGACGGCGAGGAGGGCGGCCCCGGCGAGCAGCGCGAGAGCGAGCCGGCGCATCACGAACTGCTCTCCGCCGGCGCGGGCGCCGGGATGGTGATCCATACCACCTCGCACTCGGCGCGCAGCGTCGCCGCGTTGGACGGGCGCACCACCTCGGGCACCAGGCGCTGGAGCGCGCACTGGTTGACCGTGAATGCGCCGACGTCCTGGGCGGCGAGCACGCGGAAGAAGCTGAGCAGGTCGTCTTCGTAGAGCATGCCGAACTTGAGCTTCATGACCGATTGCTGCACCGGCAGGCTGCCCGCACCCGCTTCCGCGGTGAACGCGTACGCCTGCTGCGCGCCCACCTCGTATTCGACGCCGTAGAGTTGTGCCTCGTTATTGGCGATGCGCAGCGCGTCGACCCAGGCCAGGCGCTGCTCCTCGCCCACGATCCCGCGCTGCGCGAGCGTTTGATACGGACCGACGTAGCGCAGGATGGTGTCGCGCTCTTCGCCCGAGCGATGCACGCGCTTGCGCGCCTCGCTGAGGTCGGCCTGCGCCTTGGTCAGGCCGCCGCGCGCGTCCTTGACCAGGCGCTCGGCGAACAGGATGGCCCCGGCCGACAGGCCGACGACCAGCCCCAGCACCAGCAATGGCCGGCCCAGAGCGGGGATGTCTCTGATGGAAAGGCTCACGCGCTACGCTCCGGCCTTGAGCACCACTTCCACTTCGAACTGCACCTTGACCGGCTGCTCCTTGCGCGAGTCGGCGGTGGTGCCGCGCAGGGTCGCGCTCGAGCCCGGATCGATGGGCAGCTTGACCGTGCGCGCCGCCGCCACCGACTCCTGCCGAGCGAGATCCTTGACGAACTTGTTGACCGCGTTGAGGGCGCCGGTGAAGTCGCCCGGCTGTGCCAGGAGCTGCACCTGCAGCAGCGCGGACTGGACCAGTTGCGCGGTCGGCTCGCTTGCGCCGCCCGGCTTGCCATAGCGCCACGTCATGGCGCCCAGCGTCAAGTCCGGGTTGGCGTCCAGGCCCTGGCTGACCACCTGGTAGACCCGGTCCGGCAGGCGCGACATGCTGCCGATGCGCGCGGCGACATCCACCGCCTGCTGCAGCCGGTCGGCGCTGGCCGGGGCGGGCGGGAACGTGCGCGTGATCTCCTGGTAGGCGTTGTGCTCGCGCTGCGTCTCGGCCAGCGCGCGCTGGCGTTCCTGCCGCAGATCCATCAGCCGGTACATGTCCAGGCCGGTCCAGGCAAGGGCGGCCACAGCGACCACTGCGCACAGCGCGTGGATGGTGCGCGATGCCCGATAGCGGCTATAGCCGGCGGTCAGGGCAGGCGGCGCGAGGCTGAAGTCGGGTGACTCGAGCCCGAGCAGGTACAAGGGCAGTGCGTCCTCGCTCGACTCCAGCGACGTGCGGTCGATGCCGACCTTCGCCGTCAGCTCGTCGGGGCCCAAGCGCACCGCGCGCAGGTTGCGACGACCGGCCACCACCGCATCGCCGAGCGCGGCCAGCGCACCGTCGGGGTCGAGAATCAGCACCGTCACCATGTCGTCCACATGCGTGACGTTGAGCGCGTCGAGGTACATCCGCGTGTTGCGGATCTCCTCCGCGTAGGCGTCGTGGGCGCGATGGTCGCCCGCCCGGGTCGCGGTGAGGCGGCTGATGCGGAAGGTCTGGTCCTTGACGAAAGTCTGGCGCACTCCCGCGCTGTGCCGGGACACGATCAGCAGCTGCGGCTCGCTCAAGCCGAGGCGCTTGAGCAGCGCCAGCATGACCACGGGCAGCGGGAACACCCCGGCGATGGGCGCCTTCGCCTCCTGCAGCATCTGCAGCCAGGGGTTGAACACCTCGCCGTTGGTCAGCGCGGCGAACAGGTAACGGTCGTCGCGGCGCTTGTCGCCCTCGCGCTGCTGCAGGCTGGCGCCGTAGAACGGGGTGCTGCGATAGAGCTGGCGCAGCTTGCGCTCGACCATCTCGCGGCGGTCGCTGCCGAAGGCGTGCGGCAGCGTCTCGAAGCGGTAATCCTCCTCCACCGTGTCCGCGGTGAGGTACACCGGCACGCCGGGAGCCGAATGCAGGAAGCTCAGGAACGCGCGGCGCCCGGCCTCGTCATCCTCGAAGCCGCGGCAAACCGTCAACCGCCGTCCGCTCCAAATGGCGGCCGACAGGTGGAAGGCCGAAGCGCACAGTAGGATCTTCTTCGCCATCGCTGACCGCCGGGGGAGGGGGCGCTAGAACTTGATCTTGCCCAGGATATCGTAGATGGGCGTGAGCACGGAAAACAGAATCAGCGCCAGGATGCCACCGAGCACCAGCGTCAGAGCGGGTTCTAGCAACTTCAATGCCTTATCGATGGACTCGCGCACATCGCGTTCGTAAAAATAGTTGATATTCAGCAGCGCGCTGTCCAGCGCCCCGGTGTTCTCACCCACCCGCATCATGCGGATCACCAGCGGCGGGAACATCCCCAGGTTCTGGAACGCCTCGCTCAGGCTCTCGCCGCCGCTGATCTGCTGTCCCGCGCGCTGCAGGCCGTCGGAGATCACGCGGTTGCCGACGATGTCCTCGCTCGCCTTCATGGCGTCCAGGATGGTGATGCCCGACTGGTACATGAGCGCGAAGAAGTTGGCGAAGCGCGCCAGGATGATCTTCTGCAGGATCGGCCCCAGCAGCGGCAGCCGCAGCTTCAGGTAGTCGAAGTAATACGCCGCCTTGGGATTGGTGCGCACCAGGAATACCGCCGCGACGATGGCCAGCACCGGGATCAGCAGGCACACGAACCAGTAGTTCACCACGAAGCTGGACAAGGCGATCAGCATGCGCGTCTGCAGCGGCAGCTCCAGGCCCATGGTCTTGAGCAGCGAGGTCACCTGCGGCACCAGGTACACCAGCAGGAACACCACCACCGCCAGCACCACCACCGACACCACGGCCGGATAGATGAGCAGCTTGCGCGTCTGCGACACCAGCTCGTCCTGCCATTTCAGCGCCTTGGCCATGCTCTCGAACACCTCGGTCAGCCGGCCGGCCTGCTCGCCGGCGCGGATCAGGCTGACGAACACCGGACTGAACACCTGCGGGAAGCCGGCCAGCCCCTGCGACAGCATCTTGCCGCCCTCGATGTCCTCCAGCACCGAGGACAGGATCTCGCGGAAGCGCGGGTTCTCGGTGCCGTTGCGCAGGTCGCGCAGGCCCTCGATCAGCGGGATGCCGGCGCGCGAGATCTGCTCCAGGTCGAAGCAGAAGCTGATCAGGTCGCGGCGCGTGACGCTGCCGCGCGCGAACGCGGTCCCGCCGCCGCGCACGTTGCGGAAGGTGATCAGGTCGAGGCCCATGCGCTTCAAGCGCAGCTCGAGGTCGACCTCGTTGATCGCCTCGAGCTTGCCGCGCGCCGGGCGGCCCAGCTTGTCGATGGCTTTGTACTGGAAGGCGGGCATGGCGACCGACAGTCGACCGCGGCGCTCCGGCCGCACCTAGCGGAAGCGCTGGGTGAGGTCGATGGAACGCGCGACCTCGGCGATGCTGGTGCTGCCGTCGAGGATGCGCGCGATGCCTTCCTCCACCAGCGGGCGGAAGCCCTTCTCCAGCGCGCAGCTGCGCAGCTCCTTGGCGGTGGCGCGGCGCGCCACCAGCTCGTCGAGATCGCTGTCCATGCGCAGAATCTCCATCACCGCGGTGCGCCCGCGGTAGCCGCGGAAGTTGCACTGCTTGCAGCCAACCGGACGGTAGAGCTTGGTGGCGGCCTCGGGGGTGAGCGCCAGGATCTGGCGCTCCTCGCGGCTGGGCGCATAGGCCTCGCGGCAGTGCGTGCACAGCAGCCGCACCAGGCGCTGCGCCACCACGCCGATCACGTTGCCGGCGATGATGTCGGGCAGGATGCCGATGTCGAACAGCCGCGGGAAGGCGCCGAGCGCCGAGTTGGTGTGCAGGGTGGTGAACACCTGGTGCCCGGTCATGGCGGCGCGGAAGGCCATCTCCGCGGTTTCCCGGTCGCGCACCTCGCCCACCAGGATGATGTCGGGGTCCTGCCGCATCATGGAGCGGATGCCGTTGACGAAATCCATCTTGGCGGCTTCGTTCACCGAGGTCTGGCGCATCAGCGCCACCGGGTACTCGACCGGGTCCTCCAGCGTCATGATGTTGACCGATTCCACGTTGAGCTGCGACAGCAGGGAGTACAGCGTGGTGGTCTTGCCGCTGCCGGTGGGGCCGGTGATCACCAGCACGCCCTCCGGGCGCGCCAGCATCAGCGACAGCGTGTTCATCACATGCTTGGGCAGCTTCATCTGGTCCAGGCTGATGATCGACTTCTCCCGGTCCAGCACGCGCAGCACGATGTTCTCGCCGTGGATGGTGGGTTGGGTCGCGACCCGGAAGTCCACCGGCCGGCCATTGAGGTTCAGCGAGATGCGGCCGTCCTGGGGCGCGCGCGTCTCGGCGATGTTCATGCCGCTGATCACCTTCACGCGCACGGCGATGCCCGGCCAGTAGTTCTTGTGCAGGCTGCGTACCTGCTCCAGCACGCCGTCGATGCGGTAGCGGATGCGCAGGAAGGCGAACTCGGGCTCGAAGTGGATGTCGGACGCGCCGCGCTTGACCGCGTCCACCAGCAGCGCACCCACCAGCCGCACGATCGGTTGCTGGTACTCGTCCGCGCCGCCCTGCAGGCTCTGGTAGTCGATCTCGCCGGTCTCGATCTCGCGCAGGATGCCGTCGACCGACAGCTCGTGACCGTAGAACTGGTCGATATGGTCCTCGAGCTGGGCCTCGCCGGCCAGCACCGTCTTGATCTTGATCTGCTGGCCGATGGTGGCGCGCAGCTGGTCCAGCGCCACCATGTTGAACACCTCGGTGATGGCCACGGTCAGCGTCTGTGCGCCGCCGTCGAAGGCGATCGGCAGCAGCCGGTGGCGGCGGGCGAAGTCCTGCGGGATCAGCGTGACCGCCTCGCCGTCCACCACCACCTGAGTGAGGTCGATGCTCTCCTGGCCGATGGTCCGGGCCATGATGTCCCGGATGACGGCTTCGGTGACGAAGCCCAGGCGCACCAGCAGCCTGCCGAGCGGAACGCTCTGGTTCTTCTGCTCGGTGAGCGCGATGCGCAGCTGATCGGGCGTGATCAGGCCCTGCTGCACCAGCAGCTCGCCCAGGCGCAGCTTCTTGCGCTGCTCCGCCATGGACGCAGCGCTACTGGCTGCCAACGCGCGCGGAGAGCTGCCCAATGCGTTCCTGCACGCGAGCCTGGTCGAAGGCGGCGTGCCCCCTGAGTGAACTGAGTTCCAGCGCCCTGCGGTAGTAGTTCAGGGCGATCTTCGGCTGGCCCATATGCTCCAGGCCAACCGCGAGGTTGTATGCGTAGTCGGGATTGTCCGGCTGCAGCTCGTAGGCCTGGAAGTAGGCCGGCTGCGCCTGCGGCCACTGGCCCTGGCGCGCGTACAGGTTGCCGAGCGCGAAGTACAGGAATGCCGTGGGTTCGCGCGCGATCAGCTGCTTGAGCCGCGTCTCGGACAGCCGGGGATCGGCCTGGCCGAGGAGCGAGATCAATCCCGCCTGCGCGGTGCTGTTGCGTGGCTCGAGCTCGAGTGCGTGCGCGTAGTGGCGCGCGGCCTGTTCGGTATTGCCTTCGTGCGTGTCGATGGTGGCCAGGCCCAGCAGGGCGTCCACGTTCTGCGGCTCGGCCCGCAACGCCTCCTGATACAGGTTGCGCGCCTCCTCGAAGCGGCCCTGATTCAGGGCTTCCCACGCCTGCATCAGGGTGACCGAGGGGGCGCCCGCGGTTGCCGGCGGCGGGCGCACCGCGACGCTGTCATCGAGCGTGGTGGTGGCTTCCACCTCCACGGTGGCGCGGCGCCGCGAGGCCTTCTTGCGCGGCGCCGCCGATTCGGCGGGACGCTCGGCTGTGCTGCGCGCGGTTCTGGCCTGGGGCAGTCCGGCAAGCGCGTTGTCCGGCGGCGCCGCTTTGGCCTGTGGTAGTCCGGCGAGCGGCTTGTCCTGCGGCAACGGCCCCTGCGCCTGGGCAGGCGCGGCGCCAGCCTGCGGGCCTGGGTCCGCCGGTGGAGTACCCATGCTCGCGGCGGGTGCGGTCGGCTCGAGCGGGCGCTGGCTGGCCGGAGGCGAGATCGGGCGCTTGGGCGGCGCCTTGCGCGGGGTGGATGACCAGGGGAATTCACCGCGCAGCACGGCTGGGTAGTTGATTGCGAGAAACAGGTAGGCGCCGTAGAACACCGCGAAGATCACGGCGAAGATCAATGTCGCGTGCACCGGCCGGTCGCGCACCCAGTCCAACGCGCCGGTGCTGCGCGCCTCGCTCGCGCGCAGGATGGTGGCGGCGTGGGCCGATCCGCCGGCAGCGTTCGCGGGCCGCAGCACCGGCCGCTCCGGCGGCCGCGCGGGTGCGATGGCCGGCTCCAGGGCCGGCATGAGCGCGGGCTCGTCGTCCGGCTCGAACAGCTCTTCCTCGTCGGTGAGGGACAGCGCGTCCGGGTCGGCCGGCAACTCGCCCAGTTCGGGCTCGCGCGGACCGGAGTCACGCGGCCCGAGGTCGTGCGACCCGGCGTCGAGCGGCCCGGGGTCGAGCGGCTCGGGGTCGCGCTCCGGCTCCTGCTCCGGACCGCCGCCTTCGCGGTTCTTGGCCGCCTTTTGCAGCGCTTGCAGCAGCAGGCTCATGGGTTCCGGCCGGTCTGGTCGATCTCGGGCAGGAGCTTGCGCAGGTGCTTGAGCTCGTCGCTGTCCAGCGACGGGTTGTTGACCACCACCGGACGAATGAAGATGACCAGCTCGCTCTTCCGCACTTCCTCGTTCCGGTACGCGAAGGCGTCGCCCACGTGGGGCAGGCTGCCCGCGTAGGGCACCTGGTCGCGATCGCGCCGCGTGGTGTCCTGCATCAGCCCGCCAAGGATAGCAGTCTGCCCGCTGCTGAGTTGCAGCACGGATTCCATCTCGCGTACCGTGATCTCGGGAATCAGGTTGGGTGCGGCGGTGAGCAGCGGGTTGGGATCCGGCACGAAGCGCAGGATGCGGCTGATGGTGGGCCGCACCACCAGCGTGACGTTGCCGTTGTCATGCACCTGCGGAGTCAAGCTCACCACCACCCCGACGGACACGGTGTTCACGATCGTGGTGATGGTCTGCACCGTGCTGCTCTGCGACTGGTTGGTCTGCTGCTCGGTGGTGAAGTAGACGCGGTTGTCCACGACCTTGAGCAACGCCGTCTGGTTGTTGAGCGCCATCAGCTTCGGGCTGGACAGCACGCGCGTCTTGCCGAACTGCTCCAGCAGGCGCACGGAGATGTTCAGGTTTCCCAGCGCGGAGCCGGGATCGACGTAGCCGATTACCGCGCGCGGCGCACCGGCCAGGACCTCGGCGCCCATGGTCTCCTGCCGGATATTGAAGCCCGAGCCGTCGGTGGCGAGTGCGCTCCAGTCCACGCCCGCCTGGTAGGCGTTGGACAGGTCGACTTCGGCGATGGTGGCCTCGATCAGCACCTGCCGCTGGACCGAGGACTGCACGCTGTCGAGATACTCCTGAACCAGGGCATGCTCGCGCTCGCGCCCCATCACGGTTACGGTGCCGGCGAGCTCGTTCACCACGATGTCTTCCTTGACGTCGGTGAGCTGCTTGGCGTCGGCGCCGAACACCTTGTCGTAAAGGTCCTTGGCGTTGGAGCCGGCGCGCGCTACCGCCTCGGCCTGCGCCACCCGCTCCTCGCGCTGCGCACGGGCGCGCTCGGCGCGCGCCTGGCGCTCGTCGGCGCTTTGCGTGAGCTTGCGGCTCGAGGTGAGGATGTCTTCGATGTTCTGGCGCAGCGTTTCCCAGAACGTGTTCTTGCTGGTGGTCTTTACCGTGGTCTGCGATGCACCCACCGTGGGATTGGTCAGGTCGGAAGCGGTGCCCACCTGGCCGGTGACGCCGATCGTCGAGTTGGTGTCGCGCGTCATGTTGACGTAGTTCACCTTGTACGTCTTCAGGTACGGCGTGTCGGGCGAGACCACGATGGTCCTGCCCTCCACGCGGTAGCGCATGTTCACCTGCCTGGAGACGCGCTCCAGGATCGACGGCAGCGTCTCGTCGATGGCGTTCAGGCTCACCAGCCCCTGCAGGCCGGGATGGATGTCGATGTTCTCCTTCGTGTCCCGCGCGAGCGCCAGCAGCAGCTCCTTCACCGGCACCTCGTGCACCACCACGCTGTACGTGGTGGGCTTGGTCCTGGGCTTGGGCGGCGGGACGAAGGGTGTGTTCGTGACCGGCGGCAGGATGCGCCGGGTCTCCTCCGCCGGCGTCACCTTGTCCGCGCTCAAGTGCGCATCGGACGGCGGGATCGACGGTTTGTATGTGGTGCATGCGCCGGCCGCGAGCAGCACGGCCCCGGCCAGCGGGACGGCCAGCGGGCGCAACGCACGCGGCCCCGCTGCGCGGGACATTCCCGGGGAACGCCACGCCCTCATCCGATGCATCGCCGCCAAGTGTGACTCCGGGTATGTCCTGATACTTCGGGTTTGTTCTGATGAGTCCGCCGGTCGCGGGTGCCGGCTCGATCCGCTTTCCCTCCCGGATCTGCGCGCGGGGCGCGGGCGTCGCGGTCCGCGTGCCCCGGAGCCGACCTCAGGAGGGTTTATCCAGGCCGAGCTCGCTGCGAATTCCCTGCACTGTCCGGATATACGGGCGGTTCGCCCGCAGCTCGGGCGGCAACCCATCCAGGGACCGGACAGCGTCTGCGCGGGCCAGAAACTCCCCGTACAGCACGGTCATGGAAGGCGCTTGGTTCGCGACGGTACGGTACACAAAAATCCTATCTCTTTCAATGTAATTAGTCAGATTATTGAGATAGCGCTTCAGCATCTGCTGGTCGGTCGAGCCGAGCAGCTGGATGCTGAACACGCCGGCATCGGCCTCGGCCAGCCAGCGCTCGGTCGCAAGCAATCGCTGTTCCAGTAAATCCGGAACCGCGGGATCGGCTGTAGGCGATGCCGCAGGCATCGCGCCAGTGGCCCCGGCCGGCGCGAGCTCGCCCGTCGCCGCGGCGGGCGCGGATTGCCCGATCGCCGTCTCGGCTGCCACGGCGGCGGGCTGCGGAGCTGCCGGAGCAGTCGCCTGCACGGCCAGCGCGGCCTCCGGTGGTGCGCTGGGCGTATCGGCTTGCAGCGCAGCGGTCTGCATCGCGGCCGGAACGGGAGCGGTCGCTCCGGTCGCCGGCGGCGCCGGCGGTGGCATTGCGACGAGTTCGGGCTGCACGCCACGTTGCAGCAGCGCGCCGGCACCCAGGGCCACGAGCGCGAGCGCCGCGGCGCCCAGCCACCCCGGCCGGCGCAGCCAGCTGCCGCCGCTGGCGGCGGCGCCGAACTCGCTGTCCGCGACCGCGGCGCGCACGTGCTTGAGCGAGACGTTGTGCGTGTTCTCGGCGAAGGCCGCGAGCAGAGCCTTGTCCGCGACGATGTTCAGGCGCCGCGTCAACCCGCCCGTGGCGCGCGCCATGTGCGTGATCACGCGCGGCGAGAACAGGTCGGGACCGCGGTAACCGGCTGCGCGCAGCCGGAAGGTAAGGTAGTCGCTCACGTCCTCGGGGTCGAGCGGCGCGAGCGAGAAGCTGTGAGTGATGCGCTCGCGCAGCTGCCGGATCTCGCGCTTGCGCAGGTTGGCGTCGAGCTCGGGCTGCCCGAACAGCACGATCTGCAGCAGCTTGTGCTGGCGCGTCTCGAGGTTGGACAGCAGCCGGATCTCCTCCAGGGTGGCGATCGGCATGCTCTGCGATTCCTCGACGAACACCACCACCTGCCTGCCCTCGGCGTGCCGGGCGAGCAGGAATTCGTTGAGGCAGTGCATCACCTCCAGGCGGCCGGCGTCGCGCGCGAGCGGCAGCTGCAGCTCGAAGGCGATGGCATGCAGGATCTCCTCGGGCGAGACGCTCGGGTTGGCCAGGTACACGGTCTCCACCGTGGGCGGCAGCCGCGCCTGCAGCACGCGGCACAGCATGGTCTTGCCGCTGCCCACTTCGCCGGTGACCTTGACGATGCCCTCGCCGCGCATGATGGCGTAGATCAGCGCCTCCAGCACCGCGCCGCGGTTGCCGCCTTCGAAGAAGAAGTCGGTGTCCGGCGTGATGCGGAAGGGCGGCTGCTTGAGGCCGAAGAAGGCGTAGTACATGGGTCGCGCGTCAGCTCTTGTCGCCGGTGAGTGCCGGCGCGTAGTTCTGCATCCGGCTGTACAGCGTGGTGCGGTGGATGCCGAGCAGCTTGGCGGCCTGGCTCAGGTTGCCGCTGGTAAGCGCCAGCGCCGCCTCGACGTAGCTGCGCTCGCAGCGTTGCAGCGTCTGGTCCAGGCTGAAATTGCGCTGCGACTGCAGGTGCTGCTTGGCGGCCTCGACCGAACCGCGGAAATCGACGTCCAGCGCCCCCGCGCCGGTGTCGGCGGCAGGCTCGAGGCTCTGCGTGTCGAGCTCGGCCAGCAGCTGCTCGCTGTTGACCGGTTCGCCCGCGTACTTCGCGCTGAGGCGGATGACGATGTTGCGCAGCTCGCGCACGTTGCCCGGGAAGGGGTATTCCATCCAGATGCGCTCGGCGCGCTCGTCCAGGACGAACGGCGGCCCGCCGCCCTGGCGCGCATAGAACTCGGCGAAGTGCTGCAGCAGCCGCCGCTTGTCCTCGCCCAGCTCGCGCAGCGCCGGCACGGCGATGGTGAACACGCTCAGGCGATGGTAGAGGTCGGCGCGGAAGCCCCCCGCGCGCACCTCCTGCTTCAGGTCGCGGTTGGTGGCGGCCAGGACGCGCGCCTGGCTGGTGCGCGTGCTCGTCTCGCCCACGCGCTGGTAGGCGCCGTTCTCCAGCACGCGCAGCAGCTTGGCCTGCAGCTCGAGCGGCAACTCGCCGATCTCGTCCAGGAACAGGGTGCCGTCGCGGGCGTCCTCGAAGTAACCGGCGCGGGTGGCGGTGGCGCCGGTGAAAGCGCCTTTGGCATAGCCGAACAGCGTCGGCTCCACCAGGTTGGGCGAGATGGCCGCGCAGTTGAGCGCGAGGTAGGGCTTGCCCGCGCGCGGGCTCTGGCTGTGCAGCGAGGCGGCCACCAGCTCCTTGCCGCTGCCGGATTCGCCCTCGATCAGCACCGGGAAGGGCGAGCCGGCGTACTGACGGATCTGCTGGCGCAGCTTGGCGATGGCGGGCCCGCTGCCGATGATGCCGGCGTCCTGGCCGTCGGCGCGCCGCTCGGCGGCGGTGAGGGTGCGCGCCTTGAACAGCAGCTGCTTGAGCTGCTCCGGCTCGCATGGCTTGCGCACGAACTCGATCGCGCCGAGCGCCCGGGCGTGACGCGCATTGTTCTCGTCGTTCTGTCCGGTCAGGACCAGGATCTTCATGTCGGGCGAGAAGGCCAGCAGCTCGTTGATCAGCTGGAAGCCCTCGTCGGGCCGGTGCGGAGTCGGCGGCAGTCCCAGGTCGACGAGCGCGAGCTGCGGCGGCGTGTCCAGCTGGCGCAGCAGGCTCTTCGCCTGGTTGCGGGAGTCCGCGACGTAGACGTTGAAGTCGCGCGCCAGCACGAAGTCGAGCGCGTCCGTGATCAGCGGATCGTCGTCGACGACGAGCAGGTCAGGCTTGTTGGAGGTGGCGCTGGTCATTCGCATGCACCGATGCCGGCGGCGCGATCAAATATTGTGCCAGATGGCCGGGTCCGGCCGCCGGGTCAGGCGGCCGCGCGCTCGATCCGGGCCAGGAAGGCTTGCTCCAGCGTGGCCGCGCCGTGCTCGGCCTGCAGCTCGGCCGGGGAGCCGGCGAAGCACAGCTCGCCGCGGTGGATCACCGCCATGCGGTCGCAGATCTCCTCCACGTCGGCCAGCGCATGGGAGGTAAAGAAGATGGTGCTGCCGCTGGCGCGCAGCGCCCGCAGCCGCTGCTTGAGCAGCGCGCGGGCCTTCGGATCCAGCCCGCTGGTCGGTTCGTCGAGCACCAGCAGCTCGCGGCCGCTCAGCAGGCAGGCGGCGAGCCCCAGCTTCTGGGTCATGCCTTTGGAGAAGGCGCGCACCGGCTTGACCAGCGCGCTCAGGTCGAGGTCGAGGGCGCGCAGCGTCTCCTCGACCGGCGCCTGGACGTAGCCCACGCCGTACAGCGTCAGCATGTAGCGCAGGAAGTCGCGGCCGGTCAGGTAGTAGGGCGGGATGAAACGCTCCGGCAGGAAAGCGAGCCGGCTGCGTGCCGAGGTGAAGCGGTGACTGACCCCGAACACCTCGATGCGGCCGGCGTCCAGCGCGCAGAAGTCCAGCAGACACTTGATCAGCGTGGTCTTGCCCGCGCCGTTCATGCCCGCCAAGCCGAAGGCCTCGCCCCGACCGACGGTCAGGCTCAGCCCCTGCAGCGCCACGGCCTGGCCGTAGCGCTTGCTTACTCCATCGAAGCGCAGAGCGGCGGCTTTGCCGGTGTCGTCCGTGTCGGCTTGCATGGGGTTATGAGGGCTGACGGGCGCAACAGTGCCCGGAATGCCGGCCGCTGGCAAGCGCGGGCCGGGACGCCTGCTACAATACGCCGCGCCCTGCAACCGGTGGAGTCTGTGGTCACGGAGAACCTGGTCGAGATCGACGACGTCGAGTTCCGCTACGACGTGCGTCCCGTGCTGAAGGGCATCGACATGCGCTTCCCGCGCGGCAAAGTGATCGCGATCATGGGCCTGTCCGGCTGCGGCAAGACCACCACCTTGCGCCTCATCGCCGGCCAGCTCCGGCCCACGCGCGGCAGCGTGCGCGTGGCCGGCCAGGCGGTGCGGGACCTCGACCAGGCGCAGCTGTATGCGCTGCGCCGGCGCATGGGCATGCTGTTCCAGTTCGGCGCGCTGTTCACCGACATGTCGGTGTTCGACAACGTCGCTTTCCAGCTGCGCGAGCACACCGATCTGCCCGAGGCCGTGGTGCGCGATCTGGTGATGATGAAGCTCAATGCCGTGGGGCTGCGCGGGGCGCACGCGCTCATGCCGGCCGAGCTCTCCGGCGGCATGGCGCGGCGCGTGGCCCTGGCGCGCGCCATCGCGCTGGACCCGATGCTGATCATGTACGACGAGCCGTTCGCGGGGCTGGACCCGATCTCCCTGGGGGTCATCGGCAATCTGATCCGGCGCTTGAACGACGCGCTGGGGGCGACCTCGATCGTAGTGACCCACGACGTGCAGGAGTCCCTCAAGATCGTCGATTACGTGTACTTCATGTCCGAGGGAGTGGTGGTGGCCCAGGGCAGCGCGCAGGAGATCAAGGCCTCGCACGAGGACTACGTGCGCCAGTTCGTGCACGGCGAAATGGACGGGCCGGTGCCGTTCCATTACACCGGCCCGCCGTATCCGCGCGATCTGCGCCTGGAGCCCACGCATGGATAACGTGCTGCTGCGCGCGCTGCGCCACGTCGGACACCTGGTGATCGAGGGCGTGTGGCGCCTGGGCTATGCCAGCCGCTTCTTCTTCCTGGTGCTGGTGCGCTCGGGGCTGAGCTTCCGGCGCTTTCCGCTCACCATCCGCGAGATCTACTTCGCGGGCGTGCTCTCGCTCATCATCATCCTGGTGTCGGGGCTGTTCGTCGGCATGGTGCTGGGCCTGCAGGGCTACGACACCTTGCAGCGCTTCGGCTCCGAGGAGGCGGTGGGCACGCTGGTGGCATTGTCCCTGGTGCGCGAGCTGGGGCCGGTGGTGTGCGCGCTGCTGTTCGCCAGCCGCGCCGGCTCGGCCATGACCGCGGAGATCGGCCTGATGAAGGCCACCGAGCAGATCACCGCGCTGGACATGATGGCCATCGATCCGATCTCGCGCATCGTCGGCCCGCGCTTCTGGGGCGGAGTGCTGTCGATGCCGCTGCTGGCCGCCCTGTTCAGCGCCATGGGTGTGTTCGGCGGCTACCTGATCACGGTAGTCGTGCTGGGCGTGGACGCCGGAGCGTTCTGGTCGCAGATGCAGGCCTCGGTCGACCTCGAAGAGGACGTGATGAACGGCGTCATCAAGAGTATCGTGTTCGGTGTGGCGGTCACCGCCATCGCCTTGTTCGAGGGCTACGACGCGCCGCCCACGGCCGAAGGCGTGTCCGGCGCGACTACGCGCACCGTGGTGACCTCCTCGCTCGCGGTGTTGGCGCTCGACTTCGTCCTTACCGCCTTCATGTTCAGGGGTGCATAACAGATGGATCGCAGAGTCCTCGACCTGTGGGTCGGCATCTTCGTGGCGGCGGGCATCGCCGCGCTGTTCGTGCTCGCGCTGCAGGTGAGCAACGCCAGCACCTTCAACACCTCCGAGAGCTATCACGTGATCGCGGAGTTCGACAACATCGGCGGGCTGAAGGCGCGCGCACCGGTGAAGAGCGCCGGCGTGCTGGTCGGGCGCGTGGAGAGCATCGGTTTCGACAACGACAAGTTCGTGGCGCGGGTGGTGCTGCGGCTGGACCAGCGCTACACCTTCCCCAAGGACACCATCGCGTCGATCCTCACCTCCGGCCTGCTGGGCGAGCAGTACATCGGCCTGGACGGCGGCGGCGACCCCGAGAACCTGGCCGACGGCGACAGGCTCAAGCTCACGCAGTCGGCGGTGGTGCTGGAGAAGTTGATCGGCCAGTTTCTCTACGGCCGCGCGGCCGAGGGTGGATCGAAGTGACCGCCGGACGGTCCAAACAGGCAGGCAATCATTACATAGAGGTCCAAATGCACCGCATTCATTGGAGTATCGCCGCCGCTGCGCTGCTGGCGGCGGTGGGGTTGCTGCCCGCGCAACAGGCGCTGGCGCAGGAGGCGCCCGACGAGCTGGTGAAGAGCGTGGCGGAGGACGTGCTCGCCATCGTGCGCCAGGACCGTGCGCTGCGCGAGGGCGACACCTCGCGCATGGCCCAGCTCATCGAGGAGAAGATCGTCCCGCACTTCGACTTCGAGCGCATGACCCGCCTCGCGGTGGGGCGCGCCTGGCGCCAGGCCACGCCAGAGCAGCGGAAGCAGCTGATCGAAGAGTTCCGCCGGCTGCTGGTGCGCTCCTACAGCGCGGCCTACAGCACCTATAACCACATCGTGGTGGAAGTCAAGCCGCTCAAGCTGCGGCCGGGCGAAGACGACGTGCAGGTCAAGACCCTGATCAAGCTGCCCGGCGGCGCCCCGCCGATCAGCGTCGACTACAGCATGGTCAACACCAACCCCGACTGGAAGGTCTACGACGTCACCGTGGACGGCATCAGCCTGGTGACCACCTATCGGTCCACCTTCGCCGAGGAGGTGAACCGGAGCGGCATCGACGGGCTGATCAAGAGCTTGGTCGCGCTCAACGCCGTGAAAACGACGCAGCGCCCGGTCGGGGCGGCCCGGCGCGAGTAGCCTCCGAGCGCGGCAGATGATCGTACGCGACGGCGAGTCCTTCCGGGTGCAGGGCCCGGTCACCATGGCCAACGTCGAAGCGCTGATCGAGGAGGGCCGGGCCGCCTTCACCGACGGCGCGGTGAAGGTGGACCTCGGCGGGGTGACCGAGGTCGACTCCACCGCCGTCAGCTTGCTGCTGCAGTGGCTGCGCGACGGCGCTGCGCATGGCCGGCGCCTCACCTTCCGCAATCTGAGCCACAACATCCACAGCCTCGCCGTGCTGTACGGTGTGGCCGACTTGATTCCCGTCGACAACCCGAGCGAATCGACAAGAGTCGACAACCCGAGCGAATCGACAAGAACCGGCG
>Ga0299906_10001453_pt1 | contig 20417 bp, 12 predicted proteins | sample RVTome_14_FD_200259 | JGI IMG/M metagenome (GOLD analysis project Ga0299906, IMG submission 200259) | Soil microbial communities from uranium-contaminated site in the Upper Colorado River Basin, Wyoming, United States - RVT145D125 (version 2) ...
GCATACCAACGGCTTCAGAAACTCGTCGAGGAGTGGGTAGCTGCCTCAGTCGAGATATGCGAGATCAAGCGCCGGAAGGCCCGGGAAGAGTGAGAAAACCTGGCACTGTCCAGAACTATTGGGTCTGTGAAGTATTGTGCTCGGGAGGAGACAGGGAGGACGAGCCGTGCCGGGGAGACGCTGCGAGGCCTGGGAGCTGCTGCAGAGGCTGATCGAGACCACCCGCACCCGGGTCCCCGCCGTGGCCGCGGAGCTGGATCTCCCCCCGGCGCAATGCCAGGTGCTCCGCCGCCTCCCCTCCCGGCGCGCGGTCACGATGGGCGAGCTGGCCCGGACCCTGGCCTGTGACGCGTCGAACGTGACCGGGCTCGTGGATCGCCTCGAGGCCCGGGGGCTCGTCGAGCGGCGGGAGTCACGGGGCGACCGCCGCGTCAAGGCGATCGCCCTGACGCGGCGCGGGTGCCACGTGCGGGCGCGGCTGGTGGCCCGGTTGTCGCAGCCGCCCGATCCCATCTCCCGGCTCTCGGAAGCGGACCGGGAGCGCCTGACCGCGATCCTGCGCAAGGTGTTGGGCTGACTCAGCCGCGAGGAGTCGTGGCCCAGGTCCCCCGGGGCGCGTCGATCCTGACGCTCGGCAGCGACGTCCCCTGTCGCTGGAGCCAGCTCAGGAGCTTCTCCCGGACCAGGCAGCGCAGCTCCCACTGGCGACCGGCGTCGGCCGCCGAGATCAGCGCCCGGACCTCCACCACGTGGTCCTTGATCCCGCTGACGATGACACCCTTGACCTTGCCGTCCCAGAGGTCGGTCTCGGAGAGGATGCGGTCGAGCTCCAGGCGCATCGCCGCGACGTCGATGCTGTGGTCCGTGCAGAAGTAGACCGTGCCGAGCAGCTCGGGGGAGGCCCGGGTCCAGTTCTGGAAGGGCGTCTCCAGGAAGTAGGCGATCGGCACCACCAGGCGCCGGAGGTCCCAGACTTCACCACCACGTGGGTGAAGTTGATCTCCTCGATCGTGCCCCACTCTCCCTCGACGACCACGACGTCGCCGATCCGGATCGGCTGGGTGATCAGGATCTGGATGCCCGCGAACAGGCCCGCGATCGAGCGCTGGGCCGCGAAGGTCACGGCCAGGCCCGCCACCCCGGCGGAAGCCAGCAGGCTCCAGCCGACGGTGCGCATCACCTGGAACTGTGCCAGGACGAGGGCCGTCACCACGACCACCACCGCTCCGAGGGCGATGCGCCGCAGCACCCCGACCTGGGTCGCGATCGCCCGGCGGCGCTGGGGGTCGTCCGAGGCGGTCGCGAGTCGCCCCTCGAGGGCGGCGCCCAGGATCGTCACCACGCTGCGGGCGAAGATCCCGAGAGCCACGAGAACGGCTGTGCGGACCGCGATCATCACGAGGTCGCGGGCCGGCACGGCCAGCCGCAGGGTCTCGGCGGCGATTCCCACGAGAATCGCCGTGAGCAGGATCCGGGTCGGAACCCCCGCCGCCGCGGCGAGCTGGTCGTCCCAGTCGCCCCGGGTGCGGGAAGCGGCCGCGCCCACGACCCGCGCGGCGAGGGGCGTGACGTAACGACCGCCGAGGTAGGCCAGGGGCACCAGGACGATCAGCCCGAGGAGCTGCCACAGCTCGAACTCCCAGACGCGGCCGCGCAGGCCTGCGGGCATGCGCTCTCCCAGCACGCCCGGACCGTGCTCCCGGTAGAGCGCGTCGATGGCCCGCACCGTGTTGGGAGAGAAGCGCCATCCGCGGGGGTTCTCCCGCGAGAGGGCGAGGCGGATTCCCTGGCGGCCGCTGCCCAGGGCGACGTACCCGAGGCGCTCCTCGTCGAGGGGCAGCTCGTCCTCCAGGTCGCCCTCGGGGGCGTCGCTGACGGCGTCCCGGTCGAGCCAGAGCTGTCGGTCCAGGACCAGCTTCAGCCGCCGTGCGAGTCGCGGCCCGTGGCTCGCGCGCTCCTCCGCGGAGAGGTGCTCCAGGGCGAGGTGCTCCGCCGCCGCGGCGTAGTCGCCCGCCCGACACGCGTCGATGTACCCGAAGGTGGCGCGGCGTGGTGTCGTGAGATCGGGGTTGGCGAGGCCGGGAATCGCGGCCAGGACCGCCGCGGCCAGTGGCGCCCCGACCTGGGCGCTTCGCTTCCGCACGTCGGGAATCCTACCGTCAATCGGCGGAGCCCGTGGCGCCGATGCCGAACGCCGGGGTATTGAGTAGACTGTCCGAGGCGTCGCGACGCTCAGGGGCCCCTGGGCGGTAGCGCTCCCGTCACCCGGCGGGAGCTTCCCCCCCGGGAGATCGTCGCCGCCAGCGGGAAGTGCCTGTCACAGCAGAGGTGAGCCTCGACGACGACGGCTCCGGCGTCGCGGCCGGTGGACGGGAGTCCATCCGTTTCGGGCCCTTCGAGCTCGAGCTTCGCAGTCACGAGCTGCGCCGGGACGGCGAGCTCGTCGCCCTCAGGCAGCAGGCTGCACGGATCCTCGCCCTGCTGGCGCAGCGCCCCGGTGAGCTGATCACCCGGGAGGAGATCAAGGAGCAGGTCTGGGGGGCCGACGGCGCGAGCTACGCGGACCAGGGGCTGAACGACTGCATCCGGGACATCCGCGTCGCCCTCGACGACCAGGCGCGACGCCCGGTCTACGTCGCGACACTGCCCCGTCGCGGATACCGCTTCCTGGCTCCCGTGAGCCAGGGGGGAGAGATGAAGGCCGGCGTGGCCCCGGCTCCCCCGGTCCCCGGCCGCCGCGCTCGGGCCCTCGGGCTGGCCGGTCTTCTGGCTGCCGTACTCCTCGCCGGCCTGGGCCTTCACCGCGAGGGCGCCGGGGACGCGTTCTCCCCAAGGCCGCCGGTCCGGGTCGCGGTTCGCGGGTTCCAGGATCTGGGCGGCCAGGCGGGATACTTCAGCGACGGTCTCCGGGAGGAGCTGATCGCGCAGCTGGGCCGCCTGGAGCCCGGACAGCTCGAGGTGATTGCGCTGTCGGCCTCGGCCGGGGAGGCCGACCTCCTGGCCACGCCCGGCATCGACTACGTCCTGGAGGGCAGCGTCCGGTACGGGGCAGACCGCGCCCGGATCACGGTCAACCTCGTCCGGACCGAGAGCCAGACCCAGGCCTGGGCCGGGACCTTCGAGCGCGACCTGGGCGACATCCTGCGGGTGCAGAGCGACGTGGCCCGGGCGGTCGCCCGGGAGCTCCAGGTCGTGCTCAGCCCCGAGGCCGAGGCGCGGCTCGCGGACCCGCCTCCGGTGGACCCCGAGGCCTACAGGCTGCTGCTGAAGGGCCGACACCTGTGGGGGAGGATGGACGTGCCGAGCCTGCGGCGGAGCGTCGAGTACTTCGAGCGGGCCCTCGCCCTCCAGTCCGACTACGCCCTCGCCCACTCTTCTCTGGCGGACGCCTACCTGAAGCTCGGCGAGCACACGGCCATGCACCAGGACGAGGTGATGCGTCTCGCCCGGCGGTCGGTGGAGAAGGCCCTGGAGCTGGATCCCGACCTGGCGGAAGCGTACGTGACCCTGGGATGGATCCAGAGCAACTACGAGCTCGACTGGGAGTCCGCGGAGCGCTCGTATCTCCGGGCGCTCGAGCTCAACCCCAGCTCCCCTCGGGCGCACCAGTGGTACACGCACCTGCTCCGGGCGACGGGGCGTATCGACGCCGCCGTCCGTGAGGCCCGGATCGCCCTGGAGCTGGACCCGGTCGGCGCGATGTACGGCGTCAACCTCGGCTTCGCGCTGAACGACTCCGGCGACCACGCCGGGGCCTACCAGGAGTTCGAGAAGGTGCTGGAGATGCACCCCGACTTCCCACCGGCCCTGCTCGGCCGCGGCTACACCCTGCTGGCGCTGGGCCGCGAGCAGGAGGCGATCGCTGCCATGGAGCGCGCGGCCGAGCGGGTGGGGGAGAGCGCGCTCTTCGACGGGACGCTCGCGTATACCTACGCGATGGCCGGCCACCGCGATCAGGCCCGGGCGGTCCTGGAGCGGATGATCGCGGCACCCGTGCGGAGCCCGTTCCTGATCGCCCTGGTCTGCGTGAGCCTCGCGGAGCCCGACCCCGCCTTCGAGTGGCTGGAGCGGGCCCTCGTCGAGAGGGACCCGCGGGCCCGAACGGTGGCGTCCGACGCGCGCTTCGAGCCGCTGCGGGACGACCCCCGCTACCCCGGTCTCGTGGCCCGCTTCGGGCTCGCGGCGACGGCCGGCCCCCGATGGCGGATCGAAGGAGGAGGCCCATGAGACGCTCGATGGCGGTATTGGTCGCCGTGCTCACGGTCGCCTGCGCGGGGGGCGGGCCGGAGCCCCGTCCCGAGGCCCCGGCCGCCCGGCAGGTCGTCGATCTCAGCCATCCCTTCGACGCCGAGACGCTCTACTGGCCGACCGAGGACGGCTTCCAGCTCGAGCAGGTGGCCTCCGGTCGGACCGAGGCGGGGTACTTCTATGCCGCGAACCGTTTCCGGACCGCGGAGCACGGAGGGACTCACATCGACGCGCCGATCCACTTCTTCGAGGGTGGCCAGAGCGTCGACGAGATCCCTTTGGCGAGGCTGATCGCCCCGGGTGTGGTGGTGGACGTGTCGGACGCCTGCGCCCTGGATCCCGACTACCGGGTGCAGGTGGGGGACCTCGAGGCCTGGGAGCGGGTCCACGGCCACCTTCCCGATGGTGCGATCCTGTTGCTGCGGACGGGCTGGGGCGAGCGCTGGCCGGATCGCGCGGCCTACCTGGGGACCAAGGAGACGGGACCGGAGGCCGTGGCCGGGCTCCACTTCCCGGGGCTGCATCCCGACGCGGCGCGCTGGTTGGTCGCGGAGCGGCGGATCGGAGCCGTCGGCATCGACACCGCGAGCATCGACCACGGTCCCTCGACCCTGTTCGAGAGCCACGTCGCGCTCTTCTCCGCCGACGTCCCCGCCCTGGAGAACGTGGCCAACCTGGGGGCGTTGCCCGCCACCGGCTTCACGGTGGCGGCACTCCCCATGAAGATCGGCGGAGGGAGCGGCGGCCCGCTGCGGATCGCCGCCTGGTGGTGAGCTGAGCTAGAGCCGGAGCAGCCGCCCGGCCGGGGGCGGGGTCAGCGAGCGGCCCTCGAACTCCGCGGCGACCTCGTGGGGCAGCGAGAACCAGCGCAGGTGCTCGAAGCCCGGCTCCAGGGACAGCGCCTCGACCTGCTCCCGGGAGTAGCCGGCCACGGCCGCGTCCACGATCTCCCGGGCCTCCTCGAGGTAGCCGGCCAGGGCGGACTCGGTCTCGGTGGCGTGTCGGGAGCGGTACTCCATCCGGCCGGAGGCGTACGTGACGCGGTTCAGGCTCATGGCGGGCTCGGGGGGGCCGTCGCGGTGCCACCAGCGGCCGCTCCGGGGCTCGAAGCGGTACAACGGGAGCAGCTTCCACCCCTCTTCGGCGACGAGCTCCACGGCCCGCACGATGAAGTCGAACTCGGCATCCGAGATGAAGTAGTTGAAGTTGACTCGGACCCAGCCCGGCTTGATCCCCTCGCAGCCGAGCAGCACCTCCTTCTCGAACTCCCGCGAGGTGCTGGGGTCGATGTTGAGCAGGCGGTGGCCGTAGGGGCCGGCGCAGGAGCAGCCGCCCCGGGACTGGATGCCGAACAGGTCGTTGAGGAGCGCCACCACGAAGTTGTGGTGGAGGTAGCCCCCCCCGTGGCGGACGATGAAGGAGACGATGGAGAGCCGCCGGGCGCGACGGGAGCCGAGGGTGCGGATGTTCGGGTGGGCGTCCCAGGCGTCGATCGCCCGGACGATCAGCTCGTGCTCCCGGGCGCGGATCCAGTCGGCGCCGACCGCCTGCTTGAGCTGGAAGACGAGCCCGGCGCGGATCGACTCGATGATCGCCGGGGTGCCGCCCTCCTCCCGGTGCTCGGGATCCTCGAGGTAGTCCTGGTTCTGGGAGCTGACGTAGGCGACGGTCCCGCCCCCCGGCACCGTAGGGACCCGGTTCCGGAACAGGTGTCGCTTCGCCACCAGCACACCCGGTGTCCCGGGGCCTCCCGGGAACTTGTGGGGTGAGAGGAAGACCGCGTCCTTGGCCGCCTCGGGCTGCCCCGCCGGGTTCATGTCGATGGCCACGTAGGGCCCCGCCGCCGCGAAGTCCCAGAAGGAGAGGGCGCCGTGGCGGTGCAGGAGGCGCGTCAGCTCGATGGCGTCGGACTCGATGCCCGTGACGTTCGAGGCCGCGGAGAAGCTGCCGATCAGCAGGGGCCGGCCCGCGAATCGCTCGAGCTCGCGCCGCAGGTGGTCCGTGTCGATCATCCCGTCGGCGTCCTCGTCGATCACGACGACGTCCGCGATGGACTCCCGCCACGGGAGCTCGTTGGAGTGGTGCTCGTAGGGCCCGATGAAGACCACCGGGCGCTGGTCCTCCGGGATGAGGGCGGAGAGGCCGTAGCGATCGTCCAGGTCCGCCGGCAGGGCGAGGTTCATCACCCCGATCAGCTTGGCGATGGCTCCGGTCGCTCCGGAGCCCGTGAAGATCACCACGTCGTCGGGGCCACCCCCGACGCCGGCGCGGATGATCTGTCGCGCCTCCTCCCGGAAGCGCGAGGTCTGGAGGCCGGTGCCCGAGGTCTCGGTGTGGGTGTTCGCGTACAGCGGCATGACCTGCTGCCGCAGGTAGTCCTCTATGAACGAGAGCGAGCGCCCCGACGCAGTGTAGTCCGCGTAGGTGTAGCGCCTCGGCCCGAAGGGTCCGTCCACGACGCAGTCGTGTCCGATCACCGACTCCCGGATCGTCTCGATCAGGCGCGCCGCCGGTGCCCCCACGATCCCTACGTTAGCAGCCGCGGGCCACCTCCGCGCCCACGGGGGCCGTCAGTCGGCAAGGCGGCCCCGCCCCCAGAGGTAGGGGAGCGCCTGCTTGCCGCCCAGCTCGAAGGCGGCCCAGGCGAGGCCCGTCTGGCTGACGTTCGCCCCCACCGCCGCGTCCGCGTCGTCGCCGTCGTAGAGGACGAGGTTCAGGCCGATCTCCGATCCCGGGCCGGGCGTCTCCGGCATCGCGGCCCAGGGCAGGGCCCACTCGACGTCGAAGCCGGCCTCGGTCCGCCGCGAGGCGATCCGCAGGCCCGGGGCGGTCTCCTCGGCCGGGCCCTGGCGTGCGTCGGCGTCGCGGAACGCTCGTGCCCCCCAGCCCGCCGTCGTGCAGGGAAACGCCGCGGCCTGGAGCGTCGTGCCCGTGTCCTCGCTCGATCCGCTCGGGTCCACGGTGATCCCCACGGCGTCCGAGCGGAGCTGCGCCCGCACGTCGTCCGGGGCGATGTTGCAGACGACGGTCTGATCGCGGACCCGGACGCCCACGTAGAGCGCGCCGTCGTCGTAGCCCAGCCAGGCCTCGCCGGAAAGGTCCAGCGCGTCTTCCGGTGGCTCCCGCCACCAGCGGTCCCCGGGCCGGATCTCGACGTGGGCCAGGGCCGCGAGGTCGCCGAGGTCGCCGTCGATCTCGGGCGCCCGCTCCACTCTGGGGATGTCCACCGCGGGGAGCAGGAACGCCTCGGCGGCATCGCGGCTCCCCGCCGCCCGGGCCTCGAGGTCCAGGCGCGCCGAGCCGCGGCCGTCGGGCAGCGCCCCGGGAGCGGCCTCGACCCGGGCCGTGACGCTCTGCTCGCCTCCCGCGGGAACCGAGAAGGAGACGGGGGCGAGCAGCCGCAGGCCCTCCGGGAGGTCCAGCTCCAGGGCGCCGGCGGCTTCCCGGTCGCCTGCGTTGACCAGGTCGAGCACGACATCGTTCGCTCGCCCCACGACCAGCGGGACGCGGGCCGGGAGCGTCTCGATCACCCACTCCGTCCCGCTGCTCCGGGCGAACTCCCGGTACCCGGCCACGTCGAAGCCGGGTCGGAACGCGACCGCGAGCGCCGAGATCGGCCGGACCATGGCCCGGTTGTGGCCCGAGGCGGCTCGGCCGTCGATCACGGCGGAGTATGCCGCCGTGATCGCGGCGTTGCGGTCCAGGACGGCGCCGGGACCGGGCCGGACGTGGAACGCGGCCACGGCTCGCTCTCCCGCTGCCAGGTCTCCCCGGGTAGCGCCCTGCTTTCCCCTCACGGCGAGCCCGGCCGGGGCTGCGAGGTCGACGGAGACGTCGCGCAGGGCCCCTCCCGTCCCGTTCGTGATGCGGACCGTGACCGGTGTCTCCACGCCGACGGGCAGCTGGTAGGGCGTCAGGATCTCCAGGCGCACACCGGGGGGGGAGGCCGCCGCCGGGAGCAGCGATCCCGTCAGCATGTGCGCGTCCGGGGTGGCGCGGGGGACGCGGGATCCGACCAGCAGGAACCGCTCCGGTCGTGGCTCGCCCACCGGGATCCGGACGCGGCGGTCGTAACCCTGGCTTCGGTACTGCATCACGGACAGCGCCTTCAGCTCGGCGTAGCTCATGCGCGCTGCGGGGGAGTAGTCCGCCGTCGGCACCTCCAGGATCGAATCGCCCTCGCCGCGCCCACCGTAGTAGAGCCGGTCGGGGGCGAAGGGAGCCAGGCCCTCCGAGGCGACCTGCTCCGGGCAGTAGTCCGGCTCGCCGGCCCGTGCGAAGGCGAGGGTGGCCGCCCGGGCCGCCATCTGGTGCTGCCCGTGGGTGCCCGGCCCCGGCCACATCGTCACGATCACCTCGGGTCGCCTCAGGCGCACGATGCGGGCCACGTCGCAGACGAAGTCGCTTCCCCACACGCGCTCCGTCTCTTCGGCGGAGAGCGTGAAGTAGAAGTCCTGGAGCCCCAGGAAGTTCGTGGCCGAGACCCCGGCCAGGGCGAGTGCGTTCAGCTCCTCGGTGCGCCGGATCAGGCCAAGGGCCCGGCCCGACTCGCGGCCTGTGGCGTTGCCCCCGCCTTCCCCCCCCGTCACCGTGACGACCGCGGTCCGGTAGCCCTCGTCGAGGCCGTACCGGGCCAGGGTGGCCACGACGCCGCTGTCGTCGTCGGGGTGGGCCCCGACGAAGAGCACGTGGGCCTTCATCACGTCGAGCCCCGCGTAGGGTTCCGCTCCGGGCGCCGGGGCCGGGGCGAAGGCGGCAGCCAGGCAGAGAAAGCGCCTCATCGGCGCAGTCTATCCCGACCCGAGCGCCTGGCAGGGAGCTTGCTTTTCCTCTCCCTAGACGTGTCCCTGTGTCCGCGGATCGGACACCGGGAGGCGTCCACGCGGGAGGGTGCGTGCCAGCCGATCTGTCCAAGACCCCGTTTGCTCAAGTGTTATGGTCTGCCTCCGCCTCGGGGGTCAGCGGCGATCTGATCGTCCGGAACTCGGTCACGAAGATCGCCTACTTCGACCAGGGTCGACTGGTTTCCGCGTCCAGCGCCGTGGAGCAGGACCGGCTGGGAGAGCTGCTGGTGAGCCTCGGGCGCATCAGCGACGACGAGCGGCGCCAGGCCGAGGCGCTGATGAAGGGCGGCCGCCACGCGCGCTTCGGGGACGCGCTGGTGTCCATCGGCGCCCTCACCCGGGACGAGATCGGCCGGGTGCTGGCCCGCCAGGTCAAGCAGATCGTCCACTCCCTGTTCGCCGTGACCAGCGGCTTCGCTCATCTCGTGGAGCAGGAGAACCCCTCGGTGCCCGTGGAGAACATGGTGGGGGTCTCCCTGCACCGGCTGCTCTACGTCGGGATTCGCAGCATGCGGACACCGGAGCTGGTCCTGTCCGGGCTCGGGGACCTCGACCGGGTCGTCACCCTAGCACCCGTGCCCGCGTTCCGCTTCATCCTGCGCAAGTGTCCCCCGGGCGAGCTCAACATCCTGGAGGAGGTCCGCACCCCGACGACGATCCGGGAGCTGGTCTCCGTCCGCGGCGAGCTGTCGGCTCCCCGGGCCAAGGCCGTCTACGCGCTGCTCGCGGCCGGCGTGATCGAGGAGCTCTCCAGGCCCGGGAGCGAGCCGGCGCCCCGGCCGGTGGCCCACACCGAGTCGAACACCTTCCTGCTCTCCGCCGCCGAAGCGGCCGACAGCGTTCACGGCCGGGCCGTGCGCCAGGAGGTCGATCAGGAGCTGGCCTTCCTGGACCGCCTGGACCTGGATGCCTGGACCCGCGTCGCGACCCGGGAGGACGTGGTCTCGGCGCTCGCGGACAAGCTCAGGCGCTACCTCGGCTTCCTGGAGCGGACCGAGGACGACGGCGGGCTCCGGCGGGAGGTCGAGACGCTGATCGGGCGCGTCACGATCCTGCTGGTCCGGATGGGAGGCGACCCGGTGCAAGGCGCACGGCAGCGTGCGGAGCTGCGGCGGGACCTCGACGCCACCCAGACGATTCCCCCCGGGATCGTCTCGTCGATCGGGATGCTGGGCTCCCGGGCCCCGAACCAGGTGCCCCGCTTCGGCCGGCCGCTGGAGGAGCTGGGCACCGTCGAGTCCCTCGAGCGCCTGCTGCGAACCGGTGACCTGCGCACGCGGATGAAGGACTACGCGGGAGCCGTCCAGGCCTACCGCCGCGTCGTCGAGAAGGCGCCGGACGTCCCCGAGTACCGGCTCACCCTGGCCCTGGCCCTGGCCCGCTTCCCCCCGACGGTTCGGGAGGCGGAGCGCGAGTTCCTCGAGGCGGCCCGCCGGGACCCGAACAACCCCCAGGTCCACCTCCAGTTCGGCCGGTACTACCGGCAGCTCCGCCTCAAGACGCGAGCCGTGGCCGAGCTGAGGGCCGCCGTCTCCCTCGCTCCGGAGCTGGACGAAGCCCGGGACGAGCTCCGCAGGCTCTCCCCGGACGACGCGGCGCTGACGCGCCTCAGCGGCTCGGTCGACCGGCGCCGCCCGCCGTTTCCCGCGATCCGCCGTCCGACCCCCTGACCGCCCCGGGGGACCGGAACCCCCGTGCAGCCGGGCGTGGGAATCGATCTGAGGGAGTGACATCCCGCCCCCTCCCGCCGGTATACTCCCTGGCGCGGAGGGCGCTCTCTTGGACGTCACAACCACACGCGAAGACGGGTACACGATCCTCCGGATCGAAGGCGCGATCGTCCTCGGGGAGAGCGGCCGGGAGCTCGCGGCGATCCTGGATCGCGAGCTCGAAGAGGGCACCGGCCACGTCCTGCTCGAGCTCTCCGGCATCAACTACATGGACAGCACCGGTGTCGGCGAGCTGGTGGGTCACCTGACGCTGTTCCAGAAGGCCGGCCGGCGCCTGGTGCTCGTCAACCCCTCGAAGCGCATCTGCAAGCTCCTCGAGCTGGCGGGGATCGACCACATCTTCGAGCAGCACGCCACCGTCGAGGAGGCGAAGGCCAGGGGCTGAGCCCGCCCCGGATCCGAGTCAGGGGCTCGGGGGGACGTCGATGGCGAGCTCGGCCGCGAACAGCAACTCGCGATCCACGTCGCGGGCGGCCCACTCCAGCAGCGTGTCGAGGCGCGGCTCGATGCGGCCCTGGAAGGACAGGCTCCCGTTCGTCACGACGGTGATCTCCCCGCTCAGGTCGAGCTCCTGCGGGGAGAGCAGCAGCCGCAGGCGGCGCACCCCCTGGGCCTGGACGTCGATGGCGTTCCCCGACCGCCTCACGTCGACCCCCCCGAGGCGTTCCGGGAGCGGGCTCGGCACGCCTGGCGCCGACGCGTCGCCCAGGCCACCCTCCGCGAGCTCCTCGATCACGACCCACCACGCCCGGTTGTAACGGTCGGTCCGATCGGTCGCCCAGACGACCCGGTCGGGGAGCGGGTCCCTGGGGTGAGCGGAGACGAACTCGTCGATGGCGGCGGCGCGCTCGGACCAGAACCGCAGGTCGTGGCCGCCCCCCTCCACGACCTCGAAGCGGATCTGCGCTCCGGCCTCCTCGAACACGTCGAGCAGCGGGCGCACTCCCTCGGCGGGGTAGAGGGGGTCGTCGCTGCCGTTGACCGCGAGGAAGGGACGTCCGCGCAGGTTCGCCGTGAGCAGCGGGCCGTCGATGCGACTCGACGGGTTCGTGAGGACGCCCGGATGCCCGATGAAGGAGAGGAAGCACGCCCAGGGCGTGGCGTCCTTGAACGCGAAGAACCAGACTCCGGAGCCACCGTCGGAGATGCCGAGCTGGCTCACCCGGTTCTCGTCCACGTCGTACTGGCGCTTGACGTCCCGGAGGATCCCGGCGACGTTCTCCACCTGGCTCGCATCCCACCAGCGGGAGCCGGACCAGGAGGCGGGCACGATGCTGATGTGGTCCTCCCGGAGAAGCCGCTTCGGGTCCCGCCACCAGCCGCCGCCCTGCTTCCACTCCGGGCGCTCCACCCCGCCGTGGAGCAGCACCCGGACGGGGTAGCGCCCACCCGGCGCGTAGTCCTCGGGGACGGCGAGCAGGTAGCGGTGCAGCGTCCCGTCGCGGTTGCGGCGCGCGCCCTCGATCAGACCCACCGGGACCTGGTCCGGGTAGCGCCGCTCCTCGCCGAGGGCCCGGAGCACGGACTGGAAGTCGGGAGCGAGCGCGACGATCTCGCCGGCGACCGCCCGGCCCTCCTCGACGGTCGGGGCCGCGAGCAGCCGGGCGACGAGCCGGGCGACAGGCTCGCCGTCGGTCGCTGGTGGCGCCGCCGTGAGTGCGGTCGCCGCCAGCAGCGTGGAGAGCACCAGGACACCTCCGGAACGAGCCCCGGCCACGTTTCGGGTGGTGCATCCTCTCACGACTCGCAGGTGGCCCTCCGACGCAGCGCGACTGAGCCCTGACAGACCCCCGCCCGGTTCGCCAGCCGACAGCCACCGCCGGCGCCGCTCCAGCCTCGCCTTTTTCTTCCCATCGATCCGCACGGTCGGGTGCCGCGCTCCTCAGCGACCGCCGTCCCGGAGCGTCGGAAGCCAGCCGGGAAGAGCCGGTAGCGGGCCGGGCGGGAGGCCTCCGCGGAGGACCGCAGCTACTCCCGTGCCGAGCGAGGACCGCACGGGGAGCGCCGCCCGGTCCGCCAGCCGACAGCCACCGCCAGCGCTGCTCCAGCCTCGTGCCTCGCTGCTACGATGGCGACTCCCGTCCATGCGCAACCTCGCCGTCTCCGCCCTGGTCGCCTCGGTCGCGACCGCCTGCTCCACCCAGGTCGGGACACCGGACCGGGCCTTGGACCTCCTGCGCTCCTTTCCCGACGCCGAGATCGCGTCGGATCGGCTGAGCCTGGCCGACCTGGCGCCGCACCAGAGGTTCAGGCCCCAGGGCTGGGTGGAGCTGTCGGAGGGCGGCGGGGAGGTGCTCTGGAGCCGCCGGCTGGAGGCGCAGCTGACCCTGCGCTTCTTCACCACGTCGCCGAAACTGCTGTCGATCCGGGCGCGCAGCCTTCCCGCCCTGGAGTCGCTCCCGGTGGACGTCGTCCTCAACGAGGCCCACGTGGGGAGCTTCCGGGCCTCGCCCGCCCCCGGCGAGTTCCGTCTGAGGCTGCCGGGGACGTTCCAGCGCCCGGGGCTCAACGTGCTGACGCTGCGCGTCCCGCGGCGCTACGAGCCCCGGGAGGGCGACGCCGAGCCCTGGCCCCGGGCGATCGCCCTGCTGGGCCTCGACGTCCGGCCCGAAGGAGCGAGCGGCGGCTCGGCAGGGCCGCGCGCCGGGAAGGGCGCGGTCGTGCTGCCGGCGGCTTCCCGGATCGGCTACTACGAGCAGGTTCCCCGCGGCACGCGGCTGATCGCGGAGCTCGGCAGCGCGGCTGGAGAGCGCGCCCGGGTCGTGTTCGCCGCGGCGAACGACGGCGAGAGGATCGCGTTCGGCGGCGCCGACGTCGAGGGGCGATCGGTGACCGTGAGCGCGCCGCTCCCGGACCTCGAGGGGCCGATCCGTCTCGACGTCGAGAACTTCGGGGGAGGCGCCGTCCGGCTCCACGGGCTGCGCCTGGAGCTTCCGGCCGCGGACCCGGGAGCCGACCTCGGCGTCCCCACCGCCGAGGGCTCGCCGTCGACCCGGCCCGACGTGATCCTCTACCTCACCGACACGCTCCGGGCGGACGCGCTGGGCGCCTACGGCGCTGCCGGCGATCCCTCGCCCGCCTTCGACCGCTTCGCCTCGGAGGGCCTGCTGGTCGAGGACTTCCGGGCGCAGTCCTCCTGGACCCAACCGGCCGTGGCCTCCATCCTGACCGGGCTCCACCCGGGCAGCCACGGCGTCGACGAGGCTCGGGACGTGCTGGTGCCCGAGCTCGCGACCCTGGCCGAGCTGCTGAAGCAGGCGGGTTACGCCACCGCCGCCTTCGTCAGCAACCACGTGGTGAACGCCCGCCGCGGCTTCACGCAGGGGTTCGACGCCTGGAACGACGACGATCCTTCGCTGTACGGCGCCCCCGCGGCGCGGCTGGTGGAGCGGGCCCTCGCCTGGCGCGACCGGACCGAGGGGCCCGCGTTTCTCTACGTCCACACCATGGAGCCCCACTGGCCCTACGCGCCCGAGGAGGAGGACTGGAGGAGCTTCCGCCCGCCCGACTACCGCGGCGAGCGCGACCCACAGAAGCTGCTGGACCGGCAGGCGGAGCTGAGCCCCGGCGAGGTGGCGTATCTCCGCTCCCTCTACCTGGGAGCGGTGCGGCAGAACGACCGCGCCTTCGCCGAGCTGTTGGACGGTCTCGAGGGGCGGGGCACTCTCGACGAGAGCCTGGTCCTGTTCACTGCCGACCACGGGGAGGAGTTCCGTGAGCACGGCGGGCTGATGCACCGCTTCACGCTGTACGAGGAGGTGCTCCGGATCCCGCTCGCGATCCGGTTCCCCGTCGCCGTCGCCGGGGGCTTCAGGGACCCCGGTCCGGCGGACCAGGTGGACCTCTTCCCGAGCATCGTCGGGCTGCTGGGCCTTCCTGCCGTCGACGATCTGGACGGGATCGACCACTCGGCCCGGTGGCGGCGGGCGGCCGGGGCGCCGTCACCCCGGGAGCTGATCGCCACCCTGCACAACGGGAGGCTGGTCCGGGCGATGATCCGTCGCGGGCGGCACAAGCTCATCGCCGGGTCGGATCCCGAGGCCCCCGGTGTGGAGCGCCTGGAGCTCTACGACCTCGCGGCGGATCCGGGGGAGCAGAACGACCTCGCCGAGGACCACCCGATCGCGGCGGCCTACCTCGAGCGGCGGATCCGCTCCCTGCAGCGGGAGCTGGCGCTCTCCCGCGAGCGCCGCCGCGCGGGAGCCGAGCTGGCATTGTCGGAGCAGGAAGCGAAGGACCTCCGGGCCCTCGGCTACGTGGAGTAGCTCCCGCAGCGGGACCGGCGCCCTGCTCAGGGTGCGTCGGCCGGGGAGCCGACGGCCACCAGGTGCCGTGGCGTGCGGAGCAGCAGCCTGCCCTCGGAGAGCGCCGGGCTCGCCATCAGGGGTTCCCCCAGCTCGTTCACGGCCAGCTCGCGCGGGGAGACCCCGGCCTCGAGCACGTAGACGAGGCCCTCCTCGGTCGAGGCGTAGATGCGGCCGTCGGCCGCCACCGGGGAGGCGGTGAACGTGCCGCCGCGGCTGAAGCGCTGCTTGGACACCGCGCGCCCGGTCGCCGCCTCGTAGACCACGAGCCGCGCGTTGTAGTGGACGATGTAGAGCAGGCCGCGGTAGAGCAGCGGCGTGGGCATGTAGGCGCCGCCGCGCTCGTGGCTCCACAGCAGCCGCTCGTCCTCGCCGCCGGGCTCGACCTGCATCGCCCCGCGGACGCCGCCCCGCACGGCGTAGATCGGCTTGACCGGGGGGTAGCCGGCGGAGACGTAGACCACTCCCGGTCCGACCACCGGCGTCGAGACCACCATCTCCGAGTTCGGTCCGAGGCTCCACAGCTCCCGGCCCGTGTCCGGGGCGTAGGCGCGGACGACGGAGCCGTTCGCGATCAGCTCGTCGCCGTCGGGTCCGCGGAACACCACGGGCGTCGCCCACGAGGGAGCCACGTCGCGCGGCGTTCGCCACAGCGGCTCGCCGTCCTCCAGGCGCCAGGCTCCAATCCAGGCGCCGCCGTGGACGTCGACCTGCAGGAATACGCGGTCCCGGTACAGCACAGGGCTGCTGGCGAAGCCCCATTGGACGGTCGGATCGGAGAACGCGCCCGCCGACAGCCCGCCGAGGTCGCGTCGCCAGCGCACCTCGCCGTCGAGGTCGAGGGCCGCCATGCCCGCCGTGGGGAAGACGGCGACGAGCGTCTCGCCGTCCGTGGCGGGGGTGGCGTTGGCCTGGCTGGCCTTGAAGTGGCGGCGCGTGAGGGGCACGCCGCGTCCGACCTCGGTGGCCCACAGCCGCTCCCCGCTGTGCTTGTCGAAGGCGAGCACCAGCCAGACGTGCTCGACCGCCTCCTCGACCTCGCGGGGGTCTCCGGTGAGCCCGGTCTCGATCTCCTGGTCGACCCCCTGCGCCAGCGCCGTGGTGACGAAGACCCGGTCGCCCCAGACCACGGGGCTCGAGTTCCCGAGGCCCGGCAGCTCCCGCTTCCAGAGGACGTTCTCCCCGGTCTCGAGGCTCCAGCGCACGGGTACCTCGCCGCCGTCCCCGATGCCGTCCGCGTTCGCGCCGCGGAAGCCCGGCCAGTGGACCGTCGCGGGGTGGTCCGATCCAGCGGCACCCGAGGACGCGTCGGCGGAAGGGGACACCACGTCGGCGAGGGACTCGCGCATCGCGACCGGCTCCGCACCTTCCTGGCGCAACGTCAGCCCCTCGAGGCTGCCGGCCCGACCCCAGAAACGGACCTCGACCCGGCCGTCGGCGCTCCGGAACACGTCCTCAGCGGCCGGGACGAGCGCGTCCACCCCCCCGCCGAACGCCAGCTCGAGACCCGCGTCGGCCAGCCGCACCTCGGCCTCTCCCTCGCCCTCCCAGCTCTCGAAGCGCAGCGCGTAGCGTTGCAGCTCGTCCCGGGTGAGCTGCGGCGGCGGAGGGTCCGGGCGCGCGACCGCGGTCTCGAGCAGGGCCAGCAGGGCGGGGCGGTCGTGGCCGGCGCGCCGCGCCTCCTCGAGGGCCGAAGCCAGGAGCGGGCCGCTCGCCACCGCCGCACGCGCCAGTGGCAGGTCGTCGGCTCGGATGGCCGCGTCCAGGGCCGCCTCGCGCTGCCGGGCGCCGGCCTCGAGCAGGACCCGGGCGACCTCGCCGTGATCGCCCTCGAGGGCCGCCTCGAGGGGGCTCACGCCGTGGAACGAGTAGAACGAGTTCGGGTCTGCGCCCCGGGCCAGGAGGTAGCGCACGACCTCGAGGCGCCCCCAGCCCGCGGCGGCGTTGAGAGGCGTCATCCCCCAGCGGTACTCGGTATCGGGGTCGAGGCCGCTCTCGACCAGCTCGCGCACCCGCGCGACGTCACCCGCCCTCGCCGCCTCGAAGAGCGGCTGACCCTCGGGAGGGCCCGGGTTCGCGGCCTGGAGCAGGGCGATGGGCAGGACGACGACGCCGAGCATCGAGGTCAACCTCCGACTGCGGGCTCCGGGTGGCGCATCGGCCAGGCGGCCGCTCCCGCGTCGCCGTATTCTAGCGGGGCGCGATCGGACGCGCTTCGGGGGCTCAACCCGAGTAGACGTCGTCCTGCTCGAGCGCGGGCCTCGACTCGCGACCCGACCACGCTCAGCTCACGGCGGGGTTGCCCGTTGGTGGCGGCGCCTCGTCGGTGTCGGCCGGCGGGCCGAGCAGCTCCGTGAGGATCGGTCTCAGGCCCTCGGCCCAGACCGCGTAGCCCTTCAGGCTGGGGTGGAGCCCGTCCACAGTCATCCCCTCGAACAGCTTCCCGTCTGCGTCGGCGAGACCGGGGTTGACGTCCACATAACGGATCGTTCTCCCGTCGGCCATGCCGGCCAGGTTGGCGTTGATCCGCGAGATGGTGGGCCAGGCCGCGGCGTTGTCGTCCCGGGGGAAGATGGCGGTCAGGACGATCACGGCCGACGGCGCCTTCTTCCGGCAGGTGTCGACGATCGCCTTCAGGCCCCGAGTGACGTCCGCGGCCAGCGCCTCGCCGCCCGGGTCGTCGCCGATGTTGTTGGTGCCGGCGTGCACGACGATGAGCTTCGGGTCGACGCCGTCCAGCTCGCCGTTCTCGAGTCGCCACAGGACGTTCTCGGTGCGGTCCCCGCCCCAGGCGAAGTTGCCGGCGTTCCAGCCGAGGAACGTCTCCTTCCAGTGGGCCAGCAGCTCCGGGTAGTCCGTCGCCCCCCAGCGGCGCGCGATGGAGTCCCCCAGGAAGTAGAGGTCGACGCGGCCGGCCTTCGCCTTGGCCAGGAGCTGCTGGTGCGCGACGTGTGAGTTCCGATCGGCCCGCACCCGCGGCTGGTCGGCGGGAGTCCGGGGTGGCGTGTAGCCCAGCAGGCGGTTCGCCCAGGCGATGAAGTAGCTCATGTTCGAGCGATCCTCGTGCCCGCCGTCGTGCTGGCGCCAGGCCAGCTCGCCGTCGAGGAGGCCGGTGTCGTGGGGCGGCATGCGGACCGTCCGGTAGTCCCCGGTCACGCCGAGGTCGCCCGCCCCGAGCAGGCGGTAGACCGGCCCGGCCGCGACAGTCGCCATGAAGCTCCCCTGCTGGTCCAGCCAGTGGGCGTCCCCTTCCTCGGGGATGCCGTAGCTGACGAAGGTCGGACGCGGCGCGCACAGGGCGATCAGCTGGTGCGCGTCCACGGGGATGTCGTTCGCGTTCATGCTCCCGAAGGACGTCTCGGCGGCGCCGTACTTCAGGAAGCTGCCGGCCATCCAGTGGTACTGGCCGGACCCCGTGAGGTTCTCCACCGCCTCGCCGAAGTTGCGGCGGTGCGGCTTGGCACCCCCCTCCCCGGAGGACCCCACCAGCACCACCGCGAAGCGCGGCTCGAAGGCCATCGCGACGAGGGCCGCCTTGCCGTAGCGCGACACGCCTTCGATGCCCACGCGCTTCGCGTCCACCGCCGGGAGCGTCTCGAGGTAGTCCAGAGCCCGGGCCGCGCCCCACGCCCATGCTCGCAGCGCTCCCCACTGCTCCGGGGTGCGGCGCCGCCCCCGGTTGGTCAGCCCGATGATGCCCTCGGTGAGCCCGGCGCCGTTGTCGGCCTGGATGCTCGCGGTCCTCAGCGACACGTAGCCCCAGCCCGCGGCGACGAGCTGCTCGGCGGAGGGCGGCGCGGTCATCTCCCGGGGTGGGCCGAAGCGCGGCGGAGCCTCGTCCGGCATGTTCCCCCAGCCGAACATGATCAGGACCGGGGCGGGCCCCTGGGCGTTGACCGGCAGGACCACCGCCATCTCGATGTTCACGGAGATCTCGGGGAAGGTGGAGTTGTCCACGTGCCCGACCACGCGCCGGGCCACGACCGCCTGGCCGCCGACGGCCGTCTCCACCGTCTCGGTCACCTCCCAGGAAACGCCGGGGACGCCGTCGGGGACGCGCCCGTAGACCTCGCGCTCGAAGTCCTCGACGATCTCCGGGCGGCGCTCCTCCCGCCACGCCTGCGGCGTGGTGACCCGGCGCCCGTCCTTCAGGGTCAGTGCGTCGGGCCAGTCCGGGTAGGGGTTCGCCTTCTCGGGATCGTAGTTCGCGGCGTTCGGCTCGCCCGCGGCTGCGCGCCCGTTCGGGCCGGGTCGGAGCGTCGCGATCCCGAGCTGCTTCATCATGTCGGCGTGGTCTTCCCGGGAGAGCCGCTCGATCCGCTCGCGCTCCTCGGGGCTCATCCGGAACGGGTTCGGGGGCTCGGCGCGGCGTTCCCCGGCGGGGGAAGCGGCCTCCTGGGCCGAGGCCCACGGCCCGGCGAGGGGGCAGAGCAGGGAGAGGAGACGAAGGTGTCGCGTGCTCAGCATGTCCCGCCATCATAGTCGACGCCGCCCGTGCGGTCGGCTCAGCCGTAGAGCAGGTTCACGATGAAGACCGACGCGATGATGCCCGCGAGGTCGGCCAGCAGGCACGCCGGCAGGGCGTGGCGGGTGCGCTTGACGCCCACCGCCCCGAAGTAGACCGCGAGGATGTAGAAGGTGGTGTCGGTGCTGCCCGACATGGTGCAGACCATGTAGCCGATCAGCGAGTCGGGACCGTGGGCGGTCATGATCTCGGTCATCACGCCCATGGCTCCGGTCCCCGAGAGAGGTCGCACCAGCGCCATGGGGATCGCTTCGGCGGGCATGCCGATCAGGCCGGTGACGGGAGCGATCCACGTCGCCATCAGGTCGATGCCCCCGGACGCCCGGAGCATACCCACCGCGACCAGGATCACGACGAGGTACGGGATGATCCTCACGGCGACCTGGAAGCCTTCCTTGGCGCCCTCCACCCAGGACTCGTAGACGGCGACCCCCCTGACCCAGCCGAACGTCGCCATGGCGCCGATCAAGGCGGGCAGGATCCAGTAGGAGACCTCGTCGCGGAGCAGGTCGATCGCCGACACGGGCCCGTTCGCCTGCAGGAGGCGGATCCGCGCGACGAACGCCCCGGCGAAGACGAGTGCCGCGGCGACGGCCACCGCCACACGCCTGGGGATCGCTCGCGGCGGCTCGGCGGGTGTCTCGGCGGACTCGTCTCTGGTGGCGGGATCGGCTTGGATGGTGCCCGGCTCGGTCCGGCGGTAGCGCGGCAGCCGGGAGAGCAGGAGCGTGGCCGCGATCGCCGTGATCGTCGCGCATCCGCTGGC
>Ga0299906_10001454_pt1 | contig 20415 bp, 15 predicted proteins | sample RVTome_14_FD_200259 | JGI IMG/M metagenome (GOLD analysis project Ga0299906, IMG submission 200259) | Soil microbial communities from uranium-contaminated site in the Upper Colorado River Basin, Wyoming, United States - RVT145D125 (version 2) ...
GGCCGGGCCGCCTCGAGCTGGGCAGCCAGGCGGAACAGCGTCGCCTCGTCGCCGAAGCGTCCGGCGAACTGCACGCCGAGGGGGAGCCCGCTCGGAGACATCGCCAGGGGCACCGTCATGGCGGGGTTGCCGGACGAGTTGAAGAGCGAGGTGAAGCCGATGCTGGCGAACACCGCGGCCAGGTAGCGCCCGGGGTCGTCCGTCGACATGTCGAGCACGCCGAGCGGGTGCGGCGGCTGGCACATCGTCGGCGACAGGATCACGTCGTACTCCTGGAAGAAGCGGGCGACCGCGCGGCCGGTCCGGTGCACGACGTGCATCGACCGGGCGTAGTCGGCCGCGGACATCGTGCGCGCATCCTTCACCCGGTCCCACGTCATGCGCTCCACGTCGGACTCGGCGAGCGGGCGCCCCAGGGCGGCGGCGCGCGCCTCGAGCGCGAACGTCACGTTGGCGGCGACGATGACGCGGGTCGCCTGGCGCCAGGCCATCTCGTCGATCTGCGGGCGCGCCTCCTCGACGTGATGTCCGAGGCCGGCGCAGAGCGTGGCGGCCGCCCGGGCGGCCTCGGCGCACTCGGGGGCGACGGGCGAGGTGATCCACGGGGTCACGGTGAGCGCGATGCGCAGCCGGCCGGGGTCGCGCCCGACCTCGGCCGCGAACGGGCCGGCCGGCGGCGGCGCCCAGTACGGATCGCCGACGTCCGGGCCCGCGGTGGCGTCGAGCAGCGCGGCGCTGTCGCGCACGCTCCACGTGACGGCGTGACCGACCGAGGCGCCACCCCAGCCCTCGCCGGCGTCGGGCCCCAGCGGGTTGCGCGCCCGGGTGGGCTTGAGGCCGAACAGCCCGCAGCAGGCGGCCGGGATGCGGATCGAGCCCCCGCCATCCGTGGCGTGCGCCATCGGGACCATCCCTGACGCCACCGCGGCGGCGGCGCCGCCGCTGGACCCCCCGGCGCTGTGGTCCAGGCGCCACGGGTTGCGGGTGGGGCCGAACGCGCGCGGCTCGGTCGAGGGCGACAGCCCCATCTCCGGCGTGTTCGTCTTGCCGGCGATGACGAGGCCCGCCCGCTTGAGCCGGACCGTGATCTCGCTGTCGTGATCGGCCACGTTGCCCGCGAACAGCCGGCCGCCGTAGGAGGTGACGGCGCCCGTGTAGAGCGCGCCAAGATCCTTCAGGAGATACGGCACGCCCGTGAACGGGCCGGCGGGGAGCGCCGCGGCGATGGCCGCGCGTCCCTGGTCGTACAGGCGCGTGACGACCGCGTTGAGCGCGGGGTTGCGCGCCTCGATCCGGGCGATCGTGTCGTCCAGCAGCTCCTCCGGCTTGACCTCGCCTCGGCGGACGAGGTCGGCCAGGCCCAGCCCATCGTATCGGTCGAAGTCGCCCATGGTCCTGGCTCCTCAGCCCGCGAAGGTCCAGCGGGGATCGGCGGCGGGGATCTCCACCTCCGGCAGCTTCAGCTCGCGGCGGACGATGTTGGCCCCGAGGTTGATGGCCACGCACTTGTAGAAGGCGATGCGGCGCGAGAGTCCCTCGCGGCCGAAGCCGCAGTCGGTGGAGAGGATGAGCCGCTCGGGCGGCACGTACTCCAGCGCCGTGCGGATGAGGCTCGCCACGACCTCGGGCGGCTCCACGGCGGCCGTCGAGTGGTTCACCACCCCGATGGCGATCTTCTTGTCGGTCCGGTGGCGGGCCAGCAGCGGCAGGTCACGGCCGCTCGTCGACGCGCACTCCAGCGTGAGGACGTCGGCGTTCGTGGCCAGCAGATATGGCAGCGAGCGCTCGTAGGACGGCCGCTCCCAGTGCAGCGGCTGCTGGTTGGGGTTGCCCCAGCAGGTGTGCAGCCAGACCTCCGTCTCGACCCCGGCGATCTCGCGGTTGACGGCCTCGGTGAAGAACTCGAGGTCCCTGTCGGTCACCGTCCCGCCGGCGCCGGCGATGTGGTGCTGCGGCTCCTCCACCTGGATGACCCGACAGCCGGCCGCCGCGACCGCCTTCAGCTCGGCGTTGAACAGGTCGGCGAGGGCCAGGATCAGCTCCCGATCCGAGGCGTAGTGGCGGTTGACCAGCATCTTGGCCAGCGACTGGCCCGTGATGGCGCCGAACTTGACCGGCCGCGGGCTCAGGCGCTGGGCGACCTTGAAGAGCGCCGCGTACTCCAGCGCGCCGCCGCCGATCGCCTCGCCGACCACCGCCGGCTGGTAGGCCTCCATCACCTCGCGCAGGATGTGGCCGGGCGGCAGCCCGCGCCAGCCGCCGGCCGCCGCCCGGTCGACGTGGCCGGTGATCCCGCGCAGCCGCTCGATCACGTAGAAGAACCACGACTTGCCGCCCACGGTGAGGTCGAAGCGCGCGTCGCCGTCGGTGACGAGGTCGAGCCCGGCCATCTCCTGCTCGCGCACCAGGCAGGCGACCGCGTCGAGGTACTGCTCGCGGAAGCGCGAATCGCCCAGCGCGTCCTTGAACCGCCGCCCGCGCAGCTCCTCGGTGAACCAGTGCGGCCGCGGGTAGGAGCCGGTGATCGTGGTGGGCAGGATCAGCTCGCGAGTGGCGTTCAGCATGGCCCCGACTGTGCGGCGCCCGGCCGGGCCCTGTCAAGCCGCGCTAATGACTCTCGTGGAATCCGGTGACGCCGGGGGCGGGGCACGGGAGCCCTGCGCCCCGCCCCCGGCGTCACCACGTTTCACGAGATTCGTGAGAGCGGACCATTCGTGAACGTCACGGTGCACCTCGCGCGGGCCCTGGTGGGGTGGGGGCGTGGGTCCCGGCCGCGCCGTCATGGCGAGCCGACGTCGCGTGCGCGAGCGCAGGATGGGGCGAGCGCGCGATCGGCGATGCGACTCATCTCGGCCCAGCCCCCGTCGGGGGATGGGGGGCTCGCGCTCGCCCCATCCGGAGCGAGCATGCCGCGACCGGCGAGCCATGCCGGCGCGGCCGGGGCCCACGCCCCCGCCCCACCAGGGCCGGCGCGGGCGTATATCGCCCTTCGTGAATAGTCTGCGCTAGAAGCCGTCGTCGGCGAGCGCGTGGAGGGCGGCGAAGGGCTCGCGCCGGTCGGTCGCGAAGAAGAGCGCGCGCAGGGGGTCGGCGGCGGTCGCGCGGAGGAAGGCGGCGGTGCGCTCCCGCCGGGCCTCGCTGCCGATGTTCTTCACGATGCAGTACTTGACCTCGGGGATCGACAGGTCCACCACGAGCGTCGAGCCGCCACGAAAGACGTGACGCGGCGTGCGATCCTCCTTGCTCTCGGCGATCACCCGCGACTGCGTCAGCGCGACGACGAGCTGGGGGATGTGCCGGCCGTCGGGGCTGATGCGCATCGCGCGGCGCAGCTCGTGGACCTCGAACCTCTGCGCGGGATCGAGGCCGAGCTCGGTGGCGAACTGCGGCACGGCCCGGAAGGCCACGGCGAGCTGATCGTGGAGCTTGCGCCGCTGCTCGCGCGTCGCCTCGAACAGCGTCTCGCGGTCTCCCAGGTAGAAGCACGCGTCGGCGTAGCGCTTCAGCCCCTCGATGACGCCGCCGTACTGCTCCCCGATCTTCACCCGCACCCTCCGGGGAAACGTCGAGGCGTCGAGACCCTGCCAGCGCAGCGTGTCGACCGAGAGCGTGCGGGGCGTGTCGGGCGTCGGCGCGTCGAGGTTCGCCGGGTAGATGCCACGGCGGCGGAAGGCCTCGACGAAGGCGACCCGGTAGTTGTGGCGATCGTCGCTGACCAGGTCGAAGTCCGCGGTGATGAGGGCGCGCAGGTACTCGAAGAAGGTCACGTCCACGGGCGGCAGGTAGTCGAGAGCACGGATGCACATGGTGAGGACGTGGCCGGCGGACTTGGCGGCCTCGTCGGCGAGGCGGCGCCCGAGATCGGGGTGGATCGCTCCGGCCGGCAGCACGCCCGTCCCGCCCGTGTAGATGCGGAGCAGGTCGGCGATGCGCGCCTGGTAGATGGCGATGAAGGCGTCGAAGACCGCGGCGACGAGGACGGCCCCGCGCGCGTGCGGCGTCAGGCGCTTCCGTAAGTCCGCCGGGTCGGGCACGAACCGCTTCCAGACTCCCCCGTCCATCCGACCGATGGCGTTGCGCAAGGCGCCGCGCCCCCCGGTGGCGTGGCCGAACTGCACGGCGAGGCTGCCGAGCATGGACTCGGCCTCGATGTCGCCGCGCGTCCGGCTGATCTCCCGCGCCAGCACCTCCGGGATGGTGAAGTGCTGCATGAGGGCGACGATGTCGGAGAAGCCCTCGTGCAGGGCGAGCACGTCGAGATTGGTCGGCTCGTTGAACCGGCGGTACATCCCATCCAGGATCGCGTGGGTGGTCTCGTGGGCGATGATGTCGTGCGAGAGACAGGCGTAGACCCGGCTGCCGGGCATGTGGTCGCCGGGGGCGTCCGCCCCGGCCTCGAAGTACCCGAACAGGAGCGCGACCTCCTGCGGACTGTAGAACGCGTTGGCCTGCCGCAGCGCGTGCGGGCGGACGACCAGCTGCCGGACGAACCGGCTGTCGTCGCTGGCGTTGCGGGGGTTCGGCCTCGGACGCCAGAGGATGGGGCGGCCGAGCGCGCGCTCGAAATGCTCGATCGTCTTCATCGCCACCGCATAGACCATCTGCTGGTGGAACTGGGGGTTGCCCTCCGACGGGGCCCAGCCGTCCCGCGCGAGCAGGCGAGGGTCGTCGAGGTCCACGGGGTCATACCGCCGTTTGGCGGCGTCGACGTCCTCGACGGCGAGGTACTCGCCGGTCGGTCCCCTCTGCAGCGTCTCCCAGCGGATCTTGAGCGCCACCTCGTTGATGCCGGCGGTGTCGAGCCGCGCCGACAGGCTCGGGTCGACGGCGTAGACGCGGACGCGGCGGTAGGGCGGGTTGCGGACTTCGGGCTGCACGTCGCAGACCGACAGCACGTCCGGAATGACGTCCTCCGACCGCTTCGTGCGCGGCGCCGACCGGCCCTCGGCGACCGGGTAGCGCGCGGCGACGTGCCTGCGCAGCGCGCGCGAGGCTCCGTGATCTTCGATCACGGCCTCCATGACGCGGCGCAGCGTCTCCCCCTCCAGCCTGGTCGTGAGGCCGGGGTCGGGGACGATCTCCTGCAGCTCCTCGTTGACCAGCCAGCGCTGGGCGAGCTCGAGGTTGAACATCTGCTCGCGCGGCGGGATCTCGGCGACACCGAGGCCGGTGAGGACGCGGAGGAAGGCGAACGAGTCGTCGGATGGATCGCTCTTCGTCGACCCGAGGACGGGCCTGACGTCGAGGGCCGCGCGGGCCTGGAGCACGCCGTTGCCGAAGTGCTTCCGGTCCGCCTTCAGCTTGGCCGAGCTGAAGAGGGCGTGGCGGACGGCCTCGACGCGCCGCCAGTCGCGGGGCAGCTCGTGCTTGTACTTCTCGAACCAGAGGGCGGCGGCGGCGGCCACCTGCGGCGTGGCGGCCGACGTGCCCTCGCCGTTCAGGCGGACGATGGTCGCGCAGCCGAAGCGCGCCCACGGAATATTCGGCGTGTACGCGGCGATGGCCGACGTCATGGCGGACGCGGGACCGAAGCTGCCTTCGAGCACGACGCCCTTGAGGCCGGCGTAGGGCCGGTGGTCGGCCATCACGCCGCAGACGGCGATGACGCGGCTGTAGCGCGCCGGGTACACGAGCGTGTGGGGTGGCGCGATGCCGACGTGGTTGCCAGCCGCGGCGCAGATGCAGACCCCCGCCTCGTACGCCTTGTCCACCGCCTCGCCCCAGGCCCGCGAGGGCAGGCCGCCCATGCTCAACGTCACCACGTCGCAGCGCTGCTCGACGGCGTAGTCGAGCGCGCGCGCCAGCGCGCTCGTCCGCAGGAGCACCACGCTGTCGGCGACGCGCAAGGGCAGGATCTCCGCGCCGGGCGCCCCGCCGAGGTGGACGCCGCCGAACGCGGGCACCTTGCCGCCGGCGAGGATGCTGATGGTGCCGGTGCCGTGGCCCGAGTTGTCGAGCACGAGGAGGCGGTTGTCGGGGTCCTCGGCGCTCCGCGGGTCGGCGTCGCCGCCCACGAAGTTGCGTTCGAGGCGCTCGGGAACGTGCTGGGGCACGGTGTCGTGGGCGCGGTAGTAGCCGGTGTCGAGGTGCGCGATGCGCGTGCGCGGGTCGGTGAACTCGACCGCCTCGCGCGCCGTGCCGAGCTGCGTGTAGTCGTCGCCGAGGTGCCAGGCGAAGGCGCCGGGGCCGACCGCCTTGCCGTGGTTCGAATCCTGAGGGCTGGCCTCGCACTCGTCGCCGACGGCGAGGCCCCGGCCGGTCTCGGCCTCGTTCGCGTCCCGGTAGACCGTGTGAACGACGTCGGGCTCGGCGAAGACCACGTCGGACTCGGCCACGCCGAGCTGCCCGGCGACGCGCGCGTGGGCGAGATCCCAGGGGGTGACGGCCCCGTCGGGCAGATCGGCCAGGAACCACTGCGGCTCGGCGCCGACGCCGAGGACCGCCGCCGTCGCCCGGGGAGTGTCGTAGAGCGGTCGCAGGTTCGCGCGCGATTCCGCCGCTCTCAGGGCGCTGGACGGGCGGAGCTTGACGAGCACCCGGTTCGGCACGGTTCGCATATTACCGGGAAAGCCTGCGGGCCACGAAGTCGAATACGCTGGGGCACTACCAGATCGTGCGCGCCGGGTACTGGCGGATGGCGACGTCCGGCGTCAGCAGCACCAGGCCGCCGATCAGCGCCTGCGAGACGAGCATCCGGTCGAAGGGATCCGCGTGAAGGCCGGGCAGCTTCGCCACGTGCAGGGCTGCCTGCTCGTCGATGTCGAGGCGATCGATCCCGTGGGCCTCGCGCTGGGCCGGCACGAACACGTCGGGCGGCTCGGGCAACGGCAGACGGCCCAGCCGGTGCTTGACCGCGATCTCCCAGGCCGAGGCCGCGCTCAGGAAGACCTCGTTGTCGGGATCGACGAACGCCTCGCGGGCGCGCGCCGACAGATCCGTCGCGCCGCCGACCACCCAGAGGAAGGTGCAGGTGTCGAGCAGCAGGCGCATCCTCAGCGACCGTCGAAACCGGCGAGCAGATCCGGGGGCAGCGGCTCGAAGAAGGTGGCGGGCACCTCGAAGCCCCTGGCAAGGCCGACCGGCCGGCGGCGCCGGCGGGGACCGGGGATGGCGCGCAGCTCGGCGGCGGGCACGTTGCGACGGCAGATCACCACCGTCTCGCCGGCCTCGACCTGATCGAGCAGCTCGGACAGGCGGGCCTTGGCCTCGTGAACATTGACTCTCTTCATGGTCATATACTTGACCATCTTCATGACCCATGTCAACACGGGGCAGGCCCGGCACACGGCACCGGTCCCCTGACCGCGGAGTTTCACGGGCCGGCTTCGAGAGAAACCTCGGCGCGCCTCACGATCCGCCTCGCGCGCAGCGCCCGGTGGTAGGTAGCGCTCGTCCGCGGTGACCGGCGTCGCATCGGGCTTCCGACAGCGCGACCGCGTGATAGATCGCGTCGAACACGTGTGCGCCCAGCCGCACCGACAGGTCACACGCCCGGCCGTCCATGTCCGGGTGGTCGGACACGTGCAGCTCCATCGCCTGGAGCAGCTCCACGACCCCGCGGGCTCGGTGTGGCGCGAGCCGGCACAGCACGGCGGCGACCTCGCGCTGCTGCCGCGCTTGCGCCTCGATGGCCTCTCGCATGAGCCGGGTGAAGGGCCGGGCCGGAAGAGCCGGGCCGGATTGACAAACTGACGGGCAGTCCCTACTCTGCGCCCACGATCGCCGGCGGCGCATCTCTCATCGCGGAGGCCCATGATGATCTCGCTGCAGAGACTCGGCTGTCGCGGCGTCGTCGCCGCGCTCGTGCTGCTGGGCTTCGTGACCACGGTGGCGGCCGCGCCCTCCGGCCCGCCGGTCCGGATCGGGAGCACGCTGGCCCTCACCGGCCCCCTGGCGCCGACCGCGCTGCTGCACAAGATCGCCGGCGAGATCTACGTCGAGGAGCTGAACAAGGCCAACGGCCTGCTCGGCCGGCCGGTGGAGTGGGTGCTGCTCGACGACCAGTCCAAGCCGGACGTCGCGCGCAGCCTCTACGAGAAGCTCATCACCGTCGACAAGGTGGACCTCTTGATGGGCCCGTACGCGACGAGCGCGATCCTGGCCGCGATGGGCGTCGCCCAGCGCTACCAGAAGATGCTCCCCCACCACACCTTCGGCATGCCGCACCTGGCGAAGTACGAGATGCACTTCCCCACCGCCGCCTTCGGACCCGAGCCCCAGCGGACGCTGCCGACCACGGTCTTCGATGCGCTGGCGGCCACCAGCAAGCCGCCCCGGTCGGTGGCCATCGTCACCAGCAAGTTCCCCTCCGCCCAGCACCAGTCGTCGGGCGCGAAGGAGGTGGCGGAGAAGCGCGGCCTCAAGGTCCCGCTCTATCTCGAGTACGAGTTCGGCACGCGCGATTTCGGCGCGATCGCCGCCCGGATCAAGGACGCCAGCGCCGACGTGCTCTGGATCGGCGCCCTCGGGCTCGACGGCAACCAGATCCTGGAAGCGCTGAAGAAGCTCGACTACACGCCGCCCCGGCACTTCCATCTCTTCCCGGCCCCGGGGCCGCTGGCCGTGGCGCCTTACGGCAAGCTGGCGCTGTCCTCGACCGTCTTCGAGGAGCACCCGCCGTTCCTGGGCAATCCGGGCGCGGCCCGGCTCGTGCCGCTCTTCCGCGAGCGCGCCGCCAGGGCCAACGTGCCGTACCCGCACGTGGACACCCAGGCGGGCGGCTCGTTCGCGGCCTGGCAGCTCCTGGAAGCGGCGGTGACGGCCACCAAGAGCCTCGACGACAAGGTGCTGGGCCAGTGGCTGCGCAAGAACCGCGTGCCGACGCTCATCGGCACGCTGCGCTTCGACGGCCCCAACAACTACGGCGACGACCTCTTCAAGGTGAAGCAGGTCCAGGACGGCAAGTGGGTGGTGGTGTGGCCGCGGGAGTTCGCCGCGCCCGGCGCCCGGCTCCTCCCGCCCTGATCGCGCGCCCCCGATGCCGAGCCTGACGCTGCTCGGGCAGGCGCTGGTGTCGGGCCTGCTGGCGGGCGGCATCTACGGCCTCCTCGCGCTCGGGCTGAGCCTGTCGTGGGGCCTGCTGCGGCTCGTGAACCTCGCCCACTTCGCGCTGGCGCTGCTGGGCGCGTATCTCACCTACCAGCTCGGCACCGCCTACCACCTGTCGCCGTGGCTGGCGGCGGCGGCGATCGTGCCGCTGTTCTTCCTGCTCGGGCTCGGGCTGCACGCCGTCTTCACCTACTTCCGCGTCACCGAGTTCACCTCGCTGCTGGTCACTTTCGGCCTCACCGTCATCCTCGAGTCCCTCATCCAGTGGTTCTGGACGGCGGACTACCGCCGCTACGAGACCCCGTATGCCACGGCCTCGGCCCGGGTGGGCCCCCTGTTCATCCCGGCGCTGGAGTTGCTCGCCTGCCTGACCGCGGCCGTGCTGTCGCTGGCGACCTGGGCGTGGCTGCGCTTCACGTACGTCGGCAAGGCGCTGCGGGCGAGCGCGGAGGATCCGGCGATGGCCGCGGCGTTCGGCGTCAACCACCGCGTGCAGGGCTTCCTGCTCTCGGGGGTGAGCGCGACCTACGCCGGGATCGCCGGCGCGTTCATCGCGCTGATCTCGACGCTGGCGCCCTCGCAGATCTGGGCGTGGGTCGGCGTCGTGTTCGCGGTGGTCATCATCGGCGGCCTCGCCAACCCCGTCGGCGCGCTGCTGGCGGGCCTGCTGATCGGGGTGAGCGAGTCGGTCACGATGGCCGTAGTCACGCCGGCCTGGGCGCCGCTGGTCGCGTTCTCGGTGCTGATCCTGATCCTGGTCGCGCGGCCGGAACGGGTGTGAGCCCGGCCGGACGCCGGGTCGCCGCCGCACTGGCCGCCGCCGGCATCGGCCTGGGCGCGCTGGCGGCGGCCGGGCTGCCCGCCTTCTACGAGTCGTTCCTCTACCTGATCTTCTCGTGGATCGCGCTGGCCACGAGCTGGGCCATCTTCAGCGGCTACGCCGGGTACTTCAGCTTCGGCCACGGCGCCTTCTTCGGCGCCGGCATGTACACGACGGCGACCCTCACCACCGCGCTGGACGTGCCGTTCCTGCCGACGCTCCTCGCCGCCGGCGGGCTGGCCGCCCTGCTGGGGGCCGGCGTCGGCGCGGTCGTGTTCCGGGTGAAGCGGCTGCGGGGCGAGCTGTTCGCCCTGCTGACCCTGGCCGTCACCTTCGTGCTGGCCACCATCGTGCTGAACACGCGCATCGACGGGGGCCCCGGCGTGTACCTCAGCGCCGTGCCCATGCCCGGGCTGCTGGCCTCGCCGACCGGGACGCTCTATCTCCTCGGCCTGGGGCTCGCGCTCGCCACGGTGGGGGCGGCCTACGCGGTCGCCCACTCGCGGCTGGGGCTCGGGCTCTTCGCCATCCACGACGACGAGGACGTCGCCGAGGTCGAGGGCGTGCCGACGTTCCGCTACAAGCTGGCCGCCTTCGCGCTGTCGGCCGGCATCGCCGGCGTGGCCGGCGGCATCCACGCGATGTACGTGAGCTACGTGACGGTCGGCGAGACCTTCTCGATCACCGTGCCCCTCTACGTGGTGCTCATGAGCGTGCTCGGCGGCGCGCGCCACTGGCTCGGCCCCGCGGTGGGCGCCACCCTCATCGGCGCCTCGCTGTTCGCCTTCACCGGCGGCCAGCAGGCCATCCTGGGGCGCGCGGTCGTGGCCCTCGCGCTGATCCTCGTGATCCTGCTCCTGCCCGAGGGCGTCGTGCCCGCGGCGCTGCGGCGCTGGCGCGCCTGGCGGCCGGCCGCTCGCGAGGCCCCGGCGTCCGCGACCCCCGCCCTCGTGTCCGACCGCCAGCCGGGCCGCGAGGCGGCGGCGCTGGAGTGCCACGACGTGTGGAAGGCGTTCGGCGGCATCCAGGCGCTGCGCGGCGTGAGCCTGCAGGTGGCGCCGGGCGAGATCGTCGGCCTGGTGGGCCCCAACGGCTCCGGCAAGACCACCCTGATCAACGTCGCCAGCGGCCACTACGCCGCCGACCGCGGCCGGATCGCGCTCGGCGCCGTGACGCTGGCGGGACGGCCGGCCCACGCGATCGCCGGCCTCGGCGTCTCCCGCACCTATCAGATCCCCCGGCCGTTCGCCCACTTCACGGCGCTCGAGAACGTGGCGTTGGCGGCCACCTTCGGGGCGGCGCGCTGCTCGCCGCCGCAGGCCCGCGCCGAGGCCCGCCGCTGGCTGGAGTTCACCGGCCTCGGCCGCCGGGCGACGGCGCTGCCCCACGAGCTGAACCTGCACGAGCGCAAGTTCCTGGAGCTGGCGCGTGCGCTGGCCGGCCGGCCGCGCGTGATCCTGCTGGACGAGGTGCTGTCGGGCCTCAACCCCGCCGAGGTCGCCGGCGCCATCCGCCTCATCCGCCAGATTCACGCGGGGGGGGTGGCCATCCTGTTCGTCGAGCACCTCATGCGCGCGGTGCTCGAGCTGGCGCACCGCGTGGTCGTCCTCAACGAGGGCGAGGTGATCGCCGAGGGCCGCCCGCACGAGGCCATGCGGGCGCCCCGGGTCGTGGAGGTCTACCTGGGCAGGACCCATGTTGCTTGAGGTGCGCGGGCTGGCCATCGCCTACGGCGACGCCCCGGCCGTCTGGGACGCCTCGCTCGACGTCGACGCCGGCGAGATTGTCGCCGTCATCGGGCCGAACGGGGCGGGCAAGAGCACGCTCGTGAACACGATCGCGGGGCTCCAGCGGGCGCGCGCCGGCGAGCTGCGCCTCGGCGGCGTCGACCTGGGCGGCGTGCCGCCGCACCTGGTGTGCCGCCACGGCATCGCGCTGGTGCCCGAGGGCCGCCGGCTCTTCACGCGGATGTCCGTCGAGGACAATCTCGACATCGGGTGCTATCGCGGGGAGGCCCGCCGGGCGCGCGGGGAGACCCTCGAGCGCGTCTACGGGCTCTTCCCGATCCTCCGGGCGCGACGCCGGCAGCTGGCGGGCTCGCTCTCGGGCGGGCAGCAGCAGATGGTCGCCATCGGCCGGGCCCTCATGGCGCGGCCGCGGTTGCTGCTGCTGGACGAACCCTCGCTGGGGCTGGCGCCCGCGGTGGTGGACGCGATGTTCGAGATCATCCGCGCCATCCATGCCGAGGGCGTGGCGATCCTGCTCGTCGAGCAGAACGTCGCCCGCGCGCTCGACCTGGCCGGCCGCGCCTACGTGCTGGAGGAGGGCCGCGTCGTCGCCGGCGGCCCCTCCGCCGTCTTGCGCGAGCAGTCCCGTATCCAGCAGGCGTATCTTGGTCTCCGCGACGGCGACGACCCGACCCCCTGAAGGAGGCACGACGATGCCGGTGATCAAGGTCACGGACCTCGCGTACGGGCGCCTGCGCGCGCCCGACCTCGACGCCATGGAGGAGTTCCTCACCCACTTCGGGCTGATCCGCTCGGCGCGCACGCCGACCGCGCTCTACATGCGGGGGACGGACCCCCGCCATCATCTCCACGTGACCGAGAAAGGCGACCCGGCCTTCGTGGGCTTCGCCTACCACGCCGCCGGCGAGGACGACCTGCATCGCGTGGCCCGGGCGCCGGGGGCGTCGGCGGTGGAGAAGCTCGACGAGCCGGGCGGCGGCCGGCGGGTGCGGCTGCGCGAGCCCAACGGCTACCAGATCGAGGTCGTGCACGGGATCGAGACGCCGCCGCCGATTTCCGTCCCCGAGCAGCCGATGAACACGGGCACCGAGCCGCTGCGGCGGGCCGGCGCGCTGATGCGTCTGCGGAAATCGCCGTCGCCGGTCAAGCGGATCGGCCACGGCGTGTTCGGCACCCCGAAGGTCACGGAGACCGTGCAGTGGTTCCGCGAGACGCTGGGGTTCATCGGCTCCGACGACGTGTACGCGGGGGACCGCGGCAACATCATCGGCTCGTTCAACCGCTGCGACCGCGGCGACGAGTACGTCGACCACCACACGCTCTTCTGCGTCCACAACGAGCGGGCCGGCATGAACCACATGTCGTTCGAGGTGCCCGACGTCGACGCCGTGTTCAAGGACCACGAGTACCTGGCCCGCCTGGGCAAGTACGAGCACATGTGGGGCGTGGGCCGGCACCTGCTCGGCAGCCAGGTCTACGACTACTGGTGCGACCCGTGGGGCCGCGTCCACGAGCGCTGGGCCGACACCGACCGCCTGAACGCGCGGAGCGGCACGAATCTCCTGTCGGCGCAGGAGGCCCTCGTGAGCCAGTGGGGCGAGGACCCCCCCGAGAAGTTCATCAAGCACGTGAGCGTGTAGGAGGAAACATGGCCATCCTGCGGCTCTACACGGGCGCGGACGGGAAGTCGCACTTCGAGGAGGTGACGCCGCGGTTCGAGCCGCGCGGCGACCGGTCGGAGACGGCCGAGCTGCTTCCCGGCAGCGGCATCATCATCCGCCGCTTCGATCCCAAGCGCACGAACCCCTGGCACCACGCGCCGCTGCGGGCGGCGGTCTTCACGCTGTCGGGCGCGGTCGACATCGAGATCGGCGACGGCACCGTGCGCCGCCTCGAGCCCGGTGACGTCCTCATCGCCGAGGACCTCACCGGCCAGGGCCACATCACCCGCGAGGTCGGCCCCGAGCCGCGGGTCTCGCTGTTCGTGCCCCTGGAATAGGGGGCCCCGAGATGGCCCCCTATGACCCCCCGGGTGGCTCGGGGCACCCCGGCGGAGCCGTGGCGCCCCTCGATCCCGCGATAGGTTCTACACGACGCCTTCAGTACGCCAGCGGGCGAGGTCGTCCTTCGAGTGGCCGAGGAGGCCGCAGAAGATCTCCTCGTTGTGCTCGCCGGGCATGGGGGCGAGCCAGCGGATGCGGCCGGGCGTCTCGGAGAGCTTGAGCGGCGTGCCGGTGGTCTTCAACCGCCCGTAAACGGGATGGTCGCGCTCGACGAACATCTCCCGCGCCTGCACCTGGGGATCCGCGACCATCTCCGCCACGTTGTTGACCGGCGCGGCGGGGACGCCCGCCGTCGCCAGCAGCCGCACCACCTCGGCCCTGGGCCGAGTCGACGTCCATGCCAGGATGATGGCCGCGATCTCGTCGCGGCGGTCGCGCCGGGCGGCGGCCGTGGCGAACGCGGGATCCCGGGCCAGGTCGTCGCGGCCGAGGATCTCGCAGAACCGCCGCCAGACCGCGTCGCTCGCCCCCGCCGACACGGCCACGTGGCCGTCGGACGTCGTGTAGACCCCGGTGCTGGACCCCGTGAAGGCGACGTTGCCCGAGCGCGTGAGGATCTCGCCGCCGACCGTGTAGCGCTCGCCCAGGTTGTCGAGCGCGACCACGAGGCTGTCGAGCAGGGCCATGTCGATGCGCTGGCCGATACCCGTGCGGGTGCGGTAGTGCAGCGCCGACACGATGCTGAAGGCGCACAGCATCCCCGCGTAGTAGTCCGAGATCGATTGCCCCGACTTGGTGGGCGGGTTCTCGGGGAAGCCCGTCACCGAGAGATAGCCGCTGATGGCCTGGGCGAGGATGTCGTAGCCGCGCTGGTCCGCGTAGGGCCCGTGCTGGCCGAAGGCGGTGACCGAGGCGTAGACGAGGCGCGGGTTGATCGCCTTGAGGTCGTCGTAGCCGAGCCCCAGCCGGTCCATGGTGCCGACGCTGAAGTTCTCGGCCACCACGTCGGCGTGCGGGACCAGCTCCTTGAACAGCGCCACGCCCGCGGGGGTCTTCAGCTCGAGGGTGACGGCCAGCTTGTTGCGCTCCCGGTACTGGGCGGCCGGCACCCGCTCCTCCACGCCGTCGCGCACCCGCTTGATCCCCAGCGAGACGCGCTCCCGCCCCCGCTCGCGCGACTCGACCTTGATCACCCGGGCGCCGAGGTCGGCCAGCAGCATGGTGCAGAAGGGCATGGCGATGACCTGGCCGAGGTCGAGGACGGTGACGTCGTCGAGCGCCTGCTCCATCAGCGATCCGCCTGCCGCTCTTCCAGGAGCAGCGCTACGATATCGACGTCAGTGACCAGCGGCGGCGGCAGGCGGACCTCGTGCAGCTTCCCGGCGTCTGGAGGCGGCCTCCTGACGCCGAGCGGCGCCTCGGGCTCCGGGGACGCGTCCATGTCACGACACTATAGACAATCCCCGGGGGATGTGCGATCACCGACGCGCGGCGCCGAACGCCGATCCCACACCGAGGAGTCAGCGCCATGACCGCTCCGCTCGTCACCTACGCCGCCGACGGCACGATCGGCCTCGTCACGCTCAACCGGCCCGACAAGCTCAACGCGATCACGCCCGAGCTGAAGGCGCTGCTGATCGAGCGCTTCCACGAGGCCGACCGCGACCCGGCCACCAGCGTCGTCGTGCTGCGCGCCGAGGGACGCAGCTTCTCGGCCGGCTACGACATCGGGCCCAGCCCCGCCCGGGCCGCCCGCCGCGGCAACGCGCTGGCCTGGCACGAGTCGCTCACCGACGACGTCCGGCTGGAGATGACCCCCTGGGACATGCGCAAGCCGGTGATCGCGTCGGTCCAGGGCCACTGTCTCGGCGGGGGCTGCGAGATGGTGATGATGTGCGACCTCACGATCGCCGCCGACGACGCGCTGTTCGGGGAGCCGGAGATCCGGTTTTCCAACGTCGGGCCCGCCATGATCATGCCCTTCGTCGTGGGCCTCAAGCGCGCCCGCGAGCTGCTCTATCTCGGCGACCCGATCGACGCGAAGACGGCGCTGGCCTGGGGGATGGTCAACCGCGTGGTGCCGCGCGCCGAGCTGGCGGCGGCCACCCTGAGGTTCGCCCGGCGCATGGCGCTGATCTCACCCGAGGCCCTGGCGGCCACCAAGCTGGCGGTCAACCGCGGGGCCGACGCCGCCGGCTTCCGCAACGCCATCCGGGCCGGCCTCGACGTGCTGGCGCCGCTCTACGCCGCCCGGACGGAGGTGGGAATGAAGTTCGACGAGATCCGCGAGAAGGAGGGGCTCGGCGCCGCGCTGAAGTGGCGCGCGGCCCAGTTCGCGGAGTAGGCGGTGTCGTTCCTCGACTCCCGCACGCGCTCGGCGCCGCAGGGCTTCGGCCGGCCGGTGCCGCGCCGCGAGGACCCGCGCCTGATCACCGGCGCCGGGCGCTTCAGCGACGACGTGAGCCTGCCCGGCCAGGCCCACGCGGCCTTCGTGCGCTCGCCGCACGCCCACGCCCGCATCCGGCGCATCGACGCCGATGCGGCGCTGAAGGCGCCGGGCGTGCTGGCGGTGCTCACCGGCGAGGACGCCGCCCGCGATGGCCTGCAGCCGATCCCGCACAACCCGGTGCCGACCAATCCCCACGAGGTCCCGCTCCGGAGCCCCGACGGCACCCCCTTCTTCGTCGCGTCCCACTGCCCCCTGCCCCTCGACCGCGCCCGGTTCGTCGGCGAGGCCGTGGCCATGGTGATCGCCGAGACCGCGGCCGTCGCCCGCGACGCCGCCGAGCGCGTCGTCGTGGACTGGGAGCCGCTGGCCGCGGCCGTCACCGCCGCCGACGCGACGGCGCCCGGCGCGCCGGTGCTCTGGGAGGAGGCGGGCGGCAACGCCTGCGTGGAGACCGAGGCCGGCGACGCGGCGGCCACGGAGGCGGCGTTCCGGCGGGCCGCGCACGTGGTGCGCCTGCAGACGCGGGTGAACCGCGTCACCGGCGTGCCGATGGAGCCGCGGGCCGTGACGGCCGTCTGGGACGGCGCCAGCGAGCGCTACACCCTGCACGCCGGCTCCGGCGGCTCCTGGCGGATCAGGGCCGACGTGGCCGCCGTCCTGGGCGTGCCCTTGAAGGCCGTGCGCGTCGTCGCCCGCGACGTCGGCGGCAACTACGGCACCCGCAACGCGTGCTACCCGGAGTTCCCGCTGGTGGCGTGGGCGGCCCGGCGCCTGGGCCGGCCGGTGAAGTGGACGGGCGATCGCCGCGAGATGCTACTCACCGACTACCAGGCCCGTGACCTGGTGTCCAACGCCGAGCTGGCGCTCGACGCCGACGGCCGGTTCCTGGCGCTCCGGGGCGTCAACGTCAGCAACGTCGGCGCCCACGCCGTGTCGTTCATCCCGCTGGCGAAGGGGATCGGGGTGCTGCCGAGCGTCTATCACGTCCCGGCCGCCCACCTGCGCGGCCGCGCCGTCTACACCAACACCGCCCCCACCTATCCCTACCGCGCGGCCGGGCGCCCCGAGGTCATGTTCGTGATCGAGCGCCTCATCGACCTGGCCGCCCGCCGCCACGGCTTCGACCGGGTCGCGCTCCGCCGCCGCAACCTGGTTCCGTCGAGCGCCATGCCCTATCGCAACCCGGTCGGCCTGCTCTACGACAGCGGCGACTACGCCACCGCCCAGGACCGCGCGGTCGCGCTGGCCGACTGGGCCGGCTTCGAGGCGCGCCGGGCCGAGGCCCGCCGGCGCGGGCGCTACCGCGGCATCGGCCTGGCCCACTACATCGAGCTGAACACCGGCATGCCACGCGAGCGGACGCAGATCACCGTCCGCCCCGAGGGCACGATCGAGGTGGTGCTGGGCACGCTCTCGTCGGGCCAGGGCCACGAGACGAGCTTCCCGCAGCTCATCGTCGAGTGGTTCGGCGTCGCGCTGGAGCAGGTGCGCTTCATCACCGGCGACACGGATCTCATGCCGGTCGGCGGCGGCTCGCACTCCGGCCGCTCGATGCGGCTGGGCGCCGTCGTGATGGCCAAGGCCTCGGACGCGATCGTCGAGAAGGGCAAGCGGATCGCCGCGTGGCTGCTGGAAGCCGCCGACGCCGACATGGAGTTCGCCCAGCAGCGCTTCACCGTGAAGGGCACCGACCGCTCCATCGGCCTCTTCGAGATCGCGGCGGCCGGCTTGCGCCCGGACGCGCCCGAAGATCTGCGGGGGCCGCTGGCCGGCGTCAGCGACGAGACGATGAGCGTGCCGTCGTATCCCTACGGCTGCGCGGTGGCCGAGGTCGAGGTCGACCCGGAGACCGGCGTCGTGGAGATCGCGCGATGGACCACGGTGGACGACGTCGGCCGCGCCGTGAACCCGCTCATCCTGCACGGCCAGACCCACGGGGGCATCGCAGCCGGCGCCGGCCAGGCACTGTGGGAGCTCTGCCACTACGACGCCGACGGTCAGATGCTGTCGGCGACGTTCATGGACTACGCCCTGCCGCGCGCCGATGCGCTGCCCTCGTTCACCACCGAGATCAGCGAGGTTCCGTCAACGTCCAACCCGCTCGGCCTCCGGGGCGGAGGCGAGGGCGGAACGACCCCCGCGCTGGCCGCGCTCGTCAACGCGATCGTCGACGCGCTGGCCGAGCTGGGCGTGGAGCACGTCGAGATGCCGGCCACGCCGGAGCGGGTCTGGCGCGCGATCCAGGCCGCCCGGGCGTAGAATCCGTCGCAAAGGGAGGAGCCGCCATGCCAAGCCTCGCATCCATCGACACGATCTTCAGCCAGGCCGTCGAGTCGAAGAAGATGCCCGGCATCGTGGCGGTCGCCGCCACCGACAAGGGCCGCATCTACGAAGGCGCCTTCGGCACGCGGGAGGTCGGCAAGGCCGCCCCCATGACGCTCGACACCGTCGTGTGGATCGCGTCGATGACCAAGGCCATCACGGCCACGGCCGCGATGCAGCTCGTCGAGCAGGGCAAGCTGAGCCTCGACCGCCCCGCCCACGACGTGGTGCCCGAGCTCGCGAAGGCCCGGGTCCTCGAGGGCTTCGACGGGGCCGGCCAGCCGCGGCTGCGCGCGCCGAAGCGCCCGATCACGCTCGAGCACCTGCTCACCCACACCGCCGGCTACGCCTACGAGATCTGGCGGGCGGACATCGCCCGCTACCAGGAAGTGACCAGCACCCCAGGGATCACCACCTGCGCGAACGCCGCGCTGACGACGCCGCTGCTGTTCGATCCGGGGGAGCGGTGGGAGTACGGCATCAGCATCGACTGGGCCGGCAAGATGGTCGAGACCGTGTCGAGCCAGAAGCTCGACGCCTACTTCCAGCAGCACATCTTCGGGCCGCTCGGCATGAAGGACACCTCGTTCAAGCTCTCGCCGTCCCAGCGCAGCCGCCTGTCCAGCGTGCACCAGCGTGACGACAAGGGCGCGCTGGCCCCGATCGAGTTCGGGCTGCCCGAGAATCCCGAGTTCCTGATGGGCGGCGGCGGGCTGTACGGCACCGCCGGCGACTACCTCGCCTTCACGCAGATGCTCGTGCAGGGGGGCACGCTGAACGGCGCCCAGGTGCTCCAGCGCGAGACCGTCGAGCGGATGGCGCAGAACCACATCGGCTCGCTCGAGATCGGCGTCATGAAGACCGCGATGCCGCCGCTGTCCAACGACGTCGAGCTGTTCCCGGGGATGCCGAAGAAGTGGGGCCTGAGCTTCCTCATCAACACGCAGGCCGTGCCCGGCGGCCGCTCGGCCGGCAGCCTGGCCTGGGCCGGCCTGGCCAACACTTACTTCTGGGTGGACCGCACGCGGCGCGTGTCGGGCGTGTTCCTCTCCCAGGTCCTGCCGTTCTTCGACCACACGGCGGTCGACCTGTTCGGGAAGTTCGAGACGGAGGTGTACCGGGCGCTCTGACGTCCGGGCCGCTGGCGTCTACCGTGCCAGAGGGTGCAGGACGTCGATCGCGTAGCCCACGTCCAGGCGCTCGCCCAGCCACCCCGGCATCGCCGTCCGCGAGTGCAGCACGAGCCCCTGCGCGTCGTGCCGCGCTCGGAGCATCCCCACGGGATCGTCGGGCACCGCGGCAGGTGGTGGGACCTCGGGGAGAAGCCGGCCGTCCGGGCGGTGGAAGCGAAGCTCGCCGTCAGCCTGTCGATCGACGTGATAGCCCTCCTCGTGAACCGCGCGGTGGTGTCGATTGCAGAGCAGGGCGAGGTTCGACAGCGTGGTGGGGCCTCCTTGCGCCCAGTGACGGATGTGATGGCCCTGGCCGAAGCGGACGCCGCAGCCCGGGAACCGGCAGCCGCGGTCCCGGTGATGGAGCGCCCGTCGTAGCGCCGGCGGAATCGTGCGCGTCCGGGCGCCGACCTCCAGCAGGCGCCCCTCGGCGTCGTGGCGCATCACCACCCGGCTGGCGTCGCACGCCAGGCGCCGGGACGTTCCAGCTGGAACGCGCGCGCCGTCCTCGAGCACCGACTGGCCGGGAGCCTCGGGGTCGGCCAGCACCACGGCATCGACGTGAACGACCACCTGGTAGCGCTCGCCCGGGGCGCCGGGGTCGAGGCCGTGGTGCAAGGCGGTCTCCGCGACGAGGGCCAGCGCGTCCGCCTGCTGCTGCTCCATCGTCGGCGGCTCCGCCTCCGGCTCTTTCCCGCGACGCTGTTGATAGAGCGCCTCGCGGGCGGCGGCCAGCGCCTTCAGGAGCAGGGCGCCGACCTCGGGCGCCAGCCGCCCGCGGATCCTCACGGTGCCGTCCTCGTCTTGATACACGTGCAGGGCGCGGCTCCTATGCTGCCGGGCCGCCTCCTGC
>Ga0299906_10001455_pt1 | contig 20410 bp, 20 predicted proteins | sample RVTome_14_FD_200259 | JGI IMG/M metagenome (GOLD analysis project Ga0299906, IMG submission 200259) | Soil microbial communities from uranium-contaminated site in the Upper Colorado River Basin, Wyoming, United States - RVT145D125 (version 2) ...
AGTGCGCCGGTCGGGGACGCGCTGGAAAGGGTCTCCCAGGAGGCGGTCTCGGCTCCGGGCTCGGGGAACGGTCCCGCGAGGCACTCGATCAGGGAGGCGTAGGACGGCGGTCGCTGCGCCGGCTGCTTTTCGGTCATGCTGCGCACGAGCCGCTCGACGGGCTCCGGGGTGCCGGGCGCCGCTTCGCGCAACGGCGGCACGGGCTCGTTCAGGTGGCGTGCGATCACGTCCATCGCGTTCGCGCCCTCGAAGGGCCGCCAGCCCGACAGCATCTCGTAGAGGACAATCCCGAGGGAGTAGATGTCGGCTCGGAAGTCGGTCTCCTTTGCGAGGGCCTGCTCGGGTGAGACGTAGTGGGGCGAGCCGACGAAGGCCCCGTCGCGGGTGATCGCCGCATCGGCCGCAGGCTCGGCGGGTCGAGCCAGCCCGAAGTCGGCGACGTGGACGTGGCCTTCCCGGTCGAGGATGATGTTGCTGGGCTTGATGTCCCGGTGGATGATCCCGCGGGCCCAGGCGGCAGCGAGAGCCTCGGTGACCTCCCGGGCGATGCGGAGTGCCTCGGCCAGCTTCAGGCGCGGCGTGCGGCGCAGGCGCTCGGCCAGGGTTTCGCCCTCGATCAGCTCCATGACGAAGTATGCCTGTCCCGCCGTCTCGCCGAAGGAGTAGACGCGCACCACCCGCGGGTGCTCGACGGTGGCCATGGCGCGGGCCTCGCGCAGGAAGCGGGCGCGCCGTGCGCCCTCCCCCGCCACCTCGGGGAGGATCGTTTTGATCGCGACCTTGCGGCCGAGCAGCTCGTCCTCGGCGAGGTAGACGTGGCCCATGCCGCCGTGGCCGATGGAGCCCAGGACGTGGTAACCCGGGAACGCCGCCGGTGCCGGGGCTGGGGTGGCCATGGTCAGCGCTCCCCGAGGCGGTTGCGGCGCACGAGGACCGTCCTCGCGCCCGTGGCCGGGTCGATCGTCACGAGGCCGTCGTCTCCCAGAAAGAGCCGTGTGGCAAGGCTCCCGGGCTCGGGCTCGGTGTGGACGCGGCCGAAGAAGCCGCGCCATCCCCACCCGGCCAGGGCGGGGTACGCGTCGACTTCCCGGCGTTCGATCTCGGCCGTCGCGAGATCGACCAGGAGCGTCACGAGTGGTCCCGCTCCCGCTCCCCGTTGTGGCGTGACGGCGACAGCCAGCATGTTCGCGGCAGGCTCGCCTCCGACCCGGACCGGAAAGCCCGGCAGCCGAGCGTCACACACAGCAGCGCCCTCAGCGTCGAAGACCCGGAAACGGAGCTCAGAGTCCTCCTCCTCGATCAACCCGTAGCGCCCGCCCGACAGCCGGCCGGCCATCCGGGGCGCGACGGCGGGCCATCCGCCGGCCAGCTCCACGATCACGGACCCGTCGAGATCCAACAGCGAGAGGCCACGGCGGTCGAGCCGCAGCAGCTTCTGCCAGCTCTCGACGGGCTTCAGCACGGTCCACGCCATTGCCCCCTGCAAGGCGACCGAGCCGCGCTCGGCAACCCGTCCCGAGCTCAGATCCCACTCCACCACGAAGGCCCACTCGGTCACGTCTCCGTCGAGATTGCCCACGCCCTCGAGCGGACCCTGGCGCAGAGCGCGGACCATCGTCTCCGAGACGAACGCCGCCTGATGCCACTGTATCGGGTCCTGGAGCGTCGCCAGCTCGGCGCCCGTTGCGGCGTCGACGACCCGCTTCGTGGGCCCCAGCAGGAGCAGCCGTTGCCCCGAGGGTGAGAAGTCGACGACGCTGCCGCTCTCCTGGAGGGCGAGCCTTTCGGCCTCGCGACCGGGGGCCTCGAGATCGAGCAGCGTGACGGCGGGCCCCAGCCCGAAGAAAGCCGGCGGCCGAGCCCCGCTCTCCTCGGAGAAGAGGCCCTCTCTGGACCAGGCGATCCGGCGACCATCCCGGGACCAGGCCCAGCCGGAGAGCCCATCCCCGTCGCCGATTGCGTGAGACTGGCCCCGCTCGTCCAGCACGTACCCGAAGTGGTGACCCCACCAGCGGCTGCTCGTTCCTCCCAGCAGGACATGGCGCCCCCCAGGCGGTGCGTCGACGTCAACCCACGCGAGGTGCAGGTCTGTCGGCGCCTCGGCGGCGACGTAGTGGCCGAAGCCGAGGATTCCACCGGTCACCAGCGACAGCAGGCCCACCCAGGTGATGCCCGAGAGCCATCGGCGCCCGCGCGCCATGTCGAGCCGGCCAACACAGATCTGCACGGCGCTCGCCGCGAGCAGCACCAGGACCGCGCCGCGGGCCACCCAGGGCAAGCCCGTTTCGGACACGATACGACCGGTCCCCATCTGGACCGTCTGGCCCAGGGCGAGGCCCGCGATCGCCCAGAGAACGGGCAGCATGACGATGTCCAGTGCCAGCAGCGGCGAGCGCACGATGAAGAACCCGCTCGCGACGTTCGCGCCCGCGACCAACAGGGCGAGCAGCAGAGTCCAGTTGCGCCAGCCGATCGCCTTGCCGAGGGTGTCGGCGGTTTCGGCCCAGCTCAGGGCGCCGAGGAGGTGAGCCGGTAGCATGACGAGGGCCGCGGCCGCCACCGCGAGCAGCCACGCGGTCGCGAGCTTCCCAGCCCAGTACTGGAACAGCGAAAGCGGGCGGGAGAGCCAGAAGGCGAGCCGGCGCTCGCGGATGTCGCGGGAGAAGGCCTCGGACCCCAGGCCGACGGCAATGGCCGCCGACAGCACGTACGCCAGGACCCAGACGAGCCCGCCGGCGTTGAACTGCGTCTCCCCCGGCTGCGCGGGACGCAGCGGCGCTCGGTGCACCAGGAAGTGCCCGACGAGCGGGAGCAGGCCGAGCAGCGGTGCGACCCAGAGCACCAGCCGGTGGTGGCGCAGCTCGGCCACGCCGATCGCGATCGCGCCCTTCATGAGACCGCCTCCTTCGCTCCGGTGAGCGCGATGAAGATGTCCTCGAGGGAGAGCGAGAGGACCTCGGCGCCGTCGGTGCCGGCGCGGCTGCGGAAGGCAGCGAACGCCTGCTCGGAGAAGTTGCTGACGAGGGACTCGGCGCCCCACTCGCGGGTGGTGGAGCGGAGCGTCTCGAAGGGTTGCCAGTCGATCCCGCTCTGCGCCGCCGGACCGGTCACCCGGATGCTGCGGTAGCGGGCCTTGAGCTGCTCGAGGGGCTCGTTCAGGAGCATCCTGTGGTCGTCGAGGATCGCGACGCGATCGGCCAGGGGCTCGATCCCGCTCAGGTCGTGGGACGTGATGAGCACGGCGGTCCCGCGATCGGCCAGGGCTCCGATGATCTCGCCGTAGAGGGCCCGGCGGGCGACGGCGTCGAGGCCCAGGGTCGGGTCGTCGAGCACCAGCAGCTCCGGTGCGTGGCCCAGGGCCAGCGCCAGCATCACGGCGCCCTTCTGGCCCTTCGAGAGATGTCCGAACGCCGTCTGCCGCGGCACGCCGCTTCGTTCGAGGAGAGCGTCGACGTAGGCGGCGTCCCAGCGCGGGTAGAGCTTCCGGCAGAGCGCCAGCAGCGACGCGGCGCTCATGTCGCTCGGCGCGTCCGGGTCCTCGGGGACGACGCCGATGCGGGCCATGGCGCGGGTTCGGTTCGACCACGCGCTCCGGCCGAACAGCCGCACCTGGCCGGCGGCGGGCCGCTGGTGGCCGAGCAGGCAGCGGACCAGGGACGACTTGCCCGAGCCGTTGCGCCCCAGGAGGGCCAAGACCGCGCCCGGCGCGAGCTGGATGGACACGTCGTCGACGACGCGCGTCCTCCCGTAGCGCACCGACACCCGGTCCAGGCTCAAGAGCGGTTCCGCCGCCGTGTCGCTCATCTGCTTCCATCCCCCTTGCGAACCGGCCGCCGGAGTCGGCCGAAAGCCCGCCGCAGCTCGGCCACGGCCTCGTCCTCGGAGGCGTCCAGGGTGGCGGCCGCGCTGGCCATGCGGTCGGCTTCCTCGCGCAGCGCCCGGTTCCGCTCCGCGCGGCCCCCGGTCTGGGGACGCTCGGCCACGAAGGTCCCCTCGCCCTTGCGCGACTCCACGACGCCCGCGTCCGCCAGCTTCTGGTACGCCTTGGCCACTGTCATCGGGTTCACACCCAGCTCCTGGGCCAGGTCGCGCATCGAGGGCACCGAGGCTCCCGGGGCGAGGGCGCCCCCCGCCACGAGACGGCGGATCCCCTGCTCGATCTGCCGCCAGATCGGCACGGCGTCCCTCGGGTCCACGCGAAAGCCAGCGCTCAGCTCGACCTCCCTGACGTCGACTGTATTGTATTACAGTCATAATACATTACGGCACGGAAATCTGGAAGTTCCACGTCGCGGCGGCTGCCTCGAGGACTTCGCCGCAAGTCGCCTTCTGGCGAGCGTGTGACAATCCGCGTATGGAAAGGTCGACGCATCCCAGGGCAGACGACGCGGTCGCACGGCTGGCGAGCCGCTTCCAGGCGATGCGCCTGCCCGGAATCGTGTCCGTGCACCTCTTCGGGAGCGTGGCACACGATCGGGGGCATCGGGAGAGCGACGTGGACGTGGCAGTGCTGGTCGACCGCGCGCTGTACCCATCGTCGCGAGAGCGTTTCAATCTTCGCGTGCGCCTGGCAGCGAGCTGCCAGGCGCCGTCGGACGGGCAGTGGACGTCCTCATCCTGAACGACGTGGCCCCGTTGTTCGGGCGGCGCATCGTCACCGAGGGGCGCCTGGTGGCGAGCTACGACGGCGAGCTGCTGCACGCCTTCACCAGAGACGTTCAGCTCCGGGCTGCCGATCTCCAGCCGTTCATCGAGCGCACGCGTCGGGTCAAGCTCGCTGCGCTGGCGCGATGACGTTCCTGGTGGAGCGCCTCGCGCAGCTCCGGCGCCACCTGGACCATCTGAGCCAGCTTCGACCCAGGGTGTCCGGCCGGGTCGCCCTGGAGCGCGACCTCTCTCTCCACAACGACGTGCTGTTCTCCCTTCTCACCGTGTGCCAGTTGGTGATCCACGTCGCGGGCGAGCTGTCGGCGCGGCGCGGGGAGCGCTTCGAGGACTACACCGGCGCGGTCCGGAACCTGTCGCACGACGAGCGATTCTCCGAAGAGCTGGTGAGGCGGCTGGAACGGCTTCCCGGCTTCCGGAACGTGCTGATCCACGAGTACGTGGCGCTCGACCTCGATCGGGCGATGGAGGCGTCGAGGGACCTGGAGCCCATCGAGGAGTTCGCGCGGCTCGTGCAGGGGTCGATCGCCGACGCCGATGATTGAGGGGCGGGGGCTCTCACACCGCACGCTCGTCGCGGCGCCAGTCGTAGGTCCCGGGGTCGAGGGCAATGGCGCGCTCCAGGGCCACGCCGGACTCTGCGGGCCGCCCCAGCTCCTGCAGGACGACGGCCCGCTCGAAGCAGGCCCAGGCGTGCTCGGGGTCGCGCACCAGGAGCGTGTCCAGGGCCTTCAGCGTCAGCGGCAGATTGCCGATGTGCCGCCCGGCGATGGCCGCGGTGCCGAGGACGCGGGGATCCTGGACCTCCCGGTTGCGGTGGATGGTCTTGATCAGATCCCAGTGACGGCCCTGGTTGAGCAGGAGCATGTAGAGCGGCACGTCGGGGAGGCCGCTGAGCCGCTCCGCGCCCAGGAACACGCCGACGCGACCGCCAGGTGCGAAGGAGTCGCCCAGCAGACCGACGAGGCGCGCCTCGCTATCGAAGACGAAGGCGCCGGGAGTCGCCCGCCCCGTGAAGCAGCCGACGCCGAGCCGGGAGCGCTCGTAGGGCTGGTTGTCGGCGCACGGCTCGAGGGTGTCGAGGACCCCGCCGACGGCGCTGACCCGGCCGTCGGCACGTGGCGTGACGACGACGATGCGCTCGCCCTCGTGCAGGGTGTGAGACCAGCGCATTGGTGCCGGGGGGATCGGGAAGCCGTCGCTCTCCGCCCCGTAGCTGCACGTCGCCCAGAGCGTGCGCATGCCGGTGAGGCACGCGGGCCAGCGACGACCCCGGGCCAGGATGGTGCCGTGGAGAACGTCTGCGACAAACCGGCCCGCGAGGAAGTGGAGCGAGAGGGCCACGTTCCCGGTCGAGGCGACGACCCCGGGGGCGAGGATGGGGTCGGAGCCTTCCGGTCCCGGGATCTCGACCAGGGCCAGATGGGGCTGGACGCGGCGGACGATCGCGGAGGTGGATGGGCTGACGGACCGCGGCATAGCAGGACAGGCTACCGGCTGCCGGTGCCGGGGCAGGTCCAGTCAGGCCGGGGCTGTGGTTTTGCGGGTCGTGGGGGGGATCGATGCCGGCGGCTGCGCGAGGGGAAGCACACGCCGTTCGACGCCCTGGCAGACTGGCATGCAAAGAATCGAGGAACGCCTCGACGCTGTCGATGGAGGTCCCGCGCGAGCTCGGCGGGGGCCTGCTGGTCGACGTCCAGAGGCGTCTCGGATTCGCGCCGCTCCTCATCGGTCACGACACCGCTTGGACTATAGTCGATGACTATAGTATAAGAAGGCCATGGAGGAGATCGCGGTCTCCAAGTTCAAGGCCACGTGTCTCGCGGTGTTGCAGAGGGTGAAGCGCACCGGACGCCCGGTCCTCATCACGCGCTTCGGCAAGCCCATTGCCGAGGTCGGGCCGCCCAGTCGCCCCGAGCCTGAAGCCGAGTGGCTCGGCTGCATGGCCGGGCGCGCCGAGATCCGAGGCGACGTGGTCGGCCCGGTCCTGGACGCGGGCGTCTGGAAGGCCACGCGGGGTTGAGGCTCCTCCTCGATACCCACGTCTGGCTTTGGAGCCTGACGCAGCCCGACCGGCTGTCGCGCCGGGCGCGCAACGCCATCGCTCGCCGTCGCGGCGAGCTCTGGCTCTCGCCCATCAGCAGCTGGGAGCTGCTGGTCCTGGCCGAGCGCGGACGCGTGAAGCTCGATGACGAACCGCGTCGCTGGCTGCGGGAGGCCCTGCTGCGATCCCCCGTTCGCGAAGCGGCCCTCGGTCACGAGGTGGCCCTCCGGAGCCGAGAGGTGGCGCTGCCCCACCAGGACCCGGCCGACCGCTTCCTCGTCGCGACGGCGCTCGTCTACGAGCTCACCCTGGTAACGGCGGACGACACGCTGCTCCACGCACGCGCCTGCCCTGTGCTCGCAGGCTGAGATCGGCGCGAGGACCGAATCGGGAGGTACAGCCCAGGAGTCGTCGCTCAGACGGCGCCGGCACGGCCGTGCGCCGATCCGCCTCAACACGCCGCGCCTCTTCGCCCCGTGCCGCATCTCGCTGTCGGCGATCAGGCGGTAGAGCCAGCGCGGGAGGGGCTGCCGGGTGACGAGCTGACGCGCGTCCTCGGGCACGCCTCGTGGGCTGCCCATCAGGAGCAGCGCCCGGTGGGCCGGCTCGGGCGGGAGGTCCAGGCGCGCGGAGAGGTCCAGCGGTTCGGCCTGGACCTGCGGTGCCGGAAGGTGCGGCAGGGCGTCGACCCGCGAGGGGCGTACATGCTGATTGCGTTGCGCTGGACGAGGCGCTCGAAGACTCTGCTCTCGCTCGCGTCCGCCATCCGATGCGGCCCCGGTCGGCAAGGTGGTGCGACCGCCCGCTCGCAGCATCTGCGCCTCCTCTCCCGGCGGCAGGCGCGGGGCGTCCAGCGGGCGGCCCGGCCCGCGGGTGATCCGTTCCGCGCCTGGGTTGCGCCTTGTTCAGATAGAGTCGGGTGTGGCTCGGCACGGGCGCCAGCCGCTCTCGAGGAGGGAGGAGTCGCCATGGGAGCCGCGAGAGGTACGACCGCGCTGGGCTTGACACTGAGCCTGAGCCTGCTGGGGGCCGCGTCCTCAGGCGAGGAGCCGAAGGGGAAGCCGAAGGAGAGGAAGGAGGCGGGGCAGCGGCTCAGGATCGCCGCCGCGTTCGCGGACACGGACGCGGAGCTCCTGACGGTCCAGGGGACAAACCTCGCTCATCACCGGCCTCCGGAGGTCACGCTGGCCGGGATTCCGCTATCGGTGCTTCGCTTCGACAGGGACCGGATCCTGGCGGCCCTGCCCCCTCGACTCGCCCCGGGGAGCTACGAGCTTCGGGTCCGGCGCGGGCCGGGGGCGAAGCGGAGCGCGACTTTCGAGATCACGATCGGGACGGTGGGCCCCTCGGGACCGCAGGGACCGCGTGGGGATCAGGGGCCCAGGGGGAATCCCGGGCCGGTCGGCGAGACGGGCCCCGCGGGCCCGAAAGGGCTCACCTGGCGGGGGGCGTGGGCGCCCGACGTCGAGTACGCGGCCGACGACGCGGTGAGCTTCGAGGGCTCCTCCTGGATCGCAGTGGCCGAGAGTGCGGGCGCGCTGCCGGGGGCCGATGCGGCGCTCTGGATCCTGCTGGCCAGCCGCGGGGAGCCGGGGACTCCCGGCGCGCCGGGTGCAGACCTGTCCGCCGAGCTGCTCGCCCTGGAGGCGCGCGTGCACGCCCTCGAGCTGCTCGCGGGGCTGGCGTGCGAGGTGGGGTCCACGAAGTGCGACGGTGCGTGCGTGGACACCCTCGACGACCCGCTCAACTGCGGCGGGTGCGGCGTGGTGTGCGGCTCGGGAATCTGCTCGGCGGGGGTGTGCCAGGACGATCCGACGCCCGGCACGTTCCTGGTTCCTTTCGGGCAGCCCCCCGCGCCGGCGTGGTCTCCGGTGGAGTGGACCTCGCGCGCCCCGAAGCTCGACGTCTACCCGCTGATCGATCGGAGCGAGTCGATGGCCGCCGACCTCGCACAGCTCGGGGAGATCATTCCGGACGCCGTCGGCCGCCTCGCCTGTGGCGCGACCCCCGGGGCCACGCCGTGCTCGGACGACCTGTGGCTCGGACTCGGAGCCAGCGGCTCCACCCTCTCGGAGTCGTACGTCAACTTCGTCGACCTGCAGCCGGACCCGACGGCCGTCGAGGTTGCGCTGGACCAGCTCGGCACGGCGACCGGCGCCAACGACACACAGACCCTCGCGCTCTGGTCCGCGCTCACGGGCAATGGGTCGGATACGTCCGGCTGTCCCGCCGTAAGCTACCCGGCGCGCGCGACCTGCGACGGATCCCCGGCCGGCGCGGGGGGCGTGGGCTATCCCTGCTTCCGTCCCGAGTCCCTCCCCGTGATCCTGTTCGCCACGGACGAGCTGACCCCGCCGACCCTGTGCCCGACCCTCGATCCCGTGGTCGCCGCGGCGGCAGCACTCGGGGCGCGGGTCGTGGGCATCCACGGCGTGCGCTCCTCGCCGCAGACCATCGAGCAGCTCCGCTGGTTGGCCCTCCAGACCGGAGCCGTGGACTCCGCGGGCCAGCCTCTGGAGCTTGCGGGGTTCTCGGCGAACTCAGCCGACTTGCTGGAGTCGGCGTTGCGGGAGATCCTGGCGGCGACCCGATCCGACGTGTCGGTCGTGGTGCGCGACGATCCGAGCGACGGCGTGGATGCGGTCGCGGCGTTCGTGGCGCGGGTGGAAGCTGCCGGCGGCGGCGCAGGGTGCGCGACCGGCCTGCCGCAGAGCGACTCCGACGGAGACGGGTTCCCGGACACCTACCTGGGAGCGCCGGGCGGCCTCTCGCTCTGCTGGCAGGTAGTGGCGAAGGGCAACACCGGCGTTCCCGCGGCGGCCACCGACCAGGTCTTCGGTGCTTCGGTCGTCGTCCAGGCCGACGGCGTCGACGTGGAGACGCGGGCGATCACCTTCGTCGTGCCGGCGAGCTGAGCCGTCGCGGGAGGCAACGGACGCGGGAGCCTCCCGCAGCGCCCGTGACACCTCAGGGCTTCGGGCACCGCCGCGAGGCGAGCGGTGCGCTTCAGCGTCAGGCCGGCTGGATGTTCATGTTGACGCGGAAGACGTTGTCCGGGTCGTACTCCTTCTTGATCCGAGCCAGACGGTCGTAGTTCTGCCCGTAGGCCGACCGCACTCTGTCCGTCTCGTCCTCGGTGAGGAAGTTGACGTAGGCGCCGCCGCTGGCGAATGCTCCCGAGGCGGCGAAATAGTCCCGGCACCACTCGATGCAGCGCTCGTCCTCCGCCGCGGTCTGCCAGCGGCCATGGACGTTCATGACGTACTCGGCGTCACGGTGGGCGTAGGCGGTGGCGTCAGGCGCCGGTTTCGTCGTGGCACCTCCGATCGAGCCGAAGAAGATCTCGCATTCGTCCGAAGGGAGCGTCTTGAGGTACTGGAGCACGAGGTCGATCAGGCCGTCGTCGATCTTCGTGAAGTTGTGCGACTTCCAGTAGTTGCGCGCACCGGCCGTGAGAAGCGGGTCGAAAGCCTTCTGCCAGGCCGTGTAGGGTTGCACGCCCACGTGGGCCCCGACGGGCGTGCCCAGCTCGTGGAGGGGAGCGACGAGCGTTTCTCCCTTTCTGGGGTCGCCGGCGTAGAGCAGGGCAAGGACCACGACCTCGGTTCCGTGGACGTCCGCCGGCAGGAAGGGCAACGGGGGGGCCTTGCGCAGGACGGTCCAGACGCTCAGCTCGTGCGGGGCCCTGGCGACGAAGTCCCTGTAGCGCTGCATGACCGACCGCGCCTGGTCGATCGGATACACGATCAGGCCGCTAAGCAGGTCGGGCCCGACCGGATGAAGGCGGTAGTCGAAGCGGGTCACGATGCCGAAGTTTCCGCTGCCGCCCCGGATGGCCCAGAAGAGATCGGGGTTCGCGCTCTCGCTGGCCGTGACCACCTCGCCCCGGGCGGTGACGACCTCGGCCGATTCGAGGTTGTCGATGGTCAGGCCGTACCTGCGGCTGAGCCATCCGAAGCCGCCTCCCAGCGTCAGGCCGGCGATTCCGGTGGTGGAGTTGATCCCCACCGGCGTCGCCAGGCCGTGGGCCTGTGTGGCGGCATCCAGGTCTCCCAGCGTCGCTCCCCCCTCGGCCCTGGCGCGTCTGGCACCGGCATCGACCTCCACACTCTTCATCGGGGACAGATCGATGACGAGACCGTCGTCGCAGATGGAGTTGCCCGCGATGTGGTGACCGCCACCTCGAACCGCGATGGCGATGCCGTTCTTCCTGGCGAAGCTCAGCGCCTTGACGACGTCAGCCGGGCTCGAGCATCTCGCGATGATCGCGGGCTTCCTGTCGATCATCCCGTTCCAGATCTTGCGGGCTTCGTCGTAGTCGCCGTCGCCGGGCAGGACGACGGTGCCACCGAACCCGCTCTTCAGCTCGCCGGTGTCCCCAGTGATCGCTCCAGCCATGTCGTCGCTCCTCGTGCTGATGCAGGGCCTGCGCCTGACGGCGGCGAATGGCGCTTGGACATCGAGATGTGGTGAGGGGCCTACGGTATCACGGAGGGAGCGGCGAGCCCGGGAGACCCGCAGCCGATCGCGAAGGCGACAGCCGGCCAGGGAGGGCGGAAGCCTTTCCGGTCTGGATCCGGGCTATAGTCCGGCACTCGACTCACCACCGAGTCGCGGTCCCAAGGGGCAAAACTCAATGAACAGACTTCTGTGTATGGGCGTGTCGGCGTGCGTCCTGCTGACGGCGGGCGCCGCCACGGCTCAGGACGATTCGACGACCTTCGTATTCGGCGAGTACTACGGCTGCGATCAGAACCGCGAGGCCTTCAGCGACTATCTGATGGAGCACGTCTTCGGGCCCATGTACGACGAGCGCGTGGAGTCCGGCGACCTCAGCGGCTGGGGCTGGAGCTCCCACAACGCCGGCGGGAGCTGGCGCCGCGTGATGTTCTACGCGGCGAACGACCTGAACAAGCTCCTCGAGACCCGGGACAGCCTGATCGAGGAGTGGCAGGCCGAGCACGCCGACGCAAACCGGGAGTTCACGTCGATCTGCCCGGACCACGACGACCTGATCTGGCAGTCCGTCGCCGGCTCGTCGGTCGCACAGACGGTCGGGACCCGATCTGCGGCGTCCTACTCCACGTACTACGTCTGCGACGTCACGAAGCAGGAGCGGGCCGACGAGATCGTGAAGGAGCTGTACGCGCCGGTGATCGACGCCCTCGTGGAGGCCGGCGAGCTGGACAGCTGGGGCTGGTACGCCCACGTGATCGGAAACCAGTACCGGCGCATGATGACGCATCGGGCCGGGAGCCACGCTGCGCTCGTCGATGCGGTGCGGAAGTACAACGCCGCCGCCGACGACAAGGACGCGGCGATGGCGACCGAGCTGAACCAGATCTGCAACAGCCACGTCGACTACCTGTGGGACGTGAAGCTGCCGAAGCCGGCCGAGGAGTAGCGCTCTCCGGGACCCTTGCCGCTGCTCGTCGTCGGCAAGGGCGCCCGGCCCTCGAGGGGCGGCTACTCCCCGATCACGAAGTAGCGCCAGAGCCGCGCGACTTCCTTCTCGTCCACGTACTTCCCGATCTCCTTCTCGAACTGCGCCTGGGTCTTCCAGGGGCGATACTCCTCGAACTCGTGGGCCATGCGCTTCCCCACTCCCGGGATGGTCATGAACTCGGCCTCGCTGGCCGTGTTGAGGTCCATCGGGATGAAGCAGTAGCTCTCGAGGCGCGCGACCTCGGCGTCGTCCACGTACTTGCCGATTTCGCGGTCGAACTGCGCCCAGCTCTTCCAGGGGCGGTACTCGTCGAACTCGTGGGCCATGCGGCGGCCCGCGCCCGGGATGAGCTGGATCTCCTCGGAGCTGGCGCGGTTCAGGTCGACGTGGACGAAGGCCTGCGCGTAGAGCGCGGCGCGCTGCTCGGAGCTGAGGCCCTCCCCCTCCAGGAAGGCATCCAGGGCGAGGGCGCCCGGGAAGGGGCGCGCGGCGACGAGGGCGTCGGCCAGGGCGTCGCTCACGTGCGGGAGGGTCACGAGGACCTCCTTCGGGGCGACGTTGGGGTCGGTCAGGCCGGCGGCCACCTGGGCGCGGGCCGGGGCGGCGCTGAGGGCGAGGGCCGCGCCCAGGGCGAGCCAGTGCGTGCGGGGTGTCGTCTTCATCTTCTTCAGGCTCCTTGGTCTCGGTTCTGGCGGTAGGTGGCGGCCAGGCCCAGCAGGCCGAGCAGGGCCATGTGTCCCGGGGCGAGGGCCGGGGGCGACTTGGCGTGGAGGATCTTCCCCGCCAGGGCCAGGCCGGCGAGGGAGGGGTCGAGCTCCAGCTGGAACTCCATGTTGCCGCGGTAGTGGAGGTAGATGCCGGCGGCGCCGCTGACGATGAGAGCGAGGGCGGCGAGCCGGAGGGCCAGGGCGCTGGCGCGCCCGGGGGCGGCCGCGTACCAGGCCAGCGCGAGCAGCGCGGGGACCGTCACGATCAGCGGGACGAGCTGCCGGGTGTCCTCGTCGTGGCCGATGAGCCACAGCTCCAGGGCGGTGGCGGCGAGGCCAAAGCCGATGAGCGCCACGACCAGCCGGCGCAGGGTGAGCAAGGTCTTCGCAGCGGAAGTCATGCGCCCATCGAGCCTATCGCAGTTCCCCCGGGGGGGTCAGGTCTTGCCTTTTGCGCTTTCGGGCGCCCTTGTGGGGTTGGCTCCCCGGGTGCAGACTCGCGGCATGGGCGCCCTCGCCATATCGGTCCTCCTGGGCCTACCCACCGCTGCGGCCGCCGCAGACGGCTGCCCGGCCACACTCCGCGAGGCGGTGCTCCCGGGCGTGGTGGCCGACATGGCGGGCGAGTCCCCGGTCTGGCTGGTGGACGGCTCCGCGGGCGTCTGGACCTCTCCTCGGGTTCCCGTGAAGACGCTCTGGGTGCTGTCGCGAGAGGGCGCGGGAGGCCTGCGCGCCGTCGGCCGGGCGGCGGGTCGCTCCTCTTTCGCGCGGGGAGGGAGGGGCCCGACCTGCAGGAGCTGCGCGTCGACGATCCCTGGAGCCTCTCGGTCGCTCCGGGTGGGGCCCCCGCCGACGTGCTGGCGCGGTTCGCGTTCGTGCCGTCGTACGTCGTCTACCCGCGGCCGGGCTGCTGGCGGCTGGAGGTGACGCTGGGGTCGGAGCGCCGGGAGGTGGTGGTCGAGGTGCGGGCCGCTCAGCCGGGCTCGCAGGCTTCGGCCGGGGCTTCCCTCTCCCCCGGTGCCTCGGAGGGGCAGCGGGAGATGAACCAGGCGCCGTAGCCCAACAAGAGCACCTGGGCGGCGAGCGCCCAGGGGGGCACGCGCCCCGAGGCGAGGGTCGCGGCGAGGGCGATCGCCATGGCGCCCCAGGCGGCCCGCTTCGCTCGCATGGGGATGACCCGGTGGGCGCGCCAGCGGCGGATGGGCGGGCCGAACCAGGGGTGGCGGAGCAGCCAGGCCTCGAAGCGCGGGGAGCTGCGGCCGAAGGCCCAGGCGGCGACGAGGGCCAGGGGCGTGGTGGGCAGCACCGGGAGGAAGACGCCCGCGAAGGCGAGCGCGAGGCTCGCTGCGCCGATGGTCAGGTAGACCCAGCGCGCGGGTGATCTCCGGGTTGGTCCGTCGGGGGGCATGGGCTGTCAGGCGAGCCTAACCCCGGGGCGGGGGGGCTGCGGCCGTGGGCGGGGCGTTCGGGGGAACGCGGGAGCGCGGGTGCCGAACCAGCAAAGGGACAGACCTGACCCCCGCGTCGGGGCCCGGGATTCCCGGGGCGGAGGGCAGTTTTCTGGGTCGGATGTCCGAAGGGGCAAAGGGACAGACCTGACCCCCCGAGGGATCAGAGCTCGAATCGGAGGAAGGCGGTCAGGGAGTTGGGGCGCTCGCCGTAGAAGGTGACCAGCGCGTCGGGAAGGACGAGGACGACGCCGGCGGCGCCGAGGGCGACGGACTGCGGGAGCGGGCCCAGGCCGCGGGCGAGGTAGCAGAGCGTGATCCGCGCCGTAGGGAAGAGGCGCCCGTGGAAGGGGTGGTCGAGGGGGAAGATCTCGTCTTTCTCGGCCCAGGCCACCCGGAGCGAGAGGTCGCGGTCGCGCCAGCGGAGGCGCGACTCGAGCAGCCACGCGTCGCTGCGCCGCGATGGAGGGTAGCGCTCGAACGTCGCGGCGGCGATGTCGTCGCTGCGGCGGTTGGAGCCCCAGACCAGGGTCGAGTCGAGCCGGGCGCCGGGGGCCAGCTCCAGGGCGTGGGTGAGGGACGCGGTGTAGCGGTCGACGTCCACGCCGGGATGGACCAGCTCGGGCTCGACGAGGTGGCCCGCGCTCGCCTGCAGGGTCCAGGCGTCGCCGAGACGCAGCGTCACGCGCCCGGACCAGGAGTCGAAGCGGGGCTCGTCGAAGCCCCAGCGCTTCTCGTCGGGCTCGGCGCCGGTGAAGCGGGAGGCCTCCAGCGTGACCGGCCCCAGGGACACGCCCGCCGTCGCCACGCCGAAGGCGATGTGGGTGGAGTCCATCCAGTGATGGGTGGTGGGCGCGAGGGGGAGGCTGCTGCCCGAGGGCCGATGGACGAAGGCGGGCGGGCCGAGAGCCGGCTCGCCCGGCAGCGCCGCGTACAGGCTCAGCTCTCCCGCCTCCCCCAGGGGGTGGCGGAAGCGGATCCCCAGCTCCATGAGCAGGTCGTGGGGGTGCTGGCGGTCGAAGAGGTTGCTGACGCCGTCGGCGGTCTCACCGGTCTGGAGCAGCAGCGGGTAGCCCTCGGGACCCATGACGGGGTCGGCGCTGAGCATCGCGCTGAAGCTCAGCGCGCCCTGCCCCACGGGGCGGCTGGCGGCGGCGCCCAGCATGCTGCCGATGAAGACGTCCGTGTCGCCCCGGGGGCCGCCCTCGGAGGCCACGCCCAGGTTCGCGAAGGCGTGGCCCGTGACGCGCCACGCCCCCAGCTCCCAGGCGCGGCCGTGGCCTCCGTGCTGCTCGTGGCCTGCGTGATGTTCGTGACCCGTCTGGCCCCGCGCCGGGAGCGTGAATCCCAGCAGGGCGAGCGCCAGAAGGAGCGGCCGGCTCCTCCTACTCGAGCACATCGAGCAGGAACAGGCCCTGGCGAATCGCGGTGACCGCGACGACGCCGCTGGGAAAGAAAGGATAGCTCCCCCAGGCGCCGATGCTGAGCGGTGCCTCGTCCCCCGGGACCACGTCGAAGCTGGCGACCTCGCGGAGCTGCGCCTGTCCGATCCCGGCGATGTCCAGGACCCTGAGTCCGGCGGTGTAGCTGGCGAGGTACGCGCGCTCCCCCCGGACCAGCACCTCGTGGTCGATGGCGGGGCCGCTCCCCGTGTGCACCCCGAGCAGCAGCGGCGAGCGCAGCGGGCTGACCTGCCACAGGTAGGTGCGGGTGTCGTGGCCGAACAGCAGCTCGTCGGCGGAGTCGGCCAGCAGCAGGTAGAGCTGGTCCTCGGTGGTCCAGCCCTGGAAGGTGTAGCCGACGCCCGGGTAGGATTCCCGGGCCAGGACCTGCGGGGCGCTCTTGTCGGTGACGTCCAGGATGGTCAGCGTGTCCTCGGCGAAGGCGAAGCAGACCTGCCGGCCCTGGTGCTCCGCGTCGGGACCGGCGTAGCTGGAGCACTGGGCGTCCTGGATGAAGCCGTCCTGCCCCACGCAGCCGGCGAAGGCGGGCTGGGCCGGGTTGGAGACGTCCACCGCGTGCAGCCCGCCGGCGCAGGTGTTTGAGCCGGCGACGTAGGCGAAGCCGGAGGCCGCGTCGACGGCGATGTTGCGGGACCAGGAGAGGCCCTCGGCGACGTAGTGCGCGGTCTCCGCCAGGGTGACGGGCGGTGCGGTGACGTCGCGGAGCCGCGTCAGGTCGAGGACCTGGATGCCGGCGTCGAAGGCCTCGGCCACGACCAGGGCGTGGTTCGCATGGACCTTGACGTCACGCTCCGCGGTCGCGTCGCCCCGGCCGGGAAGGTAGCCCACGACCGTGGGGACCTCGGGGTTCGTGACGTCGACGAAGGAGGTTCCGGTGTCCAGGGTCACCAGGGCGTACTCGCGGCCGGTCTCCGGGTCGGTCCAGCCCCACACGTCGCTCACGACGTGGGGCTCGGCGCCGGGGGCCAGCTCCTTGCCGGGGACGAAGGAGAGGAGGTCGATCCCGGCGCAGGGGTAGATGTCGGCCTGGCCGCCCTGGCAGGGGGTGTAGGAGAGACGCGGGAGGTCGATCAGCCGGGAGTCGTCGAGTCCCCCGTGCTGTGCGCCGAGGTCCTGGGCGCCCGCCGGGGCGGCGGCCAGGGCCAGCGAGAGGAGGATCGCGCCGCTCCGTCTCTGGTGGGGCATCGCCGTTCATCGTAACAGAGCGCCCCGGGGAGGCTCAGCGCGGCAGGGGGTACTTGGCGAGCTTGCGCTGGAGGGAGCGGCGGTGGATGCCCAGGATCCGCGCGGCCTGGGAGACGTTGCCGCCACAGTCGGCCAGGACGCGGTTGATGTGCTCCCACTCCACGCGTGAGAGGGACGGGACCTCGTACTCGATCTCTTTCGGCGCCTCCGGCTCGCGCTCGGCGCGGGCGAAGGCGGCCAGGATCTCGTCGACGTCGGCAGGCTTGGTGACGTAGTGCGTGGCGCCTAGGCGCAGCGCCTCCAGGGCCGTGGCGATGCTCCCGAATCCGGTCAGGACCACCACGTTCGTGGAGGGGTCGGCGTCCTTGAGCCCGCGCACGACGTCGAGGCCGGAGCCGCCGGGGATCCGGAGGTCGACGAGGGCGTACTCGGGAGAGTCCTCGGCGGCCGCCCGCAGCGCCGCCTCGACGCTCGCGGCCTCCGCCGTGGCGAACCCGCGGGCGGTGAAGGCGCGAGCCAGCCGCTCCCGGAGGCGCTCGTCGTCCTCCACGATCAGCAGGGAGGGGGCCGGCTCGCTCAACGGGAGCGCTCCAGGGGAAGGCGCAGCGCGACGGCGGTCCCGCCGCCGCCGCGGCTCTCGATGCGCAGGTCTCCCCCCAGCTCCTCGACGAGCTGGCGCGCGAGGAAGAGGCCCAGACCCAGGCCCTCCCCGGGGGGCTTGCTGGTGACGAACGGCTCCGTGAGCCGGGGCAGGAGCTCCGGGGGGACGCCCTTGCCCTCGTCCTCTACCGCCACCCGGAGGTTCTCTCCCTCGAGGCGCGCGCCGAGGCGAACGGGGGTGCTCTCCCCCGAGGCGTCGAAGGCGTTGGTGAGGAGGTTCGCGACCACCTGGCGCAGGCCGCGGCGCGGGGCGCGCAGCTCGGCATCCGCCGCGCCGGGCTCCACGCAGGTCTCGACCCGCGCGGCGAGCCGGGACGGGAGCGAGGCGACAGCCTCCCGGAGCAGCTCGGCGATGCGGAGCGGGGCCGGGGACTCGCCCCGCGGGGTGCCGGCGTCGGAGGCCATCTGGTCGAGGATGCCGCGGCAGCGGGAGACCTCCTCGCGGATGAGCGCGACGTCGGCGAGCTGCTCCTTCCAGCGCCCGGCGTCGGCGCGCAGCGCGCGCTCCAGCTCCCCGGCGGCCACGGCGATGTCCGCCAGCGGCGTGCTCAGCTCGTGGGCGGCGCCGGCGGCGAGCTGGCTGAGGGAGGCGAGGCGCTGGTTGCGCGCGGCCCGATCGCGGACGCGGGCCAGCTCCGCCTCGCGCTGCTCGAGGGCGCGGGAGAGCTGGACCACGAAGGCCGCGATCAGGACGGCGGCGAGGAGGAACGCCCACCACATGCCGTTGAGGTGCGCCGTCATGTGGGCGCTGGAGTGGGCGTCGGCGGGCGCACCGGGAGCGAGGACGAGGAGCGCGCCGTAGCCGAGGGCGGAGAGGGCGGTCAGGGACCAGGTCCAGGCGGCGCCGAGGACGACGGCGGAGAGCGCGACGTAGACGAGGTAGGCGACGCTGAAGGGGTTCAGCGCGCCGCCGGAGAGGTGGAGCATCGTGGTCAGGAGCGCGATGTCCAGGGCGAGCAGGGCGCCGGCCACGAGGCCGGTGGCGGGGGTACCGAGCCTGAGCGCGGCGAGGTTGGAGAGGGCGGTGACGCCCACCAGCGAGAGCAGGGGCAGCACGGGGACCTGGAGGTCCAGGTAGAGGTCGGCCGCGCCGATGACCAGCAGCTCCAGGGCGACGGCCCCCCAGCGCAGCCGGATCAGCCAGCGCAGGCCCACGTGGGCGCGCCCCGCGACGTCGCGAGCCGCGTCGGGCCGCGGCTCGGCCGGAAGCATCGTCGGCGCCGTCACGGAACCCAGGATACCCGCGTTGGGGTCAGGTCTGTCCCTTTGCCCTTTCGGTGGGGTCAGGTCTGTCATCTTGCCACTTCGGCAGGGCTTGTTGCGGTTCTGAAACCGTCACATGTCCCCGAGCCGGGCCCGGGCGCGTCACCTATCCTCGCGGCCATGGCACGACCACTACGACTCGAGCACCCCGGCGCGATCTGGCACGTCACGGCGCGCGGCAATCGGCGCGAAGCGATCGTCCTCGACGACGACGACCGCCGGCGGTTCGTGGGCCGGCTCGCGGACACCGTCACCCTGCACCGCTGGCGTCTCCACGCGTGGGTGCTCATGACCAACCACTACCATCTCCTCCTGGAGACCCCCGAGCCGAACCTCAGCCGCGGCATGCAGCGGCTCAACGCCCCCTACTCGCAGGCCTTCAACGCGCGCCACGGTCGGGTCGGGCACGTCTTACAGGGGCGCTACAAGTCGATCCTGGTCGAGCGGGAGACGCACCTTCTGGAGCTCACCCGCTACGTGGTCCTGAACCCGGTCCGAGCCGGGATGACTCCGGCGCCCGGCGCCTTCCCCTGGAGCAGCTACGGGGAGACCGCCGGCGACCGTCCTCCCGCGTGCTGGCTGGAGACGAGCTGGACACTGCGGCAGTTCGGAGGGCGACTCGACACGGCCCGCCGGCGCTACCGGGAGTTCGTCGCGGAGGGTGTGGCTGGAGCCTACCGCCCCTGGGAGCAGCTGGAAGGCCAGATCTACCTGGGGGGCGAGGAGTTTCGCCGGCGGGCCGCCGCGCTGGTCGAGGGCGCACGCCCGAGCCTGGAGGTGCCCCTCTCTCAGCAGGCGCCCGTGGCGCGGCCCACCCTGGAGCGGACGCTGGCCGCCGTCGCCGAGGCGTTCCACACCACCCCGGCCGCGATCCGGGCCGCCCGGCGAGGTGCGGCCCGCAAGGCGGTCGCGTTGCTCGGGCGCCGACTCGCCGACGCTCGCCTCGTCGACGTCGGCAGCGCGCTGGGCGTGCGCCACTGGTCGGCGTCGCGGCTCACGGCCAGGGGCAAGGCCCTGGAGGCCGCGGACGCCAGCTTTCGAAGGAGGCTGGATGCGGTGAGCCGACTGCTCACCGAAAGCGCAAAAGGACAGACCTGACCCCTCTCAACCAGCAAAGGGACAGACCTGACCCCCAGGTGACCCCCAGGCGTCAGGCGAAGCCGTGCTGCCGGCGGTGGTGGGGGCCGTCGAAGGCCTGGGTCGACTTGAAGCGCTCGAAGCGGCCGTCGCCGGCCAGGGGCCTGGCCTTCTCGAGGAGCGCGGCGGTCTCGGCCTCGTCCAGGGGCCGGAAGTCCCGAGCGACGGCGACGGCCTGCTCGAGGTCGTCCATGGAGACCATGCCGGCCACGAGCGACGCGATGGGCTGCGAGAGGGCGTAGCGGAGGCAGTCCTGCGCCGTCAGCGGCGTGCCCTCGGGGATCATGGCCCGCGGGAAACCTCCCCCGAGGCTCTTCATGCCGATCACGGAGACGCCCTGCTCGAGACAGACGGGGATCACCTCTGCCTGGAAGCTGCGGTAGTGGGCGTCC
>Ga0299906_10001457_pt1 | contig 20406 bp, 31 predicted proteins | sample RVTome_14_FD_200259 | JGI IMG/M metagenome (GOLD analysis project Ga0299906, IMG submission 200259) | Soil microbial communities from uranium-contaminated site in the Upper Colorado River Basin, Wyoming, United States - RVT145D125 (version 2) ...
AAGCTCCTAGCGCAGCTTCTCGGCCGCGTACTGGACGGCCTTGACGATGTTGACGTAGCCGGTGCAGCGGCAGAGATTCCCCGAGATCGCCTCGCGGATCTCCTGCTCGCTCGGGCTCTTGTTCCGCTCGAGCAGCGCCACGCTCGTCATCATCATCCCCGGCGTGCAGAAGCCGCACTGCAGGCCGTGCTTCTCGGTGAAGCCCTCCTGGACGGCGTGGAGCTTGCTGCCCTGCTCGAGGCCCTCGACGGTCCGGATCTTGCAGCCGTCCGCCTGCACGGCGAGGACGGTGCACGACTTCACCGGCTCGCCGTCGAGGTGCACGGTGCAGGCGCCGCAGTGCGACGTGTCGCAGCCGATGTGGGTGCCGGTCAGCCGGAGGTTCTCGCGGATGAAGTGCACGAGCAGCAGGCGGGATTCGACCTCCGCGGCGTGCGCGGTGCCGTTCACGGTGACGTTGATGCGATGCTTGGCCATTGGATCAGCGACCTCCCGCGCGCTCGGCGGCTTTGCGAAGCGCGCGTCCCGTCAGCACGCGCGCCATTTCCTTCTTGTACTCGACCGACCCGCGCCGATCGGCGCTCGGTGAGCTCTTCGCCGCGGCGAGCCGCGACGCCTCGGCGACCACCTTGTCGTCGAGCGCCTTGCCGGCGAGGTACTTCGCGGCATCGGCAGCCTCGATCGGCGTCGCGCCGGCGTTGGTGAGCGCGACGGCAGCGCGCTCGATGCCGCCCTTCGCGTCGAGCGTGACCTGCACCGCCACGGCTGCGGCCGCGAAGTCGCCGACCTTCCGCTTGAGCTTGAGGTACGCCCCGCTGCTGCGAGCCGGCGGGATCGGAACGCGGACTTCAGTGAGGATCTCGTCCGGCGCGAGCGCAGTGCTGTAGATCCCCTTGTAGAACTGATCGGCGGGGATGCTGCGCTCGCCCTTCGGACCGCGCACGACCAGGGTGGCGCCCAGCGCGATCATGATCGCCGGCAGATCGTTGCCTGGGTCGCCGTTCGCGAGGTTTCCGCCCACCGTCGCGCGATTTCGAACCAGCGGATCGGCGATCAGCACCACGGCGTCCCGGAGGAGCGGGTACTTGGCGGCGATGAGCTCCGAGCGCTCGAGCGTCGCCTGCCGCGTGCCGCCGCCGATCTTGAGCGTCCCGCCCTCTTCCTTGACGTACTCGAGCCCCGGAATGCGCCCGATGTCGACGAGGTGCGCGACGGAGCCGAGGCGGAGCTTGAGCACGGGCAGGAGGCTCATGCCGCCCGAGAGCACCTTGGCGGCATCGCCGTGGCGCGCGAGCAGCGCCACTGCCTCGTCGAGCGTCCCCGGCCGGTGGTAGTCGAAGGGTGCAGGAATCATGGGTTCCTCCTTAGCGCGGGGTGCAGAACCTTACTCTCAATCCACGAAGCGCAGCAACCGCTCCAGCGAGTCGAGATTGTGCCCCGCTTCGAAGTGATCGACGTACGGCAGCGCAGCACGCATCCCGGCTGCGGTCGGCTCGTAGCGCGCGTCGCCCATGAGGGGATTCAGCCAGACGATCGTCCACGCGCGCTCGTGCAACGCCCGCATCGCGCCGACGAGCAGCGCCGTGTCGCCCAGGTCCAGGCCGTCGCTCACGATCACGACCGTCGTGTCGCGGCCGACGAAGCTCGCATGGAGGGCGACGAACTCGGTCAGGCAAGCGCCGATCCGCGTCCCGCCTGACCAGTCGGGCACGTCCTCCGCCAGGCGTTCGAGGGACCGGAGGATCCTCGCCGGCGCGACGTCGCGGGTCACGCGGGTGAGCAACGTGTTGAAAGCGAAGATCTCCACCCGTCGGGTGACGCGCCGCAGCGCGAACGCGAAGGCGAGGTGGAACCGGGTGTAGGGGTGCATGGAGCCGCTCGTGTCGTAGAGCAGCACGACGCGGGGCTCCTCGAGCGCGCGGCTCCGGCGCGCGAGGCGGGCGAGATCGCCGGCAGTTCCAAGGGCGTGCCGGAAACTGCGGCGCAGGTCCACGCTCCCGCGGCCGCGTGTGGGGACCAGGCGCCGGCTGCGCCGCGCGGCAAGCCGGAGAGCAAGGCGCGCCAGCAGCCGTTCCATGGCAGCGAGCTCGCTCTCCGAGATCTGATCGAAGGGCTTGCGCCGCAGGAGTTGCGCGGCGCTGTATCCCGGTTCGTCGCCCATGGGCCGCTCCGGCTCGGGCGCCTCGAGGCGCACGCGCTCGCCGTCCCAACGCCAATGCATGGGGCCACGACGCTCGCGCGGGTATGTCGGGGGCGGGATCGGCACGTCGAGCGCCGCCGCGCCACCCCAGTGCTCGTCGAACAGGCGGTCGAAGGTCGCCCAGGCCGGGCGCGGGACCTTGAACGCGATGCGCAGCCCGCGATGCACCTCGGCACGGTCCAGCAGGTCGACGAGGGTGAGCGCAGCCGCGGCGTCGATCTCGTCGCCGAGTCCCACCCGGATGCCGTGCTCGCGCATCGCGCCCGCGAACCTCGCGAGGTGCTCCGCGATTCCGTACGCGGCGCCCGCGCGAGCGTCACTCCCGACCGGATGCATGGGCCACGAGCTCCGCGACCGCCTCCTCGCCCGTCACCCTCACGTCGTGCTCGTCCTTGAGGAGGCAGCCCAGCGTGGCGCGCACCACCTCCTCGTCGAGCCGGTCCTGGCGCAACCGCATCAGCGCCTGCGCCCAATCGATCGACTCGGCGACGCCCGGGAGCTTGCGCAGGTCGCGCTTGCGCAGCGCTTGCACGAACCGCGCGACGGCAAGGCCAAGATGCTCGCTCAGGCCGGGCACCCTGCTCCGCAGGATGCGCAGCTCCTTGTCCAGGCTCGGATGCTCGATGTAGAGGTACAGGCAGCGCCGCCGCAGCGCGTCGCCGATCTCCCGGGTGCGGTTCGAGGTGAGCACGACGTACGGGACGTGCTTCGCCTTGATCGTCCCGAGCTCGGGAACCGTGACCTGGAAGTCCGACAGCACCTCGAGCAGGAACGCCTCGAACCCGTCGTCCGCCCGATCGACCTCGTCGATCAGGAGCACCGGCGATGCGTCGCGGCGCGTGATCGCCTGCAGCAGCGGGCGCTCGAGCAGGTACTCGCGCCCGAAGATGAGCTCCTCGAGCGCTTTCGGATCGTGCGTTTCCCGCTCCGCGATCCGCAGGCGCAGGAGCTGCCGCTGGTAGTTCCATTCGTAGAGCGCGGTGTTGGCGTCGAGCCCCTCGTAGCACTGCAACCGGATGAGCTCGGTCCCCAGCACCCGCGCCATCATCTTCGCGAGCTCGGTCTTGCCGACGCCCGCCTCGCCCTCGACGAGGAGCGGTTTCCGCATCTCCTTCGCGAGGTAAACGGCGGTGGCGATCGCCGGCTCGGCGACGTAGCCGTCGCGCTCCATCGCGGCCTGCAGCGCGCGGATCTCTTCGTTCACGTGCTGTGGGCCGGCGCCGGGTAGCGCGCGGGATCGGCGAGGAACTTGGTGCGGCACCCGGCGCAGCAGAAGTAGACCATCCGGCCCTTCAGCTCCGCGGAGTGACGGGCGCCGGCGATCGCCACGGTCATCCCGCACACCGGGTCGATCGCCTCGCGTGCGGCTTCGGCCGGAGGCGCCTCCTTCACCGGCGCCGCGCGCCGCCGCCGCTCCACGATCTGGGCCATGACGCTGAGGGCGATCTCCTCGGGCGTCCGCGCGCCGATGTCGAGCCCCGCGGGCGCGGCGATCCCATCCAGCACGCTGCGCGGAACGCCGCGCGCCGCGAGCGCATCGCGCAGCTCTCCGAACCGCTTGCGGCTGGCGATCACGCCAAGATAAGCCGGCGCCAGCGGCGCGACCGCTTCGATCGCGTCGAGATCGCGCTCGTCCATCGTCGCGACGAGCACGCAGGCGCCCGGCGGGACGGCATCGGGCGAGACCTCCGGCATCACGCGGGTCGCCTCGGGGAAGTCCGCGCCGTCGGCCTCGGGATCGATGACATCCACGCGGTAACCCATGGCGTGGGCGATGCGCACCAGGGTGCGCGCGGCGGGCGTGGTGCCGAACACCACCACGCGCGGGACGGGCAACACGGGCTCGACGTACAGATCCACGGTACCTCCACTCTTGCAGGTCATCGGCAGCGCGACCAGGCCGGGACGCTGCTCGGTCGCCGGATCGGGCGAGAGGCTGAGGAGCCGCGGCTCCCCGTCGGCGATGGCGCGCAGCGACTCGCGCAGCAGGGTCGAGCGCGTGCAGCCCCCGCCCACCCAGCCGTGGACCTCGCCGCTGCGGGTCACCAGGGCGGTGTCGCCGACGCGCGCGGAGCTCGGCGGCTCCCGTCGCACGACCGTGACGAGGGCGAACCCCTCGCCGCGTGCAGCGAGCCGGGAGGCGAGCTCGAGGAGCTCCGGTCGCACGTTCAGCCGCCTGCGAGTTGCGCCTTGACCCGCGCGTAGTCCTCGGGGACGTCGAGGTCGGCGAGCGCGGCGCCGGGCCACGCGACGACCGTCGTCTGATCCGGATGGCGCCGTCGCATGCGCTTGCCGCAGCCCTTGCCCTCGGGGCCCGCAAGCTCGGCGAAGAGCGATCGGTCGAACAGGGTGGGCGGCGCCTGGACGCCGTCGTACTCCGACAGAATCAACGAGGCATCGCCGGTGCGATAACGTTCAACCAGCGTCGCGATCATCTCCGCGCTGACGAACGGCATGTCGGCGAGCAGCACGACTCCGGCAGCGACGTCGGGCGGCAACGCCGCGATCCCGGCGCAGATCGAGCCGTTCATCCCGTCGGCGTGCCGGGGATTCACGACGAACCGGCAAGGCAGCGAGGTGAGCGCGGCCCGAACGGCGTCCGCCTCGTGGCCGAGGACGAGAACGACCGGATCGAGCCCGGCGCGCTGCGCGGTCCGGACGGCGCGCCGGACGACCGGCTCCCCGCCCAGGTCGAACAGCAGCTTGTTGCGACCCATGCGGGTCGACGAGCCCGCTGCGAGCACGACCCCGGCGACCGGCCCGGATCGATCAGGCCGCACCGGACCCTCCCCGTCCGCCCTCCAACACCCCCGCCTCCTCCTGACGCCTCAGGACGAAGCTAAGCACATTTCCGGGCCTCCGGGGACGCGGCGGAATCGCTCTTGTTAGTGTAGAGCAGCCGCACCCGCAGCGCCGCCGCCGGAGAGCGAGAACGACCCCGCGGGGCGTTCTCGTCGAGAGGTGATGCCCGGCGCGCCTAGTCGGGGTGAGATTGCCGGCGCCGGATCGGTCAGGCGCGGCGCACGGTAACGTGCTTGCGACCGGGCCGCCGGTTCCGGCCGGGATGCCGATTCGCGGCGGCTAGCCTGGCCGAACGTGCGGGAACAAGGTGTGATACACGACGAGCACCGCACTCGCGCCGACAAGGGTGACGATCAGGCCGAAGACCTCGAGCCCGCTCGCTTCCGGCGACGTCAGCGCGCCGAAGAGCCAGCCGGCGAGGACCGCCCCACCGATGCCGAGGCCGAGATCCCGCAGCAGGCCCTCGCCCGATCGGATGACGAGCTTGCTCGCGAGAAAGCCCGCGGCGAGCCCGACGATGACCCACGTTTCGATTGACATCACGGTCTCCCGGTTTCAAGGCGGTTGGCAGTAAAGCGCGATTCAGCCGATCACGCGTACTGAACGACGCAGCCGAGCACGTACGCGGACAGGTCCTCCGCCGAAACTTCGGCGCTTTGCTCGATCCCCTTCTCTCGCCAGCGGACCGTACAGGCGCGCCGCGGCGAGGAATGCGGGCCGATGCGGCACTCACCCGCCGGAACACGCCGGTGTGCACCCGCGTGCGTCACCACCACCATCGCTCCCGACGTGTACGCGAGCCGGAAACCCATGTCCCACGCGCCTGATTCGCCCGGCCTCATTGGGTGGCCACCAGGCTCAGAACCGGACGCCACACGAAGCTCGTCACGACGCCCCCCAACTGCGCTCCGGCCGCGACGCAAAGACGCGTCCTCGCTTCGGGGGCCGTAGCGCCCGTGGCCTCGAGCTCGGGTCCGCTCGCCTGCGCTTTCGCGACCGATCGAAGTGCGCGATCGAGCGGGCCTGAGGTGAGCGGGTACGTCTTGGCGTGGGCGACGTAGCGACCGCGTTCGTCGCAGGAGACCGTGCCGGCAAGCACGTAGCGTCCGGCGGTGCCGGTGATTCTTTCGACCACGCGCATGGCGAACCCCAAGGGGATGGGACGTCGGCCCGGGGTCGCTAATCGGGGGCGGGAGAGGTGGGAACTGCAGCGCCTCTTGAGCCAATCACTATACGCGATCGGCAACGAGCGGCGGGCTTCTTTCCCCCCACGCCGCCCAGAATTCCTCGCCGCGCCGGATCACGCTGAAGCGCAGGACAGTGTTCGGGTCTGCGCCCCGCACTGTGGAGGCCTTGTCCTCCGGTAACCTGCCCTGGAGGCGTTCACCATAGACGAGCAGACCCTCCGCTGTGCCATTTGCCATAGCGAGGCGGCAATGCTCGAGCCGCTCCTTGCCGCCCGGCTTGTCCGACCAGGGGCGCGAGCCATTCACGTTCGGGGCCCAAAGAAGGCAGCTGCAGGTGCCGTCGGAGGTCTGGACGTCATCGGCCCAGATCGTCATGATCACCGCGCCATCGGAACGGCGAACGCCGCCCCAGCTCCAGCTCGGGTTGCGAAGGATCACCCCCTGGGTCTCGAGCGCCTTGCGTCGCGAAACCAAGTGCCCATCGTTGGCTGACCGCGCGGGCGCGGCGCGACGCGCGACCGCTCGCTTCGGTCGCCGAGACAGCACTTCATCGCACGACGCGAGGACGTCTACTTTGCCAAGCGTCTCGGCGTTGGCGCGCAACTGCCTGACCTCCGCAGTGGTTAGTCGCTCGATCCTGTCTCTGGTCCAGTTCATTGCTTGACCTTGCACCCCAGGCGCTGACCGGGAAACTGAAGGCAGCCCAACCGACTATCCCTGGCGAGGATGAGGGAAGAAGGTGTGATACGCGCCGAGAACCACGCTCGCGCCGACGAGCGTCACGACAATGCCGAACACGTCGAGCCCGGTCGCGTCCGCTGTGGTGAGCGCGCTGAAGACCCAGCCGCCGATGACCGCGCCGGCGATGCCGAGACCGAGATCCCTGAGGAGGCCCTCGCCCGACCTGATGACGAACTTGCTGGCGAGGAAGCCCGCGACCAGCCCGATGATGATCCAGGTGAGAATTGACATGGCGGTCTCCTTGCGCGCGGGCCGGGCCGTCGACTCGCCCCGTCTGCCGAGACTAGCGCCGAAGCGGACGGCGCTCGGTGCGCTGTCGCACATAGCGCGCGGGGAATGGACATATACTGTCCGAGACGGTCATTCGCCGCTGGCCGGTCGAACGCTCGCTCATGCCCAACGTCCATAACCCCGCCGAAAACCGCCTGCTCGCGGTCTTGCCGGAGATCGAGCGCAACCGAGTGTACCCCCAGTTGGAACTGACCGAGATGCCTCTCGGCGACGTCCTGTAGGAGTCGGGCAGCCATCTGGATCACGTCTACTTCCCCGCGACCTCCACCATCGTGTCCCTGCTCTACGTGATGGCGGATGGCGCGTCAGCCGAGATCGCCGTGGCGAGCACCGTGCTCGCGCGATCCGCCTCGGATAGGGCGGTCTCCCTGCACTGGAACCGAGCGAGCCGGCGCATCATCCATGACGCGCAGGAGAAAATCGCTCTCGTGCAAGCAGGCCTACCGCAGTACGACGCCGGGGCCTCGGCGTAGCGGCGGCACCTGGCGTGTCACGGGGCGGTGGGGCCCAAGCAAGAAAACGGTCTCCGCTCCTTGCCACGCGTGTCTTCGCCCCCATATAGCGTCATCGAATTCGCTTCGGGCCTGTCCGCAGTATCACCTTCGGGCGCCACTTCGGGTCTTCTCCCAACGGCAATTTGATGCCCCGCACACTCCCGCGCGAGGCAACGCCAGATCCGGAGGACTCATGTCTACTGGCACCGTCAAGTTCTTCAACGCAACCAAAGGCTTCGGCTTCATTCGCCCCGACGACGGCTCGAAGGATGTGTTCGTCCACATCTCGGCCGTGGAACGTGCCGGGCTCGGCAGCATCAGCGAGAGCCAGAAACTCTCGTACGACGTCGAGCAGGGAAACGACGGCAAGTCGTCCGCCGTCAACCTCAAAGCGGCCTGAGAGAGCTCTGATCGACTCCCCGTTCATGTCGCTCGCCGCGGCATGAACGGGTGAATGGCCGCTGCAGTGAGCTCCGCCCGAGGTTCTCCGGGGGAGTAGTAGGTTTCCTTCGCGCCCCGGCAGCACCCGCAAGACGGTGCTTCCAAGCCGGCGTGGTCGTGATGTCGCCGCGCTTGTCGCAGGACCGTATGTACGCTGGCGTACAGATCTTCGTGATGGGGCGCGGATAATGAGTCGGGAGGAGATCCATTTGAGACTCACCTCCCTCAAGCTTCCGGCGAGCGGTCTGCTGTCTTTCCTCGTCGCCGCTTGCGCGCTGCAGCCGCCTCCTTCACCAGCGGAACGCCCGACTACGGCGGCACTCGCGACCCCGGTCGCCGAGCGCGGGGTCTACCTGCTGCCGGTTGATGCTCGAGCCCTCCCCCCTCAGGCGAAGGTCCTGCCCCAGGACGATAGCGGCGCGGGCCTGGGCAAAGATGCTGCCCACCGATCCGCTTTCGGTGTTCGTGCCCTGCAGCGAGCGAGGCACAGCTACGCGGTGGGAGATGTCACCGCCGCCCGCCGAAGCCTGATCGAGGCGACCGCCGTCCTAGCGAACACGGCAGTGAGCATGGAAGCCCCGGGCCGCGGGGAGACCTGGGTGTTGGTGAGTGATCTGCGTCGGCTGCGGCTCGTCGAGGGCGGCATGAGCGCCGTCACCCTGCATGGCCTGGATGACGCGGAGGCCCGCGCGAATGCGTTGGCGGTCCGGTATGCGGATGGCCGCGGCGCGCCCCCGACGCCGCGGGAGTGAGTCGAACTCGAGATCTACTGGCCGCCGATCGACACGGTGAAGTTGGCCGTCTCTTCCTTGTACGACGAGGGGAGGTACACGAGCTCGAGACGGATCTCCTTCAGCTTCTTCGCCTTCAGGGCCTCGGCGGGGAAGTCCACGTCCACCATCTGGGTCGCCTCCTGCCCCGGGTCCAGCCGCTCGGCTCCGCCGTAGCTGGAGAACTTGAGGGTCGGTTCGATCCGCTTCTCCTCGACCTTGATCGGTTGCCCCTGGGCATCGATGAACTGGATCTTGCCGCCGACCAGGCGGACGCTTTGATCCTTGGAGCTATTGGTCAGCTTGAGCTTCCCGGTGAGCTTCGCCATGGAGACGACGTTGCCCGAGTCCTTCTCGACCCGCTCGGTCACCTTCATCTCCGTGACCTCGCCCGTCATGATCCCGGCCTTCGCCAGCACCGAGGTGGGCGTCACCGTATAGACCTTGTCCTCGATCACGACTGTCGGCCCCGACGGCGGCGGGGAACAGCCAAGCACCATCGCGGCCACCGCCGCACTCACTGTCATCGAACCTGCTCGCCTCCACATGACTCTCTCCTCGCGAAGGCCCGGGGCTGACCCGCTCTCGGTGCCGCCCGGCGAAAAGAGCTGCGGGCGCCCGAAGTTCGACCATCGGCGTGAGCAGTATCCGCGCGCCTCCGGGCGCCCTCTGTACGTTGGCGTACATACATCCAAAGATCGCGACGCGAGTCGCCCGGCGGAGTCCGCTTGCCCAGTTTCCCCGGGCCCAAGCCGAGGCGCCCAGCCGCGGTCTGTGCGCTAGCGCACCGACATGCCCGTCCGGGCATGCGAAAAAGGGGCCGCGGCTCCTCAGTACCTGCGCGAAGTGGCTTCGGAGCTCGCGCTCGGCCGACCCGCATGATCGCCGGGTCACGTCCGGATGCGCATCCTCTCAGGAGAACTGTCATGCCCAAGGGCCAGCAGCGAAGCAATCGCGAAGCCAAGAAACCGAAGCAACAGAAGAAGCCGGCCCCTCCGGCCGCGCCATTTCGCGGCGGGCCGTTCAAGACGCCCGCTGACGTGCCCGGCGGGAAAACCTGATGAGCAGGGATCTTCCGCGGGGCGGAAGATCGTCGTCTAGAGATCTCGCACGAACGAGAGAGCCGAGGGAAGGGGCCTAGGCCCCTTGTTGATCCCCCGAACGTTCCTTCTCCCTCATTCGCTGAGGGCGCGGCCGCTAGGCGCGCTTGAGCACGCGCACGAGGAACAGCACGACCACCGCGCCTATGGTCGCCACGATCAAGGCACCGATCAACCCGCCTCCGGCGGACAGGCCCGGCCCGTGCGAAAGAATCGTGTGCGCTATGGACGCTAGCGTACGGAGCGTCCTGGAGGAAGCGGGGATGATGCTAATGGGTGTTTAGCTCCTCCCTGATGAACACCTAAAGTGTTTGGCCCGGTCTCGGCACCCCCGTACCGGGTCTTTTCTTGGACCCTCTAGGAGACTCCGGTGTCATCCACGAGGCGCGTCCCCGCCACGAACGGTCTGATCGCGGCGTTGCCCCGCAAGGATCGCGAGCATCTGCTCGCGGGCTGCGAGCGGGTCGAGCTCGTTTTCGCCGATGTGCTGTGCGAGCCCGGGGACCGGATCCGGCACGTCTACTTCCCCGACGACGGCTTCATCTCGCTGTTGACACCGCGCGACGGCTGCGCGAGCCTGGAGGTGGGGCTCGTCGGCAGCGAGGGCATGCTCGGAATCACGCTCATGCTGGGCGTCGACGTCTCACCCTTGCGCGCATTGGTCCAGGGCGCGGGCGCCGCGATGCGGATGGAGGCTGCGCCGTTCCTCCGCGAGCTCGCCGATAGCGTTGCCCTGCAGCGCGAGCTGAACCGCTACCTCTACGTCTCGATGGCGCAGCTCGCGCAAACAGCGGCGTGTACGCACTTCCACCTACTGGAGGCACGGCTCGCCCGCTGGCTGCTGATGACCCACGACCGGGCGCATGCGGACGAGTTCCATCTGACCCACGAGCTGCTCGCCCAAATGCTCGGCGTCCGCCGGGTCGGCGTGACCAAGGCGGCGGGGGGGCTGCAGCGGCGCAGGCTGATTCGCTACCGCCGCGGCAACATCACGATTCTCGCCCGCCGCGGCCTGGAGGCCGCCGCCTGCGGGTGTTACCGGTCAGCGCAGAACGTGTACGACCGCATCCTCGGCTAAGCGGCAGTGACGTACTCGTTTCAGATCACGTCGCCATGGCAGTGGGAAGCAGGCGATCGCATTCCCGCTTGACCACGTCGTAACACTCGCAAGCCCGAGCCTCGAGTCCTGGCCGATCCAGCACCGTGATGCGGCCACGGCTGTAGCGGATAAGGCCGGCGCCCTGCAATTTCCCGGCGGCCTCCGTGACCCCTTCGCGGCGGACCCCGAGCATGTTGGCGATCAACTCCTGCGTCATGGTGAGCCTGTTCGAGGGCAGCCGATCGAGGCTCAGCAGCAGCCAGCGGCAGAGCTGCTGGTCGACCGAATGATGCCGGTTGCAGACCGCCGTCTGCGCCATCTGCGTCAGTAACGCCTGGGTATAGCGCAGCAACAGATGCTGCGTCGGCCCGGCGCGAGTGAACTCGCGCTTCAGCAGCTGCCCCGAAAGCCGGAACGCCGAGCCGGCGCTCTGCACGATGGCGCGGCTCGGTGTGGTCTCACCTCCCATGAAGAGGGCAACACCCACCATTCCCTCGTTGCCGACCACGGCGATCTCGGCGGACGCGCCATCCGCCATGACGTAGAGCAGGGACACGATCGCCGTAGTGGGGAAGTACACGTAGTCCTGCCGGCTGCCGGATTCGTAGACGACCTCGCCGAGCACCATCCCGACCGGCTCGAGGTGGGGATACAGCCGTTCGCGTTCGCCCGCCGGCAGGACCGCCAGGAGCTGGTTCGTTTCGGGAATTTGCGGCGCAACCCTTGCGGGCATGTCCACTCGATGTTCGATACCGGGAGAGACAGTCTAACGCCGTCTGTGCGCCAGCGCACGGAACGTGTCGGCGAGAGGGTCACGAGCGAAAGCATGCGGTTGGTGGACCGGCAGGACGCGGTGGCGGGATTCCTTACACATCAATGCCCTGAGTGCCGCCGCTCCAGCCCGTACCACGGGTCTCCGGGACTTCCTACGCCGGCGCGCGCTTTCCAACGCTGCGGCGACGCAGCATCTCGCGGACGTTCCGGGCGGTGAAAATGGCGAGAAAGTCGGCGATCCGCGCACCGTCCTCGAGCTCGGCCCATTGGTCTTCATAGAGCCGCGCCACTTCATCGATCGGCACTTGCGATTCCTGGGCGAGGGACGCGATCGCTCGCTGCTGGCGGGATTTCTTGCTGGGCTGAGGGTGCATGCGGGCCATCCGTGCCTGTGGATTAGAAGGGTACTCCGCCCGTCCCCGGCATCCTGTACGCCAGCGCACATAGCGCCCGATCGGCAGCCAGTCTTTCCGCCGTATGTACGCAAACGCACAGAGCGTTCCCGGGGCACGGGGGACAATTGGGACGGCGGGGAGCATGGATCCGGGCGGGGAGCATGGATCCGACGAGCAATGGATCCGCGGTGAAAGGATCTCACGATGATCTCGTACGGTATTGTCGATTTGCCGTGGTGGGGTTATCTGGCCATCGCGCTCGTCCTGACCCATACGACCATCGCGTCAGTCACGATATACCTGCATCGGCGTCAGACCCATCGCGCGCTGGATCTCCACCCGGCGATCAGTCATTTTTTCCGGTTCTGGCTGTGGCTGACCACGGGCATGGTGACCACGGCCGCCGGGGTGATCAACGGGGTCGGGCACTACTGGGGTTATCGCAACTTTCCCGTAGAGGACGCCAGCACCAACATCGTCCCCTGGGGCATCCTGATCGGGGGCGAGCGAGCGAGCGGAATCCAGCGGGATCGCCGCGCTGCGCGAGTTCGCGCGCCGGCTACCGCACTGCGTTTGACCGCCATGCCGGCGGAGTCGGGTCGGCATCCATGAAGAGGGCGCCGGCGCCGGTCCGATTGGAGCGAGCACTATCGGACGTGACCGGGCTCGAGCGAGCGCTCGCAACGAGCCAGCGGCGGTTGAGAGTCGTGCAAGAGCGGGTCGAAACGCTCGTGAAGCGCGATTCGCGGCTCAAGGAGCGATTCCTGCGGCTCGCGCGAACGGAGGCGCAGGTGCGTCACGTGGCGTACCACGATGAGCTCACCGGCTTGCCCAATCGAAGCTTGCTCCTGGACCGGTTCAACCAGGCGGTGGCTCAGGGCGCGCGACAGGGAAGGCAGGTGGCACTGCTGTTCCTCGACCTGGACGGGTTCAAGAACGTCAACGACAGACTGGGGCATGCCGCGGGGGACAAGCTCCTGCAGCAGGTAGCGGGGCGCTTGACTGCCTGTCTCCGCGCCGGTGACACCGCCTGCCGGTATGGTGGCGACGAGTTCGTCATCATGCTGCCGGAAGTCGATGGCCACGAAACCGCTGCCACGGTGGCCGAGAAAATCCGCATCCGGCTGGCGGCGCCGTACGCCGTCGACGGCGGCACGATCGCGGTGACGGCAAGCATCGGCACCGCCGTCTATCCCGTCGACGGGCAGGATTACGGTACGCTGATGCAGCAGTCCGACATCGGCATGTATCGCGCCAAGGGTCGCTCGAGCGCTCCGCTGCGCCTCAAGCCTGCGACGAGGAGCCAGCCTTCACCCGAAGGCATCGAGTGACGCCGGCGCGTGAGGCGCCCGCCTCATCCGGAGTGCGCGCGGCCGTATCATCGTTGCCGTGAAGGCCCTCGTCGTGCGCTGCGACGGCAGCCGGAAGCGGGCCGACCGGAACAACCGCGTGGCGAGGGACCCGACATGAAGCTGAGCCCGCGGGATCTGGACGAGCTCGCCGGCCTGACGCTCGAGCACTACAACCAGCGTGCCGAGGATTTCCGGGACGGCACGCAGCACCACGATGTCAGCCAGAACATCGCAGCACTGCTGCAACACATCGAACGCGAGCCGCCTTTCACGATCCTCGATTTCGGCTGCGGACCAGGGCGCGATCTCAAGGTGCTTGCGGGCCTCGGTCACATCGCGGTCGGTCTGGAGGGCGCCGCCCGCTTCGCCGAGATGGCGCGTGCCGATAGCGGCTGCGAGGTGTGGCAGCAGGACTTCCTCAAGCTCGACCTGCCGACTGGCCGGTTCGACGGCGTGTTCGCCAACGCCGCGCTGTTCCACGTTCCCAGCCAGGAGCTGCCGCGCGTATTGCTGGAATTGCACGCCACGCTGAAGCCGGGCGGCGTGCTGTTCAGCTCGAACCCGCATGGTCGCAACGAGGAAGGCTGGAGCCGGGGACGCTACGGCGCATACCACGATCTCGAAACCTGGCGCCGGTGCGTCTCGGCCGCGGGATTTGTCGAGCTGACCCACTACTACCGCCCGGCCGGCCTGCCGCGCGAACGGCAGCCGTGGCTCGCGAGCGTCTGGCGGAGGCGCGCGTGAAGATCGAATCGCTGCTGCTGGCCGTGACTCGCGTCACGACAATGCTCGGGCAGCAACACCTGACCAACGCGACCGGCTTCTTCTTCGCGCGGGATGACCGGCTGTTCCTCGTGACGAGCCGACACGTGGTGTCGGACGAGGCGAGCGATCATCACCCGGACCGGCTGGAGATCGAGCTGCACGTGGCGCCGGAGAACGTGGCCATGACGAGGCAGTTCTCCATTCCGCTCTACCGGGACCGGAAGTCGGTCTGGCGGGAGGGGCGCGACTCGACAGGTGCGATCGACGTCGTGGCCCTGGAGCTCGAGCGCCCGGCCCTGCCGGAGACGCTTCTGTATCACGCATTCACGCCCGGTCACCTGGTGAAGCAGCTCGACCAGATCGAAGTGGGAACCTCGGTGCTCATCGCCGGTTTTCCGCTCGGCTTTCACGACACGCTGCATCGCCTGCCGGTCGCACGCCAGGCGGTCATCGCCTCGGCGTTCGGGATCCGGTTCCAGGGCAACGGCTACTTCCTGACCGACGCGCGGATGCACCGCGGCACGAGCGGCGCACCGGTCGTCGCGCGCGAGCCGACCCACCGCGCCGGTCGGGCGGAGCTGCCGTGGAAGCTGCTCGGCGTCCACGCCGGCCGGATGGACGTCACCAGCCGCGACGTCGAGCAGGACGAACGGCTGGACCTGAACTGCGCCTGGTACGCCGACATTCTCCTGACGCTGACGGCGGACGCCGCCGCCAACGAATAGCCGCGCGCCGGTCGCTTGACAACACCGGCCCACGACCGCGCCCGGACGTGGTTTGATGTCGACCTTCTCCATCGGCGGGGTATCCGCCTCGAGGTCTGCCATGCCGACGTTCAGGAAAGTCGTGCTGTACACCGATCGCGACGGCCGTGCGAGATTCCGCGAGGATGACTTGGCGCTGCCCGAGGGTTCCCCGCAGGCGATGCTGTCGGCGGTACTCCCCTCCTCCGGCTACCAGCTCCGCCACAGTCCGGTCGGCTTCCGCAGCCAATGGCACTGCACGCCCAAGCCGCAGTGGGTCTTCGTCCTCGAGGGGGAAATGGAGATCGGGCTACAGGACGGCAGCTCGCGCCTGTTCAAGCCGGGCGAGCACTTCTATTCCGCGGATACGCTTCCGGAGGGCGCGGCTTTCGATCCCAAGGTGCACGGGCATTGGAGCGCGCAGCGAGGCGGGAGCCCGCTGGTCACGCTATTCCTCAAGACCTGAGAATGAGAGACGGAAGGATGGACGGGCGCCTTCGCGCCCGTCCCGGCCTGGTTACATCGGGCGACTGAACTCACGCTGGCGCTTCTGCCAGTCGGTGAGCTGCCGCTCAGCTTCCTCTTTCGAGATCCCGTACGCTTCCTGGATCCTGCCGGCGAGCTGATCGCGCTTGCCTGCAATCACGTCGAGCTGGTCGTCGGTGAGCTTGCCCCACTGCTCCTTGACATTGCCCTTGAGTTGCTTCCAGTTGCCTTCCACTTGATCCCAGTTCATCTCGATCTCCTGACGTTGATTGAATCCGTAGCGGTCGCAGTGTGCAACCAACGGTCGCGAACGTCGCAAGCCTGTTGTTGGCTCGAATGGTTCGAGCTTGCTGGGAATGCCCTCTACCGTCTGCCGGTCAGCGCACATAGCTGATGCCCAGGCAGTTCGTCGACCGGTCTGAGCTGCGAATATTCCTCGTCGTGCGTACGCGAGCGCACAGTGCGTCCCGGGGAGAGGGGGACAATTGCCGTAACGATCAATTTCTGTTCGCAAAGGAAGTTGCCATGAACATCACCTTGAGCCTTGCTCCCCTGGTATCGCTTCTCGCCGGTATCCTCATTCTGATCGTGCCCCGGATGCTGAACTACATTGTCGCCGCGTACCTGATCGTCTTCGGGATACTTGGACTGTTCGGGGACATTCGTCTGAAGTAAGCGTGCGAGACCGGGCATGACACCAGAGGAAAGCGCCAGGGAGCAGATAGACGCGGTCGCCACGCACCTCGCCGCGAGGCGCGAGGCGCTGTTGCAGCGCTGGCGGGAGGCGGCCGACGCGGACCCGGAGCTGACGAGCGCTTCAGTCCTGTCGCGCGCGCAGTTCTTCGACCACATTCCCGAGGTGCTGGATGCCTTCGAGCGAACGCTCCGCGCCCGCTATCGCGAGGAGCGGGCGGAGGCCGCCGTGGACCAGCGCGAAGGCGCCGCCGGCCACGGGATGCATCGCTGGCAACAGGGTTACCTGCAGCGCGAGGCGATGCGGGAATGGCGCCACCTGCACCTGTGCCTCGTCGACGAGCTGGAAGCGTTCTCGGTCGCGCACCCCGAGACCGTCACCGAAGCGATGGCCGCCGCGCGCCGCGCGCTCGCGCAGCTGTGCAGCGACGGTGTGTGCGAGAGCGCCGATCAATACCAGCTGTTGCAGCGGAGCGAAGCGGCGGCACGCGTGCGCGATCTGACGCAGGCACTCGAGGCGCTCGAGACGCTCGAGGCGCGCCGGGCCGAGTCGGTACGCAGAGCCGCGCTCGATCTGCGCGGCAGCCTCGACGCGGTGGAAAACGCAACCGCTGCGCTCGACGGCCAGACCGCCGACGACGATGCGCGCGCGCACTCCATCGCCACGCTGCAGCATGGCGTGGCCTCCATGACCGCGCTACTCAACGACCTGATCAGCCTCGCTCGCCTCGAGGCGGGCCATGAGCGACGCACCGACGAGCCGTTCGACGCGGCGGTGCTGCTCGGCGAGCTGTGCATGGCGATGCAGCCGCTCGCGGCGGAGCGCGGGCTCGCGCTGGTCGCCGAGGGGCCGGCGACGCTCGCCGTCGAGGGCGACCGGGTCAAGATCTACCGGATCGCGCAGAACCTCATCGTGAACGCGCTGAAGTCCACCGAACGCGGCGGCGTGAGGGTCACCTGGGAGCGCGATCCGGCCGACCCGGGCTGGCGCTGGGTGCTGTCGGTGCAGGACACAGGGCCAGGGCTGCAGGCCCGCTCGTCGGCGCCGCTCGCGCGCGCACTGAAGGCCGCGACCGACGACGCGCAGGCGGTGGGAGAGAAGGCGGAATCGGACGGCGAGCCGTCGGCGGAGGCCGAGCCGGCGCCGCTGCTGCGCTCGCAGTCGGGACGTCGCGCCGAAGACGAGCCCGCCGGCGAAGGCATCGGGCTCGCGATCGTAAAGCGGCTCTGCGAGCTGCTGGACGCCAGCCTCGAGCTGCACACCGAGGCCGGCAAAGGAACGACCTTCCGGGTGCTGTTCCCGCGGCAGTCTCCGCGACCCGCTGGCGACTCGGGCGAGGACGACTCAGGCCGCCCCTGACGACTGACTGCGACGACGCGCTTCCTACACGGCCGGGGTGGCCTGCGCGTCTAGGGCATCACCAGCAGCGGCTTCATGTGCGCCACCGTACCGACTGCGTCCGGTCTTGCGACTACGCTTGTTTTCGAGGTGGCGACGTGGTGCGGATCGCATGCTGCGAAGCTCGGCCTTCGGTGAAGACGACATCGGCAAGAGCGTCGTTCGCAACCAGCCAGACCGCAAGGACATCAGCATGCCAACGCAAGTCGATCAATCTCCCCACTTGCTGGTGTGGATTGCAAGTGTCGCGACAACTTTCTTCTGCGCCGCCGGCTTTGCGGCGTTCATGGCGTGGATGCCGACCGCAATTGGCAACCCCGAAGACCGCGCCAGCGACACTCCAACCAGAACAACGTGCGCCGGGTGCGCCGTGATTGAGTCGGTGCGGGAGATCGACACGCACGGTGAGCACGCGACCGAATCGACCAGAGGCTACGCAACCACCATTCGGCTTCGAGACGGGTCGAGGCGCGTATTCATCGAGGCAACCCCGCGGACGTGGCGATCGGGCACCCGGGTCATGGTCATAGATTGACGGCAGGAACAGCTCGATCTCCAGCCGGTCCCGACAATGCCGCGCATCAGCATCGCCAGCGCAACTCCTGCGGGCGCCGCGAGTGCGCCCAGTTCGGCGCGTTCCTGCAGGCTCAACTCCAGCTGACCCATTCTCCGCCGGTAGCTCAGTCACGCATTCATCAAACTGCGGCTCTTACGCGCTCTAGTACGACGCGGGCGTAAAGAGCGCGCAGCCTTCCTCGCTGCCAGTCCAGAAAGATCGTCCGCCCTGGGTACGTCAGCGCACAGAGGGTCTTGCTGGGCGAGAGGACAATTGCCGTAACGATCCCCCATTCACCGTAGTGCGGTGAGCCGGGGGCGCGGACGGCAACACAAGGAGAAGCGAAATGACATTAGGCACAGTGCTCTTGATCGTCCTGGTTCTCGCCCTGCTCGGTGTAATTCCGAACTGGCCGCACAGCAAGCGATGGGGTTACGGGCCGAGCGGTGTCGTCGGGCTCTTGGCGGTAGTGGTGGTCGTCATGCTGGCCACAGGCAATATTTGACGCGATCTCTTGACCGGAGATCTCGGTCGAGTCGCGCGTCCGCGTCGCAACAGGAAGGGTGTAAGAGCTGCCAGAGATGACACGCAGCTCGAGTAAGCAACCACAACAGGAGATCTCATGTCTGCCCTTCGAATCCTCGCGGCGGTACTGCTCGGCTCGTGGTTAGGGACGCTCAGCGGATGCGCGACCACCACCGCGGGTGGCGCGGTCGGCGCCGACCGCTCGCAACTGATGCTCGTGTCCGCGCAGCAGCTCGAGGAGATGGCTGCGCAAAGCTACGCCAAGCTCAAGGCAGACGCAGCACGCCAAGGCGCGTTGAATCAGGATCCCGTGATGCTGCAACGCGTGCGCACGGTGGCCAGCCGCATCGAACCGCAGACCGCAGTATTCCGCCCCGACGCGCCAGGCTGGAAGTGGGAAGTGAACGTGCTGACCAGTGAGCAGCTCAACGCGTTCTGCATGCCCGGCGGGAAGATCATGTTCTACAGTGGGCTGATCAACCAGCTCCGTCTCACCGACGACGAGATCGCGATCGTGATGGGGCACGAGATAGCGCATGCGTTGCGCGAGCACTCGCGTGAGCACGTTTCGCAAGCGATCGCCGCGCAGACCGCGATCGGCGTCGGTGCCGCACTGTTCGGCCTCGGCGAGGGCTCGGCCGGGGTTGCGAATGTCGGTTACGAGGCCTTGATCGCAACCCGGTTCAGCCGCAGCGATGAGACCGAAGCCGACCGCATCGGTCTGGAACTTGCGGCACGGGCGGGCTATGACCCGCGAGCCGGGGTTACGTTGTGGCAGAAGATGACCGGCGCCAACAAGGGCGGGCAGCCACCTGAGTTCCTGAGTAGCCACCCCGCCGACGCAGCTCGTGTCCAGGAGCTCGAGTCGCTGTTGCCGACCGTCATGCCGCTCTATCAAGCCGCACATCGGCCCCGCTGACTGTGAGCTGCAACGAGTATGGACGTTAACCTGCAAACGGAGCTCGATCGCTTTCCGCACCAGCTGACGTGGATCGCAAGTGTCGCGACAGCTCTGCTCTGCGCTCTCGTCACTGCGGCGTTCATGGCGTGGATGCCGACCGCAACTGGCAGCCCCAAGGACCACGCCACCCCGGCGGGTGTGGTGAGCGACACTCCAACCAGAACAACGTGCGCCGAGTGCGACGCGGGCGAGATGCGGCGCGCTCCGGGCCAATCATGAAGCCGACCGGACCCTACTCAGCTTAGTTGAAGGCGAACCGAATGATCCCGAACGCAATGCCCCGGCCGGCCGATGTGCTCAGTCGGCGAGAGTCTGTTCCTGCGAAACATCTGCTGCCGCCGCTGCCCTATGGGTACGCGGCCCTAGAGCCGAGCATCGACGCACGCACGATGATGCTGCATCACGACAAGCATCACGCGTCGTATGTGGAGAAACTGAACGCGGCGCTGGAAAAATTCCCCGAGTTGCAGGGGCGCACGGCGATGTGGCTGTTGCTCAACTTGCTCAAGGTTCCGAAGGAAATCCGCACTGCCGTGCGCCACAACGCGGGCGGACACGTGAACCATAGTCTGTTCTGGCGGGCCATGGCTCCAACTGGAGACGACGCGCCGGCCGGCCCGCTTGCTGATGCG
>Ga0299906_10001458_pt1 | contig 20386 bp, 20 predicted proteins | sample RVTome_14_FD_200259 | JGI IMG/M metagenome (GOLD analysis project Ga0299906, IMG submission 200259) | Soil microbial communities from uranium-contaminated site in the Upper Colorado River Basin, Wyoming, United States - RVT145D125 (version 2) ...
ACTTGGCGCCGCTGGTGGGTGTGGCGTAGACGAGCTGCGGACGGGTCTGGAAGCCGCAGTTCTATTCGCGTAAAGTAACAAAAAATGTTACTTTATGCGCATGGAAGGACAGGCCGGGAATGCTCGGCAGTACGTCGAGGGCCTTGCCCGGTCGGGACGATACTTCTTCAATTCCGCCGACGCCCGGGAGGCTCTCGGCGTGTCCGCGGAGGCGGCCAAGGTGGCCCTCCACCGACTGTCACAGCAGGGGCTCGTCTCCTCACCCGCACGCGGCTACTACGTCGTCGTGCCGCCCGAGTACCACGCCCTTGGCTGCCTTCCCGCCGAGCAATTCGTCCCCTCGCTGATGGAGCGCCTGGGCCTTCGCTACTATGCCGGCCTCCTCACCGCCGCGCAGTACCACGGCGCCGCGCACCAGCGCCCTCAGGAGTTCCAGGTCTGCCTCGAACGGCCCCGTCGGCCGCTCGCCTGCAGCCGTGTGCGCGTCGCCTTCATCGTCCGCAAACGCCTCCGCGACGTGCCCGTTCAGAGCGTCAACACTCCCCGTGGAACCCTCATCATCTCCACCCCCGAGGCGACCGCCCTGGACCTCGTCGGCTACCCGCATCGAGCCGGCGGATTGAACCAGGTCGCCACCGTGCTCGGCGAGCTTGCCGAACGGCTCGACGCCGACAAGCTGGTGGCCGTCGCCGACACCGCGCCGCCGGCCTGGTCGCAGCGTCTTGGCTACGTGTTGGAGCGCGTCGACGCGGCCGAGAAGGCCGCTCCGCTCAAAGCATGGGTTCAGGCCCACGCGCACAAGTCCGCGGTCCTCCTGGCAGGCGTCAAGAACAGCTCTGGGACCCGTGACAAGGACTGGAAGGTCGTCGTCAACGCGAGCGTGGAGCCCGACCTGTGATCCCGTTCGACTACATCACCGAGTGGCGTGCCGAGGCGCCGTGGATTGAGGATGCGCAGGTCGAGCAGGACCTGGTGATCAGCCGTGCGCTGGTGGAGATCTTCAGGCATCCGGCGCTCGCCGATTCACTGGCTCTGCGAGGCGGCACGGCGCTCTCCAAGTTACAGCTCCGGCCGCCCGCGCGGTACTCGGAAGACATCGATCTCGTGCAGACCACGGCCCAACCTGCCGGGCCGATGATGAACGCTCTGCGAGACGTGCTGGAGCCCTGGCTCGGCAAGCCGAAGTGGAAGCAGGGCGAGGGCCGGATCACGTTCTATGTCCGCTACACGGCGGAGGGCGCGTCGCCCGTGCCGATGCGGCTCAAGGTCGAGACCAACACCCGCGAGCACTTCGCGCTCTACGGCCTTCGGAAGGCTCCGTTCAAGGTCGCCTCGCGGTGGTTCGAGGGCGCGTGCGAGATCCAGACCTACGAGCTCGACGAATTGCTCGGCACCAAGCTCCGCGCGCTCTACCAGCGCAAGCAGGCGCGGGACCTGTTCGACCTCGAGATCGCCCTCACGCGCTTGCCCGTGGAGCCACGGCGAATCGTCGCGGCGTTCCTCGAATACATGGTCCGCGACGGCACACCCGAACGAGGGATGGTCCATCGTGGACTACCTGGGCGCCTGTCGTGCTCGCCGGTGGCCCCGCCATGGTCCTTACGTTCTGCTCGTCCCACTCCGATAGATCATCCGAGCAGGTGCGGAGGCCTGCCTGAACGAACGGTGCCGGGAGGGCGCTGAATGCCGATTGCTGGCGACGAACTTGCGCGCTTCTTTACGCTGTGCCAGGACATGCTGTGCATTGCCGGTACGGATGGGTACTTCAAGCGCGTGAACCCCGCCTGGACCCGTTTGCTGGGCTGGACCGATGAGGAGCTCCTGGGCACGCCCTACCTCGAGTTCGTCCACCCCGGCGATCGCGACGCCACGGTGCGCGAGGCGTCGGCGATTGCCACAGGGCACGTCACCATTTCCTTCGACAACCGATACCGGTGCCGGGACGGCTCCTACAAGTGGCTGCAATGGACGTCGATCCTGTATCTCGAGGACCAGCAGATCTACGCGGTGGCGCGTGACGTCACCGCCCTCAAGGTCGCCGAACAGGCACTGCGGGAGGCGCACAACGAGGCCGCACGCGCCACGCGGGCGAAGAATGACTTCCTGTCGCGGATGAGCCATGACCTGCGGACGCCGCTGAACGCCGTCATGGGCTTCGCCCAGATGCTCCAGCTTGACGCGCTGACGGCCGAACAACGGGACAGCGTGGCCCACATCCTGCGCGGGGGACGGCACCTGCTGGGGATGATCAACGAAGTATTGGACATCTCCCGCATCGAGTCAGGCCGACTGTCCCTGTCGCTCGAACCGGTCCTGCTGGCGGATGCCGTGCGCGAGGCCACGGCCCTGATCGGTTCCTTGGCCGAGCAGCGCGGCATCGTGGTTGAGACGCAGGACGGCGACGACATCGTGGTGCTCGCCGATCGCCAGCGGCTCACTCAGATTCTGCTGAACCTCCTGGGGAATGCCGTGAAGTACAACCGCGAGGGAGGGCACGTGCGCGTCTCCGCGGGCGTCGGCAGGCGCGGGCGTGCGCGCGTCGCGATCTCGGATACGGGTGTGGGCATCCCGGCCGACAAGCTGGCGCTACTGTTCACCCCGTTCGAGCGGCTTGGGGCGGAGCACTCTGGCGTGGAGGGAACGGGGCTGGGTCTGGCGCTGACCAAGGGGCTGGCCGAGGCGATGAACGGGACCATTGCAGTGGCGAGCGTGAAGGACCAGGGCAGCACGTTTACCGTGGAACTGCCGCTCGCCGAGATGGGCGTGTTGCCCGAGGTCGATGCGTCACCGACGCCGATCCTCGCCGGAGGCCGCGCCGGGCTCGTGGTCTACGTCGAGGACAACCCCTCGAACGTCCGCCTGATGGAGAGGGTTCTGGCGCGACGGCCTGGCGTTCAACTCGAGCACGCCCCGACGGGCGCGGCAGGTCTGACACTGGTGCGCGATTCCGGCCCGGACCTGGTGCTCCTGGATCTGCATCTGCCGGACATTTCTGGTCGCGAAGTCCTGCGGCGGCTGCGAGAGGATCCAGCAACTCGGCAGGTCCCGGTGGCTGTCCTGACCGCTGATGCCACGCCTGCGCAGCGGCGCCAACTGCTGGCCGAGGGGGCCGTCGCGTATCTGACGAAGCCCTTCGACATCAGCGAAGTGCTTGGATTGCTCGATCGGACGTTTGCATCCTCGATGCCCGAGGCCCTTCATGAGGCGGGTCGTTTGCCATGAGGACAGGGAGCACGGTCGTTGTCGCCGACGACGCAGGCCCCAGCCTGGACCTCTTGCGGACCATCCTGGAGCGCGACGGGCACACCGTCCATGGGGCGCGGGACGGCGCCCAGGTACTGGAGCTCGCCCGGCGCGAATCGCCAGACGTCGTCGTCACCGACGTGCGCATGCCGAAGCTGAGCGGCTACGAGGTGTGCCGGCGGTTGAAGAACGACCCTTCGACACGCTTCATCCCCGTCGTGCTCGTGACCGGCATGGACGGCATGGAAGAGCGTCTCGAGGGCATAAACGCTGGCGCGGACGACTTTCTCAACAAGCCTGTCAACCCGCAGGAACTCAGCGCGCGGGTGCGGTCACTGGTCCGCCTGAAGCGCTTCACTGACGATCTCGATTCCGCGGAGTCCGTCATCCTGAGCCTCGCGTTGACGGTCGAAGCACGCGACCCGTGCACGGGCGGGCATTGTGCGCGAATGTCGTCCTACGCGTCGCTGTTCGGCGAGCACCTGGGCATGTCCGACGAGGAAGTGCTCGCGCTCTCACGTGGAGGGTATCTGCACGACGTCGGCAAGATCGGCGTACCGGACGCGATCCTGCTCAAGACCGGGAAGCTGTCGGCCGAGGAGTTCGAGGTGATGAAGCGGCACACGGTCATCGGGGACCGATTGTGCGGGGACCTGCGGATCCTGCGCCTCGTGCGGCCGATCGTGCGATCCCATCACGAACGAATCGACGGGAGCGGGTATCCAGACGGCCTCGAGGGCGACGCCATCCCGCTTGTGGCCCAGATCCTGGGCATCGTCGACGTGTTCGACGCGCTTACGACGGATCGCCCGTACCGGGCGGCGCTCGCACCCGAGGTGGCGCTCGCGCAGTTGGAGGACGAGGCCGGCCGAGGGCTGCATCGGCTCGATCTCGTTCGCGAGTTCGCCGGCCTGTCTGGGGGCGGTCAGTTGGCACAGCGCGCCCGTCGACGCTCTGACCGACAGGACCTGAGCCGACTGCATCGCTCGTAGCTCGCTTGGCATCCTGGTAGAAGACCGACTGCCTCCGTCGGACCCGCCATCAAGGAGGAGTCCGCCGCGGCCATCGAAGAGCTGATCATCGGTGAAGTGCGGGACGGCCTGCGGGCCGGGCTCCAGACCGTCCGACAGGTCGTCGAAGGCCGGCCCCTGTGGCAACGGACGCGGCTGGCGATCGCCAGGTGGCCCTTGCCCTTGCCCGATCCCACGCAGGCGCTTCCGGCAGAGGGCGAGCGCACAGGAGCCGTGGAAGCGGAGTCGACCGACCGGTCGTCGCGGCGTGCACGACGCCCGGCCGGTCTTCACGTTCAGGCTTTCAGAATCGCCAGAAGTAGCCGATCGACACCAGCACCTGGCGGAACAGGCCGTCGGCGCTGAAGGTCTCGAAGTCCGCGATGGCGTTCCCGCTCAGCGTGGTGTCCAGGCCGGCCGGAACGTTGGTGAACTGCAGGCTCGGCGACGTGACCGTGGCGATGACGAACTGCGTAAGGGGGTTCGAATCCGGCACGCTGCCAGGATTCGCGTCGAGCAGCGTCTGGACCGTGTGGCTCCCGAAGTGTACGCGGACGTCTCCACGCACTCCAGAATTCGCTGTCAGCATCGCCTTCACGCCGCCCCCGACGACGCCGACGGGAGTATTGTCATCGGCCGCGTAGCGCACCTGCACCCTGTCGCTCTCGGAAAGGGGGGCGACGCCGAACGCCGTGAAGGAGTACGCGCCGTTGATGTCGGTGGTAGGCAGATCGCCGCCGTTCGAGACGACCCCACCTCCCACAGTCGCGTAGGGAATCACGCGCCCCTGTGTGGCGAGGTTGATGGTCAGAGCGCCGGTCACCGTCACCTGACGGCCCTCGTCGTCCTGCGTCGCAACCGTACTCGTCGTCGAGACGTTGGTGAACGGACCGGTTGCGAGCAGGCCGTTGATTGCGCTGCGGAAGCTGTCGCTGCTGGCCTGCAGGCTGGTCAGGACGCCGCTCGCGAGTGTGACGGCCGCCGACGCGACATCCACGTTGAATTCGGCGCCGAAGCGGGGTGTCAGCGCGCGGGCGACGCGAAAGCCGAAGTGGCCTCCGTTTCCACGTTCGCCGATACGACTGGTCAGGGTCGGATCCATCGGCGTGATACGGTCAGGTACACCCAGGCCGGCGAGCACGCTGTTCATCACGTCGGGGCCATCGCCGACGTACCAGGACGACACGTGGCGACTCGGCAGACCCAGGAAGGTCGTGAACGTCGCACCTGGAGGAGGCACGCCGCCAGATCCGCCACCGAGGTTGTTCACGAGGGCTCCACCACCGTGGACCTCGACCTCCCATCCGCTTCCCTGGGCCCAGGCCGGCGCAGACACCAGCAGCCACCCGCACACGAGTACCACTCGACGAAGAATGACCATGGGTTTCCTCCTCAGTGTGAAGTGCATTAGACACCGAGTACAAGCGCAAACGGCGCGCAGAACGGCCCAGCTCAGCCGTGGCTCCCGGCGGCCGAACGCCGGCGAGGTTCGTTCGAGGGGTTTCTAGCGGTCGTCGTGCGTGAAGAGCGCGTCGAGCAGCGGCAGCTTCTTCTCGACGAGCACGTCCCACCACCCGAAGTGCATGGCCATGAGGTGGTCGAGCTCGCGCGTCTCGGGCGTCTGGTCGTGCTGGTCCGGGGTGGGCAGGCAGAATGCCGCGCGGGGCGAGGCCTCGAGCATGTGCAGGACGCCGTCGGAAAATCCCCGCCCCGCATAGGCGATGCAGCCGGCCATCGGCAGCGCCTGCAGGTCGTCGAGCGCATAGGGCATCTTTTCGTCCACCGTGCCCGGCGTGTCCTGGAACTTGCACTCGATGGCGAAGGCCTTGTTGATCGGTTCGCAGAGGCAGAAGACGTCGATGTGCCGGTTCTTGCCGATGATCGACTTGCCGACCTGCACCTCGCGATAGACACGCAGGCCGCGCGAATCGAAGCGCCGCGACACGTAGGTGGCCACCAGGTTGGCGTAGGCGGCACCGGTCACGGGCGAGAGCCCATCAGGCTGAGCAGGTTCGACTCGACCGCGGCTGCCAGACCCTCTGGCTCGCGTCCTTCGCCGAACGTCCGCAGGCGCCCGGCGGTCCAGCGCACGGCTTCGGGGTTCAGATCGGTGCCCAGAAAGCGCCGCCCGTGTCGGAGCGCAGCGACACCAACGCTGCCCGAGCCCATGAAGGGGTCGGCCACGACCTCGCCGGGCTGCGAGCTCTGGCCGACGAGCACTTCGGAGACCTTCACGGGCTTCTCGGCCGGATAGCCGCGGTGCACGCGCGGCACGGTGATGATGTCGGCCACGCCGAGGTCGTTGAGGCGACGCTTGCCCTTCTCGAAGAAGAGAATCAGCTCGTACCGGGCCCGGTAGTGGTAGCCCATGCCGATCGCGCGCTTGTCCCAGACGAGCGGCTTCCAGAAGCGGAACCCGGCGCGCTCGGCTTCCGGCTTGGCCACGAACATCGTCTCGGCGTCGCAGAAGAGATAGAAATGCGTGTCGGGCCGCAGCACGCGGAACACTTCGGCGAACAGTTCCCCGAAGCGCGCGTTCGGAAACACGGTGAACCACGCGTTGCTCGACGCCTTGCTCTGCTTGAGGCGGGTGGTCGTGCCGACCGCACGATGCTTCTCGAGCGACTCGTACGCCGGGTCGGTGATCACCAGGTCCACCGACTCCGGCGGCATCGCGCGGAGCCAGCCGACGGCGTCCAGGTTGGAAAGCTCGTACAGGGGAGTGCTCACACCGTCCTCGGGTGGGGCCGCGACGACGGGGGCGGCCCGGGCCATTCTATGTCAGCGCCGTCGTCGGGACAGTGTGCGTCGGGGTCGTGACAGACGAGGTCACGCGCGGCGTCGGGCGCGCGGGGCGCTCCAGGGCGCTGCGCCGCGGAGCAGGGTGCGCCGGCGCGCCGCCACCCGCAGGCGTGGCGCATACAGCATCGCCAGGGTCACCAGGATCATGGCCGCGGCATACCCGAGCTCGGGCCAGACGCCGGTCAGCGCCGCGACGACGGGAGACAGGTCCATGCGCAGGAGCAGCCACAGGCCGGAGGTCACCGAGACGAAGGTGGCGATCACGGCGAGGGTGAACCGGCCCCAGGGAAACGGCAGCGGGGGCGGCTCCGCCGCGGCCTCCTCGACGGCCTCCAGTACCCGGGCGGCAAAGCCCGACGAGGGCACGAGCGGCTCCTCCGAGACCAGGATGCGACCGATGTCGTCTCTCTCACTCATCTGTCGCAGACTCCAGGTCGGACAGGCCGGCCGCGATCAACTGGCGCCGCAGGAGGTCGCGACCGCGATGCAGGCGTGCTTTCAGCGTTCCCTCCCGCAGCCCCAGAATCGTGGCCGTCTCGGCCAGGTTCATCTCCTCGAAATAGTACAGCACCATGGGCTCCCGGTAGCGTGCTGGCAGCGTGAGCACGAGGCGCCGGACGGCGGCGCTCCGCTCGCGGCGCTCCATGCCCGTGAGCGCGTCCGGGCCCTCTCCGCGAAGCCGCGCGGGATCGAGGTCGAACGCCACCGGCGGCCGCTCCCGCACGGCGGTGCGGTACGTGTTCATCGCGATGGCGGTGAGCCACGTCGAGAACGCCGCTTCGCCGTGATAGGTGTGCAGCGCCCTGAAGGCGCGCACGAACGCGTCCTGCGCCATGTCCTCGGCCATCATCCGGTCACGGCAGAACCGCCAGGCGAGGTTTACCAACCGCCCTTGCCAGCGGCGTACGATGCCGTCGAAGGCGGCCACGTCGCCGGCGAGGACGCGTCGCGCGTCGCCCGCATCCTCGTCTGCTGGTCTGCCATCGCGCATCACACAGGGCGCATCGTATGCGTCTCAGCCGCCTTGGTTCACGAACCCGACGCCGCCGGCTGCACCCGCGCGGGCGGTCTCTTCGAGCTCGTCGTCAGCCGGGCGCGAAGCTGTCTTATCGACAGCACGGGATAGCCGTTGTGCAGGACGTTGAACAGCACCAGCCAGCCTGCCGTGTCCCACCAGCCACGCGCCAGTGCCCACACCGTGATGCCGGCGATCACCAGCAGGATGAACAGGTGCCCCGTCTCGGCGTCGTACGTGCCACGGATCATCGTCTCTCGCGCGCCCGGGTGCGATCTGAGGAGCGCGGGCTTCACCGACCACAGCACGCGGCGCAGCACCCGGCGGTACCACCGCACACCCAGGTCGTCGTAGAGGCGTCCGCCCTGCTCGAACCGGCGCGTGCGGTAGTACGCCGCCGGCAGTCGGAGTGGCATGACGGTGAGGCCGAACGTGATGGCCCACGCCGCGAGCACCCAGTTGACCCCGAACGCGAAGGCCATCGAACGCCCGGACGCGCGAGCCCACCAGACGACGACGGCGGCGCAGGTCACCGTCGTCGTCACGCCGATCAGCACCCGGATCCAGGTGGCCGTCTGTCGCGATTCGTCGGTCATGTCTGCCAGGCGTTGAGCTGCTGCGCTCGAGCCGCTCATGGGGAATGGGACTCGGGCCGCAGGCAGCCGGTTGCATTATCCGCCTCGGCGGGTTCCGGCCGCGGCGCCGACGTCCCGCGCGGAGAAAACGCAACCTGCAGGTGCGGGATCCGGTCTCATCGGGTGACAAGGGAGGTAGGTCATGAGCGACGCGGTCGCCTCGCGGGTTGTCGTATTCCTGTTCGTCGGGGTCGTGGTCGTGGCCGGCATCGCCTGGATGAGCGTCGCCCAGTGGATAGGCGCCAGGACCGCCGAGCGCAAGGACCGCGAGCGCAACGCGCTCCTGCGTCACCTGGCGGGCCAGCCTGCCGAGAGCGCGAGACTCGTGCTCGAGAAGATCCGGGAAGACGACGCCGCGCACGCCGAGGCGATGCGGAAGCTCTTCGAAAAGGGCCAGCGCGACGCGGCAGCCACCGTGCTGCCCTTCGGGCTGATCACCATCGCCGCCAGCATCGGGTTGTGCATCTTTCTCTACGCGGTCGCCGGCGCAGAGAATCGAGGGGTCTGGACGCTCGGCCTCATCCCCCTCTTCGTGGGTTTCGTCATCACGGGGGGCGCCCTCTACAGGAGGCGTGAGACCGCGACATCAGAGCACGACGGATCTCCCTCCTCCACAGCCAGATAGCGCCGCAGGCAGCATTCAGGGAACTTCCCGGTTGACAGGCACTCCTCCTCTACTGTATATACTCAGTATATAGACATGCTCAGTGGATTCCTCATTTCCCAGGCCGATGGCCGTCCCATGTATCTCCAGATCATGGAACAGGTTAAGCGAAAGGTCGCCGTCGGGGACTGGCAGCCGGGACAGGTGATTCCCTCGATCAGACAGCTCGCGGCAGACCTGCGGGTCAGCGTCATCACCGTCAAGCGGGCCTACCTGGAGCTCGAGCGGGAGGGCGTGATCGTCACCCAGCACGGCAAGGGCTCGATGGTGGCGCAGGGCGCCGACGTGAGCAGCCGGATCCAGGAGGAGGACCTGATGCAGCACCTCGAGCGGGCCGTGCGCGCCGCCGAGGTCCTGGGGCTCGACAGCGAGGCGCTGCAGTCCCGGTTGCGAGAGGTGACGGCACGGCTGACGAAGGAGGAGACCCGATGAACGGCGTGGCAGCGCGGCTGACCGGTGTGGGGAAGGACTACCGGTACTTCTCGCTCGACGACATCCACCTCGAGATCCCCGAGGGGCACATCGTGGGCTTCATCGGGCCGAACGGCGCGGGCAAGTCCACCACGATCCGCATCCTGATGGGACTCGTGCACCAGGATCGCGGCGAGGTGTCCGTGCTCGGGCACCGGATGCCGGCCGAACAGGTGGCGGCCAAGTGGGACATCGGCTTCGCGTCCGAGGACATGCAGCTGTACGAGTCGGAAACACTCGACTGGCACATGCGCTTCGTCCGCTCGATCTACGAGGCCTGGGACGAGGACTACGCGCGGACGCTGCGGAAGCGTTTCGACCTGCGGGCCGAGCAGCGGATCAAGGGGATGTCGCACGGTCAGCGCACCAAGGCGATGCTGCTGCTCGTGCTCGCGCGCCGGCCGCGGCTGCTGCTGCTCGACGAGCCCACCACGGGGCTCGACCCGGTGGCGCGGCACGAGGTGCTCCGCGAGCTGACCGACGTGCTGACCGAGGACGGTCGCAGCGTCCTGTTCTCGTCCCACAACACGCAGGACGTGGAGCAGATCTCGGATCAGATCACGTTCATCGACCGGGGGCGCATCGTCGAGTCGCGCGACAAGGAGTCGTTCCTGGAGCGCTGGCGCCGCGTGCGCGTGGAAGTGCCGACCGGCGTGCGGCTGCCGGCCCTCGCCGGCGTCATCGAGCTCAGGCAGGACGGCCGCCTGGCTGTCGCCACGACCAACGCGTTCGCCGCCGATATGCCACAGGTCTACGAGGCGATGGGTGCCCGCGTGCAGGGCGTGGAGCGCATGACGCTCGAGGAGATCTTCGTGGCCAGCGTGCAGAACAGCCGGGAAGGACCGGGGGCATGAACTACGCGATGGTGGGACGCCTCGTCCTGAAAGACTGGTATCTGAACCGGCTGGCCCTGTCGCTGGCGGTCGCCGGCGGCGCCGTCGCGCTGGGGCTCATCCTCCGCGGGGGCGAGCTTGCCGGAGTCCTGGGGCTGTCGTTCGCATTCGTCGTGCTGATCCTCATCGGTGTCATCCCGCCCATGTGGAACATCGTGCAGGAGCGGAAGAACAAGAGCCTTGCGTTCGTCATGAGCCTGCCGGTCTCGGCCATGGAGTTCACGACGGCCAAGGTGGTGGCCAACGCCTCGCTGTACTGCCTCGTCTGGCTGGGCATCGTCGCAAGCGTGCTGTGGATGCTCGCTGCCGGCGGATACGCGAGCTGGATTCCGCTGGGGATCCTCGCGTCCCTCGCGCCGATGGCCGCGTTCTTCCTGCTGGTAGCCGTGGCGCTCGTCACCGAGTCGGAAAAGTGGTCGATGGTCGTGATGGGCGCATGCAACGTGTCGTACTCCTTCGCGTGGTTCCTGCTGGTCCGCCTGCCGCAGGTTCGCGCGGACGCGACGAGCGGTGCGCTCGTGTGGAGCAGCCTGATCGTGTCGATCATCGCCATCGAGCTCGGTGTCATCGTGCTCAGCCTCGTGCTGACGTTCTACCTGCAGTCGAGAAAGACCAACTTCATCTAGTCATCGCGGTGTTCGGCAAATGAAGGAGGCGTGCCATGACTCGCCACAGGCGAGGTGTCTCTCGGAACCCCGTCCTCGTGGCGTACGCCGACGACCTGGAGGCGGCGGTGAGAGCCGCCGGCGTGGACGTGGCGGCGCACGTTCGCGCGCTGGGTCAACCGGATCGGCCACATCGCTGCACACTACTGCGAGGAAGGAGAGTTGACATGACGAAGAGAACGCCAACGCGGATGACGAGGCCGCTGGGCGGTGTAGTTCCGCTCATGCTGCTGGGCGCCTGCCTGTTCGGCGCGCCGCCGGCAGCTCGTGCGCAGACGGCCGAGGAGATCATCGCCGCCAACATCGCCGCATCGGGGGGCGAGGACGCGATCGCCGGCATCCGGAACTTCACGAGCAGGGGCCGGGTGACCGTCGAGAGTCCCTTCTTCGGCACGCTCGAGGGGACGCTCGAGGTCGTTCGTGTGCCGGGTCGCGGCTACTACGAGCACGCCGTCGTGGGCCCTATCCAGCAGGACAAGGGCTGGGACGGGGCGCGCGGCTGGGAGCTGGGGCCGAACGGGCTCAGGACGCTCGAGGGTGTCGAGTTCGCGGCGCTCCAGGGGCAGTCCTTCGTCAACACCTTCGTGGCGCTGCGGACGCTCGCGCCTCCGGGCCTGCACTTCGAGCGGCTCGATGACGCGGAGGTCGGGGGCAGGGCTCACCACGTGATCGCCGTACGGACCGCCGGCGGGCCGACGATCACGACGCACATCGATCGTGACACGCTCGTGCTCAACCGGACGAGCGTGATGGTCCCGATCCCCGGCCTGGGCGAGATGCTCGCCGTGACCGATCTCGGCGGCTACGAGACCGTGGACGGCGTGATGCTGCCGACCAGGGTGACGCAGGTCATCGAGGGCGTCTCGACGACGACCATCATGATCGACGAGACCGTGGTCAACACCGCCGTGGACGAATCCATCTTCGCGCAGCCCGCTGGTGGCGACACGCCGCCGCCGCAGACGGATGCGAGCGAGACCGAGGGGCTCTACGCGCAGCGGTGCGCCATGTGTCACGACGGGGGCGCGCCCAGGGCGGCGACCCGCGATGCGCTCGCGCGGCTCCCGGCCGACACGATCCGTCTCGCGCTCACGAGCGGCAGCATGCGCGCGCTGGGCGCCGACCTCACTGGCGCGCAGATCGACGCGCTGGCACGGCTGCTCGGGACGCGGGCCCCGGCGGCCGCGACGCGGCCCGCCGGCAACACCTGTCCGGCCGATACGGCACCGTTCGCGGTCCCGTTCCAGGGGCCGCACTGGAACGGGTGGGGGACCAGCCCGCTGCAGCACCGCTTCCAGAGCGCCGAGATGGCCGGGCTGGCCGCGGAGGACGTTCCCCGTCTGCGGCTGAAGTGGGCGTTCGGCTTCCCCGGGGCGAACCGGGCCTTCGCTCAGCCTGCCGTGGCCGGCGGACGCCTCTTCGCGGGAAGCGCCACGAACACGGTGTATGCGCTCGACGCCGAGACCGGCTGTCAGCACTGGGCGTTCCAGGCCGAGGCGCCGGTCCGCACGGCCGTCAGCCTGGGCCCGGCCGCGTCGGGCACCGGGGGCTGGGTCGCCTACTTCGCCGATCGGGCCTCGACCGCGTACGCCGTCGACGCGGTCACCGGCACGCTCGTCTGGAAGCGCCGCGTCGGCGATCATCCGGCCGCCACGATCACGGGCGCTCCCACGCTTTTCGCCGGGACGCTCTACGTCGGGACCTCGTCGTCGGAAGAGGCGGTCGGCGCGAGCGGCCAGTATCAGTGCTGCACGTTCCGGGGCAGCGTGTCCGCCCTCGACGCGGCCACGGGTGAGCCACGGTGGCGGAGTCACGTGATTCCCGAAGAGCCGCGGCCCGTACGCAAGAACCGGCTGGGCGTTCAGCTCGTCGGCCCATCGGGCGCGGGCATCTGGTCGGCTCCAACCGTCGATGCCGAGCGCCGCGTCGTCTACGTCACCACCGGCGACAGCTACTCGGACCCGGCGGCCGACACATCGGACGCCTTCGTCGCCTTCGATCTCGACACCGGGAAGATGCGATGGTGGCGGCAGACGACGGCGGGCGATGCGTTCACGGTGGACTGCGATCTGCCCGAGCCCCTCCGGACCAACTGCCCCGAGGCGAACGGTCCCGACCACGACTTCGGATCGTCGGCCATGCTCGTGAGCCTGCCGGGTGGCCGGCGCGCACTCGTGGCCGGGCAGAAGTCGGGAATGGTCCATGCCGTCGATCCCGATCGGCGCGGCGAGATCCTGTGGCAGACGCCGGTGGGCGTGGGCGGACGGCTCGGCGGCGTGCAGTGGGGAACGGCCTTCGACGGAAATCGCGCGTACGTCGCCGTGTCGGACGTCGTGCCCGAGGCGCCGGGCCCCGGCAGGGAGGGCGGGCAGCCGACCGTGTTCGGCGTGCAGATGCGGCTCAACGCCAAGGCCGGCGGCGGCCTCTACGCGCTCGATCCGGCGACCGGCGAGGTCGTCTGGCACACGCCCCACCCGGGTTGCGCCGATCGACCCGGGTGCAGCCCGGCGCAGTCGGCGGCCGTGACCGCCATGCCCGGCGTCGTCTTCTCGGGCGGGCTCGACGGCCACCTGCGCGCGTACGCCGCCGCCGACGGCGAGATCGTCTGGGACGTGGACACGACCGGACCCTACGACACGGTCAATGGCGTGCCGGCGACCGGCGGCTCGATCGACGGCCCGGGACCGGTCGTGGTCGATGGGATGCTGTTCGTCAACTCCGGGTACACGTTCATCGGCGGCATGCCGGGGCTGCTGGCCTTCTCGGTGGACGGCCGGTAGGGGGTCCGTCGCCCGGCGCGCTCAGACGCCGAGCAGCCGGGCCGGCTCGTCGGTCAGCATCTCGCGCACGCGGCGCTCCTCGAGACCACCCTCGATGAGCCCGCGTGCGAAGGTCTCGAGCGCCTCGGGCCCCGGGGGGCTGCTCACCTGCCCCGAATCGCTCGACATGATCCACCGGGCGGAGGGCAGCGCGCCGATCCAGCTGGCGACCTGCGCCGCGGTGGCATTGCCTTTCGGCGACACGGTGAACCACGCGGTCTCGAACCAGGTGCGGTCCGACTGCAGCGCCCGCAGATCGTCCACTGTGAGCCCGGGGACCTTGAAGAAGACGTGGGTCACGAGGAGCCGGATGTCCGCCCGCGTGTCCCGCAGGTGCCTGGCCAGCGCGAGCACCTCCCGCGCCGACACATGTCCTGTCGCCAGGATGGCGGAGCGCCCGTCGAGCACCTCGAGGATGTCGAGCATTCCGCGCGTGAGCCGGCCGTCCGCGTCGAGGATGGAGAGGCCGCTCGCCGGACGCCGCGCGACCTTCGAGGCCTGGAACGGAAAGCCGCCGAGCGTGCCGAAGCACGCCTCGTGCGCGGCCGCGTGGATCGTCGGCAGCCAGACGATCCGCCCGCCGAGCGCCAGCGAGGCCTCCACGGCCAGCGCGTTCAGCCCTCCCACGAACGCGTTGAGCACCACGCCACCGTGCACGGCCAGGCGGGGCGTGCGCGCGCCCACGAGCGCGGCCGCCTCCACGCTGCTGCCATGGTGGCTCTTGAGCACGATGCCGGCCATGCCGGCCCCCGCGCACGCGTCGGCGAGATCCCAGACGTCGCCCCGGCGGTCGAACAGGCTCGGCGCCGCGTGAACGTGGAGGTCCCACGCGCCGGCCACGAGCCGGGATTCAGACGTCACGCGAACTGCGTGCCGAGCCACCCGGCGATGCGGCCGGCCACCAGCCTGAAGGTCGGGTGGTCGTCGTGCATCCACTCGGTATGCCCGGCGCCAGGCACGAAGTGGCGCTCCTTCGGCCCCGGGTACGCCTGGTGGAGGGACTCGGCCTCGAGCAGCGGATGGAGCTGGTTCTCCTCTCCGTGGACGACGAGGAGCGGCACGTCGGCCAGGTGCTTCAGCTTCCGCTCGGGCGCGAAGCCGAGGAGCGACTCGGCGAAGCTGAAGTGCACCGTGCCGCCGAAGCCCGGGCTCTGCGTCAGCGTGCCGTCCACGTAGCCCTTCGTCACCGGATCGAGTGGATAGATCTCGAACGGATCGACTTCGACGGTCCCGGGCGATCGACAGGCCTCGGCCTGCCGCTCCGCGAACCAGGCACGAAACCGCCGCCACCCGGCCTCGCCGCGCACGGCGCGCTGGACGCGGATGGCGTCGTACAGCCCGTTCACGCAGATCAGCCCCTGGACGTTCGGCGCGATCGGCGTGGCCTCGAGGACGAGGCCGGCGCCCATCCCCCAGCCGAGCAGGACGACGGCCCGACCCTGCACGCGGGGATCGCTCGTGGCAAACGCGATCGCGTGGACGATGTCGCGTACCTGATCGTCGATCAGCACCTTGCCGCCGACGATCTTCATCTTGCTGAAGCCGCGGTAGTCGAACGTGAAGCACGGGTATCCGAGCGGCGTGAGCGCCCTGGCGAATCGCTCGGGGTGGATCGCCTTGAGCCCCATGAAGCCGGAGCAGGGGATCACGAGCGGACGGCTCGACTGGTCGCCGGGACCGGCCGGAAAGAACCAGGACGCGTCGAGCGCGAGGCCATCGCTGTAGAAGCGCGTCGGTTCCTCGACCGTCCTGTCGGTCCGCACGGTGCTCATCGATGCAGGCTCCGGACTCAGATGTAGTGACGGGCCATGATCTTGCCGACGCGTCGCTCGAAGAAGCTCCAGTCGTCGTCCCGCAGCGTGTGCAGGACGGTCCTCGCCTCGCGGATCTGCGCGAGCGTGGCCTCGCCGACGATCAGCTCCTCGGCATCCCCCGCGGACGCGGCGACCACCTGGCCGAACGGATCGATCATCTCGCTCTCGCCCCAGAACTTGAGCGGCCCCTCGCTGCCTCGCCTGTTCACGAAGACGACGTAGCAGCCGAAGACCGCCGCGTAGAACCGGTTCAGGCGCTTCCAGTTCTCGCGCGTCGACAGGCGACTGCCGAGCACGCCGTCCGGGCTGCAGGCCGAGATCACCAGCACGTGCGCCTGGTCGGCCGCGGCCAGGTGGACCGAGGCCGGATTCCAGGCGTCCCCGCAGATGAACGGCGCGAGCCGGAAGCGCCCGACGTCGAGCGTGTCGAAGTTGCGGCCCGCGCTGAAGAACTTCCGCTCCTCGAAGACGCCGTAGTTGGGCAGGTAGATCTTCCGGTGCGTGTGGAGCAGCCGCCCACGCTGGATGAACGCCAGGCTGTTGAAGAACTGGAACGCGTCGGTCTCCTCGACGAAACCGACGGCTGCCGCGAGGTCGCTGTCGCCAGTGGCCTCGACCAGGCGGCGGAAGAGGGGATCGTCGGTTCGCAAGGCCAGGTCGTGAAAGCGGTTGCCGACCGTATAGCCGGTGAGCGCGAGCTCGGGGAAGACCAGCAGATCCGCCCGGCCCCGGGCCGACTCGATGACGGCGATCGCGCGATCCACGTTGGCGGAGACGTTGCCGAGGTCGGCGTCCACCTGCGCCAGACCAACCCGAAGGGACGGCAGGACTTCTGTCACGGGCGCGGTGTGGGTACCGGGTGATTATGCGGCAGGTCGGGGATCGAGTGCGAACGACCCAGGCCTCAGCCGCGCGCCCTGTGCCGGGCGGTCCACTTTTCGAGCTCGACCGCCACGAACACGACGCCGGCAAGGGCGACGCAGGCGCCAAGGGCCGGCAATGGCAGCGGCTCGGTGTCGAAGACGGCGTTGAGCGCCGGTACGTAGACCACGGCGAGCTGGAGCAGGATGGTGGCGCCCACCGCGGCCGCCAGCCACCGGTTCGAGAGCAGCCCGATCCGGAACGTCGAGTCCGCCTCCGAGCGGATCGCCAGGACGTGCGCCATCTGCGCGAAGGCCAGCGTCGTGAAGACCATCGTCTGCCACGCCGGGTCGCCGGCCCGCCAGCCGGCGTAGCCCACGCCCAGCGTCAGGGCCCCCATCAGGGTGCCGACCCACAGCACGTGCCAGCCCAGGCCGCGGGCGAAGATGCTCTCGGACGGCGGATGGGGATGGCGCTGCATGACGCCGCGCTCGGCCTGCTCGACGCCGAGCGCGAGCGCCGGCGGGCCGTCGGTCACCAGGTTGATCCAGAGGATCTGCAGCGGCAGCAGCGGCAGCGGCATGCCCAGCAACGGCGCCACCAGCATCAGCCACAGCTCGCCCGAGTTGGTGGTCAGCAGGTAGCGCACGAACTTCCGGATGTTGTCGTAGATGACGCGGCCCTCCTCGACGGCCGCGACGATGGTGGCGAAGTTGTCGTCGAGCAGGACCATGTCGGCCGACTCGCGCGAGACGTCGCTGCCCACGCGGCCCATCGCGACGCCGATGTTGGCCCGCTTGAGCGCCGGCGCGTCGTTGACGCCGTCGCCGGTCATCGCGACGATGTGCCCGTGACCCTGCAGCGCCTCGACGATGGCGAGCTTGTGCTCGGGTGATACGCGCGCGTAGACACCTACGGTTCCCACCTCGTCGGCCAGCGCTTCCGGCGACAGTCGCTCCAGGTCCGCGCCCGTGAGGATGCGGTCGCCCGCGCCGATGCCCAGCTCGCCGGCGATATAGGCGGCGGTCAGGGGGTGGTCGCCCGTGATCATCACCGGGCGTACGCCGGCGGCAGCACAGGTGGCGACGGCCTCGCGAGCCTCGGGACGCGGCGGGTCGACCAGGCCCAGGAACCCGACGAACACGAGGTCCCGCTCGATCGCCGCACCGCCAGCGGGCGTACCGTGCAGCAGGCGCAGGCCCACCCCCAGCACCCGCATACCGGACTGCGCGAGGCGGTCGTGGACGCGCGTCAGTCGTTCCGACTGCGCCGCGTCGAGCGGCACGAGGCCGTCGCCTGTCCATACCTGGCGCGTGACGTCGAGCAGGCGATCGGCCGCTCCCTTGGTGAACGCCACGTGCGTGGCGGCCTCGCCGCCCTCGTCGGTCCGGAGGGATCGGAGCGCGTCGGCCAGCGGCAGGCTCGCCGGCAGCCGATGCACCGTGGTCATCCGCTTGCGCTCGGACTCGAACGGCACCTCGTCGGTGCGTGGGTACAGGGACTCGAGGCGCGCCTTGTCGAGCCCGGTGGCGGCAGCGGCGGCCACGAGGGCCGATTCGGTTGGGTCACCGCCCACGGCTGAGCGCCCACCGGGCTCCTCGAAGGCCGTGTCGTTGCAGAGCGCCGCGCCGGCCAGCAGCAGGGCGAGGCCGAGGTCGGCCGACTCGGGTGGGGGGGCCTCGCCGTCCGCGGCAAGCCAGCGCGCGAGTGACGGGGCCTCGCCGTCGAGCTCCACCCGTCGTCCGGCCACCTCGAGCACGGCCACGCGCATCCGGTTCTCGGTAAGCGTGCCGGTCTTGTCCGAGCAGATCACGCCGACCGATCCCAGCGTCTCCACCGCGGCCAGCTTGCGGACGAGCGCGTGCCGGCCGAGCATGCGCTGGCTCCCGAGCGCGAGGGCGATCGTGACCACGGCCGGCAGGCCTTCCGGCACGGCGGCCACGGCCATGCTGACCGCTGTGAGGAACATCAGTCGCATGTCCTCGCCGCGGGCGAGGCCGAGGGCGAAGATCACCGCCACGATGGTGAGCGCGGCCACGGCCAGCCGGCGTCCCAGTTGATCCAGGCGGCGCTGCAGCGGCGTCGGCTCGCGGCGGACCGCCTGGAGCATTGTGGCAATCGCGCCGAGCTCGGTGCGCATGCCCGTGCCGGTCACGACGGCCAGGCCCCGGCCGTATGACACGGCCGTGCCCATGAACACCATGTTCCGGCGGTCTCCCGGCGTGACGGCCTCGGTCTCCGACCGCGGGATCGCCGCCGCGCTCTTCTCCACGGGTTCGGATTCACCGGTCAGCGGCGCTTCCTGGGTCCGCAGGTTCGCCGACTCCAGGAGCCGGCCGTCGGCGGCAACGACGTTGCCCGCCTCGAGCAGCATCACGTCGCCGGGGACCAGCTCGGTCGCGGGCGCCTCGTGCACACCGCCGTCGCGTCGCACCCGCACGGACGGCACCGACAGCGACTTCAGCGCCGCGATCGCCCGTTCGGCGCGGAACTCCTGGTGGAAGCCCAGCGCGACGTTCAGGACGACGATGGTGAGGATCGCGATGGCGTCGGTCGTGTCGTCGAGCGCCAGCGAGACGATGGCGGCCGCGACGAGGAGGAGTACCATCGTCGAGGCGATCTGCTCCCACACGATCGCCCAGGCCGATCGTGCATCGCGCTCGACGAGCTCGTTGTGCCCGTGCTGCTCCAGGCGCCGTCCGGCCTCGGCCGACGTCAGGCCCGCGAGGGTGTCCGTGCCGAGGCGGTCGGCGGCCTCACGCGCCTCGAGGTGGTGCCAGGCTGGTGCGCCGGTCCCACCCGCGTCGGAGACCGACCGGTCGTCGCGGCTCATCGCATTCCCGGTGCGCCGCCAACGCCGAGCGCGGCGGCTGCCTCCTGTCCGATGCGCAGGCCAAGGCGACGGCCATTCTGCGGGCGGTCGAAGCTGCGCACCCAGACGTGGACGCCGTCCGACACACGGATCAGCTCCGCGAGCATGCGCGGTTCGCGCTCCGGTGCGAGAATGGGATCGAACTCGAACGCGCCGAATCGAAAGCGAGGGGTCACCGGCCGGCTCCTGTTCTCGGGCTATCCTCCGAGTATGCATGAGAGGTGCGCGTCATGGCGCCGCCGACCGGGGCGTTCTCGGGGCTTTCTCGGTGTTTCTCCGGCAATGCTCCGTTGACGGGACCGGCCGCGGCGGTGACGCTTGGGCAACTCTGTTCACGCGAGGAGGCCGTTCATGGCACGCATCCGCCGTCGATCCCTGCTGCTGGCCGCTGGAGCGGCTCCCATCCTGCTGGGCCAGGATGCCTGAGGGCGACATGACGCAGCCTGTGCGCGCCGTGCTGTTCGTGAAGGACCTGAGACGGCTGGCCGCGTTCTACGAGGAGGCGTGTTAATCCTTAGAACCGATCCCAAAACCTCTTGAGTCGCCGGATCACCTGTGATCTGATGCGTGGGCATGGAAGCCAAATTCGCCGATGTGCCTGACGCCCTCTGGAAGCAGGTGG
>Ga0299906_10001459_pt1 | contig 20370 bp, 16 predicted proteins | sample RVTome_14_FD_200259 | JGI IMG/M metagenome (GOLD analysis project Ga0299906, IMG submission 200259) | Soil microbial communities from uranium-contaminated site in the Upper Colorado River Basin, Wyoming, United States - RVT145D125 (version 2) ...
GAGCCCAGTGCGGTAGCTCTGCACGCTGGGATCCGTGCGGGGGGCCGCCAGCAATGGCGGTCCTACCGCGACATTCACGCGATCCGTGGCAGAATCGTCAGGCGCAGCCTGACCTACACGTAAGACGGATGTTAGCAAAGGCCGGGCGGCGGCGCACACTCGAGCAGGCGAACCTCCGCGCGGAAGTCGTCCGGCAGCGGGCTCTCGAGGACGAGGGGCTCGCCCGTCGACGGGTGCTCCAGGGTGAGGCTCAGGGCGTGCAGCATCAGCCGCGGCGCGGGGATCTTCGGCACCGCGTCGCGGCCGTAGATCGCGTCGCCGAGGACCGGCAGGCCCGAGTCCGCCAGGTGGACGCGGACCTGGTGGGTGCGCCCGGTCTTCGGCACCGCCTCCACCCACGCGGCGCCGGGGAACCATTGCAGCGGCCGGATCTCGGTCTCGGCGGGACGCCCGCCCGCCGCGACGCGCACCACCCGCCGCGGCCCGTCGGCGAAGTCGCGCAGCGGGCTCAGGAGGTCCCTCACCGTCCACGCCCCCGGCGGCGGCTGCGGCGCGGTGATCGCCACCAGGGCATGGTAGACCTTGCGCACGCGCTGCTGGGAGAACGCCTGGGCCAGCGCCCGGTTGACCTCGCGGCGCCTGGCGAAGAGCATCACCCCGGAGGTGCCGCGGTCCAGGCGGTGGTGGAGGGCGAGGTAGGGCGCGCCGCCGTCGCGCTCGGCGAGGAAGCGCCGCAGCAGGTGGTAGAGGTCGTGGACGGCGTCGGCGACGGTGGCCTGGGCCGGCATCCCCGCCGGCTTGTCGACGGCGATCAGGAAGTCGTCCTCGAAGAGCACGTGTTCGCCGCCGATCGCCGCCGCCGCCTCGGGCACGGGGCCGACCGGCGTGTCGCCGACCCACACCTCGACGCGCGCCGCCGGCCGCACCCGCTTCGACGCCACCCGCACCCGCCGGCCGTCGACCCAGACCGCGCCGGCGTCGATCAGGCGGCGCACCTGGCGCCGAGAGAGCCGCTCGCCCTGGAGCGGCAGGGCGCCGGCGAGGAACTGGTCGAGTCGGCGGTCGCGTTCATCGTCTCCGACGCGGCACGCGAGCTTGCGCAGCGACATCGCGGGCATTATACGCGCCTGGGTTCGTGTTACGGTCCGGATGGAGATTTCCCCATGAGAACAGGAACCGCATCCAGTTGCCTTGCCGGAGTCGTCGTCTCGCTGGTCACAGGAGTCACCCAGGCTGAGCCATGTCTCACGATCTCCTACAGACAGCCTCTCCCATCCGCGCTCGAGTGGGTCGCTGACGTCCGTTGGGCCGACGCGGAAAGCGTCTTCGTGGCGGCCCAGCGGATCGGCGTTCATCGCCTCACGTTGAGGGGTCCGGCGGTCGCGGAGCTCATCGAGCCACGAAGCAATGCCCGCAATGGGGTGTGGCTGCCTAAGATTCTGGGTGCTTCGAAGGACTACTTCGCCGTGGCAGCCCCTGTCTACGCCTACGGTTGGAAACCACGAACGAGGAACGGGCTCGAGGCGGTTCAACCCTTCGCCACCATCATCGATCTTGACGTTCATGGCAGTCGCATCGCACTGCTGGGCGCCCAGCGGGACGACCAGGATCGCTTCGCGCCGGACGGGGCCATCGCCTGGACGGGTCCGATCGACCAGGATCCGGAGAAGCTTCAACCCGTCTACTACACGGTCTCCGGACCGGGTGCTCCAAACGTCAACGCCTGCGGCCTCATGGAAATCGGCTCGATCCGATTCCTCGCCGACGGCTCTCTCCTCGTCCTTCCAGGCGTCGAGCCCGACGTCCACCGCTTCTCGACGGAAGGTAGGCTCCAGGAAACCTGGTCTTCGGAGAAGATCGGATTCAAAGCGGAGTGCGACCTCACGGAGGAGCAGATATCCAAGCTCTCCGTCGACGAGCCCGGACGTTGGGCATGGGTCAACGCCCGCCGCACGGTCGACGAGATCCTGCCTCTCGCCGACGCTCCAGGTCTGCTCGTGCGGACCGCGGAAGCGGGCAAGACGAGCTGGCAGCTCAAGCGCCTGCGCTCGGGCGGCGCCGTCGATACGTGCGACGTGCCGCTCACCGTCGATTCCGAGCTCGCCCACCTGCGCGGCGACGTGCGCGGCGACGAAGTGGTATTGCTCCTGCTTTACAGAGGTTACACTCAGAAGACGCCCCATCCGCCGGCGCACCCGGAGCTCATCCGCCTGACCTACCAGCCGCCATGAACGGCATCGTCCTCGTCGCCCTGCTCGTCGTCGAGGCGCTGGGCCTCGATCAGAATTGGCGGCTCGTCTACCCCGGTCGCGTCGAGCCCGTCACCGGCCGCCTGACGCTCGCGGACGTCGACATTTCTGAGCTCCGCGCCGCCTGGTACTGGTCGTCGACGACCGCGCCACGGCGTCTCGAGCCGTCCGAGATCGACGGCTTCGCGGCGCCGCGCGATTCCGGACGCCTCCGCCTTCGCGTCGCCGCCGCGGACGGGCTCGACGTCCCCCTCCGCGTCCTCGCCGCGCCGGCCGAGCTCTGGCGCGAGGTGCCGGAGTCGCTCTTGCCGACCTGGCCGGTGCCCGAAAATGGCCGCATCGAGATCCCCTGGACGCAAGAGCAAGCCTGGCGGACGCGCGTGGTCAGGCCGAACGGCCTCGACGGCCGCGCAACGCCCGAGCTCGGAAGCTGGTGGAGTGCCCTGCGGCCCGGCCAGGGGAGCGCCGCCCTCGTGCCGCTGGCGGCCCGCGACCTCCGCGTCGAGGTCGTCGGCGAGGACGGCCGGGCCATTTCCGGCGCGCGCGTCGAAGCCCTCGAGGCCGAGCGGGTGCGCTCGCGCAAGAGCACCTACCTCGCTTTCGCCACGGTCGACGACGGCGGCGCCGGGATCCTCCCCAGCGTCCCCGACTTCGCCGAGCTCACCCTGGTCGTCAACGCCGACGGCCACGTGCCGGTCACCTTCCAGGGCTTGCCGAGCGCCCTGCCGGCGCGGGTGGAGCTCGCCCGCGGCGCCCGGATTCACGGCCGCTTCGTCGACGGCGACCGCGAGCCGGTGGCGGGCGTCGAGGTGCGGCTCGAAGCCTGGCTCGCCGGCGACTTCGCGGCCTACGTCGCCCGCGGCGGGCGCAGCGACGGCGAGGGCGTCTTCACCATGGCCGGCGTGCCCGCCGGCAAGGCCGTGGTCCTGGCCCACAAGGGCGGCTTCGCCATGCGCCGCGCCGAGCTCGAGGTCGGCGCCGAGGACCTCGACCTCGGCGAGCTCGTGCTGGAGCCGGACAGCGAGATCGCCGTCCGCGTCGTCGACGACGTCGGCGAGCCGATCGCCGGCGCCGAGCTCCGCCCTCGCCCCGGCATGCTCGCCACCACCGACGCCGAAGGCCGCGCCGTGCTCCGCGGCATCGGCGCTTCGCAAACGGTGGAGCTGACCGTCGACGCTCGCGGCTACAAGGAAAACGAGCGCACCCTGCCGCCGCCTCATCCCTCTCCCGTAGAGGTGCGGCTGGACCGCGCCTTCGTCGTCCGCGGCCGCTTCCTCGACGCCGAGGGCCGGCCGGTGCCCGAGGGCCGGGCGCGGGCGAGGGCCGGGGCCCTAGGCGTCCATGCCGCCGTCACCGGGGGCGATCTCGATCTCGAGCTGCCCGCCGGCAAGGCCTTCGAGCTCGCCCTCGCCTCGCCGGCGACCGCCGAGCTGCGCCTCCACCTCGAGCCCGGCCTGCCGGGCGAAGAGCGCGACCTCGGCGACCTCGTCGCCGGCGCGGGCCACCGGCTCGAAGGTCTCCTGGTGAGCGCGGTCGACGCTTCCCCGGTGGCCGGCGCCCGCGTCTGGCTGCCGCGGCCGTCGGCGGACGTCCACGCCCTGGAGGCATGGTTCTTCGGCGACGTCGTCGAGACGGTGAGCGCCGCCGACGGGACCTTCGCCCTCTCCGGTCTCCCCGGCCGCGACCTGCGCCTCACCATCGACGCCCCCGGCTTCGCTCGCCGCACCCTCGACGTGCGCCCCGCTCCCGAGGCCGCGGCGACCGACCTCGGCGCGGTGGAGCTGCGTCCGGGGTCGACGTTGCGCGTCGTGGCGCAGGACGAGCTGCCGCCGGGCGCCGTGGCCCGGGTGGACCTCGGCAACCGCTGGCTCGAGACCGACATGCTGAGCGCTCCCTTCGCCGACGGCGTCGCCGTTTTCCGGCACCTGCCGCCCGGAGAGGCCACGGTGACCGCCGTCGTCGGCGGCCGGCTGCTCTGCGAGACCACGGTGCGAATCGGTGAGAGCGAGGACGAGCGCGAGGCCATCTGCCGCTGGAAGGCGATGCGGGTCACGGGCGTCGTTCGCGTGGCCGGCCACCGCGACGGACCGGGCCGTCTGATCTTCCTGCCCCCCGCTCCCGAGCATCCGTCCTTCATCGAGCGCGGCGAGAGCCCGCGGGGCCTCGGGCGGGCGAAGATCTACGGCGCCGGGCGTCCCCAGGTCGACGTCGAGGTCGGGGCCGACGGCGCCTTCGCGTCCGACGACCTCGCGCCCGGCGCGTGGACGGTGTCGTGGTTCGCCGCCGGCGGCGCCGCCTCGGCGTCGCGGGAGGTGGCGATCCCCGAGGTCGACGAGCTCGAGCTCGTCCTCGATTTTCCGGGCCGCGCCGTCGCGGGTGAGGTGGTGGATCTCGATGGCCGGCCGGCCGCGGGCGCTCGCGTGCGGGACCTCGCGTCGGGGACGGTGGCCCTGAGCGAGGCCGACGGCAGCTTCCTGCTCCTCGGTCTCGAGCCCGGCCGGCGCTGGCTGCGGGCCGAGCGCCGCGACCTGCGCAGTGCCCCGGTGCCGGTCGACCTCGAGGAGGACCGGCCCCCCGAGCCGGTGCGGCTCGTTCTCGGGACGGAGGACGACGGCGGCGAGATCGAGGTCCGGATCGCCGGCGAGGCCGGCGGGGCCTTCGTCTTCCTGGAAGTTGAAGGACGCGGCCTGCGGGTCCTGACCGCGGACGCCTCGGGCCGCGCCGCCCTGACCTTCGATCCGCCCTATCCGCCGCGTCTGCGCGCCGCGGCCTACGTCGACGGACGCTTCGTCTTCGGCGGCTGGCGGACGTTCACGGAGGCGTCGGAGAAGCCTGCCCTGCTCGAGGCGGCGGACGCCACGGGCGCTCTCGTGATCTCGGGCGACGAGCCGTTCGTGCCTGGGATCGTCTCCGCCACGGGCTGGGACCTCACGGAGCTCCTGACCCGCCTTGGTTTGCGGCCGGTCGTCGGGGAGGACGACGTCCGGGTCGATGGGCTGCCGCCCGGCAGCTACGAGGTGAGCGCGCCCGGCGGCCGGCGTTTCGTCACCGTCGTCGCCGGTGAGGAGACCGCGGTCGCGTGGCCGTAGGAATCGCGCCTCCTCGGCCGTGCTATCCTGAATCCGGTGGCCGGACGCGCCGGCCGCAGGAGACGCCCATGACCCAGTCTGCTCTCGCACTGGCTCGACCCGACGAGCCGATCGAATACCCGGAGTCCGACGGCGAGCCCATGGCGGAGACCGACGAGCACCGCGACGAGATGACGGCGACGATCCAGACGCTGGAATGGCACTTCCGCGCCCGCCAGGACGTGTACGTGTCGGGCAACCTCTTCTTCTACTACGAGGAGGGCAATCCTCGGGCCTGCAAGGCGCCCGACGTCTTCGTCGTCACCGGAGTGCCGAAGAAGAAGCGCCGGACCTACAAGCTGTGGGAGGAGGGCGAGGTGCCGGCGCTGGTCATCGAGGTGACCTCGAAGAAGACGAAGAAGGAAGACGAGGTCGACAAGCCCGAGCTCTACGCCGAGCTGGGGATCCCGTACCTGTTCGTCTACGACCCCTGCGCCGAGTACCTGAAGCCGCCGCTGCAAGGATTCGAGCTGGGCAAGCGCGGGAAGTATCGCCGGATCGCGGGCGCGCGGAGCGGGCCTTTCCCTTGCCCGCCTTTGGACCTCGCTTTCTTCCTTGACGAGCGGGGGCGTCTGCAGATTCTCGACACGGTCACCGGAGAGCCCGTCCGCCGGATGGAGAAGGCCCTGGAGGCGAGCGAGGCGGCGCTGGTCGGGGCCGAGGCGGCTCGGGTCCAGGAGAAGCTGGCGCGGCTCAAGGTCGAGGGGGAGTGGCAGCAGGAGGCCGAGGCCCGCCGGAAGGCCGAGGGGTTGAATCGGCACCTGATGGCGGAAATCGAACGGCTTCGGGCCCAGGTGAAAGGCGGATAATCGGTCCTTTCCTCCGGCAGCTCCGCCCACGGAGAGGCCGCCAGGGGCCCAGGAACCGGCTCAGCGTCCTCCAAACGCGGCTCATATGCTCCAATCCACTCGTTCGACGCCGTCGAATGGACCGATTGAGACTCATGTGGATCATTCGACCGCGTCGAATGGACGGATTGAGACTCATTTGGCTCGTTCGACGCCGTCGAATGGACGAAATGGAGCTCATTTGGGTCATTCGACCGCGTCGAACGGACGGATTGAGACTCATTTCATCCGTCCGACGCCGTCGAATGGACGAAATGAGCGCCAGGGACTGAACTTCAACGCCGTGACGTCATAGAATGAGCGGTATGAAGCTCTCGGCGATGGTGACGCGACGGGTGAAGCTGGCGATCGAGCTGGAGGGAACGCTGGCGGTCCACGCTCCGGCGGCGAGCGCCGGGCTTGACGAGTTCTTCGCGCCCGTGGAGGACGACGGCACGGGGTTCGACGCGGAGACCTACTTCGACGTCCTGCGCCGCAAAGTGGTCTGGTGGCGCGAACGGCTGATCCACCTCGACCTGACGCACCAGGAGGAGCTCGCGGAGCGTGCCGAGCAGCGAGGGCGCGAGGTCGAGCTCGCGAAGTCGCTCTACGGCCGGCTGGTGAACCTGCGACGCGTCAGCCACGGCCTGCTCGAGGAGGACGACCTCGTGACCCTGGGGCTCGCGGGCACCGTGTCCCAGGACCCGGTCACGGTCCAGCGGCAGGCCGAGAAGGCGTGGAAGCGGTTCCAGGGGGACGATCCGAAGGTCCGGTCGAGCCGGTGGCCGCAGGTGCGCGAGAAGCTCACGGCGATGGCAGACGATCTCGGGCCGGACGTCAAGGCGCTGGCGAAGACGGTCAAGGACCTCAAGCGCACGCGCCGCAAGGTGGAATCGGCGGCGTCGCGCAAGCGTCAGGGGATCAGGGACTTCGACCGCCACTTCTTCTGGATCGCCAAGTCCGCCGAGGTGCACTTGCGCATGGCGGGCCTCGAGGACGCTGCCGACCTCGTCAAGCCGCAGGCCCGCCGTCTCGACCGGGACGTCGCCTGACCGGGCATTGGCGGTCGTAGCTGGCACGGTAGCGACCTCCTTGGCTTGTGAGTATAGCAGGGTCGTAGTTTTGGCGGGTGCTCCAACAGGCGCTCGCCCGGAGCGCAGGGGCGCACGGCGTGCGCCCTGCCTCATGACCGGCAGCCGAGCCCGAAGTCCCGTCGCACGTCGCCCGTCCAGAAACCGCCGAAGACCCGTTCGGCGAAGTACGCCTTGTCGCTTTCCGTCAGCGGCGGGCCGAGCACCCATTGCCGCGGCTGCCCGGGCGCCCGGACCTGCCCGCGGTACTCCTCGGTGGTGAACACCCGGCGCCACAGGCCGAAGAGCGTCGCCGGATGGTCGACGACGGCGCACGGGTCCTTGCCCGCGGAGCGCAGGCGGGCGAGGCTGCGCCGCAGCTCCACCGCCACCGAGAGGGCGTGCGAGCCGAACGCAGCCAGGGCCGAGACGTAGCCCTCCCGGTCGCGTCCCGCCGCCCGCTGGGCGAGGTCCGCCGGCGGCGTCAGGTCGAGCAGCGCCGCGGGTGGACTGTCTCCACCCGTCCTGCCGCGGCTGCCCGGCCGCCCGGACCTGCCCGCGGTACTCCTCGGTGGTCAACACGCGGCGCTACAGGCCGAAGAGCGTCGCGCCGCTACCACCTGGACTTGACGGGGTACTCTCGTATGTCTTTGTCGGGCGTCAAGATCACGAGATCGTGAACGATCGCCTGGCAGATGAGCATTCGGTCAAACGGGTCGCGGTGGTGCGTCGGGAGGCGCCCCACGTAGAGGGTCGACTGCTCGTCCAGGCTCAAGGGCTCGATTCCATGGCTTTCCCTCATCGCCGGCACGAACTCCGCGGGCGATTCGCGGAGTGGGAGGCGGCCCATGGCGTGCTTGACCGCGATTTCCCAGGTCGACACGGAACTCAGGAATACCTCGTTGTCCGGCTCCGTAAACAGATCGAGGGCCTCGAACGACAGTTGCGGCGCCTCCGTGATGATCCAGAGGAAGGTGCAGGTATCGAGAAGGAGCTTCAAGCGCCCCTACCCTCGAAGGCATCCACAAAGTCATCGGGGAGGGGCTCGAAGAACTCCGGCGGGACCTCGAATCGGCCCTTGGCCAGACCGACGGGGCGCCGGTCGATCCTTGCGCTCTTGAGCAGACGGATCTCGGCGATCGGGACGTTGCGCCTGCAGAGCACGATCTTCTCTCCCTTGGACAGGAGGTTCAGGTACCGGGACAGATGCGTCTTGGCTTCGTGGACATTGAGCCTGATCATGAGTCGATTCTTGACCAGGAAGTGAACCAAGTCAAGGGACGAATGGGAAGCAGGAGATGCCCTCGGCCGTGCACTCGAGCGCCCTGCCTCATGACCGGCAGTCGAGCCCGAAGTCACGACGCGCGTCGCCCGTCCAGAAACCGCCGAAGACCCGGTCGACGAAGTACGCCTTGTCGTCTTCCGTGAGCGGCGGGCCGAGCACCCATTGCCGCGGCTGCCCGGGCGCCCGGACCTGCCCGCGGTACTCCTCGGTGGTGAACACCCGGCGCCACAGGCCGAAGAGCGTCGCCGGATGGTCGACGACGGCGCACGGATCCTTGCCCGCGGAGCGCAGGCGGGCGAGGCTGCGCCGCAGCTCCACCGCCACCGAGAGGGCGTGCGACCCGAAGGCCGCCAGGGCCGAGACGTAGCCCTCCCGGTCGCGCCCCGCCGTCCGTTCGTCGAGGTCCGCCGGCGGCGCCAGGTCGAGCAGCGCTTCGAGCAGCGCGCCGAAGAAGTACTGCGCCACGTCAAGCGGCATGTCGAGAGCCGGCGCCGCCGGACGGAAGTAGGGGGCGTAGAGGAAGAGGCGCGGGACCCGCAGCCCGGGCAGGACGCGCTCGCCGCCGGCGGCGAAGAGGTGGAGCGAGAGGTCGGCGGGCTCGTCCGCGGCGGGCAGGTAGAAGGCCATCGGCAGCTCGCGGCGATCGTGGTAGACGACCCAGAGCCGCGGCGTCAGGGGCAGGAAGGCGTCGGCGGGCAGGCCGGCGCGCACCACGGCGGGGGCGAGCGAGGGCAGCAGAAGGTGGCCGTTGGGGCCGATGGCGAGCGCGGTCAGCAGCAGGGCGCCGGCGGCTCCCATGGCTCAGCGCCGGCTCTCGATCTGCCGCCGCAGGAGCTCGTTCTCGAAGGCCACGCCGACCTGGGCGGTGGCCAGCTCGAGCAGCTCGATGTCCTCGATCGCCCGGGCGTTGGAGCCGTTGTCGGTGTAGACCACCGAGATCACCCGCTCCGAGCCCATCACCGGAAAGACCACGATCTGGCCGTTGTGCGGGCGGCCGATCAGGTTGGCGAACTCGGGCGGCAGGTTGGCGTGCTCGAAGGAGAGGGAGCGCGGCTGGCCGTCGGCCAGGCAGCGGGTGAGCACGTTGACCTCGCGGGTGGGCAGGTTGAGGCCGCGGGTGGCCTCGGCGAGGGGACGGCCATCGCTGGCGAAGCCGAAGGCGCCGAGGGCCAGGAGGTCGCTCTTGCGCACCAGGAAGAGCACGGCGCGGTCGACCGACTCGGAGATGATGTGCATGAGGTTCAAGGCCATGGTGGCCGACAGCAGGCCCGAGCGGATGTCGGCCAGCACCCGGCGCAGGCGCGCGAAGCCGGCCTTGACGCTGGCCTGGCCGCGGCCGCCGTTGGCCTCGGGCAGATTGCGCACCAGGCTGTGGAAACAGGCGGCCACGGCGCCCGGGTTGGCCGGGATGGCGGCCACCGCGCCGGAATCGAAGGCCCGCGTGGTCATCTCCTGCGAGTCGATCAGCGCGATCACCGAGGAGCGCGGCCGCGAGCGCCGGATGGCGAGCAGGTCCTCCACCGTGTGGCAGCCCTCGCGCATGTCGAGCACCACCACCGTGGGGGTGGGCTCGCCGGGGAGCCGGTTGCCGGCCTCGCGCAACGCCACCCGCACCACCTGGGCGATCTCGGGCAGGATGATCTCGGTGACCTGCACGGCCACCTGGCGGTCGGGCGAGACGATCTGAAGGCGGCGATGGGCGGCCTGGATCTCCTCGTCCTCTTCGGCGAGCGGAATGTCGATGTCGAGGCCGTCGAGGGCGTCGGCGACGCTGCCGAGCGAGAGCGATTCGCCGAGCGCGCCCTGGGAGGCGGCCGACGGCGCCGCCGCGGACGGCGCCGGCGCCGTCACTTCCGGCCGTTCCAGCTCCGCCTCGCCGAGGGCGCGCCGCGACTCGTCGAGCAGCCGGGTGGCCTCGAGCAGCACCATCTGGGTGTTGACGTTGAGCTTGGGGATGACGTCGCCGGGGTACATGGCGATGTCGTCGATCGGTTTGAGCTCGTCGAGGGCGAACTCGAAGGAGCCGGTGACCCACTTCACGAGGTCGAAGATGGTCTTCTCGATCTGCTCCTCGATGGTCTTGCGGATGAGGTCGAACTCGAGGGTGCCCGAGCCCACCAGCACCTGGCCGAGCGAGCGTCGCGGCAGCTCCGCGCTCTGGGCGCGCACCAGCTCCGACATCTTCTGGGCGCCGACCAGCCCTTTCTCGACCAGGAGCGTGGCCAGGCGCTTGGAGCCGGGGGCCCAGGCGCTGACGATCTGGCCGCGATGAAAGCCGATCTCGGCCTCCTCGGCACCGCGCACGAGCGACAGCGTGCCGGTGCGGCGGCCGAGATGGATGAACTGCATGACGTCGCTCAAAGAGACGTCTTCGAGCTTGCCGTTGAGGCTCACTGCACCGCCTTCTGGGAGTTACCGCCGTCTCGGAGGTCTCAGGCTCCGCGGACCAGTTGGACCAGGCTCTCGAGCGTCCGCAGCTTGCGGTCGGTGTTCGAATAGACCCGCGCCGCGAACAGCGCCGAGGCGGCGTGCGCCGCCAACAGGTCGAGCAGGTCCCGGTCCTCCGCCCGCAGGATGGCCTTGTGGTCGAAGAGCTTGGTGATGACGAGCGCGCCGACGATCGCGTCCTGCACCCGCAGCGGCACCGCCGCGATGACGTTGGAGAACTCGTCCGGTCCCATCCGCAGCACGCCGTCCTCGAGCGCGGCGTCCACCAGGGGATCGCCTCCGGAGTAGCGACTGTCGGCGTAGAGGCCGCTGGCGTCGTCCTCGAGCCCCCGCGACAGGGCGACCTCGCAGTCGCCGCTCTCCTTGTCGCGCAGCAGCAGGATGAAGCGCTCGGCGCCCAGGAGGTCGACGGCGATCTCGGCGATGGTCGCCTGCACCTCGGTGGGGTCGAGGGTGGCGTGGAGCTGGAAGGTGGCGACGTAGAGGCCCATCAGGCGGCTGAGCTGGTTCTCGGCCTCCACCAGCCGCGAGGTCAGGTCCTCGCGGTCGCGGTCGACGGCCTCGAGCTCGCGCTCGAGCTCTCCCACGCGGCGCTCGCCCGCGGCCGCCGCCGGCGGCCCTTGGTTGAGGCCCTGCTCGAGGGAACGCATGAGATTGCGCGCCCGCTCGAGCGTCGCGTCGAGCTCGGCCAGCACCTTGGCCGGGGCGAGCGAGCGTCCGTCGGGGCGCGTTCCGGCGTCGTCGTTACCCTGTGCGGCGAGGCTCACCATCGCTTCCAGTCCTTCACAGGCGCTGGATGACTTCCAGCAGCTCCTGGTTGCCGAAGGGTTTCTTGATGTAGGCCGCGGCGCCGGCCTCGAGGCCGCGGAGGGTGTCTTCCTCCTTGCCCTCGGTCGAGATGATGACGACCGGGATGTCCTTGAACACCTCGTCGGACTTGATCTGGTTCAGGAACTCGAGACCGCTCATCCGCGGCATGTTGATGTCGAGCAGGATGAGGTCGATGTCGGCGTGGTTGCCCAGCGCCTGCAGCGCTTCGAGACCGTCGTGAGCATGGACCAGGCTGTACTGCCGCAGGAGCACCTCGAACATCTTGTGGATCAGCTTCGAATCGTCGGTGACCAGGATCTTCCGCGGTTGCACTCGGGTTCCTCCTATTCCAGATCACTCCCGTACCTCTCCAGACGAGCCTTGTCTCCGGGTGCGGCAGGGCCGGCCGTGGTAGGCACCGGCCTCGATCGGCTCCCAAGCCTAGCCGAACGCCACCCCTCGCGCAAGCCGCCGCGCGCAAGCCGGTGCTTGACAAGGCCCCCGCATCCGACGAGACTTGCCATGGATCGGGCGGATTGTACCTCACGATGGATCCATCCGGGTTTCAGGAGCTCCTCGACGAATTCATCCTCGAGGCGCGCGAGCGCGCCGGCGAGGTCGAGGGCCTGATGCTGCGCCTGGCCACGGGCGAGGCCGCGGCGCGCCAGGCGGCCGTGGCGCAGGTCAAGCGCGAGCTCCACACCTTGAAGGGCAACGCCGGCATGATGGGGTTCGCCGACCTGCAGGCTCTGGCCCATCGCCTGGAGGACGAGGTCGAGGGCCTCGACCTCGGCGATCCGGAGATCGACCCCGTCCTCGCCGGGATCGACGAGCTGCGCCGCCAGCTCGAGGCGATCGGCACCGCGGCGCCCGCGGGCGAGACCGCCGCGGACGCGGCCGGCGCGGAGGAGCCGGCGGCGGCCGGGATCCTGGCCGCCGCCGCCAGCAGCGTGCGCCTGCCCTTCGCCAAGATCGACCAACTCGTCGAGATCCAGGCCGAGACGCTGATCTTCCGCAATCGCCTGAGCGACGCCGTGCGCCGCAGCCTGGACGAGGTGCGCAAGCCGGCCGCCGAGCCCGAGGCCTTCCGGCGCGGCCTGACCGCCGCGCTGGAGGCCGTCGAGGAAGCCCGCGAAGCGCTCGAGAAGACCCTGAACCTCCTCCAGGAACAGGTCACCGAGCTCGGCATGGTGCCTCTCCAGAGCCTCTTCAACTCACTCGGCCGCGTGGTCCACGACGAGTCGCGCCGCGAGGGCAAGGAGGTCGACTTCAAGATCCACGGCGGCGAGACGCCGATCGACAAGACCTTGCTCGAGGCGGCCAGCGAGGTGCTCGGCCACCTCGTGCGCAACGCCGTGATCCACGGCATCGAGCCGCCCGGCGAGCGCCGCCGCCGGGGCAAGCCGGCGCGCGGCAAGGTGCGCGTGGCCGCCGCCCTCGAGGGCGGCGAGGTGCGCATCGAGGTCGCCGACGACGGCGGCGGCATCGACTACGAGGCGCTGCGGGCCAAGGCCGGCGATCTCAAGGCCGGAGGTGTCCGCAGCGGCGGCGCCGGCCGCGGCGGCGCCGACGTCGACTCCGGCGACTCGCCGCAGGCGTTGCTCTTTGCCGAGGGCCTTTCCACCCGCGAGGGCGCCGGCCTCGGCGCCGGGCGCGGCGTCGGGCTCTCGGCGGTCAAGCGCAGCGTCGAGGCCCACAGCGGCCGCATCGAGATCATCTCCGAGCGCGGCACCGGCGCCAGCTTCGTGCTGCGGCTGCCGCTGACGACCTCGATCCTGCGCTCGCTGCTGGTCACCGCCGACGGCGAGGAGTACGCCTTGCCGCTGGCCGCGGTCACCGAGTCGCAGCGCCTCGAGGTGCTCGAGCGTCACCAGGTCAACCACGCGCCGGTGGTTCCCTGGCGCGGCCGGCTGCTGCCCCTGCTCGACCTCGGCCTCGCCTTCGGCACTGCCGAGCGCGTGCGCGAGGCCGGCTACTTCGTGATCATCGAGGTCAACGGCCGCCACCGTGGCATCGCCATCGACGACATCGTGGGCATCCGTGATATCGTCGTCAAGGGTCTGGACAAGATCGTCGGCCAGCCGGCCGGCATCTCGGGATCGACGATCCTGGGCGACGGACGGGTGATCATGATTCTCGACCCCCATCAGCTCGCGACCCTTTCTCCCTTCGTCGGGGCCGTGGCGAGCGCCTAGCTCGCCCGACGAAGGATGCCGACAGGACGCCGGGATGAGCACGCAACGAAAGAGCAGGAAAGGGCCGAAGAGAAGCGAGCAGAGCGCCGCCGGCTCCGAGGACAAGAAGATCTCGTTGCCCGCCTTCGGCTTCGCCGAGGACCTGCTCAGGGAGCACAAACCGGCGGCGGCGACGGCGGACGAGAAACCGGGGAAGGGGGCGGCGAAGGCGGCCCCCCGCGTCCCGCGCGGCGAGGACCGCGTGTTCGCGTTCGCCGACCGCCTCGAGGGCGCCGAGGAGGAGAAGCGGGCGCCGGTCCGCCTCGAGACCTGGGTGACCTTCGGCCTGGCCGGGGAGACCTTCGCGCTGCCCGTCGATCCGGTGCACGAGGTCGTGCGCCCGACGTCGATCACCCGGGTGCCGCACGCCCCCTATCCTATCCGCGGCGTCACCAACCTGCGGGGGCGGGTGGTGCCGGTGATCGATCTGCGGCTGCGTCTCGAGCTGCCCCTGGGCGACGTCACCCGCACCAGCCGCATCGTGGTCGTGGGCTCGCGCGGGCGGCGCCTGGGGCTCCTGGTCGACGCCGTGCAGCAGGTGGTCCATCTCGACGTCGACCGGGTGCAGCCGCCGCCGGACGACGTGATGACCGTGCAGTCCGACTATATCTCCGGGGTCTACCACCTGGGCGAAGAGCTCATCCTGCTGCTCGACGTCGACCGCGTCCTGATCATCAAAGAGCCCGTGCCCGCGACCGTCGAGGAGGCGAGCAACCCGGAGGCCGGAGCTGCGTGACCCGGGCCGCTGGTGGTACCATGGCCGCGGCCCCGGGCGTCGACCCGGTTGCGGCGGCGCCGGCCTTGAACCTGGATTTCTTTGGTTTGTGATGCCGTCATGAAGAGACTCGTCCCCATCCTCTGTCTTGTCGTCTTCCTGGGCCTTGCTCCCGGCTTGCCGGCCCAGGACGCCCCCCTCGGCTTCCGGCTGATCGTCAACGCCGACAACCCCGCCACCGCGATGGCCGCCAAGGACCTCGCCAAGATGTTCATCAAGAAGACCTCGACCTGGAGCGGCTGGAGGGTCGCCGACGGCGAGGTCAAGGTCGTCGCGATCGATCAGCACGACAACGCGGTTCGCCAGGCCTTTTCGGACGCCGTTCACGGCAAGAGCGTGTCCGCGATCGAAAGATACTGGCAGAAAATGATCTTCTCGGGGCGCGGCGTTCCTCCCGACAAGGCCGACGGCGACGCCGCGGTGATCGCTTACGTGCGCGCCCATCCCGGCGCCATCGGCTACGTGTCGGGCGCCGCGGCGCTGGGCGCCGGCGTCAAGGAGCTGCGCATCGCCGAGTGAGCGCGCCAGATCGTTGACCGTCTCCACCGGCACCAGCGGCCGGTGGCATCGAGGAGGCTATGGCCAACAGAATCCGTCTCGACAACCTACCCCTCATCACCCGCGTCCTTCTAGGGCCGATCGTGGCCCTGGCCCTCTTCCTGGTCATCATCCTGGCCACCTACTTCGCGGGCCAGCGGGTCTCGGAGCTGGCGCAGGCCATCCGCGACGAGTTCGTGCCCGGCGTCAAGCTCACGAGCGAGCTGGAAGCGGCCCTGCTCGCCCTCCAGAAGCTCCTCGACGACGCCGTCTCCATCCAGGAGGTGGACATGGTCGACGTCGAGGGCGAGCAGGAGAAAGCGAACATCCTGCGCATCCTCGGGGAGATCCGCGAGAAGACGAGCGCCTTCGACCGCGAAGAAGTGGACAGGATCGAGCAGCGCTTCGCCGACTACTACGAGGTGGCGACCCGCACGGCTCGGACGATGATCGAGAGCCAGCTCGTCGACTCGGCGGTCGAGGTGAGCCGGGAAGACCAGCTCGCCATGTTCAACGGCTACAACGAGCTCCGGGAATTGATCGTGGGTGCCGCGGAGGAGGAAGAGGAGGAGACCCCCGCCGCCGAGGACGTGGACGCCGGCGCGGAGGAGGTGCAAGGCCTCGCTCCCAAGAGCGAGGCGAACCTCAACGACCAGCTCGACGACCTGCTGGCGCAGCAGACGCGGCTCTCCAATCTCATCATCCCCGGCATCAGCGGCGTGGCGGTGGTGGCGTTGATCGTCCTGGGGTTCGTGGTCTTCAGCTCCGTCAAGGAGCCGATCGACCAGGCGGTGCACGTGGCCGATCAGCTCTCCCGCGGCAACATGCAGACCCGGATCGAGACCGACCGCCGCGACGAGATCGGCCGCCTGCTGGTGTCGATGGGGCAGATGCTCTCCTACCTGCGCGAGATCGCCGACGTCACCGAGCGGATGGCCACCGGCGACCTGCGCTCCGAGGTCGAGCCGCGCTCCGACCAGGACTCCTTCGGCCGCTCGCTGAAGAACATGTCGGAGAACCTGCGGGACATGATCGGGCGCGTCAAGCTGGCGTCGAACCAGGTGGCGCAGTCGGCCACCGAGATCTCGGCCTCCTCGTCCCAGATCACCGGCGGCGCCGAGAGCCAGTCGGCCTCGGCCGAGGAGACGCTGTCGACCATGGTCGAGATCGCGGCCCAGATCGACAGCGTCGCCAAGTCGTCGCAGGCCCTCGCCGTCAACGTCGACGAGACCTCCTCGTCGATCCAGGAGATGGGCGCCTCGATCGAGCAGGTGGCCAAGAACTCCGCCAACCTCCTGACCTCGGTCGACGAGACCTCGTCGACCATCGAGGAGATGGCGGCGTCCATCCAATCGATCGAGGCCAAGGTGCGGGTGGTCGACGACGTGTCGCGCGAGGCGGCGTCGATCGCCGGCGGCCGCGGCAACGAGCTGTCGGCGATGATCACCTCGATCGGCGCCGCCGGCAAGGACATCGGCAAGATCGTGGGCATCATCGAGGACATCGCCGACCAGACCAACCTGCTGGCCCTGAACGCCGCCATCGAAGCGGCCCACGCCGGCGACGCCGGCCGCGGCTTCGCAGTCGTGGCCGAGGAGGTCAAGCGCCTCGCCGAGCGCTCGGTGGCGTCGACCCGCGAGATCGTCGCCGTGGTGGAGAACGTCCAGAAGAACACCGACGACGCCATCGTCCTGACGCGCGAGATCCTGCAGCAGATCGTCGGCGCGGTGACCCGCACCTCGGAGCTGGTGGCCGAGGTCTACGGCGCCACCCAGGAGCAGAGCGGCGGCGCCGCCCAGATCCTCACCACCACCACCCACATGCAGAACGTCACCCGGCAGCTCGCGGCCGCCGCCAAGGAACAGGCCAACGGCGCCCGCGACATGATGAAGGCCGTCGAGGTGATGAACCGCATGACCCAGCAGGTGGCCGACGCCAGCCGCGAGCAGAAGCAGGGCGGCGACCTGGTGGTCAAGGCGGTCGAGCGCATCGCCCAGATCGCGCAGCAGAACCTGGTGGCGGCGGAGCAGCTCTCCGCCAATACCCGGAACTTGAATCAGGAGTCGGAACGACTGCTGAGCGTGGCGCAGCTTTTCACGCTCGGCGGCGAGGACGAGGAGAGCGTCGCCCGCGATGCCTGAGCCCCGCGATGGCCGGACGGCGCTCCCCGCTCCGGCGGCCATGCCGTGACCGCCGAGGGAGGGAGCGCCGGAGAGCCGCCGGCGTCGAGCCCCGGGGCGCCGGAGCGTGAAGACGGGACGTGATGCCGGGACTGTGATGCTGGGACGTGTTGCCGGGACTGTGATGCTGGGACGTGTTGCCGGGACTGTGATGATCGGACTGTGATGATCGGACCGTGATGCCGGACCGTGACGCCGGGACCGTGACGCTGGGACCGTGACGCTGGGAACGTGAGCCATGTCGATGAACGCCGCCCCCCAACCTTTCGAGACCACCTGGCAGGAGTGCATTGAGTTGTTGGACAACCTCCCGTCGATGCCGAAGGAGGAGCGGATCGCCGCCATCGAGCGGCTCATCCGCAACCCGAGCCCGGGCATTCGCAGCCGCGCCTTGCGCATGGGCGCCGCGGCCATTCCCGACGAGCGCCTCAAGGACTACCTGCGCAGCGACGCCGACGACGTGCTGCGCAACGCCGGCGTCGAGATGCTCAAGATGCGGGGCAACCGCGGCTTCAACCTCACCGTCCAGCTCCTGAAGGACGACGACTTCGACATCGTCCTGCAGGCGGTGATCGTGCTGACCCACCTGCGCGATCCGCGCGGCCTCGAGCCGCTGCGCAGCGTGCTCCACCATCCCGACCCCAACGTCGTCCAGGAGGCCATCGTCGCCATCGGCCAGATCGGCGACGCCCGGGCGATCCCCGACCTGCTCGGCTTCCTCGACTCCGACTCCTGGCTGCAGATGGCGGCGGTGCAGGCCCTGGGCAACCTGCGCTCTCCCGTGGCGGTGCCGCACTTGAAGCGTCTGCTGACCGATTTCATGACCGGCCCGATCGCCGCCGAGGCCCTCGCCCGCATCGGCGGCGTCAACTCCTTCCGCGCCCTCGCCCAGCACTGGATGCGCTTCCAGAACGAGGTTGACGCCGAGACCACGCTCGGGCTCCTGGCCCACGTGCTCGAGGGCCTGCCGCGGCCGCCGACGCCGGTCGAGGGCCTGCGCGAGACGCTGCGCGAGCGCCTCGCCGATGCCCAGGAGGCGATCCGCGACGCCGTCGCCCGCGGCCTCCTGGCCCTCGGCGAAGGCGAGGAGGACGAGGCGGCGCTGCGGGTCGTCGCCACCACCCACCGCGAAGCCTCGGTGCTGCCGGCGTGCCTGCACAACCGCAAGGACCTGATCGGCTACCTGATCGGCCAGTCGGACATCCGCCGTATCTGGGGCTTCCTGCTCGCCGCCCGCTACCCCAAGGCCACGCCGCCGGCCGAGGTCGTCAAGGCCCTGGAGCGGCCGGCGGTCGAGGAGCAGTTCGACCCCATGCTGCGCGCCCTCGAGAAGCTGCGTTCGCCGGAGATCGCGAGCGCGCTCCTCGGCTTCTACCTGCGCCTGCCGCAGGAGCAGCGGGTGACCGTCCACCCGCTCATCCGCTCCCACCGCCAGGTGCTCAAGCGGGAGCTGCGGCGCAACGACGAGATGGAGGAATCCACGCGCGTGGTGCTCGCGGCGCTGCTGGGCGACACCGCCGAGGAGATCGAAGGCCAGCTCGAGCAGCTCGGCGTCGGGGAACGGGCGCGCGCCCTCGGCGAGCTGCTCGACCTCGAGGAGGTGGTGCGCCCCCTGCCGTGGCAACGCTGGCTCGAGCAGAGCCCCGCGGAGCTGGGGCCGGTGGCGGCCGAGTTCGCGGCCCGCGCCGGCGTGCGCGAGCTCGCTCCGAGCCTGCGGCGGCTGTTCGACGCCAGCCCCGAGCCCTACCTGGTGCGCACCCTGGGCGAGCTCGGCGACCGCGACGCCGTGCCCCTGCTGGTGGACCTGCTGGCGGCGACCGACGCGCCGCTCGAGCCGCTGGTGCTCGAGAGCCTCGGCCGCATCGGCGGCCCCGAGGCGCGCAGCGCCTTGCGCCAGGCCACGCTCGCCGAGAGCCCGCAGCGCCAGCGCATGGCCTACCGCGCCCTGTCGCGCTGCGCCACCGAGGACGACGACGAGATTTTCCGCAACGCCACGACTCATTCCGACTGGTACGTGCGCCTGTCGTGCGCCGAGGTCCTCGGCCGTTTCTCGCGGCCCGAGAACCTCGCGGCCCTGGCGCGTCTGGCCGCCGACCCGGTGCCGATCGTGGCGCAGCGCGCTCTGTCGTACCTCGAAGCCTGAGGGAGCACGACGTTGTACGGCGACCCGTCTCTCAGCCTCGAAGAGCTGGCCCTTTTCAACGAGCTCTTCTCGAGCCGTTTCGGGTTGTACTTCCCCGACCACAAGCGGGAGATCCTCGAGTCGCGGCTGGTGCCGCGGCTGCGGGCCAACCACCTGCAGCGTTTCATGGACTACTATCTGCTCTTGCAGTACGACCTCGAGCGCGAGCTCGACCCCTTGGTGCGCGCCATCACCAACAACGAGAGCTACTTCTTTCGCGAGACCACGCAATTCGAAGCCTTGCAGAGCGAGGAGCTGGCGGGGCTGCGCGCCGGCGGCGTGGCGGGCCGCCTGCGCCTGCTCTCGGCCGGCTGCTCGTCGGGCGAGGAGCCCTACACGCTCAACACCTTCCTGCGCCGCGCCCTCTTCGGCCCGGCGGCGGGCGCGACGCTGGCGATCGAGGGCATCGACATCGACACCGAGCGCCTGGCCATGGCGCGCGAGGCCGTCTACCGGCCGGCCTCCCTGCGCACGCTCGCCGACGAGCAGGTCTCCCGCTATTTCCAGCGCCGCGACGCCGAGACCTTCGAGCTGCGGCCGCCGTTCCGCGAGGGGGTGACGTTTCGCGAGGGCAACATCTTGAGGCTCGACAGCTTCCGCGCTCCGATGCCCTATGACGTCGTCTTCTGCCGTAACGTGCTGATC
>Ga0299906_10001460_pt1 | contig 20366 bp, 14 predicted proteins | sample RVTome_14_FD_200259 | JGI IMG/M metagenome (GOLD analysis project Ga0299906, IMG submission 200259) | Soil microbial communities from uranium-contaminated site in the Upper Colorado River Basin, Wyoming, United States - RVT145D125 (version 2) ...
GAGGCCGAGGTCCTTGAAGACCACGTCGCGGGAGAGGAGCCTGTGCGTTCCGACCACGATGTCCACGCTTCCGTCGGCGAGGCCCGTCAACAGCTCCTTTTGCTGTTTGGGCGTTCGGAAGCGACTGAGCGAGCCTACGACTACAGGGTAGTCCGCCAGGCGCTCCTCGAAGGTGTGCCTGTGCTGCTCCACCAGGATCGTGGTCGGGGCCAGCACCGCGACCTGCTTTCCGTCCTGCGCCGCCTTGAACGCCGCACGGATGGCGACCTCGGTCTTGCCATAGCCCACGTCGCCGCAGACCAAGCGATCCATCGGGCGGGGGGCCTCCATGTCGCGCTTCACGTCCAGCGTGGCCTGTCGCTGATCCGGAGTGTCGTCATAGAGGAACGACGACTCCATCTCCATCTGCCAGCGGGTGTCGGGCGAGAACGCGTGACCGACCGCGGCCTGACGACGTGCGTAGAGTTCGAGTAGCTCCGTCGTCATTTCTTCGATGACGCGCTCGGTCTTTCGTCTGAGCGTCTTCCAACGCTTGCCACCGATCCGGTGGACGTGCGGCGGCTTCGCGTCATCGGACTCGCCGACCCAGCGCTCCACCTGGTCGAGCTGGGAGACCGGGAGCCTGAGGATCTCCCCGCCGGCGTATTCGATGGCGAGAGCCTCGAGGCCCTGCCCTCCGATCGCGATGTGCTCCAGGCCCCTGAAACGACCGACACCGTGGTCCATATGCACGACGTAGTCGCCCGCCGTGAGCTGGGCGAGGCTCTCGAGCGCCACCGCGCCCCGGAAGCGTCGGCTGCGTCGCACCCGACGGGATCGCCGAAAGATCTCGTGATCGTTCAGCACTCGAAGGGGTGGATCGCTGCAGGCGAGCTCGAAGCCGCCCGAGAGCGCCCCCAGGCCGAGGCGGGTCCCTCCCGGAATCCTCGAGACTCCGCCGAGGATCTCCTCGAGACGCTGGAGCTGTCCATCGTTGTCGCAGAGCAGCAGCGTCTCGAAGCCGCGCGCGGCTCCCTCTCGGAGATACGCTTCGAGCTTCGACATGTCTCGATCGACCGCCGGTGGCGGGGAAGACTCGACGGATCGTCCGGTACCCGGCTCCGCGAGGACGTCGAGGCGGGCCAGCGCACGCATACGCCCGTCCAGCTCGTCGGGCGACAGGAAGAGTCGCTCGGGCGCGGGTGGGTTTGCTCCGGATTCGACCAGGCTCTCATACAGGGTCGAGACCCGCCGCCAGGTCCGCTCCGATTCCGTACGCACATCCCAGGCACCGAGCCGCACGATGACCGCGTCCGTGGGAAGGAGTTGGACGAGGGAGTGCGACTCCGTCGGACCGTCGGACGACTCCATGCGGCGAAAATCCACCGGGAGCACGTGGGTTTCCGAGAGCTCGCCCGCCGAGCGTTGATCCAGGATGTCGAACGCGCGGATCGAGACGATCTCGTCTCCCCAGAACTCGATTCGGACGGGGTCGCCCGCCGACACGGAGAAAAGGTCGAGAATGCCACCGCGCACCGCGAACTGGCCGACCTCCTCGACCAGGGGGACACGCGCGAATCCCCGATCCTCCAGCAGCTTCGGGAGGTCGGAGAATACGGCCGCGTCACCGACGCGGAATGTCGTACGCAGGTCGGTCAGGTGCCTCGGGATCGGGACGCGCTCCTGGAGCGCCCGCGGGGTCGTGACCAGGATCTTGGCCCTTCCGGCGAACAGAGCCTCGACGGCCTCGACCCGGAGCCCGCCGATTTCCAGGTGCGATTCCGCTTCCTCGTAAGGGAGCGCCTCCTTTTGAGGGTACAGATGCGACTCCAGGTCACCGTCCAGGACCGCCTCGAGATCGGCTTCTACGCCGACCGCCTCGGAGGGCCCTTCACCGATCACGACGAACACGCGGGCGGGGTGAGCCCGATGCAGGGCGGCGACCATCAGGGGTCCCAGCGCCCCCACCGCGCCACCGATCTCCGTCTTCTCGCCGGGGAGGGGCAGCGACGTCGACAAGTCGAGGACGGTCGGACAAGTGCCGACCGCCCGGAGCACCGCATTCGGGGTGATCATCCGGCGTCGGCTTCGGCCCGGGCACGTGACTCGGCGATACGGCCGGTGCCCGAGCTCGCGATCAGCCCCTCGGCGAGGAGGAGCAACAGCACCGCGAAGATCAGGGACCACCAGAGCTCCGGTCCCTGGCGGGCGCGGAATACGGCGCGCTCCCAATCGCGCTCGTCATCCACTCGGAAGACGGAGCGCCCGAGGGCCGACTCGAAGTCATCCTCGGAGAGTGGCTGCAGGCTCGACTCCACACCCGGAGGGTTCAACGCCACGACCCAGACCACCGTATCCGCCGCGAAGAAGGTGTAGAAGCCCGCTTCGCCCGTGCCGCGCACCGTGCGCGTCCCGTCGATGGGCACCTCGGCGCCGGAGGGGAAACGGACGTGCGTGGCGTCCCCCGGAGCGGCGAGGTGCTGACCGGTGGTGAGGTCGGTGGTCTCACCCCCCGCGCCGGACCACACGGTCGCGATCCAATCGACGAAACGGAGCATGCCCGTGGAAACGGGAAGGCTGGTGGCGTCCGCCTCCAGCGGAGAGGCGAGGAGGAGGTAGCGTCGAGCGCCGACATCGGTGCCCTCCACCGCCCATGGACGGCTCTCCACTTCCGCGAGCGTCCGGGTCGGAGCCGGCGGATCACCCACGAGCGCCAGCTCGTACCGTCGCCGGACGCGCACGTCCTCGAGCGGCGCCGGAATCGCGGCCCCGGTGAGCTCCGTCTCGCCCGTCGACTCGGCCGGCTCGAAGCTCCAGGGAATGCCCCCCTCCGCCAACCGGCGGTTCAGGGCGGGCAGAAGCGTCGGGTCGGCCGGCGGGATGACGAGCGTCGATGCGTTCGCGGCGCGCTGATCGAGCCCCACGCCATTGTCCGCGACGAGCAGCGCCGCCGCTCCGGGTGGCGTCGTACGCACCCGTCCGGCACCCTCGAGCACGGCTAGTGCTTCGGTCACGAAGACGCCCGGTGCTCCTCCGACCGCGACGGTCGGAGCCGCCCGGGAGCGATACGCGAAGTAGCGGCGGTCGTCCGACCGAAGATCGTCGGGATCGGCGTCGGCGTAGCCGCGAATCCAGCCGGCCCCGGCGGGCGGCATCGCGATGGTCGCCTGGGCACCGGGCGGAAGGGTCGCCGCACCCCTGATCCGCTCGTTGACCACGAGTCGGACCGGGACGTGGACCGTGTCGGCCGCCGACGCTGACTCGAGGGAGGTGACGGTCACCTCGGTGCCCTGTCCTTCGAGCGGGGGCAGGCCTCCGCCGACGACGACACCCGTGAGCGCGCGATTCGGCAGATCCGTCGCCTGCCCCGTCCGGACGACGACCGGGATGTCTTCTGCGGGGCGGTCGCCGGGCAGCTCGAAGGCCGTGCGCTGGAGATCCGACAGGAGGTGAATCTCCCGATGCTCGATCTCGGATGTCGACAGGAGTCGCACCGCTCGTCGGATGGCGGCCGTCAGGTCGCCCGCCGCCTCGCTCGCCTCGGTCTCGTCCACCGCGACCCGCGCCTCCGCCGCGCCCCCGGGGATCGCCGGCAGCCACGGCTCTCCGGCGCGAACCACCCAGAACCGATCTTCGTCCGTCGCGGTGTCCAGCGTTCGCCCGGCCAATGCCTTGAGCTCGTCGAGCACACGCACCTCGCCGACGACGAGACCGCTGCTCATGGAGTTGTCGAGAATGACGACCACGGCGGACGGGGGGTGTGATCCCCCCCGTCCGGAAAGGTAGAAGCGTGCGCCCGCGCCCACCACGAGCACGAGCGCCGCGACGCGCGCGAGCATGAGCAGGATCTGTCGGAGCCTGATCTGCTTGGCGTGATCCCGTTCCGTGCGTGCCAGATAGCGGAGCGCGGGGAAGCTGAGCCGGCGCGTCTGGTGGCGATGGAACAGGTGCAGATAGATCGGGACCGCGACCGCCAGCCCGGCCAGGAGGAAGATCGGGTTGAGCACGCCCATCAGCGCGCTTCCCGAGGCGGCGCGCACAGACGGATGCGACGTCCCGTGCGGGGGCCGCCCCGGGCACCGGTGTCCGCGCCGCGGGTCCTCATCCCAGACGCTCCCGCTTCCTGAGGTAGGACCTCAACGCGAGCGACATGGGCGCGTCCGTGCCCACGACCTCGTAGTCGATTCCGTGCGGTCGAAGGTCTCGCCTCCATTCCTCGAGGGCGTCGTCGACGGCCTCGCGGTACTCCGCTCGGATGTCGGCGACGCTCACGAGCAGCTCCTCGTTCGTCTCCGGGTCGAAGAACCTGGCCTCGGACGCGGCGGAGAGCTCGCGTTCGCCCGGGTCGAGGAGGTGGAAGACGAGAACCTCGTGGCCGTGATGTCGGAGGAACTTGAGCGCCGTGAGCGTCTCCTTCCTGGAGACCAAAAGATCGGAGAAGAGCACGACGAGGCCCCTGCGCCGAAGTCGCACGGCCAAGTCGCGAAGAGCGCCCTCGGCGGAGGTGCCCCCGGTGGATTCCAGTGACTCGAGCCTGCGCGTCACCTCATGCCACTGCCGCCGTCCGCCCCGTGCCTGCACTCGATCCACGACCGTGTCGTGGAAGGCTGCCATGCCCACCGAGTCACCTTGTCGGAGAAGGATGAGCGCGAGCGACGCGGCCAGGTGCTTTGCGTACCAGAGCTTCGACGGCTGCGTGCCTGGCTTCGAGCTCCAGCCCATCGATTCGCTGACGTCCATCAGGAGGTATGCCCGGAGATTGGTCTCCTCCTCGAACTGCTTCACGTAGTATCGGTCCGAGCGTCCGTACATCCGCCAGTCGATATGGCGCAGGTCGTCTCCGGCCCGATAGGCGCGTAGCTCCGCGTACTCGGCAGAGAACCCTCGGTGCGGCGATCGGTGGAGGCCCATGAGGAAGCCCTCGACGACCTCTCGGGCGATGAACTCGATGCCGCCGAGCTGTGAAAGCGCGGCGGGGTCGAGAAGGTCGGCGCGGGGGGGCCGCGTGAGTGCACGTGGGTCGTTCATCGAGGCCCGGAAGCTACCGGCGGTGGGTCGCACCCTCAACGGGCGCGACCTGTGTGCTCGGAAGGCGCCGCCGGTGTCCTCGCGATTGGACGCACCCGCCTGAATCCGCCGAGCTTCCAGGGCGTTCGGGCGTGGCACGGCCGTTGCCACAATGAAGGGCGCCGACCCCACACCGGGGGCAACCATGCCTAGCACGACCTTCTCGACACTGACCGCCGTCGCGGTTCTGGCCTCGATACCCCTGTGCGCATCCGGGCTCCAAGCCACCTACGACGAGCCGGATGACCTCGCCCAGCCGGCCGATTCGCTGGAGGCCCGCGTCTGGCTCGACCGTGGCGAGGAGCCGGTCGTCCATCCGGGTGACGAGGTGCGGGTCTACTACCGCACTTCCGCGGACGCCTTCGCGGCGATCTTTCGCATCGATACGGATGGAAGGATCTCGCTGGTGTTCCCACAGCATCCGGACGTCGACCCCTATGTCGGCGGTGGCCGCGACTACCGATTGCTCTTTCCGGACGGCCCGCGCTGGGAGGTACGAGAAGATCCGGGGATGGGGTACTTCTTCATGGTCGCATCGCCGGTCCCCCTCGACTTCTCGGCCATCGGCTTCGACGCGGAATCGGGATGGGACCTCAGCGGCGTCGCGGACGCGGTCTACGAAGATCCGTACGTGGCGATCGACGAGTACGTAGCGGTGATACTACCCGCATGGGAGGCCACACCCTATGCGCTCGACTTCCTCTCGTACAGCGTGGGTGAGGAACAGGAGTATCCGCGCTTCCTCTGCTACGATTGTCATGGTTTTCGAAGCTACGCGAGCTGGAATCCCTATGCGGACCTCTGCTCATCCTATCAGGTGGTGGTCTGGAACGATCCGTACTTCATGCCGCGATTCCGTTACGCGGGCACGAGGGTCGTCTTCGCACGACCCTTCGGGCCCCGTCCGCGCTACGCCGTGACCGTACGGTCGTCCTTTGCACGGGGGCCCATCGTGCGGACCCGTCCGGCGCCACCACCCCGGATCGCGGCCTTCAAGGAGTCGCCGCGAAGGCCTCCGCTACGCAGACCCAGCTCCGTCGTGCCGGAACGGGGTCGCGGAAGCGCCAGATCCGCGCCGATCGTGCGAGCACCAGTCCGCGCCGCTCCGAACCGTGCGATGCCGGGGCGGGAGACTCCGAACAGGGTCTTACCGAGACGCGTTCCCCAAGATCGCGCGGCCTCCGACCGAGCGACGAGAGACCGAGTGGGACCGGATCGACCGACGCTCCTGCGCCGTGCCCCCTCCGGACGGCTCACCCGGCCGCCGGCCGCGGGTCGGGTGCCGGGCGCCGATCGGGAACGGCCGATCGTGCGAATGCCTCCACGGGGCGCCTCACCCGACCGGGCCCGACCGGGAGCGGCCCCGCCACGCCGCCCGCCGCCCTCGGGCGCGCGGTCGCGTGTGCCGCCCGCCCGCTCCCCGGCGGGGGTGCGCTCGTCGCGTCCACCCGCGCGCGCGACTTCGAGTCCTACCCGTAGTCCCACAGGTGTATCGCCGAACCGAAGCCCGGCCCCGGCGGGGGCCCGTCCCGCCCCCCCTTCGGCGGCACGCGGGCGGCCCGCACCATCGACGGCCCGCCCGCGGACCGGACCGCCGTCATCCCGGCCGGGTGCGCGGCCCTCCGGAGCACGGCGATCGCCTGATCGGCCGTCGGGTGGGTCAGGCGCCCCACGACCGAGCAGACCGGACGGCCGAGACGACTGACGACGCGGCCCCCGCCGCGGAAAATCGAAGGGCGCGGGCACGCGCTCCGCGTGCGCGTGGAGCGGGTGGCCGGGTCTACGAGACCCCGAATGGCCCCGTTAGCTTTGGCTCCCCACTCCTGGTATCTCCGGCCCGTAGAGCCTTGCAGACCGACTTCATACGTAACTTCTGCATCGTCGCGCACATCGACCACGGAAAGTCGACGCTCGCGGACCGACTCCTCGAGGGTACGCGCACTCTCGACGAGCGACAGATGCGCGAGCAGGTGCTCGACGACAACGAGCTCGAGCGCGAGCGCGGAATCACCATCAAGCTGCACGCGGTTCGGATGAGATACACCTCACGGGATGGCGTCGAGTACGAGCTCAACCTCATCGATACGCCGGGTCACGTCGACTTCACCTACGAGGTCTCGCGCTCGCTCGCGGCGTGCGAAGGGGCGATTCTCGTGGTCGACTCGACGCAGGGGATCCAGGCTCAGACGCTGTCCAACCTGTTCCTCGCCCTCGAGGCGGACCTGGAGATCATTCCGATCATCAACAAGATCGATCTGCCGGGCGCGGAGCCGGAACGTCGCCGCGACGAACTCGCCGACCTGCTCGGCGTCGATCCCGACACGATTCTGCTGGCCAGCGCCAAGGAGGGCATCGGAATCGACGCCATCCTGGAGGCCGTCGTCGAGCGCGTGCCCCCGCCCTCGGGCTCCCGCGACGCCCCGTTGCGTGCTCTCATCTTCGACTCGTATTACGACAAGTACCTCGGCGCGGTCCCCACCGTCCGCGTCTTCGAGGGTTTGATCAAGCCTGGAATGCGCATAGCCTTCGGCAATGTCGACGCCAGGTACGAAGTGACCGAGGTCGGATGCATGCGCCTCGGCCGGATTCCCCAGCCGGAGCTCGGACCGGGCCAGGTCGGATACGTGGTGGCCGCGATCAAGGGGGTCGGTGACACGAAGGTCGGTGACACGGTTCTCGATGCCGACGATCGGGCCGCCGCTCTCCTGCCCGGCTATCAGGAGGCCCGGCCGATGGTGTTCGCTGGGCTCTATCCCACCGACACGGACGACTACGAGGATCTGCGCGACGCCCTCGAGCGACTCCGGCTGAACGACGCCTCCCTGCAGTACGAGCCGGAGACTTCCGTGGCGCTCGGGTTCGGCTTTCGGTGCGGCTTTCTGGGGCTCCTCCATATGGAGATCGTTCAGGAGCGCCTGGAGCGCGAGTTCGGCGTCGATCTCATCACGACGGTTCCCAACGTGAAGTACCAGGTGGAGTTGACGGACGGCACGTCGCTCGCGGTCGAGAGTCCGACGGCCCTACCCGACCCGGGGCGGATAGCATCGGTCTCCGAGCCGATCGTGAGGGCTCGTATCGTCTGCCCGGCCGAGTACATCGGCAACGTACAGAAGCTCTGCCACGAGCGTCGCGGGGTCTTTCGCGGGATGAGCTACCTGGACACGCAGCGTGTCGAGATGGACTTCGAGCTCCCGCTCTCGGAGATCGTATTGGACTTCTACGATCGCCTCAAGAGCGGAACGAGGGGTTACGCGGCGCTCGACTACGAGTTCCTCGAGTTCCGTGCCGACGACCTGGTTCGACTCGACGTCCTGGTCAATGGCGATCCTGTCGACGCCTTCAGCGTGATCATCCATGAGAGCAAAGCGTACGTCCACGGACGCGATCTGGTGCGTAAGCTGAAGGATCTGATTCCGCAGCAGCAATTCGCCGTCGCGCTCCAGGCCGCGATCGGCAACAATGTGGTGGCACGCACGAATGTGAAGGCGCTGAGGAAGAACGTCACCGCGAAGTGCTATGGCGGGGACATCACCCGCAAGCGCAAGCTCCTCGAGCGACAGAAGGAGGGAAAGCGCCGAATGAAGCAGGTGGGAACCGTGGAGATCCCGCAGGAAGCGTTCCTCGCGGTACTGAACCTGGGCGACGATTGACCGCGCCCGCGGCCTCGATCGCAGGGTTCCGAGGAGACCTCTCTTGAGCGCCAGGTGGGTGCTCGGCGTCGATATCGGTGGCACGAACCTCGTCGTCGGCGCAGTCCCGTGGGAGGGAGGGCCCGCAGCCGCGGTGCGCTCCTGCGAGACCCGCCCCCGGCGCGGTGCGGATGCCGCAGTCGCGGACATCGCCGCCATGGCGAAGGAGGTCGTGCGCGAGGCGGTCGAGTCGAGGGGCGTCCGTGCCGCCGATTTCGTGGGTGTCGGTATCGGATGTCCCGGTCCGCTCGATCTGGGAGAGGGAGTCGTGATCTCCACGCCGAACCTCGGGTGGGACGGCTATCCCATCCGCGGCCGCATCGCGGAGGCCCTTGACCTTCCCGCCACCCTCGACAACGACGCGAACTGCGCGACCTACGGGGAGTGGTGGCAGGGCGCCGGCCGGGGCGCATCCTCACTCGTTGGTGTGACGATCGGGACGGGGATCGGTGGCGGCTTCGTGGAGGAAGGTCGAATTCTTCGGGGGGCCAGTGGAAGCGCCGGTGAAGTCGGACACATGACGATCGACTTCACGGGGCGGCGTTGCGCCTGTGGCAACTACGGTTGCCTGGAGGCGTACGCGTCGGGGCCCAACATCGCAGCACGGGCACGCGAGGGTCTGGAGGTTGGCGAGCCATCGATACTGGCGGAGCTCGTCGACGGCGACCTCGACCGGATCAGCGCGGCCACGGTCTACGAAGCCCTGCTGCGCGGCGATCGGTACGCCCAGGGGGTGATGGCCGAAACGGCCAAGATCCTGGGGACGGGTCTCGCGAACCTCGTCAATGTCTTCAACCCCGACCGTATCGTGATCGTGGGCGGCGTGACCCGCGCCGGCGATCATCTTCTCGGACCGCTGCGCTCCGAAGTGCGTCGGCGGGCTTTTCGCAGCGCGGTCGACGCCTGCACGATCGTGCCCGGAGCCCTCCCCGAGACGGCGGGCGTGATCGGCGCTGCCGGCGTCTTCGTCGTGGAAGGGTCCCCCCTGGCGTGAGATCGGGTCGTCAGCGGGGTACGTTGGGTATCGTGGGGACCCTGGTCTGGGACCGGATCGTGCCGAATGCCTCGCCGTTCGATGCTCTCGAGGGATGGGGTGGCATCGCGTACGCGCTGGTCGCCGCCGCCGCCGTGCTGCCGTGCGGCTGGACCCTCCGACCGTTGATCAAGATCGGCGACGACTTCGCCGAGAGAGCCCGACCGCTGCTCCGGTCGCTCCCCCGGCTCGACTCATCCTCGATGCTCACGGTGCCCGCTCCCAACAACCGCGTCGAGCTCCGGTACCACAGCGATGCGGACCGGACCGAGCGGCTAAGCGGTGGTGTCCCGGGCTGGAGCCCGGTGGAGCTCCGTCGTGCGAGCACGGGCTGCGACGCGCTCCTGGTCAACTTCATCTCGGGACACGAGCTGTCGCTCACTGCCGCGGAGGAGTTGCGGACGGGCTTTCCCGGCCCGATGTATGCGGACCTCCATTCGCTCTTCCTCGGGGTCGAGTCGGACGGTACGCGCGTTCCGCGGGCGCTCGACGAATGGCGACGATGGTGTGCCTGCTTCGACGCGGTCCAGATGAACGAGGCCGAGTTCGCTTTGCTCGCCTCCAGTGTGCCCGACGCCCCCGAACGGGAGGTTCTCGGCACCGGAGTCCGACTGCTCGCGATCACGCGCGGGCGGCGAGGGGCCACGTACGTCACGTTCGATGGCGAGGTCGTCGATCCTTACCAGTGGAGGCGTCGATCCACGGACTCGCGCTCGAGCTCGATGGCCGGGGCGCGCGTGGTCACGCGGGACGTTAGACTGCCCGCGGCGCGACGAGGCGACCCGACGGGGTGCGGTGACGTATGGGGAGCCGTCATGTTTGCGCGCCTCCTGGCCGGGGACGGCGTCCGGCGATCGGCGGAGGAGGCCAACCGACTCGCCGCGCTCAACGTCGAGCAGCGCGGAGTCGAGCGCCTGATGGAAGCTTTCGCGTCGGAGGAGCAGCTCTGAACGTCATTTCGGTCCCCGCATCACTCGATCACCGAACGATCGATGCTTTCCTCGACGACGTGGTGGGAGGCGCGGGGGAGAGAGCACTTCTCGACGCGCGCCATCTGCGTTGGGTCGATCCCAACGGGATGGTCGCACTGCTCGCGGCGGGCGCAGTAGCCGCGAGATCAGGGGGGGCGCGTCCGCGCATCGAGCTGCCGGAAAGCGCCGACGTGAACGGGTACTTGTCACGGATGAAGTTTCACGAGGCCGCGCGTGACGTCTTCGACCTCGATGTCGCTACCCGGCGCGGCGGCTCGGGTGGAGCGTCCGACGTGCTGCTGGAGATCACCCCGATCGTGGCCAACGCCGACGTGCACGAGGTCGTGGATCGTGTCCAGGGTCAGGCCGGCCAGATTCTCTCCTCGAAGCTCGGGTATCCATCGACCGCCGTGGTCCAGTTCTCGGTGATCCTCTCCGAGGTTTGCCAGAACATCGTGGAGCACGCCGAAGGCCCGGGATGGGTAGCGGCCCAGGCGTACAACTGGGCGCGCAGATTGGGGCGCTACGTTGTCGTGATCTCCGTGATGGACGTGGGGCGGGGGTTTCGCGGCTCGCTGGCCGACGAGCACTCGGCCCGATACGGCGATCGTTGGGGTGACACCACGGCGCTGGAAGCCGCCTTCCTCCACGGGCTGACGCGCTTCCCCGATTCCGGGCGGGGTCAGGGAATCCAACAGATTCGGCGCCAGGTCCGGCGTTGGGACGGGGCCATCAGCATCCGCAGCGGAACGGCCCGCATCGGGCAGGTGCCGGAGTGGGACGACACGCCGCCCCTCGTCGACGGTCTGGCCCCTCTTCCCGGCGCGCAGATCAGCATCATCCTGCCGGCGCGGGCCGGCGCATGACCGAGCGCCCCATCGACCCGATCGCGATCGACGTCGGAGAGGTTCTGCAGCGGAGCGTGACGTCGCTCTACGCGAGTCTCGTCACGCGACCGACGGGCCGAGCCGTGCGCATGGCGATCGCGACGCAGCTCGAGGGGGCGGGTACGCTCTCGTTGTCGTTGATCGATTTCTCCGAGGTGGTCATCATCGATTTCTCATGCGCCGACGAGGTCGTCGCCAAGCTCCTGCAGCAATACCTCGACGACGAGGCGCGCGACGCATTTTTCGTCTTCAGGGGTGTGCTCGAGCCGCACCGGGACCAGATCGAGGTCGTGCTGGTTCGACAGGGCCTTGCCGCGGTCATCGAGTCGGACCCGGGTGAGTTCTCGCTCGTGGGCATGCGCACCGATGACGAAGCGCGCGTATGGGATGCGATCGAGAGAAGGGGCACCCTCGAGCCGAGCGACGCCGACGCGACCTTCGGCCAGCCGGTGGAGCGCGACGCCCTCGCGTCGCTGGTTGTCCGCGGGCTGGTCTTCCGAAGTCCGGAGTCGGGTCGGATCCACGCGTTGAGCCGTCTTGTCGAGCATCTCCTTTAACAGCGGGTGGCGGGCGCCAGACGCATACGCCAAGGAGCCATGATGTCGAAATCCCAAGTGAGCGGACTCGGACCGGCGACCATCGGCGTCCACGGGGGGGCGCAGGACCGAACCCCCGGCACTCCGGTCGTTCCGGCGATCACGCAGAGCGCGACGTTCCACTGGGCGAATCCGGACGACGGGGAGCTGCTCTACAGCCGGTACGGAAACAATCCGAACCAGGTCCAGGTCGGCCTCAAGGCCGCCGCGCTCGAGGGGACGGAAGCAGCGATCGCGTTAGCGAGCGGCATGGGTGCGACCGCCATGACCCTGATGGCCCTGACCGAAGTGGGCGACCACGTCGTCGCTTCGTCGCGGCTCTACGGCGCGACCCAGGACCTGCTCGTGAACGAGTTGCCCCGACGAGGCGTCGAGACCACGCTCGTCGACCCAGACGTCGGAGGTTGGAAGGACGCGCTCCGACCGAACACGAGGGTCATCTTCATCGAGATCCCCACGAACCCGACGCTGCGGCTGATGGACCCCCGTCCCATCGTCGAGCTCGCGCATGCCCGTGACATTCGCGTCGCGTGCGATGCCACGTTCGCCTCGCCGATCAACTTCCGGGCGGCTTCCGTCGGAATCGACCTGGTCATCCAGAGCGCCACGAAGTACCTCGGGGGCCACTCGGACCTCATCGCGGGCGTCGTCGCCGGATCGCGGGCCCTCATCGACTCGGTGACCCGGATGTCACGGCTCTACGGGCCCGCGCTCGATCCCCACGCCGCGTGGCTGCTCGATCGGGGAATGCGGACGCTCGACGTGCGGATGCGGCGGCACAACGAGAACGCGATGGCCGTTGCGCGCTGGCTCGAAACTCGGCCCGAAGTGACGCGCGTGATCTACCCGGGGCTCGAATCACACCCGGATCACGATCTCGCTTCGGAGCTCATGACGGGATTCGGTGGAATGGTGAGCCTGATCCTGGAGGGCGGTGGGGACGCGGCCGACCGGTTCATATCGCGCCTCCGGGTGGCGCTTCCTGCCCCGAGCCTGGGCGGGGTCGAGACGCTGGTTTCTCAGCCGCGCTTTACGTCACATTCGGGTCTCACCCCCGCTCAGCGCCAGGATCAGGGGATTCCCGACGGATTCGTGCGCCTGAGCATCGGCATCGAGGACGCCGGGGACCTCGTCGCCGACTTCGCCCGAGCGCTGGAGGGGTAGCCGCACCAGCGCTTCACTCCTCCTCCATGAACGGGTAACGGAAGTTCGTCGGCGGGACGAAGTTCTCCTTGATCGACCGGGCGCTCACCCAGCGGAGCAGGTTGAGCATGGAGCCAGCTTTGTCGTTGGTGCCCGAGGCGCGGGCGCCCCCGAACGGCTGCTGACCCACGACGGCGCCCGTGGGCTTGTCGTTGATGTAGAAGTTGCCCGCGGCCTGGTCGAGCGCGTCGGCGGCTTCGCGGATCGCCCTCCTGTCCCGGGCGAAGACCGCGCCCGTGAGCGCATAGGGCGACGTCGAATCCACGAGCCGGAGCACATCCGTCCAGTCGTTGTCGTCGTAGACGTAGATCGACATGACCGGTCCGAAGACCTCCTCGCACATCGTAGTGTAGTCGGGCTTCTTCGCGACGATGATCGTGGGCCGGATGAACCAACCCTCGGAGTCGTCGCACTCGCCCCCGACAATGACCTCCGCGTCGTCCGATGCCTTCGCGTCGTCGATGTACGCCTTGATCTTGTCGAAGGCCCTCTGATCGATGACCGCGTTGACGAAGTTCGTGAAGTCCCGTGGATCGCCCATGGTGAGCGAGGACGTTACCGCGACCAGCTCGCTCTTCAATGAGTCCCACATGCTCGCCGGCACGTAGGCGCGGGAAGCCGCGCTGCATTTCTGGCCCTGATACTCGAAGGCGCCCCTCACGATGGCCGTCCTGACCGCCGCGGGATTGGCGGACGGATGCACGACGATGAAGTCCTTTCCGCCCGTCTCTCCCACGATGCGCGGGTAGGTACGGTACGACGAGATGTTATTGCCGATCGTCCTCCAGAAGCTGCTGAAGACCTCGGTGGAGCCGGTGAAGTGGACGCCCGCGAACGTCGGTTGAGACAGGAGCTTGTCCGTGATGGCCACGGGATCACCCGCGACCAGGTTGATGACGCCCGGCGGTAGCCCCGCCTCCTCCAACAGCTTCATCACGTAGTAATTGGACAACATGGCCGAATGGGCGGGTTTCCAGACCACGGTGTTGCCCATCATGGCGGGTGAGCCCGGGAGGTTGGCCCCGATCGCGGTGAAGTTGAACGGACTCACCGCGTAGACGAATCCCTCGAGCGCCCGGTACTCGGCCCGATTCCAGATGCGACGCGACGAGATGGGTTGGAGCGAGTAGATGCCCTCGGCGAAGTGCGCGCCGAAGCGGAAGAAGTCGATGACCTCGCACGCCGCATCGATCTCGGCCTGGAACGCGGACTTGCTCTGGCCGAGCATCGTGGCCGCGTTGAGCTTGGCCCGCCACGGGCCCGCGAGAAGATCCGCCGCCTTGAGGAAGACGGCCACGCGATCTTCCCAGCGCATGGTGGACCACTCACGGTGCGCGGCGCCCGCGGCCGCGACGGCTCGTTCCACTTCCTTGGGTCCGGCCTTGTGGGCCGTCGCGAGCACGTGGCCGTGTGCGTGCGGCATGACCACGTCGAAGGTGTCGCCGGTTCGTATCTCCTCCCCTCCGATGACGAGCGGGATGTCGACGACCCGGTCAGCTTGGGCCTCGAGCTCGGCGACCAACTCGTCCCGCTCGGGGCTCCCGGGAGCGTACGTGAGGACGGGCTCGTTGATGGGGTGGGGTGTGCGGGAGATGCCGGTCATGAGGATGGGGCGGGGGTTGGCGGGTGGCGGGTTGCGCCTCTCCGCTCGAGGCGCGTATTCGACCGATGCTCGGTCGAAGGCGGAATCTCCCTACGACTTCGGGCACGCGCAACCAGACTTCCGGCGCGGTAGTGGTACAACTGTACCACTACCTCCGGCGCCGAACGGCCGTGCCCCGCGGCGGTCGGCTCGCGTTGATCTCCGTCTTCGGCCCCGGTAACTTTGCGCCCTCTTCCCGCGCCCGAGCGCCCCTGCCGTGGGCGACGCCTCCGAGTTCATGATGAGTTCCGAAGACCTTCGCCGTGCCGTCATGGCCGCGCTCGCACGTATCCCCCACCCCGGCTCCGGGCGCGATCTGGTCGCGGGCGGCCATGTCCAGAACGTCGAGGTCGACGACGACGGTACGGCACGATTCCAGTTCCTGCTGAGACCGGAAGACCCCGGCGACCTCGTGAAGCAGGCGCGAGCCGCGGTGGAGGGCCTCGACGGTGTGAACGAGGTCAAGATCAATGTGCAACTTCCGCAGATGGCAGCGGGGGGAGGTGGGGGTCGACAGGGTGGGCTGAAGCCGGGCTCGGTGCCGGCGCCCACACCCAAGCCCGGCCTCCTGACCGACGTCCGTCACGTGATCGCGGTGAGCTCGGGCAAGGGCGGGGTCGGTAAGTCCATGGTGGCCGCCAACCTCGCCGCGACGTTCGCGAGGCGAGGGCTCCGGGTCGGGCTGGTCGACGCCGATATCTACGGCCCCAACATCCCGCTCATGTTCGGTGTGAACCGGCGGCCGAGCGTGACGGGCGAGAAGGGCAAGGAGAAGATCGAGCCGCTCGAGGCGCACGGAGTCCGCCTCATGAGCCTCGGGTTTCTCCTGGACGAGGACCAACCGGCGATCATGCGTGGGCCGCTGATCGCCGGAATTCTCAAGCAGTTCCTCGAGCAGGTGGAGTGGGGGCCCTTGGACGTGATGGTGGTCGACATGCCACCCGGGACGGGCGACGCCCAACTCTCGCTCGTCCAGACGATCGACCTGGATGGGGCCGTCATGGTGACGACGCCGCAGCAGGTGGCGACCGGCGACGTGAGGCGAGGCATCAAGATGTTCGAGCGGGTGAACACGCGCGTGCTGGGCATCGTCGAGAACATGAGCGGTCTCGCTTGCCCCCACTGCGGAGAGTCCGTTGACGTCTTCGGTAGCGGGGGCGGGGAGTCGCTCGCCACGGAGCTCGGCGTGCCCTTCCTGGGCCGCATTCCGCTCGATCCCGCCGTGGTACGTGCCGGTGACAGCGGCGCCCCAACCGTCGTGTCCGCTCCCGATTCGGCGGCCGCCGCCGCGCTGGAGCGCATAGCGAGCACCGTCGAGGACAACCTCGCTGCGTTGGTCGGCTAGGGATGCTCCGCACCAGACTCGTGCAGAGGTTTCCCTAGTCGCCTTCGAGCCAGCGCCGGTCTGCGTCGGAAAGGCTGCCGCCTCCCCGGGACCTCTCGATGATTTTCACGACGATCCACCCGACCAGCAGGATCGGTGCGACCTTGAACAGCAGGAAAGCCGCAAGGCCGAACGTCAAGGAGAACACGACCCCTACCACGCTCAGGACGATACCTGCGACCAAGAGCGTGACCAGGCCGACCGCGAAGAAAGTGAGGAGTGAGCCGATCATCATGACCTCCTAGCGAATCCAGACCACCGCGACGCTGCCGAAGGCGGCGTCGAGATCGATCACGATCCGCCGCTCCGCATCGTCGAAGTCCAACGATTCATACACGTTGCCGCGCTTGACGAGCCCTTCCGAGTCGAGCGCCGTGAGAAAGCTGTCCTTGCGGAGCCGCACACCGAGTCCCTCGGGTACCCGAAGCTCGAGCGAGCCCAGGCCCATGTCGATACCGATGCGGGCGTCGCGCTGCCAGCGTCCGTCGAGCCCGAGCGTTATGGAGCCGACGCCGGCGTCGATCTGAATGCGCTCGGCGTTCAGGTTCCCCAATTGACGGGCGGTGAACTGGGCGGCACCGACCTCGAAGGTCGCCGACGCCAGGAGCGCGGAGTTCGGCTCGGACACGTCGACCAGCGATTCGGATGCTCCCGTGCTCAGGTGCAGGTCCGTGAGCGCGAGCCCGCCCAGATCGATGTCCGCCTTGACCGCGCCGAACTCGAGGTCGAGCTCCATCGGCACCCCGCGCGCGAGCTCCAACTCCAGCGCACCGGAACGGCCACCCTTCAGGTTCATGTTGCGGCGGGTCCCCTCGATACCGAGCCGCAGCCGGTCGCCCGAGAAGTCCGCGACCGGCTCGAAGTTGTCTTCGTCGTAGCGGAGGCTCATCCGGTACAGGAGTCCCTCGTCGACCGAGCGCACCGAAAAGTGTCCCGCGCCATACTCGACGAAGACACGCACCGCGTCGTTGCCCTGGAGCTGCCGCGACATGGTCGCGGTCCGCCAGCTTTGGGCCTGAGCCGCAGCGGGTATGGCGACCGCCGTCACCAACGCCGTGAAGAGTAGCCTACGCATCGTGCACATCCTCCCCTCCGTCCGCCCCGGTGCTCCCGGTCGACGATGCCCCGGCGAAGTCGTCGTCGACATCCACGCTCATCGCCGCATCCCACGCCGCGTCCGGATCGAATCCGTGATACTCTCGCCTGCGGCCTCCTCGGGTCAGGAGCACGGCTCCGAAACCGATCTGCATCGCAAAGAACGTGATGATCGAGCCGATCGCGAAGAGCAGACCACTGAAGACACCGAGGAAGGGCGCGATCGAGACGACATGGCCCACCATGAAGGCGAAGGTCAGCCCCAACAGGCCCCCGAGCAGGGTGAAGACCGGATTCGACTTCCGGATCCATCCCGTCCACGGGAAGCTGCTGTCGGCGAGCCATTCTCCCGCGTTGCGAGCCACGGCCAGGTAGCCCAGGAGGGCGGCCAGGGCGGCGGCGAGCGGGAAGAGCGGCAGCCAAGCGATCGCCACCGGGATCCCGATGATGGAGATGGCGAGCGCGACCGTTCCGAGTATCCATACCGGAATCAAGAGGAAGCTCCCGGCGAAGCCGACCATGGCGGCGCGGCCGGGGGCCTTGCGAGCGGTCTCGGCGATGGTGTCCATGTTCTCGCCGGCGAAAGCCAGAAAGCCGGCTCCGACCAGACCGAGGACGAAGACGAGGATCAGCTTCTCGAGGACGCCCCCCACGCCCCGGATGAGCGGCCGGAGGGGAGACATGATCGAGAACGATTGATCGTCATGCCCACGCGTCACGTTCCGGATCTCGTTGCGGAGGTCGCTTCGGATCTCCTCGCGGATCTCCTCGCGGATCCGGTCGCGCAGCTCCGCCTCGACGTCACGCTCTTCCGCCAGAACGTCGACGAGCCCCCCGCGAATCTCCCCGGCGTTGCGAAGGATACGGGCGTCGGCTACGCGCGCCTCACCGTCGATGACGCCCGAGTCCCGAAGATCGAGCGCTCCCCCGACGACCACGACGTCTCCACGGACCTCGCCCTCGATCCGTAGGGAGCCCTCGATCACCACCATCGTGCCCTCGACCACCGAGCCCTCCGGCACGACCACGTCTTCGCCCACGTGCACCCGAAACTCGGAGTCGAGTCCGGCGAGCGCCTCCTCGAGGACGCCCAGCCGGCTTGCGGAGCCGATCAGCGCTCGGACGAGCGTCGAGCGGTCCTCGAAGGAGCCCTCGAACGAGGGGTCGTCGGCCGACACGAGCACGCCGACGTCCCGGAGGGCATCCTGGAGCGCCGCGTCCAAGGCGACGGCGACACCGGAGGTCGCGGCGATGTCGGTGGATACGGTCCATTCGGCGAGCATCTCGGTCAGCGGTCCGTTCTCTAGGGCCATCGCGTCACCCAGGACCTCCCGCCACGCAATGTCGAGCTCATCGCCCGGCTGGTACGTACCCACCGCGTCCCCGTCGACGTAGACGGTTCCGTTCTCGAAGCTGATCTCGAGCGTGCCCTCATCGGCGAACTCGAGGCCGAGCGTCGTCGCCGACGAGCTCGCCGAAACGCTCTTCGATACGATCTCGCGGAGCTGGGCCTGGCCGGCCGACGGGAATGCGAGGGCCGCCAGGCCCAGGGTCATGACGACCCTATGAAGCTGTCGAGGCATGCACATAGCGACCATTCGAGCGTCGGTTCGTTAGAAGGTTCTTGTAGAGCACGCGTAGAGCCAGCGCGCAGATCATCGTGTATGCCAGGACCCCGCCGGCCACCATGCCGGGCGCGGAGGCGAGCACATCGAACAGAGCGGGGGCTCCGACGGCCTCGGTGGCCTGGACCGCGGCGCCGGTCACGGCGGTCAGCGCGGCCCCGGCGAGGTCGGTCATCTGCCACCACACGAATGCGGCGAGGGAGCCGAGCGTCAGCGTCGGGTGGGAGAAAACCGCATAGAACATCAGACCCACCGTCACTGCGGGCGTTACGGCGATACCCGTAAGGGCGGCCCACGCCTCTCTCGTCTGGGGAACGAGTCGGCGAGCGGCGGCCGCCACGCGCCACCGTACGGGTCGTGTCATGACGGCGGCGCCGGCGGGCGCGGCGCTCAGGCCGACCATCACTCGGTCGGCAAAGCCCTGGCTCGGCTGGTGGCGCTCGAGCGTGTCGAGTCGGGCGACCACCCCCTGCCACGCCTCCGCTTCGCCGGCGCAACCCGCGCAGCTGCTCACGTGCGCCTCGATGCGGGCCATCGCCCGTGCCGGAAGGGCCGCGTCGACGAAGTCCTGGAGGATGCCGGCCGGCACGTGCTCGGAAACGGACGCTCCGAGCAGGGCCGTGAGCCGGGCCCGCAGGCGGGCGGCGAGGGGTAGTCGCTCCCGAACGTCGACGACGGCCATCACGCGATCGGCCAGGCTCTCGGCCGGAGCGAACGACTCGAGGCCGTCGAGGCCGCGCATGAGCGCGAGCCATTCGTCGGCCTCGGTGGCGCACGCTCCGCACCCCTCGAGGTGTCGCTCGATGCGCTCGGCACGACGGGCCGCGAGCGATCCCTCCAGGAAGTCCTGAAGAGCGTCCACCGAAACGTGCTCGCCGCGTGTCACCCCGACTCCAGACCGGAGGCCGTCGCGGATGCGAGCCGCCAGGGAAGGCGTCTCGGGCTGATTCACCGACGCCATCACCCGGTCGGCGAACCCCTCGTGCGGGCGGTGGCCCCCCAGATCACCGAGATCCTCGAAGAGGACACGCCACGCGTCGAGCTCGCCCGAGCACCGGGCGCAGTCGGCCAGATGTTCCTCGGCGTGGGTGAGGTCCCTGGACGGGAGCTCACCCTCGAGGAGCGCCTGGAGCTGCTCGGTGCTCAGATGTGCGTTGTGCGTGCCGCTATTCACTGTCGACTCCTGGTGGTCGCG
>Ga0299906_10001461_pt1 | contig 20361 bp, 20 predicted proteins | sample RVTome_14_FD_200259 | JGI IMG/M metagenome (GOLD analysis project Ga0299906, IMG submission 200259) | Soil microbial communities from uranium-contaminated site in the Upper Colorado River Basin, Wyoming, United States - RVT145D125 (version 2) ...
CCACTTGCATCTCGCCTTTGAAAAGCGCGGTTTTCAAAGGCTCGCGCCCTTCGGGCGTTGGCACATCCCTGTGCCAATTTACTTGGCGGCGTTACCGAGTGCTTGTAGGAGCGGCGCCCTCGCCGCGACCGGTTCGCGCAGGCGCCGCGATAATCCTGTGGGAACGCCCCCGCCGCGATTCAACGCTGGCAATTCACGCAGAAATACGTCGACCGCTGCCCGATCACGCGCTTTCGTATCCGCCCCCCACATCGCAAACAGGGCTCGCCCGCGCGTTCGTAAACCCGCAGTTCCTGGGCGAAATAGCCCGGCTGGCTGTCTGGCGCAGTGAAGTCCCGCAACGTGGTTCCTCCCCGCCGGATCGCCTCCTGCAGCACTTCGCGGGTGGCCGCGACGAGCGTCTCGTAGCGCGGCAGGGAAACTCGCCCGGCCGCGCGGACGGGATGAATGCCGGCGAGGTGGAGGGCCTCGGAGGCGTAGATATTTCCGACGCCCACGACGACGTGAGAGTCCATCAGGAAATTCTTGACCGCCACGCGCAGGCCGCGGGCACGCCGGTGGAGGTAGGCGCCGTTGAACGCTTTACCCAGCGGCTCCGGGCCTAGTTCCCTTAGTAGCGGGTGAGCCTCAGACGGCGCGTCCCACCAGGTGAAGATGCCGAAGCGGCGCGGATCGTTGAAGCGAAGGCAGATGCCGTTTTGGAGCGACAGCTCGACGTGATCGTGCCTGCGCAGTGGGCTGTCCGGTGTGCACATTCGCAGCGAGCCCGACATCCCCAGGTGGATCATCAGGCCGCCGTCGTCTTCGCGGGATGGGTTGTCGGCGGGGGGTGTGTCAATCAGGAGATACTTGGCCCGTCGGTGGAGCCGGGCGATGGAGCGGCCGCACGCTTTGCGGACGCTCTCGCCGACAGGGACTCGAAGTGCCGGGTTGCGGACCGTGATGGCCGTGATGCGCTGATTGAGCAGCGCTGGGGTTATGCCGCGTAGGGTGGTTTCAACTTCGGGGAGTTCGGGCATTCAGGGTCGCGGCGAGGGCGCCGCTCCTACAACCTCATTGCGGCGCCGCGAGGACATTGGCACAGGGACGTGCCAACGCGCGAAGCGCGCGAGCGTAACAAAAAGGGGTCGGAGCCCTTTTTTCGACTGATCGCGAGGCCGAAGCCCCAAGTACTAAAAAAGGGCTCCGACCCCTTTTTTGTTTGCGAGATGCAAGTGGGCCAGGACGGCCCAGCTTGCTCATTTACTTGATCTTTCCCTCTTTATAGACCACGTGCTTGCGGACAACCGGGTCGTACTTCTTCATCTCGAGCTTATCGGGTGTGTTCTTCTTGTTCTTGTCGGTGGTGTAGAAATGCCCGGTTCCCGCCGAGGAAATCAGACGGATCTTGTCTCTTGCGCTCTTGGCCATGAATGTCGCTCCTTAGATACGCTCGCCGCGTGCGCGCAGGTCTGCCAGCACCGCGTCGATGCCCTTCTTGTCAATGATGCGCAGACCCTTGGTCGAAACGCGCAGCTTCACCCAGCGGTTCTCGCTGTCCACCCAGAAGCGGTGGCTGTGCAGATTAGGCAGAAAACGCCGCTTGGTCCGCACATTCGAGTGAGACACGCTATGGCCGGAGAGCGGACGCTTGCCGGTGACCTGACATACTCGTGACATGGGACTGTACCCGGTAATCCGTTGAAAAAGCAGCCGCACTTTATACCCTAACACAGGGCGAGAGTAAAGGGATGTAGGCAAGGGTTGGACCCTACATCAAGCCGCGCGCTGCCATGGAAACCGGATGCCCGTCACCCACCACGAAATGATCGAGCAGGCGGATGTCCAGCAGGTCGAGCGCATCCTTGAGACGGCGGGTGATCGCCTGGTCCGCCATGCTGGGCTCGCACACGCCTGAAGGGTGGTTGTGGGCGACGATCAAGGCGGCGGCGCCCAGCCGCAACGCCCGTTCGGCCACGACCCGCGGATAGACCGTGGCGCCGTCGATGGTGCCCTGGAACAATTCCTCGAAGGCGATGACGCGATGGCGCGAATCCAGGAACAGGCAGGCGAACACCTCGTGGGGCCTGTCCCGCAACACGCACTGCAGGTAACGCCTCGTGTCTCCGGGACTCTCCAGCGGCGGGCTGCGCTTGACGGTCTCAAAGAGGTGGCGGCGCGCGAGCTCGATCACGGCGATCAGCTGTGCCGACTTGGCGGGCCCGAGCCCGGGCTGGCCGATGAGCGTGTTCCATCCGGCCCGAAAAAGCCCTCTGAGCCCGCCGAGCCGATCCAGCAGGCCACTCGCGAGGCTCAGGACCGGCACGCCGCGCCGGCCGGTGCCGAGCAGGACGGCCAGCAGTTCGGCATCCGACAGCACGTTCACGCCCCGGCTGGCCAGCTTTTCACGCGGCCGGTCCGCATGCCTTGAGATCGTTTTTTGCCCCATCATTGCCGGGCATGGTGCCCTCTGAACGCCCATTTAAATACGGCAAATCGCCCATACAGCATGTAAGCTAAACCCGCGAGAATTGATCGAGGCGACGGCATGAGCAATGAAGTCCGGCCAAGGCAGGCATCGATAGCCGGCCAACGCATCCTGCTCGGCGTGACCGGAGGAATCGCCGCTTACAAATCGGCTGACCTCGTGCGGCGGCTGAGGGAGGCCGGCGCCGACGTGCGGGTAGTCATGACCCGCGGCGCGCAGGCTTTCGTGACGCCGCTGACCTTCCAGGCCGTTTCCGGCCATAGGGTGCTGACCGAGCTGTTGGATGAAGAGGCGGAGGCCGGCATGGGTCACATCGAACTGGCGCGCTGGGCGGACCAAATCGTCGTGGCACCGGCCACCGCCGACTTCATGGCTCGCCTCGCCCACGGGCTTGCGCCCGACCTCCTGAGCACGATCTGCCTGGCGAGCGCCGCACCGGTGACGCTGGCGCCAGCGATGAACCAACAGATGTGGTCGAACCCGGCCACCCAGGAGAACTCGGAAATATTGACCCGGCGCGGTGTGTCGCTGCTTGGAACCGGCACGGGCGACCAAGCCTGCGGCGACGTCGGCCCCGGGCGCATGCTCGAGCCGGTGGATATCGTGGCGGCGCTTTCGGACGGGCAACCGGCGCTGTTGGCCGGACGTCACGTGCTGATTACAGCGGGGCCGACCTTCGAGGACATTGACCCGGTGCGCTTCATCGGCAACCGCTCATCGGGCAAGATGGGCTTCGCCGTGGCCCGCGCGGCCCGTATTGCCGGCGCACGCGTGACGCTGGTCGCAGGTCCCTGCGACTTGCCAACGCCTGCCGGTGTGGAACGGGTCGACGTGCGCAGCGCGGCGCAGATGCACAAGGCCGTTTTCGAACGCGTCTCCGACGCCGACGTCTTCATCGGCGTCGCGGCGGTCGCGGATTACACGCCGGCACGCCCGGCCGACAGCAAAATGAAAAAGGGCCTGCCCAGGCAGCGGATCGACATGGTGGCGACTGCGGACATCGTCGCTGAGGTTGCAGCGCTGGAGGCAGGTCCGTACACGGTCGGCTTCGCTGCCGAGACAGACAAGGTCGCCGAATACGCCCGCGACAAGCTTTTGCGCAAGGGCCTTGGTATGATTGCGGCGAATCGGGTCGGCCAGGCAGGGAGCGGATTTGCCGGCGATGACAACGAAATCCTCCTGTTCGTTCGTGACCGCTCCGGCGAGGGCATCGCCCCGGACGGTGAGCGGCATCTCGGCTCCGGGAGCAAGCACAGGCTGGCAGCCGAAATCATCAGGGAAATCGCCAAACAACTCGAGGGAAGCGTCAGCGTTGAAGACCATCCAGATCAAGGCACTCGACCCGCGTCTGGGTACTGAAATCCCCTTGCCGGACTACGCCACTGACGGCTCCGCCGGAATGGACCTCCGCGCCTGCCTGGACGAGCCGCTGACCATCGCGCCGGGCGAAACGCGGCTGATCCCGACCGGCTTTGCCATGCACGTGGCGGACCCTGCCGTGGCTGCGGTGATCCTGCCGCGCTCGGGGCTGGGCCACAAAAGTGGAATCGTGCTGGGAAACCTGGTGGGCCTGATCGACAGCGACTACCAGGGCCAGGTGTACGTATCATGCTGGAACCGTTCCGCGACGGCGTTCAAGATCACGCCCGGGGCGCGGATCGCGCAACTCGTATTCGTGCCCGTGGTGCAGGCCCGCTGGGAGGTGGTCAGCGAATTCGACACATCGAAGCGCGGTGCAGGGGGCTTCGGACACACCGGCCACGATTGAAGCAGGGAAGAGCATGGCATTCGAAAAGCGCGATATCAGGGAAAAATTCAAGGTCGACGGCAAGTTCGACATCAATAAGATCTTCTCCGACCTGCGGGAATCGGCCGACAAACCCTCGGCCGACCCGCGATTGATTTTCGCCCTGGGCGCGGTGGGTGCCCTGCTGATCGTGGTTGCCGTCCTGATCAAGGCCTGGGATACCTGGAGCGGGTGGGCGACGTCGGAGGCTTCGAGCACCGGGCGGCAGGTGGTCGAGCAGTTGAACCAGGCCGTCGCTCCATTTATGGGCCTGCAGGGCAACGCCGAGCTACAGCAGCTGGCCAGTGCCGCTTTCGACGAAGCCGAAAACCTGCCGGCCCTTCAATCCTGGCTGGAAAACCGGATCGGAGCTATCGGTGGCATCACCCTGCACCCCGGCACGGTACAAGAGCAAAGGCCCGAGAACATGGGCCCCAACGGATTCGCCCTGGTCTCGATGATGTACATCGCTTCGCAGGGCGCGGCGGCGCCCCTGCAGATCCACAACTCGCTGGAACCGCCGCTGCTGGTCCAGGTGATCGGGGTGCGCGAAGGCGAGGAGGTCAAAGGCTTCCTGTCGTTCACCGCCGACCCGGCCCGAGTGTTGGAGGCTTTCAATCCCGAAGTCGGCTCCGAGTCTTACATCGCGCTTCGCCAGGACTACGGCCGGCAGTCCGAGAAACCGCTGAAGGAGGCCGGCAACGCCGAGTTCACGCCCTCGCAGCCGGATCGCGTGCTCGTGCCCGGCACCATGTTTCGCGTCGAGATGCCCCTCCACCAGGCCAATGAGCTATTGCCCTGGGGCCGCTTTTTAACCGTCGTGATCGCGGGCCTGCTCATGATGGGGGCCGCGAGATTCCTGCACCAGAAGAACAAGCGCTGGAAGGCCGCCGCCGAGCGCAACGCAGTCGAGCGCAAGGAGACGGAGGCCCGCAAGGCCGAGGCGGCCGCGCGCAGGAGGGAAAAGGAAGAGGCCGCGCGGGCCATCGCCAACAAGGGCAAGGAGACGTCCCCGGCGGAAAAGCAATTCGCGCCCGCGGCCCGGAAAAAGGAACGCGAACCGTCCGAGCCGCCGCCGCTGCAATTGCGCTATGACATCGCGGAGCGATGGAAAAAAGGCATCGACATTCCCTCCGTTGAGCTGAAGGAATCGATTTTCCGGGCCTATGACATCCGCGGCCAGATCGGCAAGTCACTGGATATCGACATCGCCTACCAGATCGGTCAGGCGGTCGGCAGCGAAGCGCTCGAGAAGGGCGCCACACCCGTCGTGGTGGCGCGCGACGGCAGGCTTTCTGGGCCGCAGCTCCTCGCGGGACTGATCGACGGCCTCAAGTCGACTGGCTGCGATGTGATCAACATCGGCACTGTGCCGACGGGTGTGCTCTACTACGCAACCTTCGAAAAGGGGGCGGGCAGCGGCGTGATGCTCACGGGCAGCCACAACCCGCCGGACTACAACGGCTTCAAGGTCATGATCGGCGGGGAAACGCTCTTTGGTGATCAGATCAAGGACCTCTACCGGCGCATCACCGGTGGCGATGTCCGTATCGGGCGCGGGGAGGTCACCGAGTTGGAGGTGGTCCAGGACTACTGCGAGCGCATCGCCAGCGACATCAAGCTGGCCAGGCCGCTCAGGGTGGTCATCGACTGTGGCAACGGCGTGGGCGGCGTGTGCGCGGCCGATGCCCTGCGCGGCGTCGGCGCCGAAGTACTTCCGCTTTTCGACGAGGTTGACGGCACCTTCCCCAACCACCATCCGGACCCCAGCGAGCCCGAGAACCTGGAGGAACTGATCGAATCGGTGAAACTGATGGGGGCGGATATCGGCCTCGCCCTCGACGGTGACGCCGACCGGCTCGGGGTCGTGACCGCCGAAGGCGAAATCATCTTCCCCGACCGGGTCATGATCCTGTTGGCGCTGGACGTGCTCGAGCGCGTGCCGGGCGCGACGATCATCTACGACGTGAAATCCAGCAACAAGCTGGGCAAGGCGATCAAGGATGCCGGCGGCAAGCCCGTCATGTACAAGACCGGGCACTCGCTGATCAAGGCCAAGATGAAGGAGCTCGGCTCGCCGTTTGCGGGCGAAATGAGCGGCCACTTCTTCTTCGAGGAGCGCTGGTACGGCGTCGACGACGGCATCTATGGCGCGGCGCGGCTGCTGGAGGTACTCGCCCGGTCGGAACAGACCCCGACCGAGATCCTCAAGGCCTTGCCAACGGGCGTCAGCACCCCCGAGATCAAGGTCGAGATGGAGGAAGGCGACAACCACGCCTTCATCGAGAAATTCAAGCAGGAGGCACATTTCCCGCAGGCTAAGTTGAGCACCATCGACGGGCTGAGAGCGGATTTCCACGACGGCTGGGGCCTGTGCCGTGCTTCCAACACCACCCCCGTCTTGATCCTGCGCTTCGAGGCTGATACCGAGGACGCGCTCAACCGGATCAAGCGAGCCTTCGCCGGCCGAATGCGGGAGATCGACCCTAACCTCCACCTTCCTTTCTGAGATGAGCAAGATCGGGCATCCTGCCCGTGTTGGAGCGGCGCCTCGCCGCGACTAGGGCCTGTTCACACTACTTGGATCATCGCTGTCGTGACTGAAAAAGCGTCAATCAAGGCGCGAGGAGTGAAGTTTGGTAACAACAAATGAACGACGAGCAACGCAGAGTGGCGCTTTTTCAGCCACGACCCGGAGGGCCGGGGCCATTTTTTCGCCCGGCTGTGTTGTCACTCGCTCATGTAGTGGTACTACATCACGCTCGTTCCGCCTTGCCGGACAAAAAAATGGCCTCCGGCAGCTTGATTCAAGTAGTGTGAACAGGCCCTAGTAAATGCATTCGGTGAAGATCGGGTCCACGCTACCCTGCCAGTCGGTCTTGAACTGCTCCAGCTTCGACTCCGCGGGCGTCACGCCGCTTTCCGCGATTTCCTGAAGGGGCGAGAGGAATCCGCTCTCGTTGTCGCCGGAGGCGTTGAGGCGGCGGCGTGCGGCAAGTCCCGCCCGCGCCAGGTCCAGCAACTCGAGCGCGAGTGACTGGAGCGTGCGGCCGCGGATCGACGCCTTGAGGCCGAGGCGCGGGGCGTCCTGGCGCAGTTTGAGTCGCTCGTCCATCGTCCAGTCCCTGGCAAGATTCCAGGCCGCATCCAGCGATGGCGCGTGATAGAGCAGCCCCGCCCAAAAAGCCGGCAGGGCACAGAGCCGGTTCCAGGGACCGCCGTCGGCGCCGCGCATTTCCAGAAAACGCTTCAGGCGCACTTCGGGAAACGCCGTGGTGAGGTGATCCTCCCAGTCCCTGATGGTCGGCTTCTCGCCGGGCAGGGCCGGCAACCTCGCTTGCAGGAAATCGCGGAAGGACTGCCCAGCGGCGTCGATGTAACGTCCTTTGCGGTAGATGAAGTACATCGGCACGTCCAGCAGGTAGTCGGTGTACTTCTCAAAGCCCATGTCGCCGTCGAACACCCACGGCAGCATGCCGGTGCGGTCGGGGTCGGTGTCCTCCCACACATGCGAGCGGAAGCTGAGAAAGCCGTTGGGCTTGCCCTCGGTGAAGGGCGAATCGGCGAACAGTGCGGTGGCCACCGGCTGCAGGGCGAGAGAGGCGCGGAATTTCTTCACCATGTCCGCCTCGCTGCCGAAATCGAGATTGACCTGCACGGTGCAGGTGCGGGTCATCATGTCCTGGCCGAGCGTGCCGACCTTGGCCATGTAATGGCGCATGATGCGGTAACGCTCCTTGGGCATCCACGGCATCTCGGACCGCGGCCACTTCGGCTGAAAGCCCATGCCGAGAAATCCGATTTCCAGCGGGTCGCAAACGGCACGTACCTGGTCGAGGTGGGTGTTGACCTCCTCGCAGGTCTGGTGGAGGTTGTCGAGCAATGCGCCGGAAAGCTCCAGCTGCCCGCCGGGTTCGAGGGTGATGGACGCCCCCTCGTCGTTGAGCAGCGCGATCGGCAGCTCGTTTTCCTGCACGGGCTCCCAGTCGAAGCGCTCCGCCAGGCCCTCGAGGACGGCGCGGATACCGCGCTCGCCTTCGTACGGCAGGGGGCGCAGATCGTCCTTGGTGAAGCCGAATTTCTCGTGCTCGGTGCCGAGCCGCCACTGCGACTCCGGCCGCGCGCCGGAAGCCAGGTAGGCAGTCAGTTCCGAGACGCCGTCGACAGGCGCTGCTGCATCGTCTTCCCGGGGGGCTCGTGACATCGACGTTAAGAAATTCCTGGCCAAAACACTTTCACGAGAGCGCATAGTACTATCAGGCACCAGCATGCACACGCACAGATCGCAATCCAGGATGCCCGGGCAGCCGCGCGCCGGGCGCTCGAATCGCAACGCAAGGGGCGTCCTGCGCGGGGCGCTTTTTGCAGTGGCCGCATTCGGGATGCTTTCAGCCGCAGCAGCGGAGGAAGTCATCCGCCGAGGGCTCGGGCCCGAACCCGATTCGCTGCACATCCACCAGGCCCAGGGCCTGGCCGCCGTCAACCTGTTGCGCGACCTGCGCGAGGGCCTGGTGACCTTTGACTCGGCGGGCCAGCCGGCAGCAGGCGCGGCGGAGTCCTGGGAGGTGTTGGACGGCGGTCGACTGTATCGCTTCAAGATCCGGCCGGACGCGCGCTGGTCCAACGGCGAGCACGTGCTGGCGGCGGATTTTGTTCGAGGCCTGCGGCGCGCGGTGGACCCGTTCCAAGCGGCGGTGACGGCGGGTTTGCTCAGCCCCATCGAGAGCGCGGAGCAGGTGCTCGCCGGCGCGGCGCCTCCTGATTCTCTGGGCGTGGCCGCCACCTCCGAGCGCCTGCTGGAGATCCGCCTGGCCCGCCCCACGCCCTGGTTTCTCGAGGTTCTGGCCCACCCGGTCAGCTTTCCCTTGCATGATCGGGAAGGTGACGTTGCCGGCCTCGAAGTGAACGGGGCTTATCAGCTGGCGAGCTGGACGCCGAACGCCATCATCCGGCTTCGAGAGAACCCGCATTTCCATGCGGCGGACTCGGTCGCCATGCCCGTCGTCGAGTACTTCCCGATCGAGGACGCATCCGCCGAGCTATCGCGCTACCGGGCGGGCGAGCTCCACATCACGGAAACCATTCCGGCCGGCCGGCACGACTGGCTCGAGGAGAACCTGCACAATGATCTGCGGGTCACCCCCTACCTCGGCAGTTTCTGGCTCAACATCAACCTCCGGCACCGTGTGCTCGGCCACTCGGCCGATCTTCGCCGCGCGCTGGCGCTCGCCATCGACCGTGACATCCTGACCCGCGTCGTCATCGGCGCCGGGGAACAGCCCGCCTTTGGACTGGTGCCACCGGGCCTGGGCGCTTACGAGCCCGCCGTGATGAAAGAGGCCGGGCTTTCGCAGCAAGAACGTGAAGCCCTGGCGCGGGAGCTGTTCGCGCGCTCGGGGGCCGGCGCGGCGGGACCGCTGCGGCTCCAGTTGCGATACAACACCTCGAACGTACACCGCCGCATGGCGGTCGCCGTGGCGGCGATGTGGAATCAGGTGCTCGGCGTGGAAACCGAACTCATCAACGAGGAGTGGAAGGTTTTCGTCAACAATCGCCGCCTGGGCGCCGTTACCGAGGTGTTCCGCGGCGGCTGGATTGCCGATTACGCAGACCCCACGAGCTTCCTCGATCTTTTTCGCGGTGGCAGCGAGATGAATTTCACTGCTTTCAAGGAGCCGGCGTACGACGAACTCCTCGATGAGGCCGAGGCGCCGACGGGCATGGAGCGATACGAATTTTTGCAGCGCGCCGAGGCCCTGTTGCTGCAGGAAATGCCAGCCATCCCGCTCTACTATTATGTGTCGAGACACTTGGTGAAACCCGGCGTCCTCGGCTTTGTCGATAACCTCAGGGACGTCCACCTTTCGCGCTATCTTTCACTGGAGCAGCCTTGAGGCCCAGCCGGCAAACCTTTCATCGAGCGCAGACCGCGGCTGCACTCGCCTGCGCCCTGGTCATGGCGGTCTCCTGCGACGGCCAAGGGGACGGCCCCGAGGGCGGCCGCAGCAGCCGGCCTCAGCCGGTCGAGGACGTCCTGCTCGACGGCCGTCCGATCCCTTCCGTGCTGGCCGATGAGCAGGTGCTGATCCGCGGCAACGGCGAGGAGCCGCAGACCCTGGACCCGCACCTTGCCGAAGGGGTCCCATCCGGCCATATCCTACGAGACCTCTTCGAGGGCCTGACCACCGAGGCACCGGATGGCCGGATCATCCCGGGCGCGGCCTCGCGGTGGAACATCTCGGCCGACGGGCTGACCTATACTTTCTATCTGCGCCGGGATGGTGCCTGGTCGAACGGGGACGCCCTCACCGCGGAGGATTTCGTCTTCAGCATCCGCCGCAGCGCGGACCCGGTCACGGCCTCGAATTACGGCAATATGCTGTATCCGATCGCCAACGCGCGCGAGGTGCTGTCAGGCGAGCTGCCCACCGACGCCCTCGGCGTCACCAGCCTCGACCGCTTCACGCTGCAGATCACGCTGACCGACCCCACGCCGTATTTCCTCAACCTGCTGGCTCACCCCTCGCTTTATCCCGTGCACCGGGCCAGCCTGGAGGCGCACGGCCGTCAATTCTCGCGCCCCGGGAACCTCGTTTCCAACGGCGCGTACATGCTGGAGGAATGGGCAATCCGCTCGCACATCGGCCTCGTCAAGAACCCCAATTACCACGGCGCCGACGACGTGATCCTCGAGCGCGTGCGTTACCTGCCGATCGAGGACCAGTCGACCGAGCTCAAGACCTTCCGCGCAGGCGAGTTGCACTGGACCTACGAAGTGCCCAACAACCAGTTCAAGTGGCTGCGCGAGAACTATCCCGACGAGCTGGTGGTTTCGCCCTGGCTCGGCTCGTATTTCTTCGGCTTCAACCTGCTGCGCGAGCCATTCATCGACAGCCCCGATCTGCGGCGCGCCCTGGTGCTGGCCATCGATCGCGACGTGCTCACCGACAAAGTCACGCAATTCGGCGAACTCCCCTCCTACAATCTGGTGCCCCCGGGCGTGACCGATTACGAGCCCGCGATTCCCGACTACGTGAGTTGGACCCAAGAGGAGCGCGAAGCGGAGGCCCGGCGGCTCTACGCACTGGCCGGGTACTCGGCGGAAAAACCCCTTCGCGTCGAGATTCGATACAACACCAGCGAGAACCACAAGAAGGTGGCGCTCGCCATTGCCTCGATGTGGAAACAGGTGCTGGGCGCCATCGCCACGCTGGTCAACGAGGAGTGGAAGGTGTTTCTGCAAAACCGCGATCAGCAGGTCGTCACGCAGGTGTTCAGGGCCGGCTGGATCGGAGACTACAACGACCCACACACCTTCCTGTCGTTGTTTCACAGCGACCACGGCCTCAACGATTACGGCTACAGCAATTCGACGGTCGATGCGCTGTTACAGGAGATCTCGAGCGAGAGAATTCCCGGCCGCCGACAGCGCATGATGCAGGAGACCGAGCGGATCATCATCGAGGATGATCCGATCCTGCTGGTGTATGCCTATGTCACGCGCAGGCTGGTTGACAGCCGCGTGAGGGGCTGGCAGGACAACGTCATGGACCATCACTACAGCCGCGGGATGTACATCCTGAAGGCGCGCAGCGCGTCATCGGGGCGTGCAAAGCCGGTGGACGTGGGCGGGGAATGATCCAGGAAGACATCGTCCGGCACGGCATCAGCCGCCTGGTGGGGTTGGTGCCCACCCTGCTGATGCTGATCACCATCGCGTTTTTCCTCATCCGCGTGGCGCCCGGCGGGCCATTCGATTCCGAGAAGCCCTTGCCCCCCGAGATCCGCGCCAACCTGGATGCCAAGTACCACCTCGATGAGCCACTGATCCAGCAATATTTCCGGTACCTCGGCCAGATCCTGGTGCTCGATTTCGGACCCAGCTACCAATACAAGGACTGGACGGTCAATGAATTGATCGCCCGCGGCTTCCCGGTCTCGCTCACCATTGGCGCGCTCGCCATGGTGCTTGCGTTTGTTTTGGGCACGCTGATCGGCATCACCGCCGCCCTTCGGCAGAACTCCTGGGTGGATTACGGGGCCATGGGCTTCGCCATGCTGGGCATGTCGATCCCCAACTTCGTGATCGCTCCGGCCCTGATCCTGCTCCTGGCCGTCAACGCCGGCTGGCTGCCGGCCGGCGGCTGGGACTGGTCGATACAGCGAATGGTGCTGCCCGTGATCACGCTGGCTCTGCCCGTGATTGCCTACATCGCGAGGCTGACGCGGGGCAGCATGATCGAGGTCCTGCACAGCAATTACATCCGCACGGCCCGCTCCAAGGGACTGCCCAAGCGCATCGTGATCCGCCGCCACGCGCTGAAACCTGCCCTGCTGCCGGTGATTTCCTACATGGGCCCGGCCACGGCCGGGCTGATCACGGGCTCGGTCATCGTGGAGCAGATCTACTCCATTCCTGGCATCGGCAGCTATTTCGTGCAGGGCGCCCTCAACCGCGATTACACGCTGGTGATGGGCGTAGTGATCTTCTACGGCGTGATCATCATCGTCCTTAATTTCATCGTGGACATGCTTTACGCCTGGCTCAACCCGCGTATCCGTTACGACGAGGGCAGGTAGATGCGCGGCCTGTTCAAATTCTCGCAAGTACTTTCCACCGACGTGGCGGCCGACGACCCCTTCGCCGCCGCGCTGGCGCAGGCGCCCATCAAAGGCCGCTCGTTGTGGGCCGACGCCTGGCACCGGGTACTCAGGAACCGGGCGGCCGTCACCTCGGGGATCGTCATGCTCGTCATGGTGCTGCTGGTGATCTTTGGCCCGATGCTGAGCGAGTGGTCGGGCGATTACACCGACTGGGACCACACCTCATCGCCGCCCGACCTCGAGACCGGGCACTGGTTCGGCACCGACGCGGTGGGTCGCGACATCTTCGTGCGCACCCTGCAAGGCGGGCGCATCTCGCTCCTGGTGGGCGTGGTGGCGACCCTGGTGAGCCTGGTCATCGGCGTCAGTTACGGCGCCATCGCAGGCTACTACGGCGGCACCACCGACCGACTGATGATGCGGGCCGTCGACATCATTTACGCCCTGCCCTTCATGTTCTTCGTCATCCTCCTGATGGTGGTGTTCGGGCGACACATCCTGCTGATTTTCGTCGCCATTGGCGCGGTGAACTGGCTCGATATGGCCCGCATCGTGCGCGGCCAGACGCTGGGGCTGAAAAACACCGAGTATGTCGAGGCGGCGCGCGCCTGCGGTGTCGGGCACTGGGCGATCATCCGGCGGCACATTGTCCCCAACCTGATCGGCGTCGTGATCGTATACGTCACGCTGACCATCCCCCAGGTGATCCTGGTCGAGTCTTTCCTGAGCTTTCTCGGCCTCGGTGTGCAGGAGCCGATGAGCTCCTGGGGCGCGCTTGTGAACGACGGCGCCCAGGACATGGAGTCGGCGCCCTGGACGCTGGCCTTCCCGGCGGCCTTCCTCACCATCACGCTGTATTGCTTCAACTACATCGGCGATGGCCTGCGTGACGCCCTCGACCCCAAGGACAAGAGTTAGTGTCCTGTCCCGCAAATACCTCACACATTTCGCCGCGTCCTTCCGCGCCTGGCGGTGTTGCGCTTCCTCGCCATAGCGGTGCTATGCCTCGTCGGCGCGCCTTGCCAGGCACGAAAATCCGCTGCCCAAATGTACAAGTTACTTACGGGACAGGACACTGAGCATGGGCGCCCCACAGGACAATCCCATCCTTGAAGTCCGGGACCTGCACGTCAGCTTCGATACGCTGGACGGCGAGGTCGAGGCCGTCAGCGGCCTCGATTTCGAGCTCCGCCACGGAGAGACCCTCGCCATCGTGGGCGAGTCGGGCTCCGGCAAGAGCCAGACAGCGCTCGCGATCATGGGCCTGTTGGCCCAGAACGGCTCCGCCAAGGGCTCGGCCATCTTTGGCGGGCAGGACCTGATGCAGCTCTCCCAGGACGAGCTCAACGAAGTGCGCGGCCGCGAGATCTCGATGATCTTCCAGGACCCGATGACTTCGCTCAACCCCTATCTCACCATTGAAAAGCAGATGGTCGAGGTGGTGATGCACCACCAGGGCCTGCGCAAGGATGAGGCGCGGGCGCACGCCGTGGAGATGTTGCGCGCCGTGCGCATCGCCGACCCGGAGGAGCGCATCCGAGATTACCCGCATCAGTATTCCGGAGGGATGCGCCAGCGCGTGCTGATTGCCATGGGCCTTTTGTGCGAGCCGCAGCTGCTGATCGCCGACGAGCCGACCACGGCACTGGACGTAACGGTGCAGGCCCAGATCACCCACCTGATCGCCGAGCTGCGCGAGAAGACGAGCATGTCGATCATCATCATCACGCACGACCTTGCTGTGGTGGCTGACATCGCCGATTGCATTATCGTGATGTACGCCGGCCAGATGGTGGAGTGCGGTTCGGCCCGGGACGTCTTCTACCGACCCCAGCATCCGTACACGCAAGGCCTTCTCAAGTCCGTGCCGCGCCTCGACCGCGTCGACGACGCCGCGCTCCAGGCGATACCAGGCAACCCGCCCAATCCGGTGTCTGTCCCCAAGGGGTGCCGGTTCAGGGATCGCTGCGCCTATGCCATGGATGTCTGCCGCGATGAACCGCCGCTGCGCACCGCCGAGGGCGGCCGCGCCAGCCGCTGCGTGCTCGAGATTGACCGCGAGGACGACCGGTTGTGAGCGCCCAGCCGCAGTCCAGCGCAGAGCGCGTGCCTGTACTCAAGGTGCAGGACCTGACCGTGCATTTCAGCGACCATGTCGGCCACGTTTTTCACCGAACGGAACGGACCTTGCGAGCGGTGGAGGGCATTTCCTTCGATCTCTACCCGGGCGAAACCCTGGGCATCGTCGGCGAGTCGGGCAGTGGCAAGTCGACACTGGCCCGCGCAATCCTTGCACTGCTAAGACCCAAACGCGGCCGCGTGCTGTGGCTGGGCGAGGACCTCACCCAACTCGACGAGGAGTCGATGCGGCAGAAACGCAAGGACATCCAGGTGGTGTTCCAGGATCCCACCGCCTCGCTCGACCCGCGCATGACCGCCGCCGACATCATCGCCGAGCCCTTGCGCACCTTCTACCCGCACATGGCGCCGTTACAGATCGAGGAGCGCACGCGCGGGATGATGAAAATGGTCGGCTTGCTGCCCAACCAGATCAACCGCTATCCCCATGAATTCTCCGGCGGGCAGTGCCAGCGCATCAGCATCGCCCGCTCGCTGGTGCTGAACCCCAAGCTGATCATCTGCGACGAGCCGGTGAGTGCGCTGGATGTTTCCATCCAGGCCCAGATCGTGAACCTGCTGCGCAGCCTGCAGAAAAAACTCGGGCTATCGCTGATCTTCATTGCCCACGATCTTGCCGTCGTTCGACACATCAGCGACCGCGTGATGGTGATGTACATGGGCCGCAACATGGAGCTGGCGGAACGCGATGCGCTCTACCGCAAGCCGCTCCATCCCTACACCAAAGCGTTGATCAAGTCGGTGCCGATCCCCGATCCCGATCTCGCCCGCGCCGCGCGGCGCGAGAACTGGCTGACCGGCGACATGCCCTCGCCCTATCATCCGCCACCCGGCTGCGTGTTCCACACGCGCTGTCCCTACGCGGTCAATCGCTGTCATGCGGACATTCCGGCGTTGCGGCGAATGGAACACGGGGACTGGGTAGCCTGTCACCGCGCCGAGGAACTCGACCTCAGCGTTCGGGAATGAGCAAGATGGACCATCCATGGCTCACTTGCATCTCGCATTTGAAAAGTGCGATTTTCAAATGCTCGCGGCCTTCGGCCGTTGGCACATCCATGTGCCAATCTTCCTTTGCAGCGCTGCAACGCGGCTGTAGGAGCGGCGCCCTCGCCGCGACCGTGACCGCCGAAGCCGTGCAATGAGCTTGTAGGAGCGGCGCCCTCGCCGCGACCGTGATCGCCGAAGCCGTGCAATGAGCTTGTAGGAGCGGCGCCCCCGCCGCGACCGTGAACACCGAAGCCGTGCAATGAGCTTGTAGGAGCGGCGCCCCCGCCGCGACCGGCGCGTCGCACAGGGTGTGTCGTTCAAAACACGTCGTAATTACATCCCTGTAGACTCTTCGCCGGCATCCCTGCCGTCGAAGGTTTTGAAAGACACACCCTGTACACCGCGCTGCGCTGAGGACAGGTCCCCAAGCCCGGCCATGCGGTAAGATGGCGGCCTTCCGCCCGGAAACGGACTTGATGAGGAATAGATGATGGGGATGAGCCGTATGAGGCTAATGCGCCGGGTGGCAGGTCTTGTGATGGTTGTGGCGCTTGCCGCTTGCTCGGCCGGGACCAGGATGGTGGACATCTGGCACAGCAATCAGCCGGTGACGCACAAGCCCGAGAAGGTCGCGGTGATCGTGGCCGTGCCGGATGCGCTGATGCGCCAGGCCATCGAGATCGATGTCGCGGCTATCCTGCAAAAGCAAGGCATCCCGGCCGTGGCTGGCAGCAATCTTCCAGGCCTGAGCGGCGGCATCCGCGGCAAGATCGACACCGAGCGGGCAACGGCGATCTTGAAGAAAGATGGCGCGGACGGGGTGATCGTGTCGTTTTACGCCGGCGGCGGGCGCGAGGGCGAGTACGTGCGCGCCAATTACCATGCCGAGTACGAGGGCACTGCCGTCGGCTACGGCTGGGCTCAGCCCTATTTCGTGGACGTCTACTCCATCCACAAGGCCGAGGACATCCGGGACTTCACGCTCACCACCTACGTCGAGACGAGCTATTACGACCTCGAGACCGAGCAGTCAGTGTGGCGCATCGTCACCCAGACCAAGGACGTGGAGCACAGCGACGCGGCGAGAGACATTGCCGGCAAGATCGCCACCCAGATGTCGGCCGCCGGCCTCAAGTAGGTTTGAAGGACGGCCTCCTGGCTGGGCTGGGCGCGCTGCGGCGCGGCGCGGCCGCGGGGCTCGCCTGGGGCGATTCCGCCGGCGATTCGGACAAAGCCTCGAAGCTCGAGCGGTACCTGGATGAGCTGCGGCGCTGGAACCGCGCCTACAGCCTCACCGCCATCGACGATCCCTCACAGATGGTCGTCAGGCATGTTCTCGACTCGCTCTCCATCGCACCGTGGGTGCATGGCCGGGTGCTTGATGCGGGCACGGGGGCGGGCCTTCCGGGCGTCCCCCTTGCCATCATGGACCCCGAGCTCGACGTCACCCTGCTCGACAGCACAGCCAAGAAGGTGATGTTTCTGAACCACGTGGCCCGCGCCCTGGGCTTGCAAAACATCCAAGCCGTGCAGGCGCGGGTCGAGGAGTACGAGGCACTGGCGCCGTTCGACGTGATCGTCAGCCGGGCCTTTTCCTCCCTCGCCGAGTTTGCCGCCGCCACGCGCCACCTGCTCGGCCCGCGCTCGCGGCTGCTGGCCATGAAGGGCAGGCGGCCCGACGAAGAAACGGCCGGCCTGCCGGCCTGGATCGGGATCGAAGCGATCGAGAAACTGGCCGTTCCGGGATTGCATGAGGAACGCCACCTCGTCATGATGTCCCTCACCTGATGACCGCTAGCCCATGACCGCCAAGATCATCGCCGTCGCCAATCAGAAGGGCGGCGTCGGCAAGACCACAACCTGCGTCAACCTCGCGGCCGCGTTTGCCAGCATGCGCTACCGCGTGCTGCTGGTCGATCTCGACCCGCAGGCCAACGCCACCACCGGCTGCGGCATCGACCCGCGCAAGCTGGTGGCGTCGAGCTGCGAGGTGCTGCTTGGCGAGCGCGCCATCAGCCAGACCGTGCTGAAACCGGCGGACCTCGGCTTCGACTTGCTGCCCGCCAATGGCGATTTGACCGCCGCCGAGATGTTCCTGATGCAGGAGGACGAGCGCGAGTTCGCCCTCAAGCGGGCGCTTGCACCCGTGTTGGCGCAGTATGCCTGGGTGCTCATCGACTGCCCGCCCTCGCTCAATATGCTGACGCTCAACGCCTTGGCGGCGGCCGACGGCTTGCTGATCCCCATGCAGTGCGAGTACTACGCCCTCGAGGGCCTCACCGCGCTGCTGAACACCGTTGAGCAGGTGCGATCGTCGATCAACCCGCAGCTCGAGATTGAAGGGCTGGTGCGCACCATGTACGACAGTCGCAACAACCTCTCGGGGGCCGTCTCGGATCAGCTCATCGAGAATTTCGGTGACCGCGTTTATCGCACCCTGGTGCCGCGCAATGTGCGTGTCGCCGAGGCGCCCAGCTACGGGCTGCCGGTTTTGATGTACGATCCGGCCTGCCACGGTGCCACGGCCTACAAGGCGCTTGCCGGTGAGATGCTGCGACGCAGCGAGAAACAAAAAACAGCGTAGGACGAGAAAGAACCGAATGGCCACACGAAAAAAGCCTGTGCTGGGCCGCAACCTGAGCTCGATGTTGAGTGAGAGCACGCTCAGGCAGATGCAGGAGAAAAAGGGCGACTCGCTCTCGAACCTGCCGCTGGAGGTGATCCGGTCAGGACGCTTCCAGCCGCGCTCGGTGTTCGACAAGGAGCGGCTGGAGGAGCTCGCCGCTTCGATCCGCGCCCAGGGCGTCGTGCAGCCGGTGGTCGTGCGACGCGTGGAAGCCGATGAGGACGGCGCCCACTACGAACTGATTGCCGGCGAGCGGCGCTGGCGGGCGGCGCAGTTGGCGGGTCTCGACACCATTCCAGCCGTGATTCGCGACGTGCCGGACGAAGTGTCGGTAGCCATGTCGCTGATCGAAAACATTCAGCGCGAAAACCTCAACCCGCTCGAGGAGGCCTCCGCCCTCAGGCGGCTGATCGACGATTTTCAAATGACCCACCAGGAGGCTGCCGACGCGGTGGGGCGCTCGCGCGCCGCGGTCTCCAACTTGCTGCGCCTGCTCGAGTTGATGCAGGAAGTCAAGGACATGGTCGACGGGCGCTTGCTGGAAATGGGCCACGCCCGGGCGCTCCTTTCGCTGGAAGAGAGCCTGCAGCTTCAGGCGGCCCGGGAGGTGGTTAACCGCAAGCTTTCGGTGCGCGAGACCGAGGCCCTGGTGAGGCGTCTGCAGAACCCGCCGAAGACAAAGGATAAGCGCCTCGACCCGGACATCCAGAGACTGCAGGACCGCATGGAGGAGTCGTTGGGTGCGCGGGTGCGCATACAGCACCAGTCCTCGGGTAAGGGCAAGCTCACGATCAGCTATACCAGCGCTGATGAATTGGACGGCATTCTCCAGCGCCTCGATCTGGAATTGTAGGCGCAAGCTTTAGCTCGCTACGGTCGCGGCGAGGCGCCGCTCCTACAAGTTATCTCGGCCTCGCCAAGAGCTTGTAGGAGCAGCGCAGGCGAGAGCCGCCGTAATGAAAGACCCAAACGGTCGTAATTAGGCGGCGAAGCCGTTGCGCGCGCCTCGCCGCGAACAGCGCTGAATCGACGCGACGATCGCGGCGCCGCAGAAGCACCTTGGCACAGGGAAGCGCAGGCGGCGAAGCAGTTACGGTTTTCGGCGAAGCCGAAAGAAGTGGCTGCTGAGCGCCGTCGCGCGTGCGAACGCGAAGCGCGAGCCGTCAAAAACCGCGCTTTTTGACGGCAAGATGCAAGTGGGCCAGGATGGCCCATCTTGCTCATATTTTTGCTAAAATGCGCGGTCTTTGACCGCGATCCGGCCACCGGCAGGCCGCGGCCAATGAAGGAAGGTGCGCAGGTGTCCGGCGACCGACGCGACGACGCGGCCAGCGAGGCCGCGGCGGGAATTCCCCGCTTGGTGCAAAGGCTTCGGAGCGGCTTGAGGATCCAGTCGCTGGTTTCGCTCGCGCTCGCTGCATTGCTGCTGGCGGTGGGCCCGGTTGCTGCACGCTCATCGCTGCTCGGAAGCCTCGCGGTATACCTTCCCGGCCTGATGTTCACCGTCTTGACCGTGCGCAAGCTTGGCGGCGATACGGCAGCGTTCCTGCGAACCGCGGCGCTCGCCGAGATTGGAAAGTTGCTGCTCACCGGAGTGCTCTGCGCGATGGTGTTCATTTACGTGGATCCGCTGGCGCCGGGGTTTTTCTTCCTCGGCATGATGGTCACGCTGGCGGCAGGCTGGATAGCACTGGGAAGGGCCTTTCACCAGCCCTGAAAAATGCTCGGCGGCACTTGATTTTGACGCTT
>Ga0299906_10001462_pt1 | contig 20359 bp, 19 predicted proteins | sample RVTome_14_FD_200259 | JGI IMG/M metagenome (GOLD analysis project Ga0299906, IMG submission 200259) | Soil microbial communities from uranium-contaminated site in the Upper Colorado River Basin, Wyoming, United States - RVT145D125 (version 2) ...
GCCGCGTCCCTGGATTTCGATATTGGCCGGATTGTTCCCGCCCTGAAGGGGTGTGCCGTCCAGCCCGAGCGCCGTCAGGGTGATCTCCTGCGGGTTCGTCGAGTTGTTGATGACCTGAAGGATCGACATGAAACCGCCTCCCTGGAGAAACAGGGGGACGCGCGTCGACACAGGCTCGGGAAGGACCGGACGTGCGGGAATATAAGCCAGGTCCACCCGGGTGGGGCTGCCGTCCGGGGGATTGAAGTTCTCGAGGATTGCTGCAGCGCTGACCGGCCGGCCCCCGAGGAAGAAATTCGACGTGCGAATGACGGCGTACGCCGCGTCCGGATTTACCGGCGGCGACAGCGTGACCGTTCTTTTCGGCTCTATGGTCCGGTCATTGAAGGTCAGGGCTTCGCCCTCGGCGCTGACGAGTATCACCCTCGCACTCGCCTGCGCGTCGCCCGGATTGAATACGAAGATCTCGGAAAACGTGGATCCCAGCGTTGCCATCGGGATGACCAGCTCGACAGCGGATTCCACCGGCGAGAAGTGGTCGAAGGACGTCTCACTCTGAAAGAGCGACGCCGTGGTCGCGATGGGGAGATCCGCAGTGATGACCGTACTCCCGTCGAAACTGCCCAAATCGATGTCCTGGGGAGTAAAGCGGGTTTGCGTGCCCGGATCGATGACGATCGCGTGCGCGACGCTCTCGCCCGTCGTGCCGTCATAGAACTGCAGGATGACACCGACAGCCTGATTGTTGATGTTGCCCAGCGTGAACTCCGTGCGCGCGTCCGTACCGGGATAGATGTAGGTTTCAGGCGTCTGGGCCGCGCCGGGTGCCGGTGAGAGACACATGAATGCGACCGTCAGGGCGCCTGTCAGGAAGTTGCGGCGCCGCTCCGAAAGCAGCGTTCTCGAATGGGCTCGAGTCTCGTGTTTCGTTGTCATGGCCTGCTCCCGAAATTCAAACCGAAGCCGATGGATATCTCCGTGTCGTGGATCATCCCCCTGAGCGGGATCACCGACGCGTTTGGGTCGGTGGATTCGGTGGGCAGCCCGAACGTCGGGTTGCCCGCCAGGATACCGCGGATATCGAAGCGAACCAGCATCTCCCGGGTGAGCCTGTACTTGGCCCCGCCTCCGTAGTGAAACGATGCTTTGCTGGACTCGATGATCTCCGGCAGGTTCCCTAAGAGAGGGTTGCTGGCGATATCCTTGGCTTCGGTGGTCGGTCTGAAAATCGAAGCTCCGACGCCTGCGGCGATGAACGGGGTAATCTTCCTCCGGTTATCGGCGAACGGATAGCCGTTGCCCCTGGGATAGTACAGAAAGCTCGGGCCGAAACCGTGGACCTGGATTGGGAGATCCATCCTCACGGTCGGGTCATCCCTCTGAATGTAGGACGCCGTCGTCGAACCGTAGCTGTAATAGGCCTCGATTCCCCAGGTGTTGGTCGTCACCACGTTGAGCCGCAGGCCACCGGTGAAGTGGCCGTCGATCTCGAACCTCCAGGGAATGGGTGTCTCGGACTGGGGCGGACCGATCTCGAAGCTCTCTTCAGAGAACAGACCCCATCCCCCGAAGAGCGTGAATTCGAAGTCGGCCACCTGGGCGTGGGACCGGACCGGGAACAGGGCGGCGACCGCCACGGCCAGTCCCGCTGTAAGCATCGAAAATAGGCGCACTTGTCTCCTCCATCCGACCGCTGTCACAAAGAACTGTACGGTGACGATCTTTCCGGAATGCCACCCACTCGAGATGAACCGGCCCGTGTCCGGCCAGGCTCACCGAAGAAGTCTAATCGACCCGTAGGAGGTCTTGTTACTCAAAAATGGGAAGGCGTGTCAACCCGCCACGGAAGAATGGGCAGGTCGCGCGGCTTCCGTAAATCTTTGTAAACCCCCGCAGGGCTGTCCTTTGGAAGTGATAGATTGAGGGGGATGATTCGTTTCGATGTGGATGATGATACGGAGCTGTCCGGGCTTCTGAGGTCGTGCCCGCGGGGGCTTCGCCAGCCTGGAGATTGCCCGAAGAAGAGGTCGTTCAGGACAGGTCTTTCCTGTTGCGGAGGACAGTGAAAATGAAACGTCAATCGAAGCTTGGTATCGCTGCAGTGGTGGTTGCCGTTTTGGCGGTGGCCGCCTGGGCTGTTTGGCTCCGGGGCGGGGAGGAGACCTACGAGTTTTTCACGTCGTCGGCGGCCCGCCAGACGATCCAGAACACGATTTCCTCGACCGGGGCCGTGCGGGCGATGGTCACCGTCGAGGTGGGGTCGCAGGTGACCGGGCAGGTGCTGTCGCTGTACGCGGACTTCAACTCGGTGGTGAGGGAGGGTCAGGTGCTGGCCCGGCTGGACCCGCGGAACGTGGAGACGCAGTTGCGGAACGTGCAGGCGAACCGGACCTCGGCGCGGTCCCGGATCCGGACGGCGGAGGCGGATCTGGAGAACGCGCACACGAGCGTGGAGACGGCGCGGGCGAATCTGGCGCAGGCGGAAGCGGACCTGGAGCTGTCGGAGGTGAACCTGCGCCGGGCGCGGGCGCTGTTTGAGGAAGGGGCGGCGGCGGAGACGGAAGTGGAGAACGCGACGACGAACCACCGGTCGGCCGAGGTGCGGGTGCTGCAGCAGCGGGCGTCGCTGCAGACGGCCGAGTCGCAGATCGGGGCGCGGGAGGCGGCGATCGAGCAGGCGTATGCGTCGCTGGAGCAGGCGGAGGCGGATCTGCAGGAAGCGGAGCTGAACGTGGAATACACGGTGATCCGGTCGCCGGTGGACGGGGTGGTGATCTCGCGGGAAGTGGACGTGGGGCAGACCGTGTCGGCGTCGACGTCGGCCCCGACGCTGTATCTGATCGCGAACGATCTGGCGCAGATGCAGGTGCAGGCGGCGATCGACGAGGCGGACATCGGGTTGCTGGGGCAGGACAACGAGGTGACCTTCACGGTGGACGCGTATCCGAACGACCAGTTTCGGGGCCGGATCGGGGAGATCCGGACGAACCCGTCGACGTCGCAGAACGTGGTGACCTACCCGGTGATCATCACGTTCGACAACCCGGATCTGAAGCTGAAGCCGGGGATGACGGCCAACATCTCGATCCTGGTGGACCGGCGCGAGAACGTCCTGAGCGTGCCGAACACCGCGTTGCGGTATAACCCGCCCGCGGCGGCTATGGCCGCTCTGGCTCCGGCCGACGGGGACGCTCCCGACGCGCGAGCCCAGGCGGAAGCCCCGGGGATCAATCCCGCCGATGCGGGGCAGGGCCGTGGCGGCCGCGGCCGCGGGGATTTCGGCGGCCGTGGACTGCCCGACGGTTTCGAGTTGCCGGAGGGGTTTGAAGCGTTCGCTGGTCGGGGCGGTCGCGGTGGAGGCGGTGACACGACGCCGGGAGGCCGGTCGACGCCGATCGTGGCGCCGGTGACCGGCTCGACGTACATGCCCGGACAGGAGTGGGGGGACACCGACAAGATTCAGTTCCAGCCGGTTCCGCCCGACCCGCCCCGAGCGGGACGGGTATGGGTCAGGAACGCCGCGGGCTTTCCGGAACCGCGCGATCTGATGGTTGGGTTGACCGACGGCAGCCGGACCGAAGTCGTGTCCGGAGACATTCAGGAAGGCGAGATGGTTCTCATCGGCGATTCGTCCCAGAGGGTGGAGGCAACTCGTTCGGCGGCGGCGATGCCGGCCGGATGCTCCAGATGCTGAGCGGCGGCCGTGGTGGAGGTCGCGGAGGCCGCTGACGTCGGTCGGGCCGGGAGACAGCTTCAGAGCACCGAGCACGGCGTGGGATTCCAGCCGTTCGTGGCCGGATCATCCGACAGCAGCCTGAAGTGCGAGCTCGTGATGAAAGGTCCGGTCAGATAGTCGGGATCTTCGACGATCGTCGTCACGATCATGTAGGTGTTGCCGTAGTCTTCCTCCGTTCGGTGGAAGTACTCGGTCACGATGGCGTGCTCGCCGTAGGGAACGCCGTTCTTCCTCAGGTATCCGGGCCTGAGGTTGGTCGTGACGACTTTCAGGGTTCCCGCTACCGCCGGACCGGCAGGTCCACCACGCCCGCGGCCCGCCGGTGCCGCGCCGTCAGCCAGGGGAGGTCCACCCGGACCAGGCAAACCGCCGCCCGGACCCCCCGGAGGCGGTCCGGCAACCGGAGGTGCGGGAGAGCCACCGCGGCCTCCGCCACGACCTCCGCGTCCGCCGCCGGCCTGGTCCCATTCGGCGACTGAAAATCCCTGCCAGCTTCGCTCTCCCGGCTCGGTCCCGGCTTCTTCGCCGAACCGGAACAGTCGGGTCTGCGTTCCGGCGTCGGTATCCAGCCTGAGGACGTTCTCGCTCTCCCACGTGATATGGACACGCGTGGGAACGCGCATGATCGCCGCGGCGCCGTAGGCCCTGCACTGGTTGCCCTCGGCCTCGTCTTTCGCGGGATCCCAGGCTTCGAGCTCCGCGCGTTTCCCGGGATCGTTGGTGAAGGGCATGCTGGCGACATCGCCCCTTTCCGGCACCGCCATCCGCCAGTGCCAGTCCTCGGTGACCAGCGAGACCCAATACCCGGTCAGATCCACCGTCGCCGTGGCCTGGGCCGCCGGGGGCGGGCCCGCCGGGCCGCCGCGTCCACCCCGACCTCCGGGCGCGGGGGCTCCGGGGCCCTGGGCTGCCGCCTCCGCCGCGAACAGCAGCGCGGCCGCTATCGTCGAGCTCAGGAATGTGGGACCCATCGCTCCTCCGCCTTGTTCAATCGACAATCTCTGTCGCGTCATCGCCCCACGTGAACCCGTCGGGACGACTCACCGTCCGCATCCGCAGCCGGGCCTCCCCCGGCCTGCGGCCCGGATTGCCGGTGACGACGACCTGGTCCCCGTATCTGAGCGTGTCGTTTTCCACTCCCGTGTTTCGCAACTGTGCCGTGCCGGCCCATTCGACCGTCCACCGGACCGTCTCCCCGTCCTCGCCGGCGACTTCCACCTGAACGAACGAATGAGGGTTGCGGAACGAGAACTGCACCATCGTGCCCTCGATCGTGATCGTCTCCCGTTCGTTGTAGGTGGCCGCGAACGAGTGGTGCGCGTAAGCCGCTACGCCCGAGGTCAACATCGCTGCCGCCGAAAGAACAACCGCCAGCTTCGCTCGTGTCATACTTCGTTCCTCGCTTAGCGTTCCTGACCGAGGCTGCGCCAGGCCGCCTCGACGAACATCGCCGTCGTCCAGGGTCCGGTGTCGCTGCCATAGCGGCCGTCGTAGTCCCGCGTCAACCGGGCGGCCTGAACTTCGTCGAGGCTCATGCCTTTGTCGATCGCGTCCCGAATCCGGTCGCGGACGATCGTCAGCATGTCCCGGTACTCGAGAACGTCGGCTTCGTCGGAAATGCGGCCGTGGCCCGGAACGACGATCGTTCCGCCTTCCTGCTTTTCTTCGGGAATCGTGATCTGGAGTATGTGATTCACGCCGTCGACGACGCCGTCGATCGTGCCGCCGGCGTCGAGGTCGATGAACGGGTAGGTCGTCGTCTGGAAGACATCTCCGGTCGCGATGACATCGGACCGCCGGAAAAACACCATGCTGTCGCCATCGGTGACGGCGTTCGGCGCGTGGAGCATCTGTATCCCTTCGCCGTTGAAGTAGATGTCGTGGTACGGCGTGTAAAAGGTCTCCGAGGGCCAGGCATCGCCCGGCGCCGGCGCCTCTTCGCCCGACGGCGCGCTCAGCCGGCCGAGGACGGCTTCATGCGCCGCGATGGGCGTGCTGCCGCCGCGCCCTCCACGGCCGCGCGCGCCACCGGCCGCTTCTCCGGCCATCGCGAGGGCGGCATTTCCGCCGCTGTGGTCCGGAAGATAGCTTGTGTTGAGGACGTACCCGATCGGCCAGGGCGAGAGCTGCCGGACCAGCGTCAGCACCTTGTCCGTCTCGGTCCCGGAGCCGGAATCGACGACGAGGACGCCGTTCTCCCCGGTCTGAACGGTGATGTTGGCCCCCGCGCCGACGATCACCCAGACGTTGTCCCGGATCGGAAGCGCCCGTACCGACCGGTCGTCCTCGTCGGCATAATGAATTCCCTGTTCCGTGTCGACGATGATCGTGCGGAGGTCCTGGGCGCCGAGGGCAGCGCCTGCGACGAGGAGAAGAACGAGGCGGCCCGTCATGGCTCCAGTTCCTCTTCGGATTCCGGGGCTTCCGCCTCGCCGGGCGGTCCGATGGGCCTCTGTTCCTGCTGATGCTCGACGACGGTGGGCCGGTATTCCGGGAGCATGGTTTCGGGCCCGCCCTGCATGGCTTCGACCGGCACCCCCATCTCGTTGGCCAGCTCGTCGAGCCAGATGTTCTCGCCCGGGAGCCAGTGCGGCACCCAATCGGGCGGCTGGTCGACTTCCGAGACGATCTCGCAGGGGTAGATCCCGACGTTCTGAGTGGGCGCCCACCTGAAATCGGAAGTCCGGATCATCGGCTCGCTCAGGTACACCGGGTCGTTGATGATCGCCGTCCAGGTCAGGTAGTCGCCGTGCCGGTAAAAATACTCGGTCAGCTCGGCCCGGTCGCTTCGGGGCACCCCGTTGCGCCGTATCCAGCCTTTCTTCAGGTGGGTGGTCGTGACCTTCAGGATCGGCCCCAGCCATTCGCCTGTCGAGAACCCCTGCCAGGTGTGCGGGGCGTACTCGTCCGGGTGCGGCCGCCCGTCCATGTAGATCCACCGCTCCGGCGCCTGCCACTGGATGTGCGTGCGGAGAGCGATCACGTCCCCGGTCAGCGGATCGACTTCCTTCCAGAGCCTCATGTTGGCGGGCCCGCGCGGCGAATAATCCGCCGGATGCGGCTTGCACTGATGCTCCGGCACCGAGAGGATATTGGCATCCCAGGATTCGGCCGCGAGGCGCGCCGCGTCGTTGATGGGCAGGCCGGCATAATCGCCGATGGCCGGCCCTCCGAGCCGTTCGGGCTGGTCTTCGTGGTACTGCGGCGACCACTCCCCGACCAGGTCCATCTGGGCGTACGCCGGCGGACCCAAGAGGATCGTGGCGGACAGGAACAGGAGTCGTTTCATGGTGACACTCCCCGGGAATTGCCTGGTATCTTATCGCGTCAGGTGGTACGGTGCGAAATGTCTTCCGTAAATGTTTGTAAACGCGGTCAGGGACCGCCTCCGGATCTGATAGATTCGGTCCTTTCGGGGCCAACGTTCGCTTTCGTTGTCCCTGCGATGTCTGTTAACCTGAGCGTCGTTCGAACGCCTGAGGGAGGGTAGCCGCGTGGTCAGTCGTCCCACTATATTCGGGTCTCTCGAGAATTACGACAAGGGTGGCGTCGAGCCGATCAACGCCGACCCGAAGCACTACGTCTTTTCGAACGTCTTCGAAGTCGCCTCGAAGTCCCGACCGTACGAGAAAGTCTGTGTCGGCAAGAACATGAAATACGTTATCGAGGCTCTCCGGGCCGAGGGGACCTCGCCCTGGTTCTCTGCGGCGCACGACGAGGCCGCCCTGTGCATGGACGGCGACGTCGAGGTGCACTACGTGAAGCCTCATGTGGAGTTCGGCCAGGATCTGGTCCCGCCCGGCAAGGAAGGCGCGATCAGGCTCGAAGGCGAGCCCGAAGGCACGAAGATGGGCTGGGTCCGGATCCGCCGGGGACACATGGCGCTGCTTCCGGGGGGAAGCGCCTACCAGTTTCGGAGCCCGGGTCCCGGCGTCCTGTTGATTCAGACAATTCAGGGCGATTTGACCGTCGAACGCTGGGCTGAGATCTGCCAGACGGCGTAAGGGAGATTGACGATGAGCACGATCACCAGAGAAGAGGCGGTCGTCCGGAACGAGCTGGGTTATCGGAGCTTCAGCGCGGGGAAGTTCAGGTTCGTGCGCGACGAGTACTTCGCGCACGTTTACTACCCGAAGGGGCGGCACGTCATGCCCATCGACGGGTTCCTGCGCGCCCTGATGCGCGACGTCGCCTGGGGCTTCTTTTACGGAACGGTAAACTTCGACCACGTTCTGGGGACGATCAACCACTACGGTACCGTCGATATGTTTCTGGGCCTCAACAACCCGGCCTACCGCGCAGGCAACCGGGCCTATATCGAGAGCTTCGACTCTTCGGACCTTCGGGAAGTGTTCGTCGCGATGCTCGAAGACTGGACGATCGAGGGTTTCGATCCCTTTGCTGCTCCCGCGGAAACCGGAACGCCTTTCGGCCCCAAACGCGGGAGCAACTCCGCGGCCGTCGGCCGGCTGCGCGTCGTCGCCGACCGGATGGTCGGTCTGCCCGGCGACACGCCCCGCCGGACCGACACGGCCGGATTCACCGTGAACCGTCAGTTCGCCGACGTGCCCCAGGACGAGCCGGAAGTCCACGCGGAGGCGGGTTTCGAAGGGGAGGTCCACGCCTTCAGTCTTTTCGGCTACCTCTCCCGATCCGACGTCACCTGGAACCCGTCGGTCTGTTCGGTCGTCGGCGACAGCCTGATGTGTCCGACGACCGAGGAGCAGATCCTGCCGATCACTCACGGAAACGATCGTGTGGAATGGTTCATCCAGGCCAGCGACGAGATCATCTGGGACGTCGAGGACGGCGCGACCGGAGCGATGCGCGCGAAGGTCGTCATGAAAGCCGGCGACGTCGCGGCGATGCCGGCCGACATCAAGCACCGGGGATACTCTCCGAAACGGTCGATGCTGATCGTCTGGGAAAACAACGATCATTCCCTTCCGGAGCGCTACGCGAAGGGAGAGTTCAAACCCTATCCCGTGGAGTTCTGACGTGTCGGTCGAAGTCCGCGCCGAAAAAGGCCTGGCGATCGAGGGCCGCCTGTTTATCGGGGGAGAGTTCACCGACTCGGTCGAGGGCGGCCGCATCACGGTCCTCAATCCCCACGACAACAGCCTGCTCGCCGAAGTCTCCGAAGCCCGCGAGGCGGACGTCGATCGGGCCGTCGAAGCCGCGCGCCGGGCGTTACCCGCCTGGTCGAAGACGCCGGCCCCGGAACGGGGGCGCCTGCTGGGGAAGCTCGCCGAGGCCATCGAAGCGGACGCGGACTACCTGACCCGGCTCGAATGCCTCGATACGGGGCATCCGATCCGGGACACCCGTATCCTGGACCTCCCCCGAACCGTCGTGACGTTCCGCTACTACGCCGGCCTCGCCGACAAGATCGACGGGCGGACGGTCCAGTCCGAGCCGGGCTTCCTGAACTACGTGACCCGCGAGCCTGTCGGTGTCGTGGGCCAGATCGTCCCCTGGAACTTTCCCTTGATGTTCACGAGCTGGAAGCTGGGGCCGGCGCTCGCCGCCGGGAACACGGTCGTCATGAAACCGGCGGAGCTGACCCCCCTCAGCACGCTGCGCGTCGCCCAGCTCACCGCCGAAGTGGGGATCCCGCCAGGCGTCGTCAACATCGTTCCCGGCTACGGCGGGACGGCGGGCCAGTATCTGGCCGGCCATCCCGGCGTGGACAAGATCGCTTTCACGGGGTCGACCGTCACGGGAAGGAAGATCGTCGAGGCCTCGGCCGGCAACCTCAAGCGGGTCCACCTGGAGCTTGGAGGCAAGGGCGCGAACATCGTGTTCGGCGACGCGGACCTGACGGCTGCTGTCAACGGGGCGGCGTTCGCGATCTTCCACAACCAGGGCCAGGCGTGTATCGCCGGCTCGCGTCTGTTGCTCGACGAAACCATCGCCGACGAGTTCCTCGGGCGATTCCTCGAGCTGGCGCGGTCGATCCGCGTCGGAAACCCGCTCGATCCCTCGACGGAAATGGGGCCTCTGACCTCGACCCAGCATCGGGATCGCGTCGTCAGCTATATCGACGTCGCACGCAAGGAAGGCAGCCGGGTCCTCATCGGCGGGAAGGCCCCCGATGACGCCGCGCTTAGGGCGGGATGCTACATCGAGCCGACCGTCGTGACGGCCAAACCCGAAGACCGGGTCTGCCAGGAGGAAGTGTTCGGCCCGTTCGTGAGCGTCACGCGTTTCGAAGACGACGCCGAGGTCGTCGACATCGCCAACCGGACAGCCTATGGTCTGGGCGGGGGGCTCTGGACCCGGGATCTCGGCCGGGCCCACGGCGTGGCGGCCGCGATGCGTACGGGCATGGTCTGGGTCAACTGCTACAAGCGCGTGAGCCCGGCGGCTCCCTTCGGCGGCGTCGGCCAGTCCGGCTATGGCCGGGATCTCGGGATCGAGGCGATCCACGAATACACCAACGCCAAATCGACCGTGATCAACTTCGACGCGAAGATCCCGCCGTACTATTCCCGGGGTTGACGTATCATCAGGAACGTGTCGAAAGGCCCCGCGCCGGTCCTCCGGTGCGGGGGGACAGCGAGGCGGAGCCGAGGCGTCAGTCCTTTGAAAATCGACATCTTCAACCACTTCTTCCCGAAGACCTTCTACGACAATCATATTGCCGTCGGCGCGAAAGGCCGCGACATGGGGAAGCGCGTCCAGCATATCCCGACGATCGCGGACATCGATGCCCGGCTCCGCGCTCTGGACGAGTTCGGCGACTACGTCCAGGTTCTGACGCTGCCCGTGCCCCCGCTCGAGGTGCTCGCCGGCCCGGACCGCACGCCCGATCTCGCGCGGGAAGCCAACGACGGCCTGGCCGAGCTGGTTGCGAAGCACGACCGTTTCCTGGCTTTCGGCGCCGCGCTTCCGATGAACAACCCCGAGGCTGCGCTCCTGGAGCTCGAGCGCGCGATCGACACGCTGGGGGCGAAGGGCGTGCAGCTCCATTCGAACGCCGCTGGCAAACCGCTCGACGCGCCGGAGCTTCGACCGCTCTTCGACGCGATCGCCGAACGCGACGCCGTCGTCTGGCTCCATCCCTCCAGAGACGCCTCGTTTGCGGACTATAAGGGCGAAGACCGGTCGCTCTACGAGATCTGGTGGACCTTCGGCTGGCCCTATGAAACCAGCGTCGCGATGTCGCGGCTCGTGTTCTCGGGGCTCTTCGACCGACTGCCCGATATCAAGATCATCACGCATCATATGGGCGCGATGATCCCGTACTTCGAAGGACGCGTGGGCTACGGCTGGGACCAGCTCGGCACCCGGACCTCGGAGGAGGACTACTTCGCGCTGCTCGAGTCGATGCCGCGCCGGCCGATCGATTACTTCAGGGACTTCTACGCGGACACGGCCCTGTTCGGAGCTATCGCGGGAATGCGGTGCGGGCTGGAGTTCTTCGGCGCCGACAAGATCCTGTACGCATCGGACATGCCCTTCGAGCCGTCTCCCGGCTTGTACGCGCGCGAAACGATCCGGGGTATCGAAAGACTCGGGTTGACGGGCGAGGACAAGGACAAGATCTACCGCGGCAACGCCGAGCGGCTGCTCGGCATCGAAGCCGCGGTTGCCGGAGGGACAGTCACCTCTCACTGACAAACTGTGTCAGAGAGAGGTGACTGTCCCCTTGCCTTACTTCGAATCGATCACCAGCTCCGGTTCCGAGATGATGACCCGCGTGTAGGGCGGAACCGACCGGGTCAGCCAGACGTTCCCGCCGATGACCGAGCCCTTGCCGATGACCGTGTCGCCTCCGAGGATGGTCGCTCCCGAGTAGACGACCACGTCGTCTTCGATCGTGGGGTGGCGCTTCTTGCCCCGGATCAGGTGTCCTTCGGTGTCTTTCGCGAAGCTCAGCGCGCCGATCGTCACGCCCTGATAGAGCTTGACGTGGTCGCCGATGATCGTGGTTTCACCGATCACGACGCCCGTGCCGTGGTCTATGAAGAAGCCCCGGCCGATCGTCGCGCCCGGGTGGATGTCGATTCCAGTGCGCGAGTGCGCGTGCTCGGTCATGATCCGCGGCAGCAGCGGGACGCCGTTGCTTCTGAGCTCGTGCGCGATCCGGTAGACGCTGATCGCGTAGATGGCCGGGTAGGCGAAGATGACCTCGTCGGTGCTCTTGGCCGCCGGGTCCCCGTCGTAAGCCGCCTGCACGTCGTCGGCCAGCCGGCGGCGCAGGTCGGGAATCCTGTTCAGGAGATCGAGCGCCTGGTCTTCGGCGATGGAGTGGCAGTGCGCGCAGAAGTCGTCGGCCAGCTCGCAGGCAGGCCGGACGCTTCTGTAGACTTCCTTGGTCAGTCGCGTGTAGATCGAGTCCAGCAGGTCCCCGATGTGGTAGTCGATGTTGGACTCCTCGAGGTGCTTCCCTCCGAAGTATCCCGGGTAGATGACTTCGAGGACGTCGTCGAGAATCCGGATGATGGCGCCCTTGTCGGGGAGGGGAGTGACGTCGAGGTGCTGGAGTTTCGGGGTGAGCTTGCCGTAGGTATCGAGAACGGCGCGTGCGATGCGGCGTATTTCGTCCCGCTTCTTGAGATGTTCCCTCATTACAGGATCACACGGTCCATGTCTCCAGGGTCCGCTTGACCTCCGCCATGAACTGGTCGGCAACCGCTCCGTCGACGACGCGGTGGTCGAAGGACAGGGCCAGATGCGCCATCGGCCGGATCGCGATCGCGTCCCCGATCGCGACCGGGCGCTTTTCGATGCCGCCAATCGCCAGTATAGCAACCTGCGGCTGGTTGATGATCGGGATTCCATACAGCCCGCCGAAGCCGCCCGGGTTGGTGATGGTGAACGTGCCGTCCTGGACTTCCTCAGGCCGCAGCTTCTTCGCGCGGGCTCGCTTCGCCAGGTCCGCGATCGCTCCGGCCAGCGCCCGCAATTCCTTCTTGTCCGCGTCGCGGATCACGGGAACCAGAAGCCCGTCGTCGACGGCCACAGCGACTCCGACGTGGATCGATTTCTTCAGGAGGATCTCATCGCCTTCGACCGAGCTGTTCAGAATCGGAAACTTGCGGAGGTTCCGCGCGGCGGCCTGGACGAAGAAGGGAGACACGGTCAGGCGGATTTCTCCCTTCTCGATCTCGGGTCGGAGCGCCGCCTGCGCCCTGAGGATCGCCGAGCAGTCCACTTCGAACACCGTGGCGACGTGAGCCGAGGTCCGGAGGCTGGCCACCATATGGTCGGCGATGGCTTTGCGCATCGGCGTCATCGGCACGCGATCCACCCTGGAGGGCGGCGGCGACGGGGCGGATCCGCCTTCCTGCTGCTCGATGTAGCTCTGGATATCGCGCTTCGTGATCCGGCCTCCGGAACCCGTTCCCTTGTCCCCGAGCCCGGCGAGGTCGATGCCGTGTTCGGCTGCCAGACGCCGGACCAGCGGCGAGGACGGAATCTTTGCGGATGGTGGAGCCGCGGATGCGGTCCGTCCGGCCGCTTCGGCCCTCGGACGTGTCGGGCGCTGGGAGGGTTCGGGAGAGGGCCGGGGTTCGTCGGCCGGGGCCGCCTCGTCGGTGGCGATAATGGCCACGATCGTGTCGATCTCGACCGTTTCTCCCTCCCCGACCAGAATTTCCCTGAGCGTCCCCGCTGCCGGGGCCGGGATCTCCGAATCGACCTTGTCGGTCGAGATCTCGAAAAGGGGCTCGTCGCGCTCGACGCGGTCGCCTTCCTTCTTGAGCCAACGGGTGATCGTGCCTTCGAAGATGCTCTCCCCCATCTGGGGCATGATGACTTTCGCGTCCGCCATGGAATAAGGTCGTATCAGTACGCGTTCAGTTCCCGTGCCACGCGGATGACGTCGGCGGCGCCGGGAAGGAAGAACTCTTCCAGCGGCGGGCTGAAAGGAACCGGCGTGTCCGGCGCGGTAATGCGCCGGATCGGCCCGTCGAGGTACTCGAAGGCCTCTTCGGCGATCGTCGCCGCCAGCTCTCCCGCGAATCCGCCCGTCCGGGTGTCCTCATGGAGCAGAATCACCTTGCTCGTTTTCCTCACCGATTCGAGAACGGCTTCCCGATCGAAAGGCAGCAACGATCTCATGTCGATGACCTCGAGATCGATGCCTTCTTTCTCGAGTTCCCGGGCCGCCTCGAGAGCCTCGAAGACCATCGCCCCGTAGGTGACGACCGAGATGTCCGAGCCGCTGCGCCGGATGGAAGCCTTTCCGATCGGTACGACGAAGTCGTCCCCGGGCAGTTCTTCCTTGATCCGGCGATACAGAAACTTGTGCTCGAAGAAGATAACAGGGTTCGGGTCGCGAATCGCGGCCTTGATCAGTCCTTTGGCATCATACGCCGTCGCCGGACAGACGACCTTCAGGCCGGGCGTGTGGACGAAGTACATCTCGGGATTCTGCGAATGGAAAGGGCCGCCGTGAATCCCGCCGCCGCTCGGTCCTCTGACGACGATCGGCACGCTGGCGCCCCAGCGGTAGTGGCACTTCGCCGCGAAGTTCGTGATCTGATCGAAGGCGCAGGAGATGAAGTCGGCGAACTGCATTTCCGCGACCGGCCGGAGGCCCATCATGGCGGCGCCGATCGCCGTACCGACGATGGCCGACTCCGAAATCGGCGTGTCGACGACCCGGTCTTCGCCGAACTCCTCGAGCATGCCTTTGGTGACCTTGAACGCGCCGCCGTAGACGCCGATGTCCTCGCCCAGGACAAAAACCCGCGGGTCCCGGGCCATCTCTTCCCAGATGCCCTGGCGGATCGCCTCTACGTATGTCGTCAGTCCCACGTTCTCTGGTTGCGTACGCCGGCTGTTCGGACTACTGTTCGTCGGAGTAGACTCCGCTGAGGCATTCTTCCGGCGCCGGGAAGGGATCCTTTTCGGCGAGCGCGACGGCCTCGTCGATCTCGGCCGCTATTCGCCGTGTCATGTCCCCGATCTCCGCTCGCGTCAGGATCTGTTGCTCTTCGAGGGATTCCTCGAGACGCAGTATCGGATCCTTTTTCTTCCATTCTTCGAACAGTTCCTTCGGAACGTAACCCGCATCGTCATGGGCCGAGTGGCCCGTCATGCGAAAGGTCTTGCACTCGATCAGGCTCGATCCTCCGCCGCTGCGGGCGCGGTCGATGCCTCTCCCGACGGCTTCCCAAACGGCGACGACGTCGTTTCCATCGACGATCTCCCCGGGCATGCCGTAGGCGGGGGCCCGGTCGGCCACGTTCTCGACCGGCATCTGACGCTCGAGGGGGGTGGAGTAGGCGTACTGGTTGTTGTTGCAGACGAAGACGACCGGGCAGTGGAGCACGGCCGCCATGTTCATGCCCTCGTGCCAGTCGCCCCGGCTGGTCGCCCCGTCGCCGAAGAAGCACAGGACAACCTGCTTCATCTTGCGTATCCTGAACGAGAGCCCGACTCCGGCCGCGATCGGGATGCTGTCGCCCAGCATGCTGACGAAGGCGATCAGGTTCTTCTCGATCGAACCCATGTGCATGTTGGCGTCCTTGCCGCCGGTCAGGCCCGTCTTCCGGCCCATATACTGGGCCAGGATCTGGCGGGGGGTGACCCCGCGGATGAGAAAAGCCGCCATGTCCCGGTGGGACACGCAGATCGCGTCCTCCTCTTCCAGGTCGATGGCCGATCCGACCGAGATCGCCTCCTGGCCGCGCCCCACGTACACGCCCCCGACGATCTTGCCCTGGCGGTAGAGCTTGCGCTCGATCCGGTCTTCGATCTCCCGGGTCAGCTTCATGTAATAGAGCATTTGGGCGAGCTTTTCCGCACCCGGCAGGTGGGATGAACTGGACTCTCCGACAGCCGGCTGGGACTTCATGGTTTTCACGGCAGCACCCACAGTCAGTCAGGAGGTTTCCCGGCGATCGTCCGAACGCGTAACCTTATCGCAAAGGCGGGGCGTTTTCAAGGTTGGCGACGCGCCATGTCACTTGATCGTTTGAACTTACGGGAATCTCAGCGCCGGGGCGTCCGGCCCCCGTAGCGCTCGAGCAGCTCCAGGTTGAAAGACCGGTGCTCCGGGTTCGGTCCGAAACCGCGGTAGATGGCGTGGCAGGAGTAGCACACCGTGACCTCGCCCACGAGGAGGTAGATCAGCCCGTCGACCAGCGCCATGGCCGCCAGCGCACCCACAGCCAGGAACGGCTCGCGAAACGCGAAGAAAACCACGCTGGCCAGGCTGCCGATGACGACGATGGAGAGGCCCAGGGCGCGGTTGAAGTCCTTCTGCACGTACAGGTCCGGGTGTCCGCAGAGCGCGCACACGTCGACGTGGTCCCCGGACCCGACGGCGGGCGTCTTTCCGAGACCCGCCCTCCGGCCGCATCGGGGGCAGGGGACCGTATCCGGGCCGGCGGAATGAGCCGTCAATTCCCAGGCGCACTCCGGACAACCGAAATGTATAATCGAGGGCATGAAACTCGCGAGCGTGGCGGTCATTATATCCTTCCTGGCCGGCGCCGGGGCATATGCCCAGTCGCCGGTGTCCAGTCTGGCGGAGTTTGCGCGTCAGGAGAGGCTGCGCCGCGAGGCTCAGGGGGAGATCGCCTCGCGCGTGATCACAGCCGACAACGTGCCCCGAGGCGGTATCCCGAACGTGGTCGGTCGCGTCGACGAGGTCGGACCGGCTGCGGGAGAAGCCGAGCCTGAAGCGATTGCGGTCGACATCGACGACGCTGCCGCCGCTATCGCAGAGCAGCAGCGCGTTGTCCGGGGGCTCGAGGACCAGGAGGTCCTGTTGCAGTTGGAGATCAACCGGCATCGCGGAGAGTACATGGCGCCGGTGGTCAGCCAGGCTGAGCGCAACCGGGCGCTGGAAAGCATGAACCGGGCGGAAGCGAACCTCGAACCTCTTCGGGCGGAGCTCGCCGAAGCCCGGGAGACCCTGCTCGCCCTCGAGCAGGCGCCCGCGTCGAATCCCTGAACCTTATATCCAGCTTCGTAATGCCGGCGCGTTGGGTGCGGGTACCGAGAGCCCGACCGCCTCGATCATCCGCGCTCTCAGGGCCTGGAGATACTCGACCGGCTCGCGTTCGCCTTCTTCACCCGCCCATGTCGCATCGTTGCCCGCCGCGTGCAGCTCGGCGGCGCGCACCGGGAGCAGTCCAAGCGCGTCTCCGGCTTTCGCCCAATGTTTCGGCTCGAAGAGGCGGCCTGTCCGGGCATAGCACAGAGCGCCCATAGGCTCGAAGGCGATTCGGTGATGGACACCCGCCTTCAGGACGCCACGGATGAGCGTGCGCGGCCACTTGCGCTGGAAGGCATGGATCCCCGTATCGGTTTCGAGGGTCCAGACGAACTCCGGGCTCGCCGCCCGCAGCTCATCCATGAACTCCTGAGTGGTCAAGGCAAGCCTCCCATTGGACTCAGAATAGCCGTGGGACAGAGATCGCGATACCGGCCCCTTGCGCCGCGGTATGGCACCCCGGAGCCGCGGACCTGTATTCACACGATCGTCCCCTCATTGCGAAGAGGACCTCCAGGGCAGGTTTCGCAAGCATCGCTGTCGATCAGGTTTTTCGGAAGGGCGAGAGGAATCTCGGGAGTCAGTCCGGCAGGTTGCAGCTCTGCCGGATGCCGTCAGCCAACCGATCGAGAACGCTCCGCGCGTAGGACTCGAACTCGGGGGTCTCGGATCCGCCGACCCAACTCATGGACAGTTGGAGGAATTGTCCGTCGTCGGTTCGCTCGGAAATCTCGATCCCCACGTCCGGCGTCTGCCTCCTCGATGCGTAGCGTTGGGGAATTCCTTCGGGTACTGCGATCGACGCCCCGAGAGTGTCCGAGTAGTTCGTATTGACGCCGAGAACCGCATCGGCGTTCTCCAGTGCCGCCCGGACGCAGGGTTGATTCGGAGGCCCCGGGACCTCCGCCAGTGCGGACATCCTGCGGAGCGGGCCGCCGCAGGCGGCCACGGTGAGAGCGATCAGGACAACGAACAGTCGCATGTGCTTGCCTCGTTCACGGGCCATTGCCAGATTCCCCCCGCCGGGAAGGGTGAGCGACGGGGATCGAACCCGCGACCACTGGAGCCACAATCCAGCGCTCTACCAACTGAGCTACGCTCACCATGATCGCCGTGCACCCGGGCGGCGATCCCGTCAGTATAGCACCGGCTCCGGCGTCTACATGAGGCTCTGCATCACCTCGTCGAGCGCCTCGCGCGGGGGCCGGACGTCACTTTCGGTCAGGTGGGCCAGGGGCGTGTCGCACAACATCAGTTGCGAGATGAAATCCGGCTGGTTCTCGTTGACGTAGATCAGGCCGGTCAGAAGCTCCGTGTTGACGTCGGTCTCCATCAGCAGCTTCATGGCAGCGCTCTTGCTCGTCGGGTCGTAGTTGCGTTCCAGCTTCCTGAGGCGCAGATGCGATCCGTCGTGCATGGTGACCTCCACGCTCGCCCCCTCGTCGTAGTCGACGTTGATCTGCTCGAAGAACGGCACGTAGGAGATATCGTGCAGTAGCTCTTCGTGCGCCTTGGCGAACCGGTAGCTCTTCGTCGAGCCCTCGTGGTTGTTGAAGGTCACGCAGGGGCTGATCACGTCCAGCAGCACCGTGCCGCGGTGGCTGATGCTGGCCTTGAGCAGCGTCAGAAGCTGCTTGGGGTCGCCGGCGAAGGAGCGGGCGACGAAGCTGCAGCCCATCTCGATTCCGAGCGCGCAGACGTCGATCGCGGGCAGCTCGTTCAGGTCCCCGGTCTTCGATCTGGATCCCAGGTCGGCGGTCGCGGAGAACTGCCCTTTGGTGAGGCCGTAGACGCCGTTGTTCTCGATGATATAGATCATCGGGATGTTGCGTCTCAGCAGGTGGCACAACTGACCCAGGCCGATGGACACGCTGTCTCCGTCGCCGCTCACGCCGATCGCGACCAGATCCCGGTTCGCCAGTAACGTGCCGGTTGCGATCGAGGGCATGCGTCCGTGGACCGCGTTGATCCCGTGGGCCTGGTTGAGAAAGTAGGCCGGCGTCTTGCTCGAGCATCCGATACCGCTCAGCTTGGCGACCCGATGAGGCTCGATGCCGTACTCCCAGAAGGCGCGGATGATCTGGCTGGTGATCGCGTCGTGCCCGCAGCCCGCGCAGAGCGTCGAATCTCCGCCCTTGTACTCGTTGATGCCGAGACCGATCCTGTTGACCTTGGCGCCGGAGGGCGGTGTGAGGGTCGTGGACATCCTTATCTCCCCCTATCTCTCCCTGTTTCCCTTCGACTGCTCTGCCCGCTCCGATTCGACGAGAGCGTCGCTGATGAACCGGGCGTCGATCGGGATACCGGCGTAATGCAGGAGGCTCCGCAGCTTCGAGAGCCTGGCGGGCGAATGCTCCATGCGGATCAGCGAGGCCATCTGGGCGTCCCGGTTCTGCTCGACCACGTAGACGCGGTCGCAACGGTCGAAGAACTCTTCGAGCTCGGAGGTGAACGGCAGGGCCCGCAGCCGCAGGTAGTGTGTCCTGATCTTGTATTCGTCTTCGAGCTGCGCCCTCGATTCGGCGATCGCGAGCTCGCTGGTTCCGAAGCCGACCAGGCCGATCCGGGCGCCGTCCCTGTAATCCACGACCGGCCTGGGCACGTGGAGCCGCGCGGTCTGGAACTTGCGGTTCAGGCGATCCATATTCCGCTGGTAGTCGTCCGGACGCTCGCTGTAGGCGGCTCCCTCGTTGTGGCCGCTGCCGCGCGTGAAGTACGACCCCAGCGGATGGTCCACTCCCGGAAGCGTCCGCCAGGGGATGGCGTCTCCGTCGACGTCGCGGTACCGCTCGAACTTGCCGACTTTTTCCAGGTCCTCCCGCCCGAGCACCTTGCCCCGGTCGATCGGGGCCGCCGGGTACTCGAACGCGTCCGCCATCCAGTTGTTCATGCCCAGATCGAGGTCCGTCATGACGAACACCGGGGTCTGGAACCTCTCGGCAAGATTGAAGGCTTCCATCGAGAGGCTGAAGCATTCTTCGATCGTTCCGGGTATCAGGATCAGGTGTTTGGTGTCTCCATGGGAGAGAAAGGACAGGGACAGGATGTCGGACTGCTGCGTCCGGGTCGGAAGCCCCGTACTCGGGCCGACGCGCGTGACGTCGTAAATCACGATCGGGATCTCGGCGTAGTAGGCGAAGCCGACGAACTCGGCCATCAGGGAAATCCCCGGGCCCGAGGTCGAGGTCATCGAGCGCGCGCCCGCCCAGCCGGCTCCGATAGCCATGCCGACCGCGGCCAGCTCGTCTTCCGCCTGCACGATGGCATAGGTGGCCTTGCCGTCTGCGGCATGGCGGTACTTTTCCATGTATCCGGTCAGGGCCTCGCACAGGCTCGACGACGGGGTGATCGGATACCAGGTCGCGACGGTCACCCCCGCGAACATGGCGCCGAGCGCGCAGGCCGAGTTGCCATCGATGATGATCTTGCCCCGGGTCTTGTCCATCCGCTCGCACTGATACGGGTCGGCCTTCCGGATGTGCTCCCGGGCGTAGCGGGCTCCCACTTCGATGGCCTGTACGTTGAGTTCGACGGCCTTCGTCTTGCCCCTGAACTGTTTCTCGATCGCGATGTCGATTTCCCGCCGGTCGATCCTGAGCAGCTCTCCCACGACGCCGACGTACAGCACGTTGGCCAGGAGCTTGCGGAGTCGCGAGTCCGATGTGATT
>Ga0299906_10001464_pt1 | contig 20347 bp, 16 predicted proteins | sample RVTome_14_FD_200259 | JGI IMG/M metagenome (GOLD analysis project Ga0299906, IMG submission 200259) | Soil microbial communities from uranium-contaminated site in the Upper Colorado River Basin, Wyoming, United States - RVT145D125 (version 2) ...
CGGCGACCGTGGGACCGGCCCCGGCGGCGCACGAGCGCCGGTGAGCCCGCGCGCCTGCACGACGGACGGCCGCCCGTGAGCCCGCGAGCCTCCACGACGGACGACCGCTTCGGCGCCTACGGCGGCCGATACGTGCCGGAGACGCTCATTGCCGCTCTGGACGAGCTCGAGGACGCCTACGCCGCCGCGCGCCGAGACGAGTCCTTCGAGCAGGAGCTGCGGGATCTCCTGGAAACGTTCGTGGGCCGACCGACGCCGCTCTACCACGCGCGCCGGCTCGGCCAAGCGGCCGGCCACGCCGAGGTCTACCTCAAGCGGGAGGACCTGAACCACACAGGCGCCCACAAGATCAACAACACGCTCGCGCAGGCGTTGCTCGCGCGCCGCATGGGAAAGCGACGCATCATCGCCGAGACCGGCGCCGGCCAGCACGGCGTGGCGACCGCCACCGCGTGCGCGCTGTTCGACCTCGAGTGCGTCGTGTACATGGGCGAGGAGGACGTGCGGCGGCAGGCGCTCAACGTCTACCGAATGGAGCTGCTCGGGGCCGAGGTCCGCCCGGTCGGGTCGGGAACCAGGACGCTGAAGGACGCCACCAACGAGGCGATCCGCGACTGGGTGACCAACCCGGAGAGGACGCACTACATCATCGGGTCGGTGGTGGGCCCGCACCCCTTCCCGCGTATGGTGCGCGATTTCCAGTCGGTCATCGGCCGCGAGGCGCGCGAGCAGGTGAGCGCGCGGACGGGTCGTCTGCCGGCGGTGGTCGTCGCGTGCGTTGGCGGAGGGTCGAACGCGATGGGTATCTTCCATGCGTTCGTCGCCGACGAGGCGGTGCGTCTCGTGGGCGTGGAGGCCGCCGGGGCCGGCTTGGAAACGGGACGCCACTCCGCGTCCCTGGCGGCCGGGTCGCCGGGTGTTCTCCACGGCTCGCTCAGCTATCTTCTCCAGGATTCGGACGGCCAGGTCGCTCCCGCCCACTCGATCTCCGCCGGGCTCGATTACCCCGGCGTCGGGCCGGAGCACTCGTTTCTGAAGGAAACGAATCGTGCTCAGTACACTTCTGCGACCGATGACGAGGCGCTCAACGCATTCCACAAGCTTGCGGAGCTCGAGGGCATCATCCCGGCGCTCGAGTCGGCCCATGCCGTCGCGCACGTGCTGCGGCACGGCTCGTCCTATGACGGTCCGGTGCTCGTCTGCCTCTCCGGCCGCGGAGACAAGGACGTCGCGCACGTGGCGAGGACGGAGGGCCGTGGCTCGCTCGTGTGACGGACGCGGATGAGCGAGCTGGACACGCCCGCCGGGGGCCCCACGACGAACGGCCAGGAGTGGGAGGAGGATCGCCCTCCGGTCGATCGCGTCCAGGCCCTCTTCGTCACGCTCGGCAAGGCGTTCCGCGCCTATCAGCTGTACGACGAGAACAATCCGGTGCGCCGTCGCTTCGTGGACAGCCTCAAGGGCGAGTTCGAGAACCTGTGGGGCGAGCTCGACCGACTGGTCGTCAGCATCGACGAGGACCACATCTACCTGGGCGGCTCGGAGGTCTACCGCTCCGAGACGCGCGCCGACTCGCTCGCCTTCCTGTTCTTCAAGGACGGCGTTCGCGAGGTCACGTTCCTCCCCGGCCTGGAGTCGTACGAGCTCGAGCGATTCCTCGGCGTGCTCCAGAGGGCGCGTAAGCTCGTGCCCGAGGGTGATGATCTCCTCACAGTGCTGTGGGAGGAGGAGCTCCAGTACTTCCAGTACCAGTTCGTCGACCTGCTCGCCGAGGGAGTCCCGGTCCCCGAGCCGGGTACTGGTAACACACAGTCCGAGATGCAGGCCGTGCTGGAGGCGGAGGACGCGGACGAGGACGGGGCCGCCGCGGAAGAGGGCGAGGCCGGGGAGCCTCCACCGCCACAGACCGTCAGTCAGGACGACTTCAATCCCACGCTCTATGTCCTGGACCCGCGGGAGATGGAGGTGCTCCACGGCGAGTTGGAGAAGGAGCTCAACCGCGATACGCGCGCAGACGTCCTGGCGGCGCTCTTCGATCGACTCGAGGAGACGTTCAACAGAGAGCGTCAGTCCGAGATCCTGAACATTCTGGCCACGCTGCTCCCGAACTTCCTCAGTCGCGGTGAGCTCGTGGCCGCCACGAGCGTCCTCTCGGAGCTGCGGAGGCTCGAGAGCACCGAAGGAATGTTCGACGAGCAGCGCATGGAAGAGTCCAGCCACATCCTGGACGCCGCGAGCGCGCCGGACGCCATCGAGGAGTTGATCCAGGCTCTGTACGACTCGACGGTGCGCGCCTCTCCCGCGCAGCTCGGGAGCTTCCTCCAGTTCCTGCGCGGCAGCGCGCTGGCTCCTCTTCTGAGAGCGTCCGAGACCGTCGATCACAAGGAGCTGCAGGCGGTGCTGCGCCAGGCGGTGCAGGGGATCGCGAACCGCAATCGCGCGGCGGTCGTGGGGCTCATGCAGGAGAAGGATCCGGTGCTGGCCGCGGCCGCGGCCCGGATGGCGGGCGAGATGCAGATCGCCGAGGCCGCCACCACGCTGGCGGATCTCCTGAGCCATGCCGACCCCTCCGTGCGACTGGCCGCGGTGGACGCGGCGGTGGCGCTGAAGGCGTCGACCGTGGCCGGCGCGCTCCAGCACACGCTCGACGATCCCGAGCGAAACGTGCGGATCGCGGCCGCACGGGCGTTGGGCGAGCTCCGGTACCGGCCCTCCGCGCGCGCGTTCGAGGAGATCGTCAACAGTCGTGAGATCCGCTCGGCCGACATTACCGAGAAGGTCGCGGTGTTCGAGTCCTACGGCATGATCGCGGAGGCCGGCGCGATCGCGCTGCTGGACGACCTCCTCAACGGCAAGAGCTTCTTCGGAAGGCGCGAGCCCACGGAGATTCGTGCGGCCGCGGCGCTCGGCCTGGGACGCATCAACACCGTCGAGGCGCGCGCCTCGCTCGAGCGCGCGGCGCGTGACGACGACCCGGTGGTGCGCTCCAACGTCAACCGCGCGCTCCGCGTGGAGGGCTGAGAGGGTGGCCGAGCCGAGCACGCTCAACTACCAGGAGGAGGGCCGAAAGGTGCTCATCGCCTTCTATGGCGCTCTGAGCGCGCTCAAGCTCTACCCTGTCGAGAACGCCACCGTACAGACCGCGCTCGCCGAGTTGCACGCGCTGCTCGCGCGCGTGGTCAAGGCGGACGGCGCCGTCGAGATTCGCGTGGTGGGCGACTTCTTCTTCCTGAACGAGACCCGCCTCCGCCTCGATCTGAGCAACTTCTCCACCTTCGGGTCGTTCGCCCGTGCGCTGCATACCCATGGCATCGGGGCGGTCGAAGTGCTGCCCGGCATCGAGCTGCGCGAGTGGGCGCCGTTCGTGTCGCTGTTGCTGCGAAAGACGGGGGGCGAGATCCCCTCCGACACGTTCCGGGAGCGTCTGCAGGCCACCTCCGTCGAGCACATCACGGTGCGCGGCGTGAGCGAGGTCGACGACCCCGAGGACGACGAAGAAGCGCTGAGCGCCGCGAAGCGTACGTACGCGCAGTCGGTGAAGGTCGCCAAGGACGTTCTGGGCGACATGCGACTCGGTAAGGCGGTCAACGTGCGCAAGGTGAAACGCGCCGTGCAGGGCATCGTCGACCAGGTTCTGTCGAACGAATCGTCGATGATCACCATGACTACGCTGCGCGACTTCGACGAGTACACGTTCACGCATTGCGTCAACGTGTGCATCTTCAGCGTCATCATCGGGCAGCGTCTAGGACTGGAACGCCTGCAGCTCTACGAGCTGGGTCTCGGAGCGCTCTTCCACGACGTGGGCAAGCAGAGGGTAGGTCACGAGATCATCAACAAGCCCGGGAGCCTGACCGACGATGAGTGGGTGGTGCTGAAGGAGCACCCCACAGAGGGGCTGCTCATCCTCTTCAACATGCACGGGTTCACCGACATGCCGTATCGGCAGATGCTCATGGCGTACGAGCACCACATGAAGATCGATCTGAGCGGGTATCCCACGAACAGGCGTGCGCGCGAGCCGAGCCTCTTCTCTCGGATCGTCTCCGTCGCCGACGCGTTCGACGCGGGAACGTCGGTGCGCAGCTACCAGTACGAGCCCTGGCCGCCCGACACCGTGCTGCAGGAGATGCGGGACAATCCGAAGCGCGGGTTCGACACGCTGCTGGTCAAGGTGCTGATCACCGCCACCGGCGTGTATCCCGTCGGCACGCTCGTCATCCTGGACACGCATGAGCTGGCGGTGGTCGCTCATGTGAACCCGGACCCGGAGATGCTGCACAGGCCCAAGGTGCGCGTCATCTCCGACCCGGTCGGCATCCCGCTGTCGGAGCCGGTGACGCTGGACCTGGCCACGGACGATCCGAACACCGGCGGACCGATCCGGCAGATCATCAAGACCACGGATCCGCAGAAGTACGGGATCCGGGTCAGCGACTACTTGATGGCGTGATCTCGGCGGCATTCGCGGCCCGCCGCGCCGAGGGCCGGCCCGCGCTCGTTCCCTACGTCACGGCGGGATATCCCGAGCGCGGCTCCACGGTCGCGTTGCTCGAGGCGCTGACCGAAGCGGGGGGCGACGTGCTCGAGCTGGGGATCCCGTTCTCCGATCCCCTCGCGGACGGCCCCACGATTCAGCGCTCGTCCTACGCATCACTTCGAAACGGCACGACCGTGGCCGGCGTCCTGGAGGATCTCGGCCGCTTCCGCGCGCTCCGGACCACGCCGGTGGTCCTGTTCACGTACCTGAACCCGGTGCTGCGCTACGGCTTCGCGGCCTTCCTGCGCGACGCGACCGAGGCGGGCGCCGACGGGCTGCTCCTGACGGACGTCCCCACGGGCGCCGACCCCGACCTCGAGCGCGAGGTCGTCGATTCGCGGCTCGACCTGGTGCGCCTCGTGGCCCCCACCACCCCGCTCGAGCGCGTGCCGGACGTTGCGCGTGGCGGATCGGGCTTCCTGTACTACATCTCGCGGACGGGGGTCACCGGCGAGCGCGGCGAGCTCCGCCAGGCCCTGGCCGACGAGGTGCGGGGCATCCGGGCGGTGGTGGATCTTCCCGTGGCCGTGGGCTTCGGCATCTCGACGCCCGAGCAGGCCGCCGAAGTAGGCGCGGCGGCGGACGGAGTGGTCGTGGGAAGCGCGCTGATCACCGCGCTCGACAGGGGTGGCGTAGCGGCCGCGGCCGAGCTGCTCGCGTCGCTCCGGGCGGCCGTGGACGCGGGAGCACGGTGAGCGCGGCCGCCCGGCTCAGCGTTCCTCCAGCGAATCCGCCAGGGCCGGATCGGGGCGCACGAACAGGGTCCGGACGCGCGCCGGGACCACCGTGCCCGGGCCGGCGCCGCGCGGCTTGCGGACATGCTTGCGGAGCGTCCAGTCGACCGGCACGAGGGCGGACGTGCGGGCCTTGGAGTGGAGCGCGGCGAGCGTCGCGGCCTCCTCCAGGTCGCGCGCGGGCGGACCGCCGGGCCCCGGCCACCGCAGGATCACGTGGGCGCCGGGCGCCTGCCTTGCGTGCAGCCAGACATCCCCGGGAGCCGAGTGGTGGAAGGTGAGCTCGTCGTTGTGCCGGGCGCCCCTCCCGACCCGGATCTCGAGCCCGCCGGAGCTCCTGAAGACGTGGTACGGCCGGGGGCCGTCGGCGGGCTCGGGAGCCCCGGGTCCCGAGCCCGCCGGCAGCGCAGCGCGGATCTCGTCGGCGCCCGCCGTGCCGTCCCATGCCCGCTGGAGGAGCGCCCGCAATTGCTCGTGCTCCGCCTCGGCCTCCGCGAGGAGCGCAGGGAGGGTCGCGCGCGCGCGCTCCACCTTTGCCGCCCGCCCGTAGAGGCGGCCGGCGTTCTCGTGGGGCGGCGCCGACGGGTCGAGCTCCAGGAGCCTTTCGCCGCCGCCGAAATCGGCCAGCACCACCCGGGACGCACCGGGAGGGATCTCCGCGTAGCGGGCCAGGATGAGATCGGCGGCGGACCTGAGCGCCGCGGGGTCGTCCCGCTCGGCCTCTGCCAGGGCGGCCGACAGGCGGGCGACCTTCCGGGCCGCCTGCTCCACCCCCTCCTCGAGGCGCGACGAGACCGACGGTCCCACCAGCAGCCCGTCGGTCACGGCACCGCTGCGCTCCGCTTCGGCGGCCGCGCACGCCTCGAAGGCCACCAGCAAGCTCGCGGCGGGCCTGTGACCCAGGTCGGGCAGAACGAACGGATAGGGCTGCAGGCCCGCCTGCGACTCGAGCCCGACGGGCTCCGGCCGTGCGTCCGGCGCGGCCATGCGCGCCCAGAGCGCATGCCCCTCGGCCAGCGCGTCGGGCGGAGCGGGCTCCGGCTCGGCCGCCCCGGCTCCGGCGCCGCCCGCGGCTTGATGCGCGTCGGTTTCGGCGGGCCCCCTCCCGGGCGCCCGCCCGCCCGCAGCGGTCAGCGCACCGGCGTTCAGCGGAGACGTCCATGCCACGTGCCGGACGAGCGTGCGCTCGCGCTCGGCCTGGGGCACGTCCGCCAGGAGCGCACGCCAGTCATGGGCGGTGAGATCCCCCGCGACGCCCACGCGGCTCGAGGGGCGCGGAGGCACGTAGGCCCGGCCCACGATCTGCCGCCGCCCGCGATCCCGCGTCCACAGCACGTGCCGGATGATCCCGTCGGGGCCCTCGGTCACCAGCGCGTTCCACTGGTTTCCGAGCAGCTCCACCACGAGGTCGAGGCCGGGCCTCCCTCCGCGCTCACGCAGCAGCTCGAAGCGGATGATGCGCTCGTCCGGCGGTGCGTAGACGCGCTTCACCCTGGCCGGAAGCCGCACGTCGGTGTCGTCAGGCTCGACGGGCCCCCGCACGATCACGTATCCTCGCAGCGGGTGGAGGCGCCAAAGCAACGTGCGGTCCCGGAAGAGCAGCGCCAGGTCGCGCGAAGGCGCGTGCAGGCGCAGCGCGCGCAGCCGCGACGCCGCGAGCATGCCGTGCAGCTCTTGGGCGACGTGCCGCGCCAGCAGGGAGTCCCAGCGGATCGGCATGGTCGAAGGTAACGCGAGGGAAGGAGCGGAGGGGGTGCATGACGTCCAGCGAGCGCATCGTGTGAGGGGCCGCAGCGAGGCCCGGCCGCGCTCACCGGGCGGCGGGGACAGCTCGTGAGCGAGCAGCATCCGCTGGTGTCGGAGGCGGCCGAGGGGAGGCTTCCGGCCTGGGCCGTGGCGTCCGCCGAGCGGCGCGAGCACATGGCACGCGTCTCCTCGCTGCTCCGCTCCTGGTCGGAGCGGCTCGGGCTCCCGCCGGAGGAGGTCACGCGCTGGCGCGCGGCCGGCCACCTCCACGACGCGCTTCGGGACGAGCGTCCGGACGTGCTGCGGCCCCGCGTCTCCCCGGAGCTCCGCGACCTGCCGGGCCGCATCCTCCATGGGCCGGCGGTGGCCGAGCGACTGCGGGTCGAGGGCGTGCTCGATGGCGAGCTCCTGCGTGCGGTCGCGTTCCACACGCTCGGCGACGCGGGCTTCGGCACGCTGGGACGGGCGCTGTACGCGGCCGACTTCCTGGAGCCGGGCCGGACGTTCCGGCCGGAGTGGCGCGCGGCGCTCGACGAGCGACTGCCCGACGAGCTCGACGCCGTGGTCCGAGAGGTCGCGAAGTCGCGGATCGGCTGGCTGCTCGATCGGGGCTGCCGGGTCCAGCATCGCACCGTCGCGTTCTGGAACGCGCTCGTCGGGGAGTGCGCGTGAGGGGGCGCCCGCCTGCCCGGCGCGGGCGACCCACGGGAGGACGAGGCTCGAGTCGGCGCGCCGCGTCCGCGGACATCCGGGCGCCGAAGCGGCGCGGATCGCCCGCCAGGCGGCGATCAGCCAAGGGCGGACGGCGCGGCCTCCTCCTCGTTTGGGCGTCGCTCGCGGTGGGCGCTCTCGTGGCGGTACGCTTTGCCGCCGATGGTGTAGCGACCACCGCGACGACCTCTCCGGCGCTGTCGCCGCCGTCCGAGCGTGTGCGCGTCGAGATCCTGAACGGAGGGGGGCTCGACGGCGTCGCACGCGCGGCTACGGCCCGTCTGCGCGGCGTCGGCTTCGACGTCGTGCACTTCGGAAACGCCCCGGCGTTCGACCGCGACTCCTCGGTGGTCATCGACCGCGTGGGGCGGCGCGATCTGGCCCGGGCCGTTGCGGACGCCCTGGGAATCCCTAACGTCCTGAGCCAGCCCGACTCGAACCTCTACCTCGAGGTTTCCGTACTGTTGGGCAGGGACTGGTCCGAAGGCTCGCCAACCGCCACGGACCCGGAGCCGTCCGGCGGCGCGTGGTGGGACGCGCGCACGTGGATCGGCAGGTGAACCTGAAACCGTGGGCGCCCTCGGGCGCGCGCTCGGGGAAAGCGGCCGCATAGATGGCAAGAACTGAAAAGGCGAAGCGCAAGTCCACGCCGGGCGAGAGCGCCGAGGACGCGGACCGAGCGCGCCCGGAGGCCGCCGGTTCCCTTACGGAGTGGTTCAAGTCGATCGCGATCGCGGTCGTGCTCTTTCTCTTCTTGAGGACCTTCCTGGTCCAGACGTTCGTCATCACGTCCGGCTCCATGGAGGACACCCTCCTCGTGGGTGACATGCTCCTGGTGAATCGCGCCGCGATCGGCTCGCGCGTCCCGTTCACCGGACTTCGCATCCCGGGATACTCCATGGTGGAGCGCGGAGACGTCCTCGTGTTCGATCCGCCCCACGAGGACACGCTCAAGCTCATCAAGCGGCTCATCGGCCTTCCGGGAGACACGCTCGAGATGCGCAACCGCGTGCTGTACCTGAACGGCAAGGTGATGGACGAGCCGTACGTGGTGCACTCGGACGTGCCGGACGAGGGCCACCCCTGGATGGACTGGCAGCGTGACCATCTGCTTCCGGGTGCCGACCCGAGCACGTACGCGCCCACGCGGGACAGCTGGGGCCCCATCGTCATTCCCGAGGACCACTACTTCATGCTGGGCGACAACCGCGAGAAGAGCCTGGACTCGCGCTACTGGGGCCTTCTGGAGGGATGGCGCCTGGAGGGCCGGGCGGTCTTCACGTACTTCTCGTACAACAAGGGCTCCTACCGCCCCTTCCCGGCCATTCGGGAGGTGCGTTGGGGCCGCATCGGTGACGGCATCGAGTAGCCGCCGGACTAGCGGGCCGGATGCGGCTCGCGCCTCCGCGGCTTCCCGATGCTCACGAGCGTGTGGGCGCGCAGCTGCCCGCACGCGGCGTCGATGTCGCGCCCGCGGGTCCGTCGGACGGCCGCCGGCACTCCACGTCGCTCGAGCACGGCCGCGAACGCGTGGATGCGGCCGGGCTCGGACGACCGCCAGTCCTGGTAGGGGATCGGATTGAACGGAATGAGGTTGACGAACGCGCCGACCCTCAGCGCCAGCTCCGCGAGCGGCTCCGCGAGAGCGATGTCGTCGTTGACGCCGGAGATCATCGTGTACTCGAACGTGATCCTGCGTCCGCCGCGCGCGTCGAACCGCTCCAGCGCAGCGAGCACCTCCGGGAGCGGGTAACGCTTTTCCAGCGGAATCAGCTCGCGGCGCAGCTCGCTCGTGGGCGCGTGCAGCGACAGCGCGAGCCGGAACTGCTCCGCTCGCTCCGCCAGCTCCAGGATGCCCGGCACCACGCCGACCGTGGAGACGGTGAGGCGGCGGGCGCCGAGGCCGTAGCCGCGGTTGAGGAGCGTGAGCGAGGCCGCGACCGCCCGGCGATTGGCGAGCGGCTCGCCCATGCCCATGTACACGACGTTGGTGACCGGACCGAGGTCGTGTGCCACGGCCCACCGCTGAGAGGCGCGATACTGCGAGACGATCTCGCCCGCGGTGAGCTGCCGGTCGAATCCGCCCCAACCGGTGGCGCAGAAGGTGCACCCCATGGCGCATCCCGCCTGGGACGAGATGCACAGCGTCAGGCGCCGGCCACTCGGAATCAGAACCGACTCGACGAGCTCGCCGTCGGAGAGCCGCCACAGGTGCTTGACGGTTCCGTCCGAGCTCAGGGCGACCCGCTCCTCCTCCGGCTCGCGGAGCACGAAGGCGCGCGCGAGCGCGTCGCGCTCCTCGCCGGGCAGGTCCGTCATCTCGTCGAACGAGCGCGCGAGCGACGCGAAGATCCAACGCTCCACCTGACGCGCCCGGTAGGTGGGCTGGCCCCGCCCACGGAAGTGCGTGTGCAGCGCGGCCCCGAGCTCTTCGGGGGGAAGCGACAAGGCGTCCAGCGCGGCTGTTTCGTCCATGGGCTTTCTTGAATCGACCTCCTGCGGCGCTTAACTTAGCCGACTGCCCGAATCCGCTGAAGGCGGTCACCCGTCTTTCCGGCGACCGACTTCCATTCGACGTTTGGCGAATCAATTGCGAGCGTGGGGCCCCGCCGCTTCATGGGCGGCGGTTCTTTTTTTGTTGAGCGCCCAGTCCGATGTGGGTGTACCGATCTCGCTTCCGTTCTCGGACAAGATCGGCCACGCGGGACTGTTCGGGGTGCTCGGTGCGGCGTTGGCGTACGGGCGCGTGCGCGCGTCCGCTCCGCCGCCCCACCTGGTTCTGATCCTCGTCGGCTCGCTCTACGGGGTGGCCGACGAGTGGCACCAGAGCTTCGTGCCTGGGCGCACGGCATCCGCGGGCGACCTGCTCGCGGACGTCGCGGGCGTGGCGCTCGGGTACGGGCTCGTCATGCTGTGGCACCATCGCACCGGAGCGCCCGCGGCCGCTCGTGAGGACGAGCACGACTGATGTCTCGCACCGGACACCGCTGATGTCTCGAACCGAGAGGGAACGGACCACGATGCGCGCGCGCATGGTAGGCGGCCTGCGTTCGGCCGACGCCGGTACCGGCACCCGACTGGCCGGTTGGGTGCACAGGCGTCGTGACCTCGGCGGTCTGCTCTTCGTCGATCTGCGTGACCGCAGCGGGCTGCTCCAGGTGTCGTTCGGGCCCGACTGGACGAACGCCGACTCGCTCGAGCTCGCGCACGAGCTCGGCCAGGAGGACGTGATCTCGGTCGAGGGTACCCTCCAGGTGCGGCCGGAGGGCGCCCGCAACACCGACATGATGACCGGCGACGTGGAGCTGCGTGCGACTACGCTGCGGAGGTTGTCCAGGGCCCGCACGCCGGCGATTCCCGTCTATCGCGCGCCCGAGGACGAGCTCCCCGCGGAGGAGCTGCGCCTCCGGCACCGCGTGCTCGACCTGCGCCGCGAGGAGCTCCAGGCGAACCTGATGCTCCGGCACCGGCTCGTCCTGGCCGCGCGCAACTACCTCGACGCTCTGGGATTCGTCGAGGTCGAGACGCCCGTGCTGACGAAGGCCACGCCGGAGGGGGCGCGCGATTACCTGGTGCCGAGCCGCGTCCACAAAGGCGAGTTCTACGCGCTGCCCCAGAGCCCGCAGATCTACAAGCAGGTGCTGATGGTGGCCGGGTTCGACAGATACTTCCAGATCGCCCGCTGCTTCCGCGACGAGGATCTGCGCGCCGACAGGCAGCCGGAGTTCACGCAGATCGACCTCGAGGCGTCGTTCGTGGAGCCGGAGGACATCCTTGTGTGGATGGAGGGGCTCATGGCGCGGATGGCCGAGGTGGCGGCCGTCGACGCGCCACTTCCCTTCCCGCGGCTCACCTGGGCCGACGCCATGGAGCGGTTCGGCTCGGACCGGCCGGACCTGCGCCATACGCTCGAGATCCGCGACTGGACAGCGGCCACCGCCGGCGTCGACTCCCAGATCCTGCGCGCGGCGGTGGAGGCCGGGGGCCGTGTCCGTGGCATCCGCCTGCCCGGTGGCGCCGGCCTGTCCAGGAAGCAGATCGAGGCCCTCGAGACGAGGGCGAAGAACGCGGGCGCGCCGGGCCTCCTGTGGGCCAAGCGCGCCGGGGAGGGCGCCACGGGCCCGCTGGGCAAGTTCCTCGGCGCGGAGCAGGCGAGCGCCATGGGCCTCTCCGAGGGCGACCTCGTTCTGGTGGCCGCCGGCTCCGACCGCGTGACCTCGCCGGCGCTCGCCGCGGTCAGGGTGGCGGCGGCCGAGGCGCTCGGTCTGCCGAGGGCCGGCGAGCACGGGTGGCTGTGGGTGACGGATTTTCCGGTGTTCGAGGCGGGCGAGCACGGAGCGCTCGCGGCGAGCCACCACCCGTTCGTCATGCCACACGCCGATGACGTGGACCTGCTCGAGAGCGATCCGGTCCGCGTGCGGGGAACGGCCTACGATCTGGTGTACAACGGTACCGAGCTCGGGTCGGGGAGCATTCGTGTGCACGAGCCCGAGCTCCAGCGCCGCCTGCTGCGGGTTCTCGGGCTGAGGGATGGTGACATCGATCGAAAATTCGGCTTCCTTCTGGATGCGTTGTCGGCGGGTGCGCCACCGCATGGTGGCATCGCCCTGGGTCTGGACCGTATCGTTCAGCGCTTCACCGGATCGGACAGCCTCAGGGACGTGATCGCGTTCCCCAAGACGACGGCCGCGCGGGCCCTGTACGAGGGCGCGCCGACGGCGGTGGGAGACGACGAGCTCCTGGAGCTGGGGCTCACGGTCACCGCGCGGAGCGAACAGGGGGCGTAGGTGCCCCCGGGAGCAGTCGTGGCGAACGTCGACACGATGGTCGAGCATCGGTTGGATGCGGAGGGAGCGGATCCGCTGATGCTCGCCGGAGTGAACGATCGAAACATGCAGGAGGTCAGCCGGCTCTTCGGGGTCCGCGTCGTTTTGCGCGGGGACCACCTGATCCTGTCCGGCGGGCTGGCGTCGGTCGAGCGGGCCGTGCCGGTCGTCCAGCACATGATCGAGCTGTCGCGGCTGCGCGCGCCCTTCGAGTCGACGGACATCGCGAGGTTCGCCGACGGCATCGAGGCGGTGGGCCCCGCCGGCATCGTCCACCCGGACGAGGAGGTGCGCATCGCCCTGCCGGGGTCACGGCGGGTGATCGTGCCCAAGTCGGACGGGCAGCGTGGCTACGTCCGGTCGATCGCCGAGAACGACATCGTGATCAGCATCGGCCCCGCGGGGACCGGCAAGACCTACCTCGCGGTGGCATGTGCCGTGGACGCGCTCTACAAGAAGCGTGTGCGGCGCATCATCCTGGCGCGTCCGGCGGTCGAAGCGGGGGAGAACCTCGGCTTTCTGCCCGGTGACCTCCAGGAAAAGGTCGATCCGTACCTCAGGCCACTCTACGACGCCCTGGAGGACATGATGCCTCACGAGAGGGTGCAGCGCGCGCTGGAGGACTCCACCATCGAGATCGCACCCTTGGCCTACATGAGGGGACGCACGCTCGCGGATGCCTTCGTCATCCTGGACGAGGCGCAGAACGCCACCCGGGCGCAGATGAAGATGTTCCTGACGCGCCTCGGGCTGAGCTCACGCGTGGTGATCACCGGCGACAAGACGCAGATCGACCTGCCCAGGCGGGACGACTCCGGCCTGCTCGAGGTGGAGGAGATCCTCTCGGACATCCCGGGGATCTCGCTCGTCTATCTCGACTCGAAGGACGTCATCCGTCACCGCCTGGTGAAGGACATCATCAAGGCCTACGCGCGCGGTGACGACGGCGAGGAGCCCGTCTCGTGAGCCGGCCCGCGGACGGTCGCGGCGCCAGCGCGATGCTGCATCGGCTCTCGGGAGACCCGGGGCGAAGCCTCGGAGCGCGGATGCGGCATCATGGCGCGCGTATCCTGCTGCTCGCGGTGCTGGCCACGCTCGTGACGCTCTTCTTCCCGCCGGCCCAGGGGATGAACGTGGGGCGGTACACGGAGGGCATGGTGGCGACGGAGGACGTCATCGCGCAGATCCCGTTCAGCGTACCGAAGACGCCCGCCGAGCTCGAGCGCGACCGCCGCCTGGCCATGGAGGCCGTCCCGCCCACGTTCGACTACGTGGCGAGCGCCGCCGACACCATGGCGGCTCGGCTGGACGAGTTCTTCGGGAGGGTCGACGGCGTGGTGGCCGCGGGCGACACGCTCGCGCTCACGACGATGCTGCGGGAGAACCAGATCAGCGCCACGCCCTCGCAGGTCGAGTACCTCCTCGCCGCCGGCTCGCGTACGGCGCTCCGACGGGCGGCGACGCGCGCGGCGGGGGAGATCGTGCCGCGTGGCGTCGCCGACGCGGCGCGCATCGAGGACCTGACCACCGAGTCCATCACGATCCGCCGCGACGAGCAGGAGGTGTCTTCGCCGGTGGGGGAAGTGCTCACCTCGCGGGACTTCTTCGCGCAGGCGGTGGCGTTCCTGCCCGCGAGCATGCCGCCCGAGGCGCGCGACCTCCTGCGGCTGGTGCTGATCCGCCACGTCGAGTACAGCCTGGTGCTCAACGTCGTGGCGACGGAGCGCGACCGCGACGCGGCCAGCCGCAGCGTTCAGACCACCAAGGCCGACGTGCTCCAGGGGCAGGCCATCGTGAGGGCGGCCGACCCCATCGGGCCGCAGACGCTCGAGCGCCTGGACGCCTACGCCGCGGCGCTCCAGTCCGCCGGGCTGATAGAGGAGCGCACGCTCTCGTTCGCGCCGCTCATCGGCTCCGGGCTCGTCAACCTCATTCTGTTCTCCGTCTTCGGGCTGCTGCTCTACTTCAGCCGCCCGAGGATCTACGCCAACTTCCGCTGGCTGCTGCTGCTGGCGGTGCTCACCGTGGCGTACTTCGGCGCAGGTGTGGCGATCGACCGCGGCGGGCTCGCCCCGGAATGGCTGCCGATCGCGTTCGTGGCGCTCCCGGTGGCCGTGCTTTGGGATACGCGGACGGCGCTGATCCTCGTGTTCGTGCTGGCGGCCATCACGGCAACGCTTCCGCCGTTCTCGTCCTACGGCACGGTGCTGGCGGTCATGACGGGCGGCGCGGCGGCGGCCATGAGCGTGCGCGCGGTGCGGCGCCGCTCCGAGACGTGGGTGTCCATCGCGATCATCGCGGGCGCTGCCGGGCTGATGCTCCTCGCGCACGGGCTCACGGCGTCGCGTCCGCTCGCCGACGTGGCCTGGAGCAGCGCGTTCTTCGCGGGCAACGCCACCGCGTCGGCGCTCCTGGCCATGGGCTTCCTGTGGGTGTTCGAGCTCTTCACGGGCATCACCACGGACCAGACGCTGCTCGAGTGGCAGGACCCCACGCGGGCGCTCCTTCGGCGGCTGTCGGTCGAGGCGCCGGGCACCTACGCGCACACCATCAGCGTCGCGAACCTCGCCGAGGCCGCCGCCACCGAGATCGGCGCCAACGGATTGCTCTGCCGGGTCGGTGTGCTCTACCACGACGTCGGCAAGATGCTCAAGCCCCACTACTTCGTCGAGAACCAGCGCGAGGAGCGGAACCCCCACGACAAGCTGAAGCCGGAGACGTCGGCCTCGATCGTCCGGGAGCACGTGACCGAGGGCGCTCGGCTCGCGCGCGACGCGAACGTGCCGGAGATCGTGGTCGACTTCATTCTCGAGCACCACGGGACGCAGAAGATCGGCTTCTTCTACGAGAAGGCGGTCGAGGAGGCCGGAGAGGAGCTCGATCAGGCCAAGTTCTCCTACCCCGGGCCCAGGCCCCGCTCCAAGGAGACCGCCATCGTGATGCTCGCCGACTCCTGCGAGTCCGCGGCTCGAGCCATGCAGGAGCCCACGCCGGACCGCGTGCGGGAGCTCATCGATGCGATCGTCGCCTCCAAGATCACGGACGGTCAGCTCGACGAGTCGCCGCTCACGCTCCGCGAGATCGCGGAGGTCAAGGAGCAGTTCGTCAAGATCCTCTCCGGCGCTTCGCACCGCCGGATCGAGTACCCCGCGACCAAGCATCTCACCGACGCCGAGGGGGCCGGCGGCTCGGACGACGGGAAGCAGGAGCCCGTCGAGGAGGACCGGGACGCCTCCGCCGCTTCGGGCGCCGAGGAGGGGCCGGACGCGTCGCGGGCCGGAGCAGCGCCGGTCACCTCCGCTTCCGGGAAGCCGGAACGACCCGACGGGTCGGCCTGACCGGTTCGCCCGAGGTCCAGGTGAACGCCGGCGCGCTGGCGGGCGCGCCCGAGGCGCTCCTGGAGCGCGCCGTGCGCCTCACGCTCGAGTGGGCATCGGGGCCGACGGCCGGCGACGCGGGCGCTCCGGACGCGCCCGACGCGGCTCCGGGCCCGCCGGACGCGGCTCCGGGCGTGCAGGACGCGGCTCCGGGCCCGCCGGGCGTCGGGCGTGCCGCCGAGATCTCCCTCACGCTCCTGGGCGACGAGGAAATCGCCGCGCTGAACCGACAGTACCTGGGGCGTGAGGGTTCGACCGACGTGCTCGCGTTCTCGCTGGGCGAGCCGGACGCACCGCTCGGCGACGTCTACGTGGGGTTCGAGCAGGCCGGCAGGCAGGCGGCCGAGCACCGCGTGCCGCTCGACGAGGAGTTGGCGCGACTCGCCATCCACGGCACCCTGCACGTGCTGGGACACGACCACCCCGACGGACCGGACCGGGTGGACAGCCCGATGTTCCGGCTCCAGGAGCGGCTGCTCGGCGAGCTGTTGGGCCGGCCCGGCACAGGCCGGTAGCGCGCCAAACCGCCTTGCCCGAAGGAAGCCCCTCGGGGATCTTCCAGCGCGGCTGGCCGGACCGGGTGCCTCATCCGTGCGCAGACCGCCCCGAGCAGCTCCCGTACCGGCGGTGCCATGAGCGCATCCGACCACCAGGCCGAGCAGGTCCAGCTCCGCGTCGAGGCCCTCGTGAAGCAGGGCGACCTGGACGCGGTCGGGAAGCTCACGGCCGGGCTGCACCCCTCCGATCTCGCGGACCTGGTGGAGGGGCTGGAGGAGGAGCAGCGGATCCTGCTGCTGTCCGCGCTGCCCGCGGAGATCGCCTCCGAGACCCTCGCGGAGATGGAGGAGGGCGAGGATCGCGGGGAGCTGCTCGCCGCGCTTTCGCCCGAGAAGGGCGCGGAGCTGTTGCACGAGCTGGCCGACGACGACGCGGCCGACCTGATCAGCGAGCTCGCGCCCGCCGACCAGCTGCGCATCCTCGAGGCGCTTCCCGTGGCGGCAGCCGACGAGCTGATCGGCCTGCTGAAGTACGGCGAGGACACCGCCGGCGGGCTCATGACCACCGAGCTCGTCGCCGTCGAGGCCACGCTCACGGCGCGGCAGGCCATCGAGGAGGTGCGTCGGCAGGGCCGGCAGATCGAGGAGTTCTACACCGTCTTCGTGGTCGACCGGCGCCGCCGGCTGCTGGGCACGCTCCGGCTCGACGACCTCGTGATCGCGGATCCGGACGCGAGCATCGAGACGCTCGTCGAGCCGCCCCTGGCGACGGTCCACCCGGACGTGGACCAGGAGGAGGTGGGGCGGCTGATCGGACGCTACAACCTGGCCTCGATCGCGGTCGTGAGCGACGCGGGGGTGCTGCTCGGCCGCATCACGTTCGACGACGTCATCGACGTGATCGAGGCCGAGCAGACGGAGGACATCCTGCTGCTCGCCGGCGTCACGGACGAGGACGAGCTGCGGCACGGATGGAGCGAATCGGTGCGCGCCCGGCTGCCGTGGCTGATGCTGAACCTGGTGACGGCCACGCTCGCCGCTTCGATCATCCTGATCTTCGAGGACGTCATCGCTCGCGCGCTCACGCTCGCGTTCCTCGCGCCCATCATCGCGGCGATGGGCGGCAGCTCGGGAACCCAGTCGCTGGCCATCACCATCCGGCGCATCACGGTGGAGGGCACCGGCAGCGCCCGCGGCTTCGTGCTGAAGGAGATCCTGGTCGGGCTCGTCAACGGAGTGGTGCTCGGCGCCGGCATCGCCGCTCTGGCGCTCGTGGTGGACGGCGATCCCATGCTGGGGCTCGTCGTGCTGCTGGCCATGTGGGGCAACCTGGTGGTGGCCGGCTTCGCGGGCGCGTTCGTGCCGACCACGCTCGACCGCCTGGGGGTGGATCCCTCGGTCGCGTCCTCGGTCTTCGTCCACACGCTGACGGACCTGTGCGGGTTCTTCCTGCTGCTTGGGCTCGCCTCGAAGCTCCTGCTCGCACCCTGAGCGCGATGTCGAGGAGGCCCGGAACATGAAGCGCATCGGCAGGTCTCTCTCCGTGCTGTGGACGCTGACGCCGTTCGTGATCGCGTTCCTGCGGGATCGCAAGGCGTGGATTCTCTTCGGCCGGCCCGCCCTGCGCACGCCTATGCACCACGAGCGGCGGGCCGCGCGCCTGAGCGCCCGCCTGGCGAACCTGGGGCCCACGTTCATCAAGATCGCCCAGCTCCTGAGCGCGCGCGCCGACATCCTGCCCGAGCCCTACCTGTCCGAGATCGGCAAGCTCCAGGACCAGGTTCCTCCCGACCCGGTGGAGGCGATCCGCGCGGTCGTCGAGGCCGAGCTCGGCGCGCCCGTGACGGAGCTGTTCGCCGACTTCGACGACGAGCCGGTCGCCGCGGCCAGCCTCGGTCAGGTGCACAGCGCACGCGTGGACGGGCAGGACGTGGTGGTCAAGGTGTTGCGTCCCGGAGTCGAGGCGGCGGTCGCACTCGACCTCGACATCTCGTTCCGGCTCCTGTTCTGGCTGAACATCCTCTTCCCGAACCACCACGTACGCGCGCTCACGAACGTGGTGCGCGAGTTCTCCGTGCGGGTGCGGGCCGAGATGGACTTCCGGCAGGAGGCCGAGAACATCGCCCGCTTCCAGCGCGTCTTCGCGGGAGATCGAAAGGTGCGCGCGCCGGACGTGCTCGAGCGGTTCACGAGGCGGCGCGTGCTCGTCATGGAACACTGTGCCGGCACCAAGATCGACAGGCTGCACCAGCATTTCGCCGCCGGACGGCTCTCGTTCAAGCAGACCATGGAGACCGTGGCGGGCGTCTACCTGCGGATGATGATGGTCGACGGCTTCATGCACGCGGATCCGCATCCCGGCAACCTGCTGGTCCAGGACGACGGCACGCTCATCGTGCTCGATTGGGGCGCCGTCCTGGAGGTCCCGCGCTGGACCCGTGAGTCGATCCTGGGCGTGGCGCTCGCCGTGGGCCGCGAGGACATCGACGGCCTCATCAACGAGATGTACAGGCTCGGCATGATCAGCCCGGAGGTCTCGCGGGGCGAGATCCGCGAGGCCGCGACCGAGATCCTCAAGATCGTCGAGCGCACCAGGACCACGAACCGCCAGCGCATCGTGCAGGAGATCGTGGCCGAGTTCCTGGACACCTTCTACACGTGGCCGCTCGTGCTGCCGCAGGAGCTCGTGTACTTCTTCCGCACGTCGGCGCTCATCGAGGGCATCGCCTTCCACTACGACGTCGCCTTCGACGGCCTGACGTTCATACGGGGCATCGTGCAGCAGCACCGGACCGCGCTGCTGCGCACGACCGGCCACCAGCCGGCCCAGATCGCCAAGAGCTTCGTGGAGGAGGCACAGACGGCCGTGCGCTCGGTGCGCGACCTGGTGGGCAGGGCCGAGCGTGAGGAGCTGCGCGTCCGGGTCCACCCGCGCGACATACAGGCGCAGGAGCGCTTCCTGCACCTTCAGGCGCGACGGCTGCTGCTCAGCATATTCGCGAGCGCGACCGCGGTCATCACCTCGATCCTGTTCATCGCGCTGCGCAGCTGGTGGCTGCTCGGCATCGGGCTCCTGCTCGCGCTGGTGATGTTCGTCGTCGTGCTGTTCATCCCGACGCATCTGCTGGAGAACCCGCTTCGGCACGCGCGGGGGGTGCGGCCGAACGAGCGGAGGTGAGGGGGGCAGCGGGCTCGATCCCGACCCATCCCGCGCTTCCCGTGACGCGCTGGTTGGTCCTAGACTTGGAGCCATGAGCCGGATCACGGGCGACATCGACAGGATGTCCGTCGAGGAGTACCTCCGCGTCGAGGAGTCCGCCGACGTACGCCACGAGTACGTGGGCGGGGACGTTCACGCGCTCGCGGGCGCGAGCAAACGCCATAACCGCGTCGCCCTCAACATCGGCCGCGCGCTCGACGAGGCGTCGCGTGGTCGCCCGTGCCGGGTCTACATGAGTGACGTGAAGCTCAGGGCGGCCGATGACCTGTACTACTATCCGGACGTGATGGTCGCCTGTGGTCCGGAAGGCGCGGACCCCTTCGTGGAGGAGGCGCCCTGCGTCCTCGTGGAGATCACCTCCCCGACGACGGAGGCCATCGATCGGCGCGAGAAGCTCCTGGTCTACAGGCGCATCGAGGGGCTCCGCAGCTACCTCATCGTGGACCAGGCGAGCAGGCGCGTCGACCGGCATTGGCGGGACGACGAGGGAGTGTGGCGCCACGAGGTCGTCGGTGGCACGGGGCGCGTGAACGTGCCATGCCCGGAGGTCGAGCTGAGGCTCGATACGATCTATGAAAGGGCCGGAGTATAGGATCGGCCACGCGAGGGCCGGAAGCCGCAGCGGTCCGTGCACTTCGAGCACGGGAATCCGGGCCGAGTGCTGAGCGCCCGCGAGCCGCTGCCTGTTGCCCGCGG
>Ga0299906_10001465_pt1 | contig 20324 bp, 16 predicted proteins | sample RVTome_14_FD_200259 | JGI IMG/M metagenome (GOLD analysis project Ga0299906, IMG submission 200259) | Soil microbial communities from uranium-contaminated site in the Upper Colorado River Basin, Wyoming, United States - RVT145D125 (version 2) ...
AACCGTCGAGCGGGGAATCGGTGCGGTTCACACCAACCCGGAGGGGGGACCGCCCCTCTGGCGGCCAGGGCCTGCAGGAATGCCAGTGTCGCGTACTCGAATCGGGTATGATCGTACCCGATATGGGTACGACGTTGGCGCGAGGCGGCCTGGCCGATGCTCTGTTCACGCCGGTCCAGCAGCGCGTTCTGGGATTGCTCTTTGGGCAGCCGCACCGGCGCTTCCAGAGCGCGGAGCTGATCCGGCTGGCGGACAGCGGCAGCGGCGCCGTCCAACGGCAGCTCGCGCGCCTGACCGAGGCCGGGCTGGTCGACGTCACCCGCGTCGGGAACCAGAAGCACTACCAGGCCCGCACGAGCTCCCCGGTCTTCGGCGAGCTGAGCGCGCTCATCCTCAAGACGGTGGGGCTCGTCGAGCCCCTCCGCGACGCGCTCTCCGCGCGAGCTGAAGCGATCGACGCTGCCTTCGTGTACGGCTCCGTGGCGAAGGGGACCGACCACGCCGGCAGCGACGTCGACCTTCTGGTGCTCTCCGACACTCTCAGGTATCCCGATCTCGTCGAGGCACTCGAGGAGGCGGAATCGACGCTCGGCCGACCGGTCAAGCCTACCCTGATGACTCGCTCGGAGTGGCGGCGCAAGAAGAAGACGCCCAACTCGTTCGCGTCTCGCGTCTCGGCCCAACCTCGGCTCGCCGTGCTGGGAGCGCCGGAGGAGCTCGACTGAGCTCGACAACCTCGTCCGCATCGGCAAGCTCAAGCGGGAGCCGCCGACCGAGGGCGAAGTCGAGGGCCTGATCCGTTCAGGACGGATTCGTCTTCAAGACGCCGCCAGAAGGGATCTCGCGCTCGAGAGCCGATTCGACCTCGCTTACAACGCCGGACACGCGCTGGCGCTGGCGGCTCTCCGCAAGCTGGGCCTCCGCTGCGATCAGCGCTACATCGCCTTCCAGGTGCTGCCCCACACCCTGGGGTGCGAGGCGGCTGTCTGGCGTGTTCTGGCGAAGGCCCATGAGACCCGAAACCGTTCGGAGTACGAGGGGGTCTCGGACATCGACGAGCGACTCCTCGAGGACGTGATCGCGGCTGTCGGGGTGGTCCTCGAACGGCTCCGGTGAGGCTCCGCGGCGGATGTCGTCGGTGAGGAGCGCAGCGTACTGACCGTTTCCGCGGCGCCAAGGTCTCCCACCACGACCACGACTCCACGATGGTGCCCGGACACGCGGCTCCTGGGGAACGAGCCGCGGCGCGGCGCCAGGCCGCTGCCGAGGTGGGACACTCCTGGGCGCCGCACCGGAACCGCGGAATCGGTGCGACTTACAGGGAATCGCGGGGCGTGTCCTGGCGGGGCGGTCCGGACGGGGCCGAGTCGCGTCGTGCTCGCCGGTGCCGACCGGAATCGGTGCGATTCACAGGGCACCGCGGGCGGGGCGGCGCGGACCGGTCGGATGCGCCACGACGAACTTGAGACACGGACCTCCCCTGAAATTAGTGTAGGAGGGCGGGAATGCACGTTGCGACGCCTCTGGGTTCCGGGTGACCGCGCCAGAGATGACCATCGCGAAGGGCAACGAGTCGGTTGGGCTGACGGCGGCCCCGCCGCCATCGAGGCGACCGGTGGCGCACGAGTCCAGGGACGGGGCAACCTTCCAGCGGTGAAACGATGCTCCTGGAGTTCGACAGTCACGCTGTGGCCGAACGCATGACCGTGCTTCGGCCTCGCGAGAGCGGGAGCGGTCGCATCCTGCCGCTCCGGCAAGGCGAAGACTGAACCGAGGGGCGGCCCCGTCCCGGCCTGACCTCCCCGAGCCGCCGCCTCGCCCTTGATGCGGTAGGCTGTCCCTGCCCACGGCTCGGCCGCGGCTTCGGGAGGCGGGGGGCAGCTCTCGGGGCCGGGTCCAGACCCCACGAGCCGTGGGCCCGTTCAACTCTCTGGCAGGCTCCTCCGCCGCTGGGCCTCCCCGCCAGCCCTTCCAGCGCGGCCGGGTCGCGCGACCCGAGGGGTGAGGTCCCATCGAGCTGCTCAGGGACTCACTCTGCCCGGAGCGCCGGTGCCACTCCTATGCGCAGGGCCCGCCAGGTCGGCAGAACCGAGGCCGCGAGCGCCGCGAGCGCGAGGACGGCAGCCACGGCGGCGAGGACCCCGGGGTCGGATGGACCGATCCGGAACAGGAAGCTCCGCAGCCAGCGGGAGAGGACGAGCGCCGCACCCAGGCCCACTACCAGACCGGGAACCGCCACGGCGAGTGCCTGCCCGAGCACGAGAGCGTAGATCCGTCCTCGAGTGCTGCCGAGGGCGAGGCGGATGGAGACCTCCCGGGAGCGTTGGGCCACGGAGTACGCGAGGGCCCCGTACAACCCCATGGCTGCCAGCAGCAGCGCCACGATCGCGAAGGCAGCGAGGAAGAGGAGCGGGATGCGGCGATTCATCAGAGTGAACCCGATCGACTCCTCCATCGTGTGCGTCCAGATGAGCGGCACGTCGGGATCCACCGCGGCCAGGGCTTCCCGGGTGGCAGCCAGGGTGGCCTCACGCCCCGCGACACCCCGCACGGCGATCCGGGTGAAGGCGACGCCGGTCTGACGCTGTGGCAGGTAGACCGCACCCCGGGGGTCGGGCTCCGTCAGGTCCTTGTGCACGACTCCGCCGACGACGCCCACCACGGTTGCGCGCTGTGGACGCTGCGAGCCGATCGAGATCTGCTCGCCGACCGGGCTCACCTCCGGCCAATGCCAATAGCGCCTCGCGAGTCCATCGTCGACGACGGCCACGGGGGCCGACTCGCCGTCGTCCCGCTCCGAGAACCCGCGGCCGTCGAGCAGCGGAATCCGCATCACGTCGAAGTACCCGGGGCTCACCGAGGTGACGAGGTGCCCGTCCACGGAATCCCCCGCGGCCCGGTCGTCGCCGACGGGGCGCACCGCCGTCGAGGTCTCCGAGCCCGAGAAAGGGAGCTGGCTCGCGGTTGCGGCGCCCACGATGCCGGCGGTGGCCTGCAGCCGTTCGAGGAAGTCGTCGATGAAACGGAGGCGTCGCTCGGATGCGGGATAGCGCTCGGGCGTCACCACGACCCCGGCCGCGACGACGCCCCGCGGCTCGAAGCCGGGATCCACGGCGAAGGCGTTCCGCACGCTCGCCAGCATGAGCCCCGCTCCGGCCAGCAGCACGAAGGCCACGGCGAGCTGGGACGCGACGAGGAGCTTCCGCAGCCGGGTGATCCCCGGGCCCGGGGTCGCGGTCGACCCGCCGGAACGGAGCGCCGCCCCGATATCGATCCGCGACGCGGCCAGCGCCGGCAGGAGCCCCGCCACGAGGCTCGACGCGGCCACCAGGAGCGCGACGAAGCCCACGACACCCGCGTCGATTCGAACCTCGTCGATGCGCGGCACCTGATACTCCTCGAAGACCCCGACCAACCCCATGGCCCAGGCGCCCCACAGCACGCCCAGCACGCCCCCCACCAGCGCCAGGATCGCGCTCTCCGCGAGCTGCTGCCGAACGATCTGGCTCCGGCCGGCCCCCAGGACGTAGCGCGTGGCCACCTCCCGCAGTCGCGCCGTCGTGCGCACGAGGATCAGCGTCGCGACGTTCAGGCAGCCGATCAGCAGGATGAAGGCGACGGCTCCCCACAGCAGGTAGAGCGGCGCCCGCACGTCTTTCAGCAGGTCGTCCTGGAAGCCGACGACACGGCTGCGGTAGCCGGCCTGTTCCGCCTGGCGCGCGATCTCCGGAGGCGCGGCCTCGAGCAGCGCGGCGTCCAGGGCGTCGAGCTGGCTCTGGGCCTCCTCGATGGACACCCCCGGTGCCAGGCGGGCGATCATCTGGAAATCGCTCGGCTGCTGCGCCCGGTTGGAGCGCTGGGCCTCGCTGAAGGCGAGGGGCAGCCACAGCTCCGCGTCCCAGGTCGGGAAGCGAAACGTCTCGGGCATGACGCCGATGACGGTGTGCGGGGTGCCGTTCAGCCGCAGCGTCTTTCCGACCGCGGCCTCCCCGCGCCCGAAGTGAGCGTTCCAGAGCCCGTGGCTGATCACGACGACCGGGGCGTGCCCCGGCCACCCCTCGTCCTCCCGAAACGTCCGACCCAGGGCGGGCTTCACGCCCAGCGTCGAGAAGAACGAGGGAGTAACCGGCATGCTGAAGGCATTGCGCGTCGAGCCGGTCTCTCCCAGCGTCGCGCTGATCTGTTGGTAGAGACCCGCTTCCGCGATGGCCGGCACGTGCTCCCGGCGGTCGTCGTGGTCCCCGATGCTGTTCCCCGACCGGGGGACTCCGGCCCGCGGGTAGCTGTTGTACAGCAGCGCGAGACGTTCCGGCTCCACAAAAGGCAGCGGACGGATCAGGACCGAGCGCACCACGGCGAAGAGCGCCGTGTGGGCGCCGATCCCGACGGCGAAGGTGAGAACCGCGATGCCCGTGTAGGCCGGCCGGGCCGCCAGAGCCCGCAGCGAGTAGTGCAGGTCCCGAGCCAGTGCGGCCAGTTGGGAGCGGAGGTCGGCCCTGCGCTGACGAGTCGCCGTCAGCTCGCGGCACTCTGACTCGTAGCTCCGGCGGTCGCCGAAGGCGGCCTCGGCCTCCCGAAGGGCCCCCTCCGTGGAAAGGCCCGCCTCGGCCAGCTCCTTCGCCCGCATCTCGATGTGGAAGCGCAGCTCGTCCCGCACGTCCCGAGCCGCGTCCCGCTGGTGGCGCGTGATCCGGAAGACGCGCCGGAACCCGGCAGGCATCAGCTCTTCGCCTGCAGCACGGCCTCGACCGCGCCCACGTGCCGGGTCCAGCGGCCCCGCTCCGTTCGTAGCTGCCGGCGACCCGCACCGGTCAGGCTGTAGAACTTCGCCTCACGCCCCGAGTCGGTGAGCCCCCAGTCGGACTCCAGCCAACCCTGCTTCTCGAGCCGGTGGAGCGCCGGGTAGAGCGCCCCTTCCTCCACCTGCAGGATCCCGCTGCTGGTCTGGCGGATCCAAAGGCCGATGGCGTAGCCGTGAACCGCCCCCCGAGCGGTCGCCTTGAGGATCAGCAGATCCAGGGTCCCCGTGAAGAGATTGCTGCCCGCCACGAGCGCACCTCCCTCACACCTAGCTCACTCAGGTATAGTAGGCACGGACACCTGAGTGGTCAAGGGGTTTCGCCACGACGACGACGTCGCCCGCGTCGTTCCGAATCGGGTCACGGGATACAACCTGACGGACGACGGCGGCTACCGGCGGGAGATCCGCCGCTCGCCGCACTACGGAGGCAGCGGCGTCTTCACGTCGGTGGAGGACCTGGCCAGGTGGGACAGGAGCCTTCGCGACCACTCCCTGGGAGGCCCCCGGCTCACGCAGCTTCTGCTCTCGACGCGGCGCTTCGACCACCCGAAAGTCGACGACGCCTTCGGCCTCGTCTGGGGCGAGTTCGAGGGCCATCGCACGCTCTGGTACGAAGGGGGTGACGCCGGTTTCAGCGCCTACATGGTCCGCCTGCCGGACGACGATCTCTCCGTGATCGTGCTCTCGAACCCCGGCACGGGCAACGCCGCCGACCGCGCGCGGCGCGTACTGCGACTCCTCCTCGATGAGGACGCGCCTCGAGCGTCAGTCCAGATCGGCTGGATCGAGTCGAGCCAGGAATGCGTCCGTGGAGCCGGCGGCGGAGAGTGTGCCGCCCGGAAGCGCCGCCTCACCCTCGAAGGACCCCGTCACGTAGAGCTCGCCGGAGGGACCGACGCTCAGAGTGTTGGCCGAGTCCGCGCCTGGGCCACCCGCGGTGAGGATGCCGGCCAGCTCACCATCCGCCGTGAATCGAGCGACCACGATGTCGCCCCCGCCGGCTGAGACGATCGACCGACCCGCCAGGCTCGCCGAGTCGGAGAAAGTGCCGCCCACGTAGACGCTCCCGTCGTCGGCGACCGCAACTCCCCGCAAGGCGTCCATGCCCGGACCCGAGAGCGAGCGCGCCCACAGCACCGCTCCCGCCGCGTCGTAGCGCACGACGAAACCGTCCTGCTCGCCGCCGCTCAGCAGCCCCTCTCCGAGAGGCAGCGCGTCGTCGAACCCGCCGACCACCACCGCGCCACCGTCCGGCGTCGCAGCGACGCCCATTGCCGATTCGTCGCCCGGCGTCGCCAGCCCGTGCGACCAGCGGTGCCCGCCCGCGGCGTCGTAGCTCGCGACGAAGCCGTCTGAGCCTCCACCTGCGGCCAGCTCGGCCCCCCCCAGGTTCGTGTCGCGGCCACCGAAGAACCCGGCCACCAGCACACCCCCGTCGGGCGTGACTGCGGCGTCGAGCGGGTGGTCCTCGGGCGGCCCGCCGTGCTGGAAGCTCGAAAGAGGCGCGCCATCGGGGGCGTATCGGGCCACGTAGAGGTTCGTGCTGTTGAAGGTCGCCGTCATCGGACCCGCTCCCAGGTCCACGGTGGAGTTGAAGGCTCCGGCGACGGTCACGACGCCGTCTGCCGCCACACCCATGCCGTCCACGGTCGTCTGCCCGCCGCCGCTTCCGGCGGAGGAGACGCGCAGACCGCCATCCGGGTCGAAGTGCGCGACGAAGTACTGGAAGGTCAGGCCGAACAGCGGACCGTCCCCGAAGTCCACCTCGTCGTCGAAGGCACCGGCGACGACGGCGCGCCCGTCGGGCTGTACCGCGATCCTCGGCCCGACGAACTCACCGCCAACGGCCCGCGCCCAGGAGGGCGCCCCCGCCGCGTCGAGCTTGAACAGGGCCAGGGAGCGCTCTCCCGTCGCTTGAAGCAACGTCCCGGCGACGCTGACCACCCCTTGGAACGTGCCGACGACGTAGACCGCACCCGAGGCGTCCGTGGCCGGCTCGGACAGAGAGTCGAACCCCGGACCAGAGAAGGGCACGACCCACTGCGCGGTCGCCGGAGCGGCTGCGAGCTGCGCCAAGGCGGCGGCTGTCACCACGGATCGGAAGCTGGCTACCCGCATCGGGACCTCCCTGCCGGAGGGAGCCATTCTAGCGTCTCGGGATGGGGCGCAGTCGCCGTGGCTACAGTCGATCGACGGAGCGCTTCTCCGTTCAATTCAATGGACGCGGGCTCCCAGGCGGCCCCTCGCCTTCAGGCCGTCCAGCGCCACCTCTTTGCCCCTTGCGTGCGGTCCTCCCAGTCGGAGACACTCCCATAAGGTTCTTATGGGACAGACGGGCTCGCGAGACCTGCTCCGGGACACGCTGGACATGCTCGTGCTCAAGGCCCTGGAGCGGGAGCCCAGCCATGGGTACGCGATCGCTCTCTGGATCGAGAAGCAGTCCGGCGACATCCTGCGGGTGGAAGAGGGAGCGCTCTACCCCGCGCTCCACCGCCTGGAGTTGCGCGGCCTGATCAAGGCCACCTGGGGCCGGTCCGAGAACAACCGGAGAGCCCGCTTCTACGCCCTCACCGCCCGGGGGCGCCGTCACCTCGGTGCCCAGGACGAGCGATGGTCCGTCCTCTCGCAGGCGGTGAACAAGGTCATGGGCCGCTGAGGAGGCTCTCGTGGGCGAATGGCTGAACGGTGCCCTGCTGAAGCTGCAAGCCATGCTTCGGGGCCGACGGCGGCAGGAGCGCGACGTCGACGAGGAGCTGTCGTTTCACCGGGACATGCGGGAGCGCGAGTATCGGGCGACGGGTCTCGATGCCGAGGCAGCCGATGCACGGAGCAGGGCCCGTTTCGGCAGCCTCGAGCGGATCCGCGAAGACTGCCTCGAGGTCTGGAACATCGGACCGCTGGACCGCCTGCGCCTGGACGCCGCGTCGGCCACGCGGACGCTGCGCCGGGATCCGGGCTTCACGGCCTTCGTCGTCCTGACCCTCGCGCTCGGAGTTGGGGCTACCACCACGGTCCTGGAGTTGCGCAGCGAGCGGCTGCTGCGGCCACTGCCCGTTCCGGCGCCGGAGCGGCTGTTCTTCGTGCAGTGGACCCGGGAAGAGTCGATCGCCGTGACGGCGGCCCGATCCTTCGACGGCTGCAGAGCCCGCGGGCGGGCCTGGTACGAAGGCTGCGCGACCGCGTTTCCGACGTTCGAGCGGCTGCGGGAAGCAGCGCGACCCGTCGTGGCTCTCGCAGCCTTCGGCAGCCGAGAGTCCGTTCAGGTCGACGCCGACGGCGGCCCGGCCTTCGTGTCGATTCGCTACGTGAGCGGAAGCTACTTCCCGGTGCTGGGCCTCAGCGCCCATCGAGGCCGACTCCTTCGCGACGACGACGACCGCGACGGCGCCGCACCGGCAGTGGCTGCCGAACAGGTAAACTGAGAACGCTCCTGGTTTCCGCCCGACTCGATAGAAGCGCGCGAGCGCACGGCCGACCAAGGGCTCGGGGTCCACGTCCGCAGCTTGGACCCACGGCCGGTCTGATCGGCCGGGCCCGATGCCCGAGGACGGCGAGCAGCGGGTCTGGAGGCCACTTCGGCCGCAGCCGCGGCTTCCCGGGAGCCGGCGGAGCCGTGGCCCGCTGGAGAAAGACGCGGCCGGCGTGTCGATCTGGCCAGCCGAAGGACGTCGCAGGAGTAGGAGGAGGTTACGAGCATGCGATTCATGGTCGTCGTCAAAGCGAGCGAGGAGTCGGAGGCGGGGTTGCTTCCCGACGAGAAGATGCTGACCGAGATGGGTCAGTGAGGGGCGCCATGGAGGCCCGCTGGGCCGGCTGCGCGCCGCACATCCTGGCGGCCACGCGCATCGTGGCCGCCGCCATTTTCATCACCTCGGGAACCATGAAGCTGTTCGCCTTCCCGGCCGGAGTCCCCCCCGACGGCGGCACAGTCCCCTGGCTATCCCAGGTCGGGCTCGGGGGAGCGCTCGAGGTGGTCGGGGGCGGCCTGGTGCTGATCGGCCTGTTCACGCGCCCGGTCGCGTTCGTGCTGTCCGGGATGATGGCGGTGGCGTACTTCCAGTTCCACGCTCCCGGGAGCTTCTGGCCCACCGTCAACGGGGGCATACCGGCCATCCTCTACTGCTTCCTGTGGCTGTACCTCTCGGCGGTGGGACCCGGGGCCTGGAGCGTGGACGCTTTGCGGGGTGTCGATGGAACCGGCTCTGCATCGTCGCCAGGATAGGAGGGCGAGAGGATGCGATTCATGATCATCGTCAAGGCGACGCTGGAGTCGGAGTCGGAGGCCGCGCCCAACACCGACGAGAAGGTGTTCGCCGAGATGGCCGACTACCACGAGGCGCTGCAGAAGGCCGGCGTGCTGCTCGACGGCTCGGGCCTGAAGCCCAGCTCCAAGGGTTGGCGCATCCGCTACTCGGAGGCGGGCCGGCGCACCGTCCTCGACGGGCCGTTCGCCGAGACAAAGGAGCTGATCGCCGGCTACACGCTGATCCAGGTCCGGACCCGGGAAGAGGCCCTCGAGTGGAGCCGCCGCTTCCCGAACCCCGTCGGGCGCGACGCCGAATGCGAGATCGAGGTCCGCGAGCTGTACGAGCTGGAGGACTTCGCTCCCAGCCCACAGGTCGAGCGCCTTCGCGATATGGGGCTGGGCGGCGGCGAGCCGTGACCCCCGTCGATCCGCGCCGCGCCGTCGAGGCGGTGTTCCGGATGGAGTCGCCCCGGCTGATCGCCGGGCTGATGCGGACGGTGCGCGACGTCGCCACCGCCGAGGACATCGCCCAGGAGGCGCTGCTGGTGGCGCTCGAGCGGTGGCCCCGGACGGGCCTCCCGGACAACCCGGGGGCCTGGCTGATGACCACCGCCAAGCACCGCGCCATCGACCTGCTGCGCCGGCAGACGCGGGTCGAGCGGCGGCGCGAGGAGCTGGGCCGGGACGCCGCGGCGCGCGAGGCCGAGCAGCCCGACCTCGCCGCGGCGCTCGACGACCCGGTGGGCGACGACCTGCTGCGGCTGATCTTCGTCTCGTGCCATCCCGTGCTCTCGACCGAGGCGCGCGCGGCGCTGACGCTGCGGCTGCTCGGAGGACTCACCACGCCGGAGATCGCGCGGGCGTTCCTGGTTCCCGAACCGACGGTCGCGCAGCGCATCGTGCGGGCCAAGCGGACGCTGGCGGCCGCGCGAGTGCCCTTCGAGGTCCCGCGCGGCGCGGAGCTCGGGGGCCGCGTCGCCTCGGTGCTGGAGGTGCTGTATCTGGTCTTCAACGAGGGCTACTCGGCCACCCACGGCGACGACTGGGTCCGACCGGAGCTGTGCCGCGACGCCCTGCGCCTCGGCCGCGTGCTGGCCGGGCTGCTCCCCCGGGAGCCGGAGGTGCACGGGCTCGTGGCGCTGATGGAGCTGCAGGCTTCTCGGCTGCGGGCTCGGCTCGGCCCGGCAGGCGAGCCGCTGCGGCTCCTCGAGCAGGATCGCGCGCGCTGGGACCGGCTGCTGATCCGACGCGGCCTCGCCTCGCTGGCCCGGGCCGAGACGCTCGCCACCGGCTACGGCCCTTACGCGCTCCAGGCCGCGATCGCCGCCTGCCATGCCCGCGCGCCGACCGCCGAGGATACCGACTGGGAGCGCATCGTCGCGCTCTACGACGCTTTGGCGGCGCTCACGGCGTCGCCGGTCGTGTTCCTGAACCGCGCCGTCGCCGTGGCGATGGCGTCCGGCCCCGCGGAGGGGCTGGAACTGGTGGATGCGCTCGCTCCCGACCCCGCGCTGCACAGCTACCACCTGCTGCCTGCGACGCGCGGCGACCTCCTGCTCCGGCTCGGTCGCGCCGAGGAGGCGCGGGCCGAGTTCGAGCGCGCGGCCTCCCTGACGGGCAACGCGCGCGAGCGCACGCTGCTGCTGGAGCGCGCCGCGACCTGCGCCGTGGAGCCGACCCGGCCGAACTGAGGCGCGCGGGTCCTCGATAGCGCGGGCCGAACCTGTCAGTGACCCTCGCGACGACGCTGCCGCCGGCCATGACCGTGGGAGTGGTGGGACCACCTCGTCCTCTCCTTGCAGGACGGCGACAATTGCCGGCGGCACGCCCCCCTTCGCCACCCTCGGAGTCCGGGCCGTCGAGATCGGGGTGCGAGCCGCGCTCGGCGCCGAGGCCCGCGCCATCGTGGGGTTGGTGCTGGCCCGGGCACTCGGGCTCGTCGGCGCGGGCATCGTTCTCGGTGCTCTGGGCAGCGTGTAAGCCTCGCGGGCCGCGGCCTCACTCCTGTACGGCCTCACTCCTGTACGGCCTCTCGCCCGACGATCTCCCGACGCTGGCGACGGCCGCCGCGACCCTGGCCATGGTCGGTCTCGCCGCCGCGGCGATCCCGGCCCTGCGCGCGGTACGCATCGACCCCGCCCGCGTCCTGCGGGAGGGGCAGGCACCCCGGCCAGGACTGTAGGGCCGACGACGGCTGTCCTGATGCGGCCCGCCTATGCTCGTCTCGCCCCCGGCCTCCCCGAGTGGCCCGTCGAGGTGCTCGGGTCGGGACCCGGATCCGAGGGGGAGGGTTCTGGATCCCGGGGCCGCGGGGCTCTCAGGAAGCGCGGGGTCAGCGGGCCTTCCACCGGTGCGGGCGCTTCTCCGCTCGCGGAAGCCTTGACCGCGGCCCGGCCGCGCCCAAGCCTTCACCCCGAGGAGGGCCCATGGTTCGTACGATCTTCGTCGCCCGAGTCGACATCGCTAACGATGCTTCCAGGGCGAACAGTGGAACCGTGGATTGCGCTGATCTCACTTTGGTCTCCGACTCGCGAGCCAGGATAGAGTGAAGCCCAGCGCATCAGCACCGCTTTCGCGAAACGCGATTGCGCGCATGAGGCCCAGCATGAGGAGCCGAACCGCGCTGGCCGCTCTCGCCGCGGCGGCGGTACCCTCGATGACGAGCCCGATCCACGCCCAGCACGCCGACGACTCGAAGGCCGACGTGGCTCTCGTGGGAGGGACGGTCCACGTCGCTCCCGGCGAGGCGGCCATCCCGGACGGCGTGGTCGTCGTCCGGGACGGCGCGATCGCGGCGGTGGGAGACCGCTCGTCGGTCGCGGTCCCGCCGGACATGGCGACCCTCGACTGCTCGGGCCTCGCGGTCACGGCGGGGTTCTGGAACAGCCACGTCCACTTCTTCGAGAGAAAATGGGCAGACGCCGAGTCCATTCCCGGGCCTGAGTTGCGCCGACAGCTCGAGGAGACGTTTACACGCTTCGGGTTCACCAGCGTCTTCGACACCGGCTCGCCGTGGGCGAACACCAGGCGGCTCCGCGACCGGGTGGAGTCCGGCGAGGTGCGGGGCCCGCGCATCCGCTCCACCGGGGAGGCGCTGATCGCCCCCGGCGCGATGCCGGGGGAGCGCATCCTCGCGGCGCTGGGGTTCATGACGTTCCCGGCTCCCGAGATCACCGATGCGGGCCAGGCGAGTGCGGCGGCCCGCCGACTCCTGGAGGAGGGTGTCGACGGGCTCAAGATCCATCTCCAGCCACCCCCGCCGCCCGGCTCGCCGTTCCCCGAGGACGCGATCGCGCCTGTCGTCGACGAGGCGCGGCGCGCCGGCAAGCCCGTCTTCGTCCACCCGAACACCGCCTCCGACGTGAGGACCGCGGTCCGGGCGGGCGTGGACGTGGTGGCCCACACGACGCCGCGATCCGGCCCGTGGGACGAGGCGACCCTGGCGGCGATGCGAGAGCGCGGCGTGGCCCTCATACCCACGCTGACGTTGTGGAGCGAGGCTCTGCGCCACGACCGCGCCTCGGCCCGGGAGGCGCTCGCCGCCACCGCGGTGGGTCAGCTGCGCGCGTGGCGCGCCGCCGGTGGGACGGTCCTGTTCGGGACGGACGCGGGAGCCGTCGACCCCGATCCCACGGCGGAGTACGCCGCGATGGCCGTGGCGGGGATGTCGTTCGGGGAGATCCTCGCGTCCCTCACGACGGCGCCCGCCGAGCGGCTCGGAGACGCGGGCCAGACCGGACGGCTCGTCCCGGGCCAGGCGGCGGACCTCGTGGTGCTGGAGCGCGACCCGGCCCAGGACGTCCGGGCTCTGGCCTCGGTGCGGTATACCCTGCGCCGGGGCCGGGTGATCTGCCGGCGCCAGGCGGAGCGCTGAGACGGGCCGCTCAGCCCGCGGCCCGAGCGCTTCGGCCTCGGGGCGAGCGGGTGCCCGACGGTCTCCTCGCCCAGCTCGCCCACCCGTTCCAGCGATGCGCCGCGGCCGGCTGACTTAGCCGTCGACCATCCGCGGCAGCGGGCCCACCGGCCCGGGCGCATAGCGCAGGATGATCGCGCCGGTCTTCAGGGCGCGCGCTTCGAGCAGCTTCAGGCGCCGCGGCTCCGGGGCCGGCTTGAAGAGCGGCACGCCGCCGCCCAGCACCATGGGCGCCAGGCAGATCCGGTACTCGTCGAACAGCCCGCGCTGCATCAGGCCGTCGCAGAGCCTGGCGCTGCCGAAGACGAACAGGTCCTTGCCGCTCTCCTGCTTCAGCCTTTCGACCTCGTCCGCCGCGTCGCCCTTCACCAGGCGCGTGTTGCTCCAGTCGGCGGAGTCGAGCGAGCTGGAGAACACCACCTTGGGCACGCCGTTCATGAAGTCGGCGATCTCGCCGGTGGCCGTGGTCCAATGGGCCGCCATGCCCTCGTAGGTCACCCGCCCGAACAGCAGCGTGCCCACCTCCTCGGCCTGATCCAGGGAGAAACGCTCCAGCTCGTCGCCCCAGGCCGTGAGGTGCCAATCGAGCTGCCAGAGCTGCGGCCCGTCGAAGCAGCCGTCCAGGGTCTCCACGTTCCACATTACCAGCCTGCGCACCGCTACCTCCCCCCCGCTGCCAGCTCCGCCGCGTAGGCTGCCAGCCGGCCCAGGGTCTGCTTCCCGCCCTCGACGGCGTCGAACTCGCGGACCACCTTGTCGCGCTGGGCCCTGGTCTCGAGCAGGCATCGCAGGGTGATCTCCGTCCGGCCGGCCCGCTCGGTGAGCGTCACCGTGGATTGAAATGCCTCGGGGTCGTCGGGCCTGCTCCCTTGCTCGTAGACGAGGCGCGCCGGCGGCTCGATCTCCTGCCAGCGGATCCAGTTGGGATAGTCCGTGCCGTCCGGGCCGTGCATCGTGAAGTCCCACACGCCGCCCACCTCGAAGGCGAAGGCCCGGGTGGTGAGCGTGAAGCCGTCGGGCCCGAACCAGCGAGCCAGGTGCCGCGGCTCGGTGAAGGCGCGGAACACCAGCTCCCGCGGCCCGTCGATGGTGCGCGAGACCACCAGCTCCCGTTCGGACTCAGGTTCCCTATCTGCTCCCGCCACGGCCCTTCCCTCCTTCCTTCTGGAGCTCCTGGACGTACGCGTCCAGGCGCCCGAAAGCCTCGTTCCAGAACTGCTCGAACCCGCCTACCCACTTGTGGATGGGCTTCAGGCCCCGGGCATCCAGGCCGTAGTACCGCTCGCGCCCGGCCTCGCGCGTGCGCACCAGCCCCACCTCCCGCAGCACGCGCAGGTGCTTGGAGGCGCGGGGCGGCGTGATGCGCAGGGCCCGGGCCAGCTCGCCCACCGGTCGCTCCCCCCCCTTGAGCAGCGTGAGGATGCGCCTGCGCTGCGGCTCGGCGATGGCGTTGAAGGCGTCGGAGGTGGTCGCGGCTCGAGCCACGAGGACAACATATGCCCATATGGGCAAATGTCAAGGAGCCACCACCCAGTGTCGGGGGGCTTGATCCTCCTCCCGGAGGGTAGGAAGCTCTCGAGGATCGCCGGCATCACGCCGATCGGGGGCTCTCGATGAGTGCAGACCCCATCCAGAACCCGCGCGCGCGCCCTCGCTGGCGCGGCGCCTGGATCGACCGAACGGGGCAGGATCTCCGCTACGCGGTGCGGCTTCTTCGCCGGCGCCCGGTGCTCTCGGCCACCGCCGTCCTGACGCTGGCTCTGGGCATGGGCGGCACGACGGCCGTGTTCAGCCTGCTGGATGCGCTGCTGGCGCGGGCGCTGCCGGTCGACCGGCCCGAGGAGCTTCTGCGCCTCGTCGAGAGACGGGCTGACGGATCCGCGGCAGACGACTTCACCGTCGCCACGTACGACACCCTCGCGGAGCACGCCACGCTCCTGTCGCGGGTGGCTGCCAGCACGTCGGGGAGCCCCGGCCGCCTGGGGGAGATCGTGCTGAACGGCGAGCGCCGCCGAGCGATCGTGCAACTCGTCTCCGACGACTACTTCGACGTGCTCGGCGTGAGGGCCGTCCGCGGGCGCGTGTTCCATCCACCCCAGCCCGGCGTGCCACGTGAGCCGATCGCCGTGATCAGCGAGGAGTACTGGAGGCGTGAGCTGGGCGGTGACCCTGCGGTCCTGGGCATGCGCTTTCGCCAGGCGGACCGCGAGCTGACCATCGCCGGAATCGCGCCCCCGGGCTTCCGGGGTGCGGAGCTGGACGTCCCCGTCGACATCTGGTTCTCCATAGAGCACGTCGTGACCCCCGGTGACGAGGAGCGGTTCCGGGTGCGCTGGGTCCGGGTGCTGGCGCGCCTGGGGCCGGGGGTGTCCGTCGCCCAGGCCCAGGCGCAGTGCGCAGCGCTCCTGGATCGGCCCGTGGAGCTGCGCCCCGGCGGCAGGGGCTACTCGGACCTGCGCCAGCGCTTCCGCCAGCCGCTGCTCCTGGTGGCTCTCGTCGTCGGGCTCGTGCTGCTGATCGCGTGCGGCAACCTGGCGAACCTGACGCTGGCCGCGACGCTCTCGCGGGAGCGCGAGATCGCGGTGCGCGGTGCCGTCGGGGCCTCGCGCGGCCGCATCGTCCGCCAGCTCGTCACCGAGAGCCTGCTCCTCTCCGTCCTGGGCGCCGCGCGCGGGCGCGGGCGCGCCCGCGGGGGCCGCGCCGCCCGGCGCGCGGGGCGGCCCCCCGACCAGGCCCTGGCCCGGCCGAACCTGAGCTTCCAGCTCGACGCACGGCTGCTGGCCTTCGTGGGGTGCCTGACCCTCCTCACTTGCCTGTTGTTCGGCGTGGCGCCGGCTCTGCGCGCCACGGGCACGATGGCGGCGGCCGCGCTGAAGTCGGGCCCCGGAACCGGCGAGCGTCACCGGAGCGGACTGAGCCGCGGCCTGATCGTGGGCCAGGTCGTCCTGTGCACGGCGCTGCTGATCGTGGCCGGCGTCTTCCTCCGCACGCTGCAGAACCTCCGCGGCCAGGACGCCGGCTACCGCGAGGAGCGACTGCTCGTGGCCGACACCTGGTTCCCGAGGGAGTACGGCGAGGAGATCCGCGACCGGCTCGTGGAGGAGCTGCGCGCTCGGGCGGAGGCGCTGCCGGGGGTGGAGGTGGCGTCCTTCAGCCACATCGGGCAGCTCTCTGGTTGGGCCCACGAGCGCCGCATCGGTTTCCCGGGGCGCGCCAGCCCGGGCGGCGAGGCTCCGACGGCCATCGTGCAGCGCATCTCCCCCGGGTTCGTCGAAGCGATGGGAACGCCCCTTGTCGCGGGGCGTGACTTTCTCGCGTCGGACGACGCGGACGCCCCGCTGGTGGCGCTCGTGAACGAGACCTTCGCGCGGCGCTTCTCCTTGGGGCAGGACCCGCTCGGCGTGCGGTTCTTCCAGGAAGGGGGCTCTCGGTCGCGGGAACTGATCGAGATCGTCGGGGTCGTGAGGGACTCGAAATGGGTGCACCTCAGAGAGGAGTCGCCTCCGATGTGGTATCTCCCCTATCGCCAGTTGGGGGGCTATCCACAACCGCGGCTCGCACTTCGCACGACAGTAGCCCCGGAGCTGGTCGCACCCGCTCTGCGCGACCTGGCCCGGGACGTCGACGAGCAGATGGCCCTCACCAATCTCGTCCCGTTCCGCGAGATCGTGGACCGCACGCTCGTGATCGAGCGTCTCGTGGCCCAGGTCTCCGCCGCGTTCGGCGGCCTGGCGCTGCTGATCGCCGCCGTCGGGCTCTACGGCGTCCTCGCCTACGGTGTCGCTCGGAGGCGCCGCGAGATCGGGCTGCGCATCGCCGTCGGCGCCCTGCCGGGAGCCATCGAGCGCATGTTCCTGGCCGAGGCGCTCGGCTCGGTCGCGCTGGGAGTGCTCCTCGGGATCCCCACGGCGATCGCCGTCACGCACCTCGCCGCCGCGATGCTGTTCGGGTTGAGCCCACAGGATCCGACGAGCGTCGGCGGTGCCGTGGCCGCGCTGACGGTCACGACCGCCGTCGCGGCGTACCTGGCGGCGCGGGGAGCCTCGCGCACCGATCCCCTCAGGGTGCTCCGGGAGGAGTGACGTCCTGTCAGACGACGAATCCCGACGCCTGGCTGTGACACCATCTATGCGTAACAAGGGGGATGACGGTCAGCGGACTCTTCGAGTGGACGAAGCGTGTGCTCGGTCTGTCGGCGACAAGCCAAGCCGTGAAGACGGCGGCACGACCCGACGCCGCTGATTCCGAGACCGAGCAGGCCCGCTTGGCTGCCTTGCAGCGGCGTTGCCTGGGCGAACTCGGAGAGCGAGCCGACCTCTCCGTCCTCGCCTCGAAGCAGGCCTGGCGCTGAGCTACGGGCTCCCAGGTATGCGCGCCCTCTGCCTCCAACGCCGCCTCTACCCGGCGCAGGCGCTCTCGCCCCTGAAGCCCCACAGAGACTGAGCGGACCACCCGCAATACGGATCTCACCTAGCCTCACCGCGCCCTATCAGTGTATGATCCCGATCCAGCTGGAGGTCCGAGATGACTCGTCGCGCGGCAAGCGCGGGTCTCGCGTTGCTCTTCGCAGCCCTCGTCACGGGTGACCGTCCCGTCCGGGCGGCCCGTTGCACACCAACCTCCAAGGGCGCCTGCAAGGCGTGCAAGACCTGCGAGCACTGCAAGCACTGCTCGAAGGATGGCGGCACATGCTCCGTCTGCAGGAAAGAGTCCGGACCATGAGGACACCTGTCGTCGAGCCGTGGGCTTCGCCCTCGAAGGTCACCGCCCTTCTCGTTGCGGCGGGGCTCTGCACCGCCGTTGCCACGCCAGCGAGCGAGCGCGCCCCGGACGTGGAGCAGGTGAAGGATCTCTACGCGGAGGTCTTCGTCCCGAAGGCTGACCACGGCTCGGTCTACGTCGAGCTGGCCGAGCTGCCGGAGCAGCACCCGCTGGCCGGCCTGCTGGACGAGGGCGAGCACGTGGTCCGCTACCTGCTCCAGAACGGCAGCATCACGCCCGAGCAGCGCGAGGCCGCGGCGCAGGCACCGGACGTCGCCGCCGCCTACTTCGAGCTGCTCCGGCAGGATGAGGCGTTCAACGCTGCGTTCCTCGAGGTGGTCGATCGCTTCCTGAGGCGCGAGGGGGGCGGCATCCGCGATTACTCCCGTGTCCCGGTGCGCCACTTCTCCGAGAGAGACGTCCTCAACACGGCGGTCCGCTTCGTCTATCCGAGCGGCATCGTCGACGGCCAGCTCCGGGCGTACATCTGCACGGGGATCAACGGGCTGAGCGACGCCAGGCTGCCCCGGGACGCGTTCCTCGAGGCGCTCGTCTACTCGACGATCCTCGGGGAGATGCATCGCGAGGAATCGCCGCTCCAGGCGCGGATCCGCTCCGCGCTCGGGCTGGCGAAGAGCCTCGACCTTTCGGTGGACGAGAAGACCGCCGTCGCCCGGGCCCAGGGAGCCGTCTGGGCAACCCTGCGCGAGAGCCCCGAGCTGCGCGCCTCCGTGATGCGGGAGCACGAGCGGGTAGGCGGGCTCCTGCCCCTCGATCTCTCATTCGAGGAGTCGAGCCACCCATGAACCGTCTCCTCTTCGGATTCACCGAGCCGGAGCGTCGGGCGCTCCGCCGGCAGTTGCGCCGGCTCGCCCTCGAGAAGCTCCGGCCCGGAGCTGCGGCAGCAGATCGCTCGCGGCCTCGTGACCGAGCTCGTCGTGGAGAACCCGTTCTTCGCGTCGGCGTGAGCACCCGGCCCTCGCTCCCCCCCGGACCCCCGACTCGGCCTCGGGAGGCTCCTGACCGATTCCGAAGAAAAGGCTGTACCCGGAGCCCGATAAGTAGTACTCTTCAATCAGCCCCGCGTGGCTCCAGTCACCTCGCGCACCCCTCCGAAGGTGCCCCGATGTGGCCGTGAGCCCGACCCGCTCGGAGTCACCGGGGCGCTTTTCCCCTCCTCCCCCTCTGAGCGCGTGCCCCGGACCATATACTCGGGTCTGTGCTGCGCGCGGAATACCCGGGAGTCGGCATGTCCCGCACCATGAGCCGCTTCCGGGGAGCGGCGCGGCTCCTGCCGCCGTCGCTGGGGGCGGCGCTGCTCCTCTCCGGCTGTGCCGATGCCGGGGCTCCGGGGGGGGATCCGCCTGAGCCACCGGGAGTGGCGGGTCTACGGCGGCGACCTGGGCAGCACCAAGTACTCGGCCCTCGACCAGATCGACCGCTCCAACGTCCAGGAGCTGGAGCTGGTCTGGCGCTACCGGGTGGACGACGTGACCCACCCCCGCCGCTCCACGATCCAGTTCAACCCGATCGTCGTGGGCGACGTGATGTTCCTGGCCACCCCCGGGCAGAAGGCGGTGGCCCTGGAGGCGGCCACCGGGAAGAAGCTGTGGGAGTTCAACCCCTGGGGGGACGAGACGCGGCTGCAGCAGACCCGGGGCTTCCTCTACTGGGAGGACGCTGACGACCGGCGCCTCTACTACGGGGCCGGGGACCACTACTTCGCCCTCGACGCCGCGGACGGCTCCCTCGTGACGTCCTTCGGCGAGGGCGGCTCGATCGATCTGCGGCAGGGCCTCGACGACGACGGCGTCCCGCGCACGGTCGCCTCGCGCACGCCCGGCGTGGTGTACCGGGACCTGATCATCCTCGGCTCCTCGGTGGGCGAGGGGCCGCACCAGGGGGCGCCCGGCCACATCCGCGCCTTCGACGTGCGCACCGGCGAGCGTCGCTGGATCTTCCACACGATCCCCCACCCGGGCGAGGCGGGGTACGAGACCTGGTCCCCGGAGTCGTACCGGACCGTGGGCGGAACGAACGCCTGGGGCGGGCTCACCCTCGACCTGGAGCGGGGCATCGTGTTCGCGGGGACGGGCTCACCGACCTACGACCACTGGGGCGGCAACCGGGTCGGCGACAACCTGTTCGCGAACAGCGTGCTGGCCCTGGACGCCGCCACGGGAGAGCGGATCTGGCACTTCCAGACGGTGCACCACGACCTCTGGGACTTCGACCTCCCGACGCCGCCCACGCTGGTCACGCTCACCCGGAACGGCCAGCCGCTCGACGCCGTCGCGCAGCCGACGAAGATGGGGCACCTGTTCGTCCTGGATCGCGAGACGGGCGAGCCGGTGTTCGGCGTCGAGGAGCGCCCGGTGCCCGCATCGGAGATCCCCGGGGAGTGGACCTCCCCCACCCAGCCCTTCCCCGTCAAGCCGCCTCCCTACACGAAGCAGACGTTCTCCCTCGACGACGTCACGGACCTCTCCGAGGAATCCCGGCAGTACGTGCTGGAGAAGCTCGCGGGGATGAAGATGGGGGACATCTTCACGCCCCCGGGGGTGCAGCCCCTGTTGATGCTCCCGCAGTTCAACGGCGGCTCG